>Ga0308162_1001586_pt1 | contig 17476 bp, 16 predicted proteins | sample PhySR2_FD_201370 | JGI IMG/M metagenome (GOLD analysis project Ga0308162, IMG submission 201370) | Phyllosphere microbial communities from UC Gill Tract Community Farm, Albany, California, United States - DLSLS.R2 | ecosystem: Host-associated > Plants > Phyllosphere > Unclassified | place: USA... | reverse complement strand
ATTCGGCGCGCAGCTGCTCTTCGTTCAGCCGGCTATTGCGCTCAGGGTTTTCGGCCTGCTGCTCACGGTTCCACTTGCTGTATTCGGCCTCGGCCTGACGGGCTGCAATGGCTGCATCGGTCTGGGCGCGCACAGCGGCTTCCTGATCGGGAGTCGCGGCGAATTCGGCCTGTTTCTCAGCATCGGTCATGCGGTCGCGGCGGGTGGCCACAGCGATTTCCTGCTCGCGCAGTGCCTGCGCAGCGGCGTCGTTCGCTGCAGTGACCTCGGCAGCTTGCTCGGTGCCCCTGGCAGCGAATTCGGCGCGCAGCTGCTCTTCGTTCAGCCGGCTATTGCGCTCAGGGTTTTCGGCCTGCTGCTCACGGTTCCACTTGCTGTATTCGGCCTCGGCCTGACGGGCTGCAATGGCTGCATCGGTCTGGGCACGCACAGCGGCTTCCTGATCGGGAGTCGCGAGAAACTCGGCTCGCTTCTCAGCATCGGTCATGCGGTCGCGGCGGGCGGAAACTGCGCGTGCTCGTTCTGCAACAAGTTCAGCCTCACGAGCGTTCATCTGTTCCTCGCGGCGTTCATGGGCGGCAATACCCTGCTCAACGGTTTGGCGCGACCGAGCTGCATCTTGCGCATTCTTGGCTTCAAGCTCGCGCAGTGTCCGTTGAACAGTCTCCTGGTAGTCGGGGCTGTTCGCCATGTTGTAGGCGATAATATCGGCGGCATTAGCCGCCACTTCGGGTTTAGTGATTTTGGACAAGTCCATTACGTCTGCACGAGCAAGCTCAGCGGCGTCGGACGGTTGCAGCTGACCTGCGGAGTCAAGGTTTTTCTCCCGCATGTCCAGGTAACGGCCATTGATAGACGCGTAGGCGTTCTCGCTTGCAATGTCGCTTTCGCGCTGATTGACAACTTCACTATCCATGTAACACCTCTGCTAATTAATTAAGCGGCTATGCCAACTTCCCGACACAGAGCGTCGGCATATGCATTAAGTGCATCTATGTCGAGCGCTGAATCTGACATTTTATTGTCGGTTTCTGGCGCAGAAACACTGCTAAAGTCTACAGCAAAGTTAGCCAGACTAACACTATCTATGCTAATGATTTCCGCACTTGTGAATGGCCGTTCAACTACTTCTTTTTCAGCGTCCGCACTCTGCTGGATCATATCCAAAATCTGAGCGGACCCTGTATCGCAGTCTACTGATTTGTTATGCGCTTGAAGGTCAATTGTTGGTACTGGAATACCAAGCTCGCCGTGAAAGATTGCCATTTCAAGCTGGTCTTTTGTTGGGATTTTTTTACCCAGCGCTGCCAGTGAGGGTGAAACGGATTTGAGACGATCCATGAATACTGGATCAGAGTAATAGGTGATTTTCTGAGCCAGGATTGGCGGAACATTTTCAACCACCACTAACTGAGTGCCAGGCTTAAGACCGCTGACTTCTTGCGGTTTCAGCAATTCCCGCCGCTGGTCCGAGGTGCTGTCGTTAGGCTTTGAAAATAGCCCGCGCCCTTTCGACGTAGAAACGCCATCTACAGTTTGGTAGCCAAGCCATTCAGAAATTTCCTTTGTGGTCTGAATGTCTGTTGCTTTTGGGGGGAAGATAATGTTCAGAGCATGGTTAGTCTTGAAGGTAGCAGCTGCGTCTTTCCCATACACTTCATCAAGCTGCGATGGGCTTTGGATGATTGGCAACATCCTGAGCCAGTAACCAGCAATGTAGCTAATGCCCTTTGACAAAACGCCAAGCTTGCCGATTGCCGTGAACTCATCCATGAGGAGCAGACAGGTGTATTTGATTGGAAGGTCAACAGTGCCATCTGCATTAACCCGTTTGACCTTTCGCTCAATGGGCAGCTCACGAGTATTGAGGTCAACAAGCTGCTGGAAGAACAAATTGATCAGTGGAGCCATTCGGTCTAGGTTGTCCGGGGTAACACCAATGTAGATGGACATACGTTTGGTTCTGACTTCCCGAAGGTCGAAGTCATTTGCGCCGGTCGCTGCATCTACTAGGGGGTTATTCCAAAGCTCCAGGCGTGATCTGAAGCCAGTCATAATGCCGGCCCTTGTGTTGTCGGAGGAAATCGAAACATAGCTGTTTAGACCTCTCACACAGGCGCCTGACAGTGGATTACCAGATGCTGCACGGTCCTTTATGATGGTAGTGAAGTATTTTGCGCCGTCGCCATCTGCGAGTGTTTCGCGAAGGACTTGCCCAAGCGTTACAAGTTTGCCTGGAGTTTCCAGAAGAAAAAGTACAACACCCATGAACAGCGAACGCGGAGTTGCAGTCCAGATAGGGTCTGTACCTTCCTGATCGGGGAACAGCATATTTGCAATTTTCTGGATATCATCAATCCGGAAGTTAGCATCTTTGCTGATGTAGAAAAGAGGATTGTAGCGATGAGTGCGGTAGTCAGTAGCGGCAGGGTTGAAAAGGTAGCAGTTTTGCCCGTGCTTTGCTCGATACCCGCTCGTTATATCCCAGTTCTCCTGTTTAATGTCGAGTACAACAACGCTGTCGGGCCAGTTGAGAAGGTTGGGGAGGACAGTACCTACACCTTTACCACTTCGGGTAGGTGCAGACAGAATTACGTGCTGTGCGCCGTGGTACATCATGTAACGGCCTTTATAGCTGCCAACAATAATACCGCGCTCACCGAGAAGTCCAGACTTCTTAACTTCGCTAGGGTTAGCGAAGCGAGCATCGCCATAAAGGCTGCGCTTAGTCTTGCCTAAAAAAAGAAGCGCAGGTGCGCAAAGCAGGGCAAATGACGCGCCAGATGAAACGTAGATCCATTTCATAACAGCGGCATTGTCATTGTAGTGGAACCAATACTGATACAGAGTCAGCGGAGTTCCAGCGTTGAAGTCTTGGCCTTGAGTGGCAAGCATGATGCCACCCGCGAGATAGGCCCACAGCACCAGTACAACGATTGCCAAGCTTACAGCAATTGTTACTTTAATCCATTTAGGCAGCATACTTACGCTCCGGTTCGTAATAGACTTCAACAAGCTTGCGATTCTTGTAGAACAAAACAACGTCGATGGTTTGATAGCACATGGACCGGATGAAGTCCGTGTCCAGCGTCATTCCCGCCTCGCTTTTCTTGATTAGTGAGGTGAGTCGTGAAAATACATCCCATGCGTTATTCGCATGAATGGATGTAATGGAGCCAGGGTGGCCAGTATTAAGACTTTCGATGTAATCCAGTGTTTCAGGCCCGCGAAGCTCTGAAAGAAGGATGCGGTCAGGTTTCATTCGCACGCATGAAGCAAGCGCGTCTTGAGACGTGAAGTTGCTACCAGCTTTGTTTTTATAGAACAAATGCACTTTGTTCGGGAAGTTATGCATGAAGAGTTCATGCACGTCTTCAATTGTTACGATGCGTTCAGCTGGGTTGATTAGCTGAATCATACCTTTGCTAAGCACGGTTTTCCCCGAGCCAGTAGCTCCACCAATGATGATATTCAGGTGGTGCTTAACCGCAAGCTGGATGAATTCGTAATAGCGTTGCTCGTTATGGAGATTTAAAAGCGTTTCTTCGATAGGGGAAAGGCCGTGGCGCGCCTTTTTCACGTCGCTGAACGCACCTTGGGCGTTCAGTTGTTCAAGGCTCAGTTCCAGATTAGAGAACTTGCGAATTGTAAGTGAGACAGCGCCCTGAGAACATGCAGGCGGCATGACCACTTGAACTCGTTCTTGAGTGGGAAGGATTCCAGACAAAACTGGTTTATTTTCACCGATAGAGTCTTTGTTGTAACTTGCGATTAGGTCAGCCAGCAGAGTGCAGTGCTTAAACGGAAGGTCAACATCGTGGCACTTCCAACCCTCCCTGCTTTCTGTCCACACTCGATTTGGCTCATTAATAGCAATCTCCGTGTTTAGCGGGTCTGCCATGTATGGAGATAGAGGCTCCAGGTATTCAGTGAGGGCAATCGCATGGGAGGGTGAAGTGTGCATTAGTATTCCTGTAGTTCGTACACGGAGCTGAAATCAAGGTCGCGAGCGACGATGATATTTATGTGATCGCCCTGGTTTTTGAGAATGGTAGGTGGTATTGCGATTGTGTTGTCGAGGATCTTGCCAACAACGTTTTCGCCCGAATCGGCGCTATCGCCAATGATCGTGGTTGCACTTCCATTCTCTTGGCTGGCAATTGCATATTTCAGCGAGGACTGGATGAAGCTCATCAGGATTGCTGCACCGAACCGCTCAGCAAAATGGTTATCGACCCAGCCATCAAGACCCGAGCGACCTAGACTGTCCGCACCAGGTGAATTCAAATTAATGACCACACCGGTTGGGGTTTTAGCTCTAGTCCACAGCGCGAAAATACGTGCTTGGCCTTGTTTGACGTTACCTTGCTGTTCACCAACAAGCTGAGTGCCGCGCTCCATCAAAAGAGTACGGTTATTGTCGCTATATACATCGGTCGTAAGCGTGCAGGTAATAATTCCAGGCAAAGCAGTATCGATAGCTGAATCCATCGCGCAGTCTAAAGATGCGCCCTTAGCCAAAAGGAAGTCGCGATTTGTCAGCAAGGTAGCTTGTACTGATGGGGTTGCTGTTCCTGTGAGTCTTGAACCTAGATTGCTCTTGGATGCGCTGGCACCGCTGTCAATACCGCTATCATCGCTGACGGTGGAAGCTTGCCCAGCATTGCCATAGTCAGGAATCTTACCGCCCGCCGAATTTGAAGCCGCCGAACGAGGTTGTTGACCTTGAGCTTTTAGCACCAGGTCGCCAGACAGCTTCCTTTCAGTCCAGTGGACGGTTTTGCTGCCATCACCGCTACGCACCGGTGGTCGCGCAGAGCCATTTGTGGCTGCAGGTGTTGTAGGCGATGTGGCTTGTGCCGTTACAGGAGGCGGCGGAGGTGGAGCCACTGGGGGCGGTGGCGGTGTAGTGTCGATCTTGGGTAGGTTGTTCACAACTGAGTGTTCAGTCGCAGACGATTTTTTTTCTTTCGGCCCTGAGTTAAGTTTCACAATCAGGAACAAGCCAAAGGCACACACACAGGCGATAATGATGTAGCTAACAGCCTTACTGCCTTTCTTCTTTCGGTTAACCGATGGAAGACCTTCATCGTGCTCATCTTCATTTTCGCGTGCGCGAATTTCAGCGTCCTGGGCGTCAGCTGATTCGTTCTGATGCGCGTTTTCGTCATTGTGCTTGTTCACTTATTTTCCCCTTTGATAACGCGCTTAACATCAGGCGCACTTGTACCGGATGTATTATCCCGACCTGAATCGAAGGCGAAACGTTTGTTTACCAAGCAGGCAACGTAATTACCCTTACGCATTACCAACTTGCGGTACATACGATGTACAACAACCACATTTCCTTCTACGTTAGTGGCGACCTTGTGCTCGTTGCCGTCCGAATCCTCTTCAAAGAATGCAGGTATGTCTCGATTGTTAGCAAAGGTCAGCCGCATGAATTGACCGTTGTCTTTCGCTGCAGTCGGACTAACTTCGGCTGCGCCTGCAATCCAGTAGTCACCGTTGGTGCCAGGGCCATCAAGCTTGGCTTGCTCAAATCGTTGATTGATGCGCTGCTTGTCAGCTTTCTTTTTCAACGCCAGAGCATCAGCTTGTTGCTGGGCAAGTATCTCATCAGGATATCGGAACGAAAGCGAGAAGATTAGATTGGGGTCGTGCCACGCCTTTTCATCATTGCGATCAGCTGGGCGCACTATCAGCGCAAACTGATAAGTGCGCTTCGAGGTCACAACTGTTAAGTTCGTATCCGCGTTATCTAACTGAGGTTTAATGAACAGATGATTTCCACTTCGAGGCACCATTTTCCATGCGCCGTCGTCACCACTGGCAATATCTAGGATAGATTCACCGCTGCCAAATTGAACGTGCGTTGATACCCCGTAGAATGTTGTAAGTCGCACAACGTTCTGAGGGTTGTAATCAACTACTCGAACTCGCGCATCATATGCGCCACGAGGCGGACTAACCTCGGCGTTGGCAGCTTGCACGCCAAGGAAGGTCGCCAAGATAATTGCTACGTACTGCTTAGCAACCATTAGTTATCTCCTTCCGGGTTGGATTGGGGCGATGGTGGATAGATGGAGGGCGACGGGTTTTGAGGCGCAGCAGGCGGGCGTGCGACGACTGGAGCAGGTACGTCGAAACTTGCGCCCTCAGGGTCATTCCGGTATTCAAGAACTTGGAATCCAAGCGGATTGATTTCTCGATCTTTCTCTTTCATGGGTGCCTTCACATAGGTGAAGGTCACCGTAGCAGCCCAATTAGAAACTGTCTTATCGCCCCCGCGCTCAACTTCTTTGACATAGCGCACCAGGGCTACATCAGGCTTGATGAAGGACGTGGATTTCATCGTGATCTTAACGTTTGCGAACGCTTGATACACATTCAGCGGCGACATTGGGTTTTTTGGGTTGAACCACGCAAAATAGCGCTGCTGCTCTTGAGTGCTAGACATAAGGCCTACGCTATTGTAGTAGTCGTTAGCCAGGTTATTACTGTAGCCCTCGCGGAAGCGAACGTACCGCTGCACCATGAATTTGTTCATGGCTTCATCATAGTTAGTCTTCTGGTCCGTCAGCGCGCTTACGATATCTACAACGCCCGTACTCTGATCAGTGCGAATGACGAATGGAACAACCTTTGTCATTGGCCCCATGACGGCCAAGCCCGTTACGGCAATAAGCGTGAGCACCCATGAAGCCCCGGCCAGCCGCCAAGCAAGTCTCTTGCTTTTATCGTTCTGGGCGAATCGGTCGACCTCCCAGCTCTTGGCTTCTGCCAAATAATCATCCAACTCTTTGGCAGCGACCTTGCGTGGACTAGGCTTTCCCATGGTTTTCAACTCCGGTGCAGAGCGCCAAGTTTTGCTCAGGTGTCAGGGCAGAGACATTTGCCGTCTGTATATTGATAGGCCTGAAATCACCTACGCATTTAGGTGGTGGGGGTGGTGAAGTGGAACACGCGGATAGCGCACAGAGTGCGGCAATAAGCGACAGTAAGCGCATATGTTGTTTCCCTTTTTGGTTTGGCAGATATTTAATCAATATACCATAGTTTGATGTTGCAAAATATCCAGATTGATTGTTTCGCAGGCAAAAAAAAGGCAGATTTCGCGGACGCGAAAACTGCCTTGCTCAATGTGAGGAGATTACGCGCTTTTTACACGGTTCGGAGTTGCAGTTGCCGCTCTGAAAGCTTTCATCGTCATGCCAGCAGCATTAGCGGTAAGGCCGGGATTGCGTGCTGCCCACTTCGCATTTGTTGCTTTCGCGCGGCGCTGCGCACGCATATCGCTAAGTGTTTTACCCGATGCAAGGTCTTTGGCGCCCCCTGCAGCACCTTTAGCTTTATTCCACACCGCGCTTCCAGCGCCCAAAGTGCTAATTGCTACGCCTCCAGCAAGCGCAGATGCAACAGAGGAAAGCTGCATCAGAACCAAGGCTCCAATAATGCTAAGAGCGATTGGCGGTATGGCCGCTGAGATTGACCCAGTTGCACCGGCGATTGTATTCGCGCTTGGCATATAGGCAAGGATCAGACTCAATATCAACTTCACCGCAGCGGACGTGAGGACAACCACGAAAACGTAGTTCAATGCCTGGCCGAGCCAGGATTCAAAGAACCGTTTAGTGCCTTCAAACATCAGAAGCAGTATGAAGATTGGGCCGATACCCAGGATGACCGCAAGCGCCATCTTCGCCAGTATTAGAAGGAAGGCTGCGTATGCCGTAATAACAACACCGGCCAACCATACAAGCACTGCAATGATTTTTGGCCCTAAATCAACAGAGGTCATGCCACTCGAATACGCCCAGAACTTCTCGCCCAAGTTGTAGAACTGGGTCATTAGATTATCTAGGTAATTCATGTTTGCGGTTGAATCTGCCGACGATCCAGACACATACGCGGCCAGAGCATCCGGGCTGTTCCAAAGGAACTGTACGATCTGGCCGTTGTAGATGCCAATATTCAGAGCCAGTCCGAGAATGAATGCCGTTTTCACTACCCGCATTGCAAAGTCAGATATCGGCTCTTCTATCAGTCCGCGCATCATTGAAATGCCGTAAACAATGAAGTACAGCGTCAACAATTGCGCTGATACCGGCCCTATTGCGCTAATTATTGTTGTTGCTGTATCTGACACATACGACGTTAGCGCGGCACTCAACTTTGTGAATGCTGCGCTGTAGTAGTCGAACGCTTGATCAGCCATTTTGGTTTCTCCCTGCCGAAACCCATGTGAGCAACAGTGCTGCTCAGTTAAGGGTCAACGGTACAATTACGGTTTGATCCGAGATACGCTTTTTTTCAACCTTGATACAGTTTTCGTCCATGGGGCTGTTTTGCGTTTGGCAGAACGCCGCGATGTATTCGCGGGCACTGTAGGCTTTGCCTTCAATGACAATGTTGTTGACATCTTCTACAACTGGCGCGCGATCAGACTTGCAGCCGGAAGTAACTAGTGCCATCAGTGCCATCATTGCAATAACGTATTTGCTCTTCATTAGTAAATCCTATTATTCGCTCATGGTGATATTGACCAGCTTACCCATTTTCATAACGCGTTCTCGTGCCTGCTGGTCGGCAATATCGCGCTGGCCTTGCTGGAGCTGTGCGGTCGCAAGCATGCTGTTTTGCTCATTCTGCAGCATTGTTTGTTCTGAGCTGATGCGTGCATGCAGGTCATAGATATCTTTTTCGTCAGACGCGGAATTAATCTGAGCTTTGAGTGACTCAAGATTGTTCTGTCGAATCTTTATCCGGCGAAAGTTTTCTTCATTGAGAGCCTGGTTGAAAGCGTTGGTATTTTGAGTGTTGGTCATGGCGATAGCAGCGTCGCTATCGCTAGCAAATGGCGCATCATCTACATCAAGAACCGTCGCTGCATCTTTGTACTTCGAGTAGTCGATGTTCGCCATCTTGTCACCCCAGGTGGTGACCTTGTCGTATGTGTTAGTAGCGGCATTACCCCAGCCCCGTACCCCGTTCGCACTTGCATAGGTCCGCTGCAGCTGGCTGTATTGATTGGAAAGCATTTGATACTGTTGCTGCATCTCAGCGATTTCTTTGCTCCATTGAGCAACAGTCTGGGCGAACTCAGCAAGGCGCGCACCATTTGACACACCATCAATCACTGGAATACCAGCAGATGCTAGCGAGCAAGTGCCGATGCCAACTGAGAAGACAAACGCTGCTATGCTTTTATTCATCCTTTTTCATCCCTTTGCGCAATTGGTGGAAGATTGGCAACCACCGACTCGGATTATCGCCATGCTCTTCAATAATCCTGTCTACTAAAGCGGCTGTACCAGTGTTGGCTGATAGCACTGCGAGTTCGTCGCCAAAGCCTTTAAGATTGAGTTCACACACGACGGAGTTCCCGCCTTGCTTCACTAGGAACTGCCGCGACCGCTCGCCTAACTCGCGAATGATCTCATATTCAGCCTTCGTGAGCTTGAAGTGATTTACATATGCGTCGTAATCCGCCGATGGATTTGGAAGGAAAATCTTCGTCGCAGATTGTTCAATAATGGCATGCGAAATCGGAGATTTAATTACTTGCATTGGCGACTGAGTGAACATAACCAAGAACCCGTTCTGTTTACGCATGGTTACAAGTTTATCTTCAATCAACGCGCTGAATGCGTCGTCAGCGATGAGTTTCCAGAACTCATCCATCATGATGGGCACGCGGCGACCATCAAGAAGCTCATTGATGCGATGCAACAGATACAAAATTGTTGGTGTGCGGGTTTTTGGATTGTCCAAGAAGTCGGTTACATCAAAGCCGATAATCGGAGTGCCCTGGAGGTTAAGCGTGTCCTCAGGGCTATCCAGCAGCCAGCCGTGAGTTTCACCATCACACCAGGGCTTGAGCCGGGAATAGATCCCGTCTTCTTCGGTCGAATTGAAGAATGACAACAGTGACCCCATGCGCCGCCCAGCTTTACTCATGCCCTTGATGCCTTTGAGCGGATTCCCCATAACGCCTTCCACCGCGTTATCGATTTTCTGCTCATCTGTCGGCGTCAGCGGAATTGTATCGCGGTGGACCAGTACACGTATCAGGTTCTGCACAAACAGCAAGGTGTTGGGTGTAGGCTCCAGTTGCAGTGGTTGCCATCCGGTGGGGTGGCCGTTGCGAATGGAGTAGTAGCGACCGCCGAAGGCTCTTACTGCAATTGACGCCCCTTGGTCTTTGTCGAAGAGTACGCATGTGCCATTTTCCGCGTCTTCGGTCATGAACTTTTGCAACTGGGCAAGAAAGTGGTTTTCCAAAACCGTCTTGCCCGCACCGCTTTGCCCAATGACCACGGTGTGTGCCAACTCTTTGTGGTCAGGATCGATTTTGGCCTCAGGATCTGGGTCGACTTTGTGAAAGTTGAAGTTGTAGCCCGCGCCGGATGTTGTCTGGAACATCGTGACAGCATTACCCCACTGCGCGCCTTTAATTCGCCCAGTCGGATAATTGTGCAGGCAACTGAATCCTGCAAAATTGCGACTCGTTATATCGCCAACGCGCACGCGGTATTTGAAGTTGCCGGGAAGTTGCGACCAATAGCAACCGGCCAAGCCAACGTCTTCGCGAATCCACTTCATTCCTGCTTCGGAGAAAATCGTTCCGGCAAGGCTCACAAATTCGTTCAGTTCATCGGTGGTCTTGCTGCGGATAATCAGCGACAGATGGTGAGCGCCCATCACATAGCGGTTCGACTGGACGTCGTCCATTGCATCGTCAAGGGCTGTGATTTGGGTTTCAGCCACGTCGCCGGCATTGACCATGCGGGCCTGTTGCCGCTTGAGCCTGGAAATCGCTACTGTTTTTGAAATGAAGGTAAAGCTTTGCGCCATGACGAATTCAAACGGAACGCCTAGCAAACCATTCAATAAACCAGGATAGGTCTGATCGGTGTAGCTCTCGATGGCGATTGCCGAGCCGTACTGAACTGAACTTGGCCCCTTAAGGGTAAGCAACCCGCCTTTGCCGAAGAAAGGCCGCGAAGTGCTGAGCGTGTATTTGATGTCGGTACGGGTCAGGGCGTGTCGACGCCATTCGCCATCAACAAGATATCCGAGGAATTCTTGCACTTCACTGAATTGAATATTGTTGTGTTCGTATGTGGTAAGGATTTTTGGTTCGTAGCGTTCAAGGCTTGCCAAAGCCTTGCTAGTTGCATCTTCGAGCGCCTCCAATTCCTCAAGCTGCTCTTCACGTCGGCTAGCATCGGTTTTGCCGCCTGCTGTGAAAAGTTTAAGTGCCTTGATCGGTTGCGGCCTGTAAACAATGGTGACGTAAAGTTCATTGATGAGCATCCGCATACCGCTCATGTGCAGCCTGTATTTTTCGTTGTAGGCGCGACAGAACTCGTTCTTGAATTCCCCGGCTGGGAATTCGTTGAACTCACGACGTATTACATGCGACCAAAGTGCGGTATTGGGCGATGCAAGGTTCTTCATGAAGTTATTCAGCATGTTGTGCCACTGGTTAAGATCAGTGGCATCCGCACTTTCGTGCGCCGTACCCTGGCAGCGAATTACGGTGATGTAATCACCATTCGTGAGCTTTACCGCTGTCCTGGTGACGTGGTTGCCATACGGGATGAACTCCGACGTTTCTACTTCTTTCTTGAGGAAAGAGTGATTTTTAAATGCCCCCATTTGAACTGCTCCATATTTGCTGTTTTAGCTGATACGAACGGCAGAAACTGCAATGGCACGCCGTGAAATCACGGTGTGCCGTTGCAGTTGCTTAGCCTGTAGAATTTCGCGTCCGCGAAATATTACTCTGCCCACTTGTTTGCTTTGCCCGGAGCAAAACTCGCAGCCCCCCAGAACCGCGAATTCATACAGCGTGCTGCCGTTTGCACCCATACCATGATGGAGTCAAAAACACCGGGGTCAGATGAACCAACCAGGTAAAGGATTCCGTGCATCGGTACTGCCAGAAGCAGATACAGAGGGTTGCCCGCTGCGAGGAATATGATTGCTACTGCCATAGACTCCATCGCCACTGCAGTATAGGGAACGCCCCACACCGTGGCGGGGCGCGTCATGCCGACAAACAGCTTATCGACCGCGATAGTGTCGTCGCTGCCTTCCATTTCGGGCGCTCCTTAACCAACAGCAGTGATGATGGCGTCGACAATCGCAGCGGAACCGAATACGAATACGAGGCCTACAACAATCTTCACAGCCCAATCAATGGACAGTTTGCCTGCCCACGCTGCGATACCGCAGGCGATAACGCAGATGATTGCAATCGTCCGGGTCAGACCGCCATTCAATACGCTCAGTACCCAATCAGCAGCATTGTCCCATGGGTTGGCCATCGCGAATTGAGGGGTGAAAATTGCAAGGGCGCAGAACATCGCCATGGCGAACTTAAAAGCCTGCCGGTTTTCGACTTCCTTGGCGCTGTCGATAACCAGCATGCTGCGAGCTTTCAGATATACAGCTTTGAGTGTCATTGTGTTGCTCCTGGTTGGTAAAGAGTAAGCGTAATGCTCGGGGTGACCCCGTAAGTTGTTCGTATGTGCTTAACAAGCCTGTCCAGGCTTGCCCATTCTCTGGGCGCTTTGCGCTGTGTAATGACCAGCTGCTCATGTTCCTCTTTTTGAATAGTTATGTACGTCCTGTATTTTTCTTCGGCCGTCTCCTCGATGCGTATGCGCTTGACAAAGTGGGCAAGCCGCACCAGTTCAGTTTCGGTAATGGTGTTCATTGAACAATTCCACTGAGGTCAACGGGACACCCCTGCTATTCAAACAACGGCCTAATAATACCACTTATAGTTATATATTGAATACGCAAGATGTGCATTTTGATTGGTCAATTTGCATCATTTCGCCCTCTCGTAATTCGGCTTACCTTCCTTGTCCGGGTATGCAGTTTTACATCCGGTTTTAAACGCTGAACAACCCCAGAATTTTACTCCCGGCTTATCTGTCAGTTCCCTCTGAACAAGAGGCTTACCGCATTTCGCGCACGCGAAATTTGAAAGCACGGCCACCGATGGTTTTCTGTCTCCGGGCTTGCCGTTAACATCAGGCTGCGTACCCGAGCATTCAGGATGCTTGGTGCACCCCCAAAATGGACCGTTGGCACCTCGCGCGATTCGGCGCAAAGGTGCTTTACACAGTGGGCACGGATAGGTCTGAACGACCTTCACGAACGTAGGCACCTTGTTTTTCTGTGCCTCGATTTCCTCCAGCAAGCGGTTGTAAAGCTTCTGGATGATAACGCGATAGTGGGCCTTGCCCTTAGCGATGTCGTCTAAGTCGTTCTCTAATTCGCTTGTGAAGCCAAGCTCAAGGAAATCGAAGTTGCCGGCGAGAGCGTCGATGACCCGCTCGCCAAGGGCTGTCGGCTTCAAAAAGCGCTGCTCAACCTCAACGTAACCACGGCTCATGATGTTATCCATGATCGCCGCGTAGGTAGCAGGCCGGCCAATACCCTCAGATTCCAGTTCCTTAACTAAGCTAGCCTCTGTGTACCGCTTTGGCGCAATGGTAGCTTTGGCCTGGAGCTTGCTGCTCGCGACTTGAACAACTTGACCTGGAGCTAATGGCGGTACGGGGTTAGATGCCACCCCGTCAGATGCGTCATCCTTGTCCTCGGTTGCATCGTTGTTCTGTAGCTTTAGCCATCCTTCGTGCAAGAGGGTTCTTCCCTTCCCCTCAAACGACACGGGGTGGCCACCAACGGTATCTTGCGCAACCAGGGTGATTTTACGCGCTGCGTAGCGTGCTGGGAGTAGCTGACTGGCAATGGCCCGGATGCGGATCAGTCGATAGATTGCGCGCTCCTCATCCGTCTCCCCAGCATCTGCAGTCATCCAATACGTTGGAGTGATTGCCGGGTGACCTTCTTGAGCACCGTCTTTGGCTTTGAACACTCTGCGCTGTGCTACGACGTCAAGGCCGAGGGCGTCTGCAGCCTCGCGCAATGCGCTCATTGAGTCTTCCGCAATGTTCGGATTGTCTGTTCGCATATAGGAAATATGGCCCTGCTCATACAAGCGCTGAGCCAATTCCATGGTCTTCTTAGGATTGAACTTTAAAGCGTTACTTGCAGCTTGCTGCAGCGTGGAGGTAGAAAAGGGCGCCGGTGGGTTCCTGATTTCCTCAGACTCTTCGCAGGATGCCACCTCAAGGTTTGAAATACTTGCTACTGCTTCGGCAACGCCTCGGTTCAGCACATAAGGCTGGTCTTCGCTCGCGAAATGAGGTTGTGTCTTCCACTCTGCGAACCAGACACAACCCTCAGTCTTGAAGATGACCCGGACCCCAAAGTGGTCGGTCTTTTTGAAGGCTCTTCGTTCGCGCTCACGAGTGACGACTAAATACACCGCTGGACTTTGAACACGCCCTGCGCTTAGCTTTTCGCCGCTCTGACGCATTAGCTCAGGGCTGACCATGTAACCCACAAGGCGATCTAGAACGCGTCTTGCTTCTTGAGCTGCCACCATTGGCATATCAATTTTTGAAGGGGAATCAAGACCCGCTTTCACTATGGGAAGGCTGATATCATTGAACGAGACGCGGATAGGATTAATCAGGCCAAGCGCTTGCTGCAAGTGCCAGCTGATACTCTCCCCTTCCCTGTCGGGGTCAGTTGCCAAATAAACCGTATCAGCAGCTTCGACGGCCCGGCTCAACTTGGCAACAGTTTCAGTGCCGCGCTCAGATAGTTCGTAAGTAGGCGTGAAGTCGGATTTAATGCCGGTGACAATGTGGCCCTCAGCGATACCACTCGACGGCAGATCGCGGATGTGACCATAGCTCGCTTCAATGCGCCACTTTTCCCCAGGACGAAGCTTTTCAAGAATTTCAAGCAACTTTTTACGTTTCCCAGGGGATTCAATAATCATTAGGTTTGTCATGACCGTTCTCTCAATACACCATCGCGCTGGCAGCATTAGCATTATCGTCGGACCGTGGAAGGTAGACGTAAGGGCTGGCTGGATTAGTTTGTTGCGTGTCGACCGTGCCCGGTGTCTGCGTAACCGCTTGAGGCGCATCTGCAACAGAAGCTTTAGCAATAGCAGGCGTAGGGGGGGATGATCGGGCAGGACTGAAATCAACACGCTCCGGAACCGCTTTAGGGGCAGGTACGGCTTTTGCTGTAGCCACCTGGCCCGTCGTCTTGTTTGGGATGAACTCGATAGGTTTGATTGCGGGCGGAATTTCTTTTTCGAGGCTTGCAGCGCTATTCAGAACTTTCTGAACATACGGTAATTGTCCAGGGCCGTCCGGTTTAAAGCCAGTAGTGAAGTTATTAGAGTTATAACAAGAGTACGCTGCGTTCCGGGCCATTTCTGGATTGGGTATATCCGCGATGGCTCTTTTGTAGCACGACTGATAAATCGCTGCGCTGACTCGTATATTATGGCAAGGGTCAAATACGCTATCGGTAGTCAAGCCGTACGACGCCCAGTTACCTTTGTACACTTGGCCGACACCCGCTGAAAATCTCAAGCCGGCTTCCAAAAGCGCGTTTGCCGTAGCTACAGCTTCCGCTTTGTTCGCAGGTTGCCTGGCTAACCGCCCACCCACAACGCCTATTGCATAGGGGTTGAATCCCGACTCGACCTTTACAATAGGCGCCAGAATTTGGCTTGACACCATTGGCGCGCAGCGCTGGGAGAGCGCATGGAAGTCCTCCCGCTCGGTGCCGTGCGCGAGACTGGCGGTCACTGCGCCTACGCAGCCGGCCAGCAATAAAATTGGATGGTTCATACATTTCGCTCCAGCCCACTGCCCAGCGGTGGGTTCTGATTGTCAAGATGACAATCTAACTAAATCAAAATAGCACATTCTGAATTGTCATTATATAGTATCCTGAAATAGTGGCCAATTACTATCTTTTGTTGCGATCCGCTGAGCTTCGTGTGGCCTTAGCCGGGTCAAGGACGCGGACAAAGCCGCAGCCCGCGCAGCCCGACGCTTCACCAGGGCGAGCAGGAACGGGTGCAGGCTGCGAGCGCAGCGCTCCTTGACGTGGATAAGGGCATAACAACCTCCCGGCTGAGGTTACGGGGTGCTCTTCCCCGTGACCTCTGCCACACGGCGAGGTGAACAAAGGCTCTTCGCCGCATTGCCGTGTTGGGCGGTGCGGATGGAGGTCGACTTGAGCCGTTATGCTTGAACTGGGGTTCAATGTATTTCTTGCGTTGGCTTGAACTGTAGTTCAAACTACACCAATCGAACCGCCCGGTTCGCCGGGACTATCAAGGAAAGCTCGATGACCGCACAAACCGAAGTGCCTGAATTTCTACCGTTCGATTTTGTGTACGCCGGTCGGCGCACTTTGAAAGGCGACAGATCAGGTGCAGAAATTTTTAGGATTGTTGACGGTAAGCTTGCTGATCGTTATGTCTTTGCCAGCAAATCGTTGAAAGTGAGTGTGATAGGCGGGGTTTACCGAGGTGCGCTGTTTACCGAGAGCCACGCGCGTGGCTTGACTGCAGTCACTTTCGTTGACTGCTGGGGCGACCAGCTCGCCTGTATTGACTGGCGGGCCCGTGATGAAGCGTCTGCAGCAGATCAGCGCCTTGCCAAGCTGGAAGCGGACGCGAGGAAGGTCAACGAGGTTGAAAATATGTTGCTGCCTTTGCGCAAGCTTTACGCATCCTACTCCCGGCGATACGACAACGCCGGTAAAGAGGCGTTGGAGCAGGCAGTTTTGCGCGCGCTTCGTTCGCCGCCGCGAAAAAGTGAATTGGAATAGGAGATGTAGAGGTGAACATGATGTTGTGGAGACAGATGAAAACAATGCGCGAGGACGATCGCAGATGAAAAAACCAAAACCTCAATCCTATCCACACTCGAAAATTACAGTAGGTTCTTGTGTCTACCGAGCATTCGCACACTGCAATGATGGTGCTGCAGCGACAGGTTTTGAGGAGTGGGTCGTCTATACGATTCGTGCCCGACGAGGTGATAACTCTCGGTCGGGAATTCCTGTGCTGAGGGACACTAAAAAGCCTAAGGTTGTAAACCTTATTCAGAAAAACAGCAGCACCTGGGGCCGAAAAACAAAAAAAACAGGCGACTTTGGTTGGCTCCCGCCGTTCTACACTTGCTATCGCCGTCAGTTCCGTGTGGGCGAAGATTTACCATCTGGTATGTACACTACAAAACGTGCGGCACTGGCCTATGAACTAGCTACTCAGATCGAGAATGCTGCATGGTACAAACGTGAAATTCAGCTCGAATCTGACCTTGATGCATTGGCAGAACTTTCGGCGGAGGCGGCTGAGGTCGCTTGCCTAGTCGCAGCTTTATCGCGACGAATGAAAGCCCTCGCAAAAACCAAACTTGTACTTTGATTGAAATTCTCGTTGCGTTCCCTCCGGGCCGCGTGAATCGTGCTGCGCATCAAGCCTTCACCCTTCGGGCTAGTCTTGCCCCATTCGGGCGACACCCGCTAACGCTATCGGCCTCCGGCCTCTCAAAGCCCCTGTAAGCCC
>Ga0308162_1001585_pt1 | contig 17507 bp, 10 predicted proteins | sample PhySR2_FD_201370 | JGI IMG/M metagenome (GOLD analysis project Ga0308162, IMG submission 201370) | Phyllosphere microbial communities from UC Gill Tract Community Farm, Albany, California, United States - DLSLS.R2 | ecosystem: Host-associated > Plants > Phyllosphere > Unclassified | place: USA... | reverse complement strand
CCGGGTATGTTTGCCAACCACGCTGCGGGAATAATAGGTGCAGACTTATGTTTATTTAGGAAGCCTATAATCTCACCATCACAGTACCACTGATTATTTTTGACTAATACAAGTCTTTCATCCGTGTCTAAGAACGTGAAAAAATCACAAGAAGCTCTTATGGCGTCGTAAAGTTCAGGGTATTTAGTGTCATCATGGATGTCATTGTGAAAGCCTATGAACTGGAATACGGATATGTCTGCTTCTATTGATCTGTAGTATTCTAATAGTGCTGGATCGGTTGACGCGTTATCAAATACGTAAAGGTTGGCCGACCCGACGATTTTGCGATGGTGTGATATCCATTCATTAATGAAGAAAAGATCGTCTTTGGTTTTAAGAAGTATTTTGAGGGTCGCTTGAGTAGATAATATCTTATCGCAAATATCGGCTCTATCATTGTCCCAAGACAAGATCTTTGACTGGCTATTCAGCATTTGATGATTCCTTATATGAAAGGGTTGGAACCGACTTCGCTGACCACTGGACCCCACTTGACAATAGATTTGATATTGTCCAAGTTAAAACTAGGTCTTATGTACGGAAAACCAAGTGCGTCCCATTTGTCCATGGGTGCAAGAATATGAAATGATAAAATGCCTAAGTCGCCAGGATTTTGAGCATCGGACGTCACGCTGTCTCCCACATGAATATGCTTGGTAAGCATACCTTCAGTGACTAATTTATCTTTAATGTGGTGCCACATAGTTCCGCTATCCTTTCTCATCTTCAGTTCGGATGAAACGTATAGCTCATAGGCGCATTTGATTCCTGCTTTGGCAAGAAGCCTTCTAATTTGGGGTTCTGTATAGTACGTGTCAGTAATAAAGTAAATTGTTTTTCCAGATTTCGCGCATTCATTCACTAAGTTGACGATACTAGTTTTCGCGCTCAAACTTGCTAGATCTATCCCAAACTCCATTTCCGCGAGTTGTAATGCATTAAGGTCGCTAGGAATCAATAAGCCGAGTTCGTCGTAGATTTCATAGATAGTTACATCGCCATCAAAGTTATGTCGTCTGCGGATGTTGAGTTCGGCTTCATTGCGGGCCTGTACAAATGCTATGGGGTCTATGTCTAGACCCAATGCAGATGGCATTTGGTATTTAGCGTAATCGGGTTCCAGGTGATCACGCTTTACAACTGTATCAAATACATCAAAGGATATTATCTCTTTGGAGAGAACTGAGTGCTTCAGATAATCTGCATTATTGTTGTAGCTTTTAAAAATAAATGAGTCATCAGTAGTAAAGTCTCCTGAACCAGGATTGTAGAAGAATTGGCTAAATCCGTTTTTCTTTGCAATAAATGGTAAAATTCGTTCCAGCACATGGAGTTCACTTCCGTCTGCAGGAAGCGGTTCTTCAGCGAAATCCTCATACGACCAAGTTTGTACAAGTATATCTTTTAGAGCACTTGGCTTGGCCCAGAACATTCCTCCAACGGGGTAGGCGAAGAAGTCCTCATGTTGAGTAATATCATATTTATTCTGTAATATATGTCTGCCAAGACCTTTGTTTTGAAGCCAGTGGTTTACCCATGGTGGAAGATTCCAAAATGAGACAGGATAAAAAAGGCCAAGCGACGGCTCTTGCCTGAGTATATTTAAAGCTTGAGCCAGTATGTGCTTATCTTTGGCTAAGTACTCTATTAAATAGTCGGCCCATTGTTGCTGCTCTTTTCCGGAGTATAACGACTTTTTTGAATGCAAATGTAGAAAATAATCATACTTTAAAAGTTCTTCGCGGAACTCAACCAAAAATGGTCCGAAGTTTCTCCCTCGGTTGGGGACTTGTTTGATACTAATTTTATTTATTCTTTTATTTTTTGAAAATAAACTTTCTGCTTCCTGCACAGTTTCTGGATCAGTCGCCGTTACAAACAGATCAAAATCAAAGCCGACTCCGCTTAGTGCTTCATTGAACTTGCTAACGAAGCTCCTGTAATAAATGTGAAGAACTACCGCATACCTGCCCTCACACGGTTGGTTGTGCATTGTAGTAACAATTGTAGTCCTAGGCTTCCAACTCTTCTTGGCATGCTCAACTGGACGTCCTTCAGCATAGCCCTTGGTGAGATAATGCACTAGGGGCGATTGAGCGTCGTTGTAGACATCGCGGTTATGAACAAGGTACGTCGCGCTGTCAAACTCTGGACACGGCGACACGTCGACATATGGTGACTTCCTTACATAGTCCATGAAGGCTTCAAAATCATTTTCAAATGGAAGTTTATATTCAGTCATATACCAGGCAGGGTCAAATAACCCAATCTCAAGTGCCTGCTTATACAGCTTTTGGTAATCATGCATTTAGTTTTGCTCAAATTTTCTTAAAGAAATCAATAGGGTTAAGTATTCCCAAACCGCTAATGTTGTCGTCTATTTCAAATAAAGAATGTAGATTCTTGGGAAAAATGGAAAGATTGGCTACAAATTTAGAGTAATAATCGTTCAATTCTGCAAAATCCATGGTGCTATCTTCTGCAATTGCTTTTGCTGCATACGAAATCGCTCCGTCGATTATGTGCTCAATCTTGTCATAGCTGTGTTGTGCGCCGGTTGTCGCTCCAAAAAAAAACGTCACTGAGTTGCCATTGCAAGACTGAACATCAATCACCTGACCATGTGGAGCAGTCACGATAGCTTCGATAAAGAGCGAGCGATCTAAAAGGTCGCAACCGTCGCCGAAATTTAGGTTGGAGGATATATGGCCCAAAAAGCTTGCTCTAGTAGTACGTTGTGCATTGCTCGTAGTCATAAAATAATGACCTACTGTTTTGCAGCCCGCAATCTCAGTAAGTAGCTTTTGGATAGTTCCCGAATATCCAATATCTACCAAGTGTTCCGTCCCTTTGTCTCCAAAGCCAACTGACGATAGGTATTTGATATATGATTCATGTTTGTCAGAAATTAAAAGCTTTATCGACGATTCGCAGCGTGTGAAAAAATCTATTATCAGGTTTTTCTCATCAGGTAGAGTGAAAGTGCGATTTTGTTCTTGGTTATTAAATTCACTTTCTGCTATTAGGTGCTGAATTTCTTTGTCACTAAATTGGAAGCGTGCTGCTAGCAGATCACCTATAGAACCTTTGAAGTGATGGTTAAGCACAGCGGACCAATTCTTTTTTTGAATCAGCGCGATCTTGAATAATAGCGTCCTTGAGCACAGCAGATAATTACTGTCAACTTCTTTTATTAGTTTTTTCTCTTTCAGATGTGTGAAAGCACGTTCTAAAACATACCCTTCTCTCGCTAAAAAACGTAGCATTTTTATCTGTGGGTTTTTGTTCAGATATTTAGATAAAGACAGAAAATAGCTAGCAAATAAAGGACCCAACAGTGCCGCCCCGAATCCACGAAGGTCAGTATAGCTCTCCGTTTCGAGTATGCTTGAATCCGAGCGGAGCTTAGGAGTATCGATCAAGTCGGAGGCGCGGTACGTCTTTGATAACGTATCATAGCTAACATTTAGCCGATCAAGACTCTCCTTCTTATATATTGTGTGCATTAAGTGAATGAGCTGTAGATTGAATCGTGCCATTTCCGCCAGACTCGGATGGCGCTCAGATAAATGTTCATACTGCTCAGCTGCGTACTCCCATTCCCCATGTAAATAGGCTTGATTAGCAGATCGCATCGTATACTTAGAGCTGGCAAGTGTATTGGTCATGCTCGAATCTTCCATTTTTTAAATCACACATTTTGCTTAGCGATACCGGCACTGCTGAGTAGCTCTTTATTTCTATTAAGCATGAATTTGATGCGACTCGCCAAAAGCATCCAGGCTTCCCACTTTATTTCACCGTTAGAAATCGTTGTGGACGTTTGCCTACAGCGACTCAGTTGCATTTTGATAGAGCTAGCAATTGCTATAACGAGTAATCGGTCCAATTCTGAAGCATTTTCCAAACCGCCAAGAATAACAGATGAAGGCGGTTTGAAAGTTATACGGGTGCCACGATTGGTAAATACATCCGACGAGTCCTTCAATCGATTTGGTATATCGGTTTCAGGGGTTAAGAATTGCAAATATGGCTCGGCGCCGAAATGGCCGGTGTGATCATCTTCAGTTCCTAAGATGTAATCAGCAGCCTCCCATGTATGGTCACCCAAAGATATGTTTCTAAGTGCAATGCCTAGTTTTTTTGATTTCGTTCCGATGTCTATACTGAATATGTTCACATAATCATATCTGATTTGTAATGGCCAGTTGTCCAACGCTTTTTTAGTGGTTTCAAGCGCTCTCTGATAATTTCTACGTAGGTGGTCATTTTGTGCGAACGTCATTCCCCCACTACCGAAGTATAAGCATAGACGGTCTATTATTTGACGATACACACACCAGTCAGTAGTCCCGAGTGAGCCTATAGCTTCATTGCGGTCTAAAGTAATAGGCCCGGCCTCTGGTTGATAGATAGGGGAGTTGTCAAAAGATCGAACATGGTCGGCTGCGAAAAGTTTTCTATGTTCGGTCAAACAACTAAAAACCAAGCCAGCCGTTCCACTTTGGATATCTATAGAAAATGTCACTTCTTCAACATATTTTTTACATAGTAGAATTTTTCTGAGCGTTACACTGCATTGCGTTGGGCCAAAACTCTGGAGGTCTAGTAACACGTCTGCAGTGTTCCGGGTTAAGTCTGCAGGTAGATTCTCAATGAAGCACTCTAAAATTTGTTTAAGGGTCGCGTTTTGCTTAACCAGATCTTTCAGCTTGAGATCATATTCTTCTACGATATTTTGGGTGCGTAACAGCTCATCTGTGAGGCTTAGGCATAGTTTTGAGAGCTTTGGTTGTACCTCTAAATTCGCTTCGTAGTCTGGACGGCTATCCATGATATATACCTTTTGAAAAAACCTTGATTTTATTTCGTGATTCTATCTTTGTGCTTTTCTATATAGATGTAGCTGCGGAGCCTCAGACGTCTGTCTTTCGGAGTTTGAACTCATTGATCCCGGTTGATAATTTCAATCCATTGTAAGGTCCGGTTGAGTAGTCACCGCTTAACAATGGGTGGTAAAAGGGATCCGAGAAGACAAAATGTGACCATTGTACTATAAGGTTTAGTCGCTCGCGTCGCGCTCGGTTTTTCTTTTCGGGAGTATGATCTTTTCCTCTACTTGCGGATTCTGCATGAATAAGACGTGTCGAAGAGCACCATATTAATCTATGGCCCTTGTCTCTAATTCTCAAGCACAGATCGACATCGTTGAATGCTATTGGAAAAAGATGTTCATTCATCCCCTGTTCAGATCGATACAGTGATGTGCTGAGTAATAAGCACGCCGCTGTCACAGCACTTCGTTGATGCGTTAACTGATTAAGACCTAGGTATCCCTGGTCCTCATCCTGCCAATTGTTTCCTATATGCGCCGCTAATCCGTTCAGTCCAACCACTACGCCGCCATGCTGAACCATTCCATTCGACCAGATCAATTTGGCTCCGACTACACCTACTTGCGATCGGACTGCATGGCGGACCATATTTTTCAACCACTGCTTATCGATTATTTCAATATCATTGTTAAGTAAGCAGATAAATTCACCCGATGCAATCTGCGCGGCCCTGTTATTGACGGCTGCGTAGTTGAAAGGATACGGATGCGGCAGCACAACAACGCTTCTCTCGGCTAATTCCGTTAGATAAGCTAGCGTCTCCGGATCACTCGAATCATTATCAACGATAATAACTTCCATGTTTGGATAGTCGGTCCCCGTCAAGACACCCTCGACGCAAGTCCTCAGCAACTTTGCCTGATCGCGAGTTGGAATGATTATCGAGACTTTCGGTAATACCTCTGGCAAAGGCCAGCGCGCTCTCAGTAGACCAGGAAAGCCTGCTACGGGCTCAATGCTCGCTCCTGCGGCTAGTGAGTTGACCAGCCATGCCATCGCCGCTTCGCGCTCCTCGCAACGTGACGCATCGGCGGGGGATGTGGGACGGCTAGCGTGGCGGTGGTAGATCACTTTCGGCAAATGCGTCACGGTCATTTCCGCGTGCTCTGTAGTCAGTGCCACACCTGCAAGCAACATATGCCAGTCTACTGGTCGGCTACCTGAATCGATCTGAATCGTTTCGACGGCCCTTTTCAGTATACGGGTGGCGAAAATTGAGCCCTGCGAAAATATATCTGCGCCGATGAACAGATCGATATCCCACACCGGCTTGAGCCACGGCGAAGATCGCTCTCCAGCCGGCCCATCGCAGTCGCAATCCCCGAAAGCCCAGGCGGTGTCGTTGTCCAGCAACGGAATCAAATGGTCCAGTGCGTGCGGCGAAAGCCGATCGCCTGAGGTCAACGGGACGACACTGTCGCACCCGTGCTCAAACAGGCGTCGTAGGCCGGGGTTTACATCCGACGAGCTTACAACTTCAATCGCCGCAGCTGGATAGCGTTGTTGGGCAACACTCAGTTGCGAGATAGCATCCATTCGCGCGTCACCCTCACTGATAATCAACACTCCGCAGGTGGATTTCAGTGCTGGGTTAAAAGGCCCTGGTTTCTGGAAGACTTCGAACCACTCGGCATAGTGATGAAAGCCGGCGCTTTTCGGCAGCAGCAGTTCCTGATGACGTGCGACTTTCGCAAGCAACTCCACTTGGGCTTCGTCACCAACGCTATTCGCATTATTTCGCAGAAGGGCTTCTACTCCCTCTGGCCAGCAGCACAGCGTCAGCGGGCTACCTGACAACGGCTGGCCCATATCATCGAGCACTTCGAGGGAGTGCACCTGGCCATCTGCGAGCGCCCAAGGTAGATCAAGTTCAAATCCGTGCTTGCGGCTGGCCTTGTAGGTCAGTGCGTGATGCAGGCGGTCAGCCGCAACCGTGGCCACCACCTCTGTCCCTTTCCTTACGGTGACGGTCACTGTGCGGTTGGGGTCGTTAGCATCGAAGGCCCAGCCACTGACTTTCAATCCGCCGGTATCCCAGACCTGTGAAGCCGCAGGCGCCGGTTCGGAGGGCGAGGGGGTTGGCAACTGGATCGTCCCGTCCAGCCAGTTCTCCTGATTGGCAACGCGTGCCGAAATCGTCCTGGCGCCAGCGAGCCAGCTTTCACGAAGCTGCACGGCAAACCCATTGAAGTCATCGCTTGCGGCCACGTTGGAGTGGAACTCACTAGCCTTTGCAAATGCAACACTGCTGCCGTCGATGTAGATCTCGACCACAAGGCGCATGTCAGGCTTGGCGGGATTCAGTGCCCACCCTTGAAGCACGTCGCCATACAGTCCGGTGATTTGTCCGCAGATTAGGCCGGTGGTAGTTAGATCGTTCATAGTTCTGTCAGGCTCGAAGCCTCGTTCCTTGATGTATCCAGATGCGCAGAGGCATGGGAATGGGCCTCGCTGAAGCTGTCTTGACCCAGCAGGTGCAATGGCAAGTCATACAGTGCAGCCATCCGCTGGCAATGAGCATCAGCAGCACAGCTTGGGTCCAAGCTGACCAACTGCTCATAGCCACTTAACGCTGCGCATTGCGCATGATCGAGTCCGTTGAGGATGACCATGTCGCGCACCTTGCCAGTAGTCCGCAATGATCTTGCTGCGGGGGTGTCGCCTTCGATGCTGGGGAAGTGCGCACTGCCGTCCTTTGAAAGCTTTCGCGCCAGATCGAGCCACTTGTGCAGTAAGTCCGGTCTCGATAGATCGTCAGCAATGATCGCGCGCTGGTCCAGGATGTGCGTCATACAATCAGCAGAATGTATCGGCGCCGCGGCTTCATCCGAAACGTCCAGGCGCAATGCTGTGAGCAGCAGCTGCAATGCTTTAGGTATGTGCTCACACTTCGACCTCAGTGTCCGGTTTGCACCGTTTTGGATAAGGAGTGCAAGTGTATGGCGCAGTGTCTCGTCGTCTCGGGGCAGGGTGTAGTCGATCAACGTTTTAAGCGGGTAAGTTGCCGCTTCAAGGGTGACTACTATTCCTGCATCACCCTGACGGTAGCTGAGGGTAAGGGGTAGGTCGTCGCTGGACTCGTGCTGAAGATAAAGTGGTATGGAAGCACCAGCACAAGTGACTTCGCTTTTGAACCACTTCAAGAGGTTGTCCAGACGTGCGCCTTGCAAGGCATTGCGTGCTGGCTGCAGCGAATCACGTTTGCAGAACGCTTCATAGTCGGCTTCGGCAGTGGGGAAGCGCGTGCGCAAGATGGCGTTGTTGTAGGCCACTCGTAGCATCTTTTCCTCTTTGAAAGAAACGCCTCCTTTATGGGCCACGAACAAATGAGTCGCGCCCATATGACGCCACCCGGACCGACGCGCTCGCAAACACCAGTCTGTTTCTTCCCCGTAGCCCCGGCTCAAATGCACTTCATCCAGGTAACCCACCGCGTCGAGGGCGGCGCGCTTGATATACAGGCAAAAACCGCACCCGGTTTCCAGTTCAACAGCGGGGCTGGCGATCTCGCTTGCCAGCCGGTCTAGCTCGGCCTGTTCCTCGGCAGTGGGCATGGGTGAACTTACCCGGCTGATCGGAAAGCTCATCAGTTCGCCGTTATTGGTGAAGGGCGTTACCGAAGCGATATCGTCAGAGCCATAGGCGGTATCACGCAGGCGATCCAGCCAGTTGCCATGCACGCGGGTATCGGCGTTCAGCCAGACCACGTCCTGGCGAGGGCTCAGCGCCATGGCGCGGTTCATGGTGCGTATGAAGCCCAGGTTCACCGGCTGTTGTATCAGCGTGATCTTGCCCTTGCTCGCCAATACCTTGAGCGCCTTGCGCAATGCGGGTACGGGCGTTGCGTCGTCAACTACGACGAGTCTGTGGGGCGTGCGGTTGAGTTTGCGCGCAGCGATGGCGCTGTTGATGCACTCGAGCGTTTCCTCGAGGCCGTCGTAGACCGGTATCAGAACGTCGACCGGTTGGTGCTTGCCTACATCGGGAAGCGGTGGGGGAGGCACGAACGTAGGCATGGCTGACACGGGGCTGCCCAGAAGTGGCAAGCCTGCAGCAAACCTGACAGTGACTGCCAATGTGGGATTGGGCACTTTGATACGCATACCGCCATGAGTAGCGGGCAGGCCAGCGGCTGTGAGCAAGGGATGGGCCACGTTGGCCACCACCGACAGGGTGTTGGCGTTGGCTTCAAGCACTAGCGCGGCCGGTGCGTGTACATTGCGCAAATCGACGGCCCAGCCTTGAATCTCTTTTTCTTCGGGCAGATAACGCACTACCCCGACCGTGCCTGGAGCGTCGGTTTGTGCAGCGAGTATCTTGAGTACGAAGTTCAGCTCGTTGGGGGCCGTGATATCCGGCAGGTGAGTGAGAATTACGCGGCGAAGTTCGGCGGGACTGGCAGACTGACTACGAGCCTGCCAAAGGATCATGCGCAGTGATGGATCATTGGGCAGCTTTTGCCATACGGCAGACAGGTAGCGGGTGGCCAGCTCAGGCTGACCTTGAGCGAGCATGCTTCGGCCCAGTAATGCATGCACGTCAGCACGATCAGGAAGGGCGTGAGCCGCGTTGCTTAGATAAATAAAGGCCAGCTTGGGGTCATTGGGCAGGGCTTCGATGCCTTTCCAGATCAGTGCTTCTGGGCGGTACTCTGGCGTCTGCAGCGCAAGCTCGAGCATCGCATCGGCAAGTTCGAACTCTTGCGCAGCGCGATGACGATGAAAGATGTCCATGAGCGTTTCTCGCCCACGGTCGAGGTTTGGGGACATGGCTGGCGGGTTCACTAAAAATAAAAGAAGGGCGACCCGAAAGTCGCCCCTTTTCGAACATTGCCCGCCTCGCAGCGGGCAACATTCAGCTTGCTACGGCTGGTAGGTTAGACCTGGCCGTGGATCACAACAACATTGTCGATAACGGTTGCAGCTTCTTCGGAACCAACGATGCCGAGCGCCACGTCTGCCTGCGAAGTACCCTGCGCAAGCAGATCTACCCAGGTAGCTTTGCCAGCAGCGTCGTCGTTCGCGTCGCGGCCCAGAGCGTTGGTATACAGGTTGTCAACGAAGTCACTGTTGATTTTCGCTGCAGCTTCACCGGACGAGATGATGCTCTGCGCAACTTCGAGACGGCTGGTGCCGTTGAACAGTTGACCGATCCAGTATTCCAGACCGCCTTCCTCGGCTTGACGACCCAGCGCGGCGTCGTAGAGACCTTGGACATAATCACCATTGCTCTGATCCAGCGCTACAGCTTCCTGCGAATTGACAAAGTTAGCTGCAACTTCGGCACGAGAGGCGCCGCTGGCCAGTGCATCAAGCCAGTTCTGAGTACCGGTGACGTCTTCTTCGGTACGGCCCAGCAGGTTGGTGTAGAGATCAGTGATGAACTCTTTGTTGGCGATGGAATTGTACTCACCCGAGCTCAAGAACGCCGAAGCGATTTCATTAAGCGCAACGCCTTGTTCGGCCTGAGTACCGAACGTTTTGGCACCAACTACATCAGCGTCCCGGCCCAATACGCCTTGGTACAGACGCAGTGCCACGGCTTCGGCATCATTATCGGCCAATACGACAGATTCATTGTTACCAAACGCCAAGAACTCAGCGTTGCTGATCGAAGCCACTTGGGCGCCGGTCAGGTTAACGTTGAAGTTGTTGCCATCGGTGATGGTGTAGTCAGCACGTGCGCCATTCAAGTGAACAACGTCGTAGCCTTCGCCAGCATCGACCACGTCAGCAGTACCCGCCAGGAAGATCTCGTCGTCACCAGCGCCCGACAGGATGACGTTGTTGCCAGCGCCGCCGTAGATGGTGTCATTGCCAGCAGCAGTTACGATCACGTCGTTGCCATCACGGCCGTCAACGTAGACGTTCTGGTCGCCTTTGAAGATCAAGGTGTCGTCGCCGTTACCCGAGGTGACGATCAGATCTGGGGTGCTGTCGGTTACAGCAGTGACAGCGGCGTCTTCAGCAACTGCGAACGCTGCGAAGGTTGCAGGCGCTGCCTGGGTGTTGAACGTCGCGGCCAGGTTGGCCTCGCTTTCGAACACGAATGCTTGGGCAGACGACAGTTCAGCAGGAATTTCCAGTACAACGGTGTCACCAGCAGCGCCGGCGATTTCAGCCGTAACCAGCTGAGGAGTGGTGCCTTCTGGCGAAACAGGAGCGGCAACGCCGTCCCACGAAGCAACACTTACGGTTTCAGCGGTGTCCAGTGCCAGCAGGGTGCTGATGGCAGCGGCGGTAGTGGAGGACAACAGGGTAGGGTTGTTGGCCAGCGAACCTTTGAGTTCGGACGCGGAGTAAGGCTGATCGTATTGCATGTGTAATTCCTGTTACTTCAGGCCATCTGGCCTGTGCTGCTAGTTTTCTGCTTCAGTGCAGAGTTTTCCCACGGAGACTTATAGCGGGGGGCGTTCGTCTTCGTGACGGGATCTATTGAGAGATGCAGCGCCACCAGAGGCTCGGTGCCTGTGGGGCCATACATCATCTGATTGGGTACGACGCGTTGCGGCAATGAGCCGGTGAACACGATGTGACCGGAGAGTTCGTAGAGGCTGCGGTTTGGCCCCACCAGGCTGAAGCCTGCGGAAATAAGGGGGGAAGCCTTGCCGCGAGTGCCGCTGAATGTCCCGGCGGCAACGTTGGGGCTGGGGCCTGATCCAGCGACGGTGGAGGTGTAAACGAGGTCAACGCCTTCAGGCTTGTTTTCCCAGATGACGCAGAAACCTTCCAAGCGTTTGGTGCCGTCATGTTCGCCAACCCAGCCTTGGGTAGACTCCACGTCGCCGGCACCTTGCAGGTGAGCGATCAGGCGCAGGGTCGCGGGCGCTGCTTGCGCGGATAACGTCGGGGTGGGTTCAGGCGTCGCGACGACGGCAAAATTACGCATGATCGCGGGAGACGTATCGATACGGTCGATGCGCAGGTCGACTGGGTCGATCTCAGCGTCGAACATGTGATATTCGGTGATCAGGACAGTGGCGATACCACTTTTGACGCGGGCAACGATGGTGTCGCCCAGATGGGTAAGCATGTTTTTGCTTACGCCCTCGGCGGGGAAGAAATCAATGGACCCTTTACCCAGAGGCGCCTGTTGTAGCGAGATGCAAACAGGCTTGTCCGCTGGCGGCTGAGACGCGTACCGGAAGATATACATTCCGGGCTCGAGCAGAGTAACCCGCGAGCTGATTTTCAAGCCATCAAGTGCTTGCGAAGGCAGTGACATGAATTTCCATTTCCTGTTGGCTTGAACACACGTGCCATCTAAAAACGGCAAACCTGTAACAAATGACCCGGCCAATGCTGGCGTTCCTTCGGTGGAGGATGATTGAGCTAGAAGGGGGGTGATGTCAATCCTCGGATGTAAAATTTCTTACACGCGGTCTGAGTATCAACTAGCAGGTGCACTCCTATTTCATTGCGCCATGTTGCCGTCAGAGCAAATTTTTTTTCCAAGAATATGGGTCCAATCGAAGTGAATCTTGAAAAACGTTCAGAATCAAAGGCTTGTGATTTCCAATTCATGCCGGTTTAGTTGCTGACAAATTTTAGTCGGATGAGTGGTGGCTCTAAGCCATCGCCTCTAAGGCCGTTTGGTTAGCGGGTAGATCGTCTCGTTGCGTCTATGTCAACCCAATGTCATCAAGTTAGCGCCGGAATCCTTTCCCTGGGCGTCCTGAGCCCAATGAGTTCGTTTAGTTCAGCCGCTTGCTGAATAAATTATTAGGAAAATTCCTATATTCGCACGCGACTCCTTTCCCTATTATTCCGGGAGCCTCGGTTCTAACGGGCTGACGTTCGGCTATATAAGGAGCGTCCCCTCCAGCGTTGTGCGAGTGGTACACTGCGCGCCGTTTTCGCCTTTTTTCAAGTACGGATACTATGAGTCGTTTACCGGAAAATAACTTGCAGACCGCCCTCAAGGCCTGCAAAAGCAGCTTCATTTCTGTCGGTGTGTTCAGCTTTTTCGTCAACGCGCTGATGCTGGTCCCGACCTTCTACATGATCCAGATTTCGGGCCGGGTCGTGCCATCGAGCAGCAGCTCGACGTTGATCATGCTGACGCTGATCCTCACGTTCCTGATGATCACTCTCGGATCACTCGAATGGGTGCGCTCGCGGATGATGGTGCGCATCAGCAATCGCCTGGATGTGCTGCTCAGCCGAGACGTCTACCGTGCCAGCTTCAAGCGTGCGCTCAACAGTGGCGGCATGGATGCGACGGCTCAGTCGCTCAACGACCTCACGGCCTTGCGCCAATTCATGACCGGCCCTGGCCTTTTCGCCTTCTTCGACGCGCCATGGTTCCCGATCTACACCGCCGTCATGTTCCTTTTCCATCCGTGGTTCGGCTGGATGACGGTGGCGTGCGGCGTCGTGCTGGTTGTGCTGGCGTTCCTCAATCACCGCTTCACCACCCAGGCTTTGGCCGATGCCAACCAGCAGAGTGTAAAATCCAACGTAGCCACCACCAAGAACCTGCGCAACGCCGAAGTCATCGAGTCCATGGGCATGCTCGAAACGCTGATGAATCGCTGGGCGGTACGTCAGCGGCGCATTCTGCTGTTGCAGTCCAATGCCAGCGACAAGGGCGGCGCGGTCACGTCCATTTCCAAGACGTTTCGTATGTGGTCGCAGTCGATCATGCTGGCGATGGGTGCTTACCTGGTGATCATTCACGAGATCAACCCAGGGCTGCTGATGGCAGGTTCCATTCTGCTCGGACGCGCTCTGGCGCCTATCGACCAGATGATCGGAAGCTGGAAGGGTTTTGTCGCTGCCAAGGTCCAATACGCTCGTCTGAACGAGGTGCTGGACAAGCTCAATGCCGAGCCGGAACGCATGGCCTTGCCTGCCCCGCAAGGCCATATTCAAGTCGAGAATCTGGTGGTAGCCCCGCCAGGCGCCAAAGCGCCAGTCATCCGCAATATCAGCTTTGTGGCACCGGCTGGGTCCATTGTCGGCATCGTCGGCCCGAGTGCTGCAGGCAAGTCGACGCTGGTGCGAGCCTTGATGGGCATCTGGCCCCCACAGCACGGCGTCGTGCGCCTCGATGGTGCCGACATCAGCACCTGGGACAAGCACGAGCTAGGGCCCTATGTCGGCTACCTGCCGCAGGACATCGAGCTCTTCGAAGGCACCATCAGCGACAACATCGCGCGATTCGAAAAGGTCGATGCCGAGAAGGTCGTCCTGGCCGCGCAAATCGCCGGTGTGCACGAAATGATTCTAATGCTGCCCGACGGTTACGACACTCTGATCGGCAGCGACGGCGTGAACCTGTCCGGTGGTCAGCGTCAGCGGATAGGGCTGGCCCGTGCTCTGTATGGCACCCCCAAGCTGATCGTACTCGACGAGCCAAACTCGAACCTCGACGAAGTGGGCGAGCGAGCGTTGGGTGTGGCCCTGCAGAAGGTCAAGGAAAACGGCTCGACGGTCTTCATCGTGTCACACCGCCCGAACATTCTGTCTCGTCTTGACCACATCCTGGTCATGTCGGCCGGTACCATTTCGATGTACGGCCCGCGCGACAAGGTGATTGCCGAGTTGGCGGCGCAACAGAACAAGGCTCAGCCGCGTGTAGCTCAGCCAGCGCCCGGTGCGCCCGCAGCCCCAAGTGCACCCGTTGCACCGACCCCACCCGCTGCGCCCGCCGCACCGAAGCCGCCTGCCGGCCCGACCAACACCCAATCGACCGGCGTGTGAAAGGATTTCATCGATGACCAGCAAAGCCATTACCACGTTCGACCACAACTTCGATGACATGCCCATCTCTGATCGCGGCATCCGCCGCATCGGCTTCACCATCATCTTCGTCACTTTTGGAATATTTGGCACTTGGGCGGCCGTGGCGCCTTTGAGCAATGCCGTGCACGGCAGCGGTATCGTCACCGTGCAGAGCTACCGCAAGACCGTTCAGCATTTGGAAGGCGGCATCATCAAGGAGCTCAATGCCCGTGACGGCGACATGGTCAAGCAGGGTGACCCGTTGATCGTCCTGGATGAAGCGCAGCTGAGTGCTGAATACGAGTCCACGCGCAACCAGTTGATCGTGGCGCGCTACAAGGAAGCCCGCCTGCGCGCCGAGCGAGACGGACTGCAATCGGTGCCGCCCGTACAGATGACCGGGACCGATTCGGACCGTGCCATGGAGGCACTGGCCGGTGAGCAGCAAGTGTTCAAGGCTCGCCACGATTCGCGTTTGAGCGAAATATCCGTGCAGCGCGAGCGCATCAGTCAGCTCAAGCAGCAAATCATTGGCCTGCAGGGTATGATCAAGACCAAGCAAAACCTCGAGAAGTCCTACAGTGGCGAGATCGTGCAGCTCAAGGATCTGCTATCTCAGGGCTTTGTCGACAACCAGCGTTTGCTCGAGTCGGAGCGCAAGCTCGACATGCTCAAGACTGAAGTGGCCGACCATCAGTCGACCATCGTCAAGACCCAGTTGCAGATCAGCGAAACCGAGCTGTCCATCGTCCAGCTGAACAAGAAGTTCAGCTCCGATGTGGCCAATGAGCTGTCCGATGTGCAGGCCCAGGTGTTCGATCTTCAGGAGAAGGAGGCAGCCCTTAACGACCGCCTGTCGCGCGTGGTGATTCGCGCTCCCGAGAGCGGCATGGTGCTGGACATGAAGGTGCACACCGTGGGTGGGGTTGTCAGCGCCGCCACGCCATTGCTGGACATCGTGCCGGCGGCGGCCGAGCTGATCGTCGAGGCACACGTCGCTCCGGCTGATATCGACCGACTCGAGTTGGGCAAGCGCGCGGACATTCGCTTCAGCGCGTTCAACAACGCCACCACACCGGTAATCGAAGGCGAAGTCACGCGAATTTCTGCGGATGCCTTGAAAGACGAACGCTCCGGCGATGCCTATTACCTGGTGCGGGTGAAAGTGTCCGATGACGGCATGAAGAAGCTAGGTGATCGAAAGCTCCAGCCTGGTATGCCTGCCGAAGTACTGATCAACGCCGGTGACCGGACGATGCTTGAATACCTGCTCAAGCCGGCACGCAACATGTTCGCCAAGTCGATGATCGAGGAATGACAGTGCTGCGTTTGCTACCTGGTGTGATGTTGAGCATGTTCGTTTTGCAAGCAGTGGGCGCGGAGCCGGTGGTGCCCAAGAATTTACCTCCCAAACCGCCCGTGTCGGCGTTGACCTACGCGCTCGACCTGGCTGGACTGTATCGCGAGGCGCGCTTGGAAGATCCACGGGTATTGGCGGCCTATGCCCGGGCTCGGTCCGCGTCCGAGCAGCAGCGCGAGGCCTTGGGCGGCTTGCTGCCGCAGTTGTCGGCGCAGAGCAACGTCAACCGGATTCTGCGCAAGGACGACGCCGCGCGGGAAATCTATGACAACAAGAGCTATTCCCTGAGCCTGACCCAATACCTCTATAACAAGACGGCCTGGGAGGGCTGGCAGAAGTCCAAGAGCGTCACTGCGCAGAAAGGCGCGCAGGCTGAGGACGCCCATGCCGAGGCAACAGTTGACTTGGCCAAGCGCTATTTCATTGCCTTGGCTGCCGACGACGAGTTGGAACTGGTGCAGGCCGAACGCCGAGCAACGCAGAAGAACCTTGATCGAGTGAACATGCTGTATGAACGGCAGATGGCCAAGATCACCGATCAGCTGGATCTCAAGGCGCGGGTCGATGCCCTGGCAGCGCAGGAAGTGGATGCGCGTAATCAGGTGCAGGTGAGTCGCGAAGCCTTGTCGGAGATTGTCGGGCGGCGCATTGATGAGCGTTTGAGTCGGGTGCGTAACGACGTGGCATTGCAGGCGCCGGTCGCGCCCTTAGCCAACTTCGTGTCCCAGGCAATGGAGGCCAACCCGTTGCTCAAGGCCTACCAAAGTGGTGCCGATGCCGCAGATGCCGCCGTGCGTGAAGGGAAGGGTGGGCATTATCCGCAGCTGAGCGTAAGTCTGAGTGCTCAGCAGAGTGACGTGGGTTACGACAATACCTTGACGCCGCGCAGTGATAGTTATGTTGCGACGTTGGGCGTAAGGGTTCCCATCTATAGCGGTGGGTCTACTTCTGCGCGGGTGCGCGGTCTCTATGATGATCAGCTGGCTGCAGAGCAGGATCTCGAAGGCATCCGGCGTCAGGTCGTCAAGGAGACGACCACGGCCTATCTGACCGCGCAGGCCAGCGTCGAGAAAATCCGTGCAAACAAGAACGCCTTGTCTTCGGCCCAACAGTCCAGCATTGCCGCGCAGAAGGCTTTTGCGTATGGCGTGGTGAATGCGGTGGACGTTTTGACCAGCGTGCAGAATGAGTTCAGAGCGCGCAGGGATTTGCTCAAATCCCAATATGACTTCATTACCAACCTTTTCATGTTGAATCGTTGGAGCGGGCAGTTGAACCAAGAGAGTGTCGACAGTGTCAACGTCTGGCTCAGTCCAGAGCCAGAGCAAGGCCTGCCCGGCGGCGACGTTGCCAAGGTGAAAACCAAACCCTGATCCATCCCCTGTAGCATCGGCTTGCGTAGTGTGTCAGTTGGAACACTGCGCACACGGACGGGCTCGCGGGGCCTCTGTAGCAGCGGGGGGGGGGGGGGGGGGGGGGGGGGCC
>Ga0308162_1001580_pt1 | contig 17547 bp, 15 predicted proteins | sample PhySR2_FD_201370 | JGI IMG/M metagenome (GOLD analysis project Ga0308162, IMG submission 201370) | Phyllosphere microbial communities from UC Gill Tract Community Farm, Albany, California, United States - DLSLS.R2 | ecosystem: Host-associated > Plants > Phyllosphere > Unclassified | place: USA... | reverse complement strand
AGAACCTAAATCTGGTGCGTCTACCAATTTCGCCACTTCCGCATTAAAGATGGTGGCTACGACGGGAATCGAACCTGTGACCCCAGCATTATGAGTGCTGTGCTCTAACCAGCTGAGCTACGTAGCCTTTAATCAGTGTTAAACAGTCGATGGCTGGGATACCTGGATTCGAACCAGGGAATGCCGGTATCAAAAACCGGTGCCTTACCGCTTGGCGATATCCCAATTTCGATAGTCTGTAGAACATTGATTGGCTGGGATACCTGGATTCGAACCAGGGAATGCCGGTATCAAAAACCGGTGCCTTACCGCTTGGCGATATCCCAACATGCTTCGCTTATTAAGATAGTACAAAATGGTGCGGAAGGCGAGACTTGAACTCGCACACCTTGCGGCGCCAGAACCTAAATCTGGTGCGTCTACCAATTTCGCCACTTCCGCATTAAAGATGGTGGCTACGACGGGAATCGAACCTGTGACCCCAGCATTATGAGTGCTGTGCTCTAACCAGCTGAGCTACGTAGCCATCTTTACTCTTTTGCGCTACCTTTGTCGGCGTTGCGGGGCGCATTATGCTAATTTGCACTGACTCGGTCAACCACTTTTTTAAGCTTTTTATTAAATTACGTTCCTTTTGGTTGCAGAATACGCAAGCTGGTGGCAACTTAACCAAAAACCTGAATTTAGTCGGCTGTTTTGGCGCATTGCCGTAGAGAGAGGGCGAAAAAAAACCCTCATCAATGAGGGTTTAGATGTACTGAGCAGAGAAGGTTAGTAAGCCGATTGGTGAACGCCTACTGCACGTCCTGATGGATCATCCATTGTTTTAAACGCTTCATCCCATTCAATTGCTTTTGCAGAAGAACAGGCAACGGATGGCCCGCCAGGCACACACTCTGCCGCACTCGCTACAGGGAAAAGTGACTCAAAAATTTCACGATACAGATACGCTTCTTTCGACGCAGGGGTGTTATAAGGGAAACGGTAGCTTGCCGTCGCCAACTGCTGATCTGTGACTTGCTGCGCGGCGACCTCTTTTAGAGAATCAATCCAGCTATAGCCGACACCATCGGAGAACTGCTCTTTCTGGCGCCAAGCAACGCTTTCTGGTAAGTAGCTGCTAAAGCATTCACGCAGAATGTGTTTCTCCATTTTACCGTTTTGGCCACACATCTTATCTGCCGGATTGATACGCATTGCGACATCTAGAAATTGTTTATCTAGGAACGGCACCCGAGCTTCAACGCCCCACGCTGACATCGCTTTGTTAGCGCGTGCGCAGTCATACATGTGTAATGCTGCCAGTTTACGCACGTTCTCTTCGTGGAACTCTTTCGCATTAGGCGCCTTATGGAAATAGAGATAGCCGCCAAAAATCTCATCTGCGCCTTCGCCAGAAAGGACCATTTTAATTCCCATAGCTTTGATCTTGCGCGACATCAAATACATTGGGGTAGAAGCGCGAATGGTCGTCACATCGTAGGTTTCGATGTGATAAATCACATCTTTGATGGCATCGAGACCTTCTTGTACGGTGAAGTTGATCTCATGGTGGACAGTACCCAAGGCATCGGCGACTTCTTTCGCTGCTTTAAGATCCGGTGCACCTTTTAAACCGACGGCGAAAGAGTGCAGTTGTGGCCACCATGCATCGCTCTGATCAGCATCTTCAACGCGCTTGGCCGCAAAGCGCTTAGTAATAGCGGAAATAATTGATGAGTCCAATCCACCAGAGAGTAATACCCCGTAAGGTACGTCAGACATCAGGTGGCTTTTTACCGACTCTTCGAGCGCATCTTTCAGGACCTCTTTATCGGTGACCGCTTCAGCGACGTTGTCGTACTCCATCCAGTCACGTTGATAATAACGGTGGATTTGATGATCCCCGCTACTCATGTAGCTTCCAGGAGGGAATTCATTGATCGTCCGACAGACTGGGACTAGGGCCTTCATTTCTGATGCGACGAATAGGTTTCCGTGTTCATCATGGCCGTAATACAACGGGATAATCCCAATATGGTCGCGACCAATCAGCCAGCTTTGTTTGACGGTATCGTAGAGGATAAACGCAAACATGCCTTGCAGGTCATCGAGAAAATCTATCCCTTTCTCTTGGTAGAGAGCTAAGATCACTTCACAGTCAGAACCTGTTTGGAAAGCGTATTTGTCTTGTAACGCACTGCGTAAGGTATGGTGGTTGTAGATCTCACCGTTCACGGCTAAGACATGCGTTCGATCAGCGTTATAGAGGGGTTGGGCACCATTATTTACATCGACAATCGACAGGCGTTCGTGCGCTAAAATAGCGTGGTCGTCAGCAAAAATGCCTGACCAGTCTGGTCCACGATGACGCATTAATCCCGAAAGCTCTAGCGCTTTCTTCCGTAATTCAGTTGTCTCAGTTTGTAAATCCAGTACACCAAAAATCGAACACATATTTCTACTCCTGAACTCATCCAGTGATGATAGCTGTTTTGCGTTTAAGTTATTGATTTGGGCCTTTCCTAGACGCCTTGTATAAGAAAATGCGCTATTTGGTGTAGTGAATGCAAGCAGTTTCACAAAAAATCGTAAAATAGATATAGGGTGAGGGGATTTATTTGTTTTTATCTAACTAATTGGCTTTTAAATTAGATTTTATTCATCGAATGGCGTTTTTTTACAATATTTATAAAAGAGGGCCTTATTAAAAGGCCCAGTGAAGTTAGCTTAGCTCGGCGAGATCAATACTGGCGACAGAAGGGAAGATGAAATCTGGGCGGAAAGGTACGTTTTCAACGTCTTGTTGTTGTGAGACACCTGACAGGACCAGTGCGGTTTTCAAACCGGCTTGGAAGCCTGCCAGAATATCCGTACGTAAATTATCACCAATAATGATAGTCTCTTCGGAATGGGCATGGATACGATTCAATGCCGCACGAATGATATACGGACTCGGTTTACCCACATAGAAAGGTGAACGACCAGAAATCTTTTCGATTCCCGCACAAAGCGCTCCACAGCCTGGTACAAATCCTTTGGCGTGGGTATCAGGGTTAGTCGCAATAAAGCGCGCACCGTTGGCAACGAAATAGGCCGCCTTATGCATCATTTCCCAATTATAGGAGCGGGTTTCACCGACGATGACAAAATCAGGATTCACATCGGTAATGGTAAAGCCGGCTTTATACAATTCGTGTACCAGCGCGCCTTCACCAATGACATAGGCTTTTTTGCCAGGTTGTTGACTAAGAAAGTCGGCAGTGGCCATGGCGGAGGTATAAAAGAGAGAGGCGGGGACTTCGATACCCGCGGAATGAAAGCGGTTAGCAAGATCTTGAGCGGTCTGGGAAGGATAGTTGGTTAATAACACAACCGGAACATCGTTATCGATCAGGCGGTGCAGGAAAGCGCCAGCCCCTTCGACCGCTTTGTTATCGTACATCAGTACGCCATCAATATCACAAATCACATTTTTAAGTGTCATCTCTATCTTCCTAATAATCCGAACTAGCTGGAGATTTTCCTCCCATCATCCAAAAGATGCTGGAGTAGTTTACCGTTTAACATAGCACGCTTTACCAATGCAAAAGCGCCAATCGCTGAACGATTACCGAGTTGCGAGCTCACGACGGGTAAGTTCTCGCCAAAAGCATTAAGCGTCTGAGTATCAATACAGCGTTGTATGATAGGAAAGAGAATAGCATCTGCCGCGGTAATCTCACCGGCGATAATAACTTTTTGGGGATTAAAGAGATTAATCGATGCGGCAATCACTTTGCCGAGAGTCAGTGCCGCGTGTTTGAGCACTTCAGACGCCAGCGGATCGCCAAGATTGGCTGCACGGCAGATATCGTGAATGGTACAGGCTTCAGTGGATAGCCCACTTGGTTGCCCCGCCACCAGCAACTGCTTAACTTTTTTTTCGATAGCGGGATTAGAGACAACCGTTTCTAGGCACCCGAAGTGGCCACACGCACATTGCTCCCCGAGTGGGTCAACCTGAATATGGCCGATTTCGACGGCATTACCATTGCGCCCCACAAAGATATTCTCGTTAATGATCACCCCAGCACCGGCACCTCGGTGAATTCGTACCAACAGGGAGTCTGAACAATCACTGCCTGCGCCGAAGTAGTATTCAGCAAGTGCGAGACTACGGATATCGTGGCCGACAAAGCTGGCTAACTTAAATGTTTTTTGCAGGGCTTCAACTAATGGCCATTGGTCGACCGCGATATGAGGCATATAGCGAACTTTACCGTTTTCTGGGTCAACCAATCCCGGCAAAATAACGGATATCGCAATCAATTCACGGATTACACTCTTATTATCAGCAATAAACTGCTCAATAATGGTGAACAATTGCTGCTGTAATACCTGCTGAGTTTCTGCCTCAAGAGGATAGCTCTGTTCAACTAAGACCTTACTGCTGAGATCGAATAAGGCGATGGTTGCATCTTTACGCCCTAATCGAATGGCTACCGTATGGAAAGGGCGAGTTTCGGTAACGATGGAAATTGCCCGTCTTCCTCCGGTGGAGGCTTGTTGTTCCACCTCTTTGATTAAACCACGTTCCAATAATTGGCGGGTAATTTTGGTCACGCTGGCCGGAGCCAGCTGACTTAATTCGGCGACTTGAATACGAGAGATGGGTCCGTGCTGATCGATGAGGCCATAGACTGCGGCGCCATTGAGTTGCTTAACCAGATCAACATTACCAATTTGTGCAGCACCGCTATTGGGCATACCAATCATTACCTATGATAAACTGTGTCACCATTGACGATGGTTTCGATCACGTCAAAACCGGATGTGAAAACGACGATGTTGGCAATTTTCCCTGCCTGTAACGAGCCTAAAGTCTGCTCGACCTTAATGGCTCTTGCAGGATAGAGGCTTGCCATTCTCAGTGCCTCATCAAGGGGAACGCCTAAATACTCGACGCTATTTCTTACCGCCTCAATCATCGTGAGAGCGGAGCCGCTCAAGGTGCCTTGCTCATCCACACACAAGCCATCTTTGTAATAAATGGTCTTACCTGCGAAGGTGAAATGATCAATTTGAGACCCAGCAGGTGCCGTCGCATCGGTCACCAAAATGGCATGTGTCTGTTTAAGTTTCTGCGCAGCACGTAGACTGGCGAAATGCACGTGATGACCATCGGCAATCATACCACAGTAAACCGATGGCGAGTCGAATACCGCGCCAATCACCCCTGGCGCTCTACCGGCGGGGAGGGGCATCGCATTATAAAGATGTGTAGCGAAACTTATTCCCGAATCAAATCCGGCCATCGCTTGCTCGTAAGTGGCATTAGAGTGACCGATAGAAACAATAATTCCGGCGGCGACCAGTTGTTTGATCACTGACTGAGGGACACATTCTGGAGCAAGCGTGATTTTGCTAATCGCCGCGGCATTCTCACACAGGTAATTCACTAATTCTGGGGTCGGTTTACGGATTAGCGCCGCATCATGTGTGCCTTTTTTCTCTTTGTTTAACCATGGCCCCTCAAGGTGTAAACCCAACGCTTGATGGGAGTGACTCTCCAACCAGCGATGCATAGTGTCCACGGCTTGCATCATCATTTCATCGCTACTGGTGATGAGCGTGGGTAAGAAACTGGTGCAGCCTGAGGCTTCATTGGTACGTTGCATTTGACGTAACGTGTCGACACTTAATGCACTCAGTTGCTCACTGAACTGCACACCACCACAACCATTTAATTGCAGATCAATAAATCCAGGCGCGATCAGCGCACCGGCGACAGAACGACGTTCAATGGCAGGATCAAGGTCGGCTATTGGGCAGATATCGACGATCATCTCTCCATCGATAACAAGCGCATGGTGATCAAATATTTGTGAGCCGCTAAAGATACGACCTTCGGTTAATGCATACATTTTTTCACTCCCACGTGGGTAGTACTGGTTACCCGTTGTGTCTACACATTTTTGATATTATCGGCTTCCATCTCTTGGAAGTAGTCTACAGTCTTAACTTTTAGCTCCATAGTGGAGGCTTTATCGCAAATAATCAAAGATTTAGGATGAAGTTGTAGGCAGCTGATAGTCCACATATGGTTAACATTACCCTCGACAGCCGCCTGCAATGCGAGGGCTTTGGCACTGCCTGTGACCAAAATCATCACTTCTTGCGCATCCAGCAGCGTTCCGACACCAACGGTCAGGGCGTGCTTGGGCACTGCGTTAATGTCATTGTTAAAGAAGCGGGAGTTAGCAAGCCGGGTCTCATGCGTTAACGTCTTTATCCGCGTGCGCGAAGAGAGTGATGAGGCGGGTTCATTGAAAGCAATATGACCATCGTTACCGACTCCGCCCATAAAGAGATGAATTTTACCGTAAGCCTGAATCTTCTCTTCATATCGCTGGCACTCTGCCTCGACGTCCTGTGCATTGCCATCGAGCAAGTTAATATTCTCTTTTCGAATATTGATATGATCGAAGAAGTTTTTATGCATAAAACTATGATAACTTTCAGGATGTTCTTGTGGTAATCCAACATATTCATCCATATTGAACGTGACCACATGCTCAAAGCTTACTTTACCCGCTTGATAGAGTGCAATTAAGGCTTTATAGGTTTGTAAAGGCGTGCCTCCCGTGGGTAATCCTAATACGAAAGGATTCGCCGCAGTGGGATGATAAGCGTTGATGCGCTTAACGATATGATGAGCAGCCCATTGGCCAACTTGTTCCGCATAAGCGAGTGGAATCAATCGCATATTTACCTCGTTGGTGCATTAAAGAAAGACTCGGTAACCGGATAATTTCACACCCTGACAATTGACTAACTTCCGGACGCGAGAATGATATTTTTAATAATAAAATAAGTGGTCAATAAAGGCTACAAATATCCATTTTTAAACAGTGAATTGTTGATGTTTGTCATGAAAATGGATAGTTTAATTTGCGAAGAAAATTAATTAGCTCTTTAATAGGTAATTGATGATTGGCGAAAAAAGGTAGTACGGCGACCCAGTCATTGTCATGATCATAATTCGTACGCAGCTGAGGGGTTCAAGGTGAGTCTATTAAATTATTTACAACGCGTGGGGCGGGCACTGATGGTGCCAGTAGCGACCTTACCCGCCGCGGCAATATTGATGGGGATTGGTTATTGGATTGAGCAAAGTAGTCATCATCCTAATAACGCTATCGCCGCGTTACTCACCACGTCGGGAATGGCCATTCTTGATAATATGCCAGCGCTATTCGCGATAGGTATCGCCTATGGTATGTCCAAGGATAAAGACGGCGCGGCGGCGCTGACCGGCTTTATCGGCTTCTTAGTCGTTACCCAGTTATGTGCCCCCGGTGCCGTCAGTCTGATTCAACAAATTCCCTTGGATCAAGTGCCATTAGCCTTCCAGAAAATTAAAAATCCGTTTATCGGGATTTTAGTCGGTATCTGCTCGGCGGAAGTTTATAACCGTTTTAGCCACGTCGAACTGCCGAAGGCACTCTCATTCTTCAGTGGTCGCCGTTTAGTACCGATTTTGGTCTCGTTCTTGATGATCGTGGTGGCTTTTATTTTGATGTATATCTGGCCGCTAGTGTTTAACGCTCTCGTCGAATTCGGGATCCATATTCAGAAGATGGGGGCACTCGGGGCAGGAATTTATGCTTTCTTCAACCGTATCCTAATCGCAGTAGGTCTTCATCATGCGCTGAATGCCGTATTCTGGTTTGATGTAGCAGGAATCAATGATATTCCTAACTTCTTAGGCGGGGCGAAATCTATCGCGCAAGGAACGGGTGTTGTAGGCATCACCGGCCGTTATCAAGCAGGTTTCTTCCCCGTTATGATGTTCGGCTTACCGGGTGCAGCGTTAGCAATCTGGCAGTGTGCACGTCCTGAGAATCGCGCAAAAGTCGGAAGTATCATGCTTGCCGCCGCGTTTGCCGCGTTCTTTACCGGTATTACTGAGCCACTTGAATTCTCCTTTATGTTTGTTGCGCCAGTTCTCTTTGTTATCCACGCCGTATTAACGGGGATCTCGGTGTTTATTGCGGCGTCGATGCACTGGATATCGGGTTTTGGTTTCAGTGCAGGCTTGGTCGATATGATCTTGTCTTCGCGTAACCCACTTGCCACGCACTGGTATATGTTGATTCCGCAAGGTCTGGCGTTCTTCGTTATCTATTACGTTGTGTTTCGTTTCACCATTCTTAAATTCGATCTCAAGACCCCCGGTCGCGAGACTGAAGCAGAAATGGCCGAGATGGAAGGGGTGGAAGAGAGTATCAGCCAAGATGAGCAAGGAGAGTCACGTAATGAATCGCTTGCCCGTCGTTATATTGCCGCGGTGGGAGGATCGAGTAATCTGACTAATATTGATGCGTGTATTACCCGTTTGCGTCTCTCCGTGATCGACACCGATAAAGTGAATGATGCCCTTGCGAAGAAATTAGGCGCTTCTGGCGTCTTGCACCTCAATAAACAGAGCGTACAAATTGTCGTGGGGACGCAAGCGGAAGCAATTGCCGATGCGATGAAAGCCGTCAGTAAAAAAGGCCCGATTAGCGCAGTGTTACCCACGCAAACTGTTTCACCTCAGGTTGAAGCGGTTGCCGCGCCCGAAATGAAAAACGACACACCGCAGCCAGCACTAGCCACCTTAGTTGCTCCCGTTAGCGGTGAGATTGTCATGCTGGAGCAAGTGCCCGATGCGGCATTCTCCTCGAAAGCCGTTGGGGATGGCGTCGCGATTAATCCAACGGGTGAACTGGTGGTCGCACCCTTAGCCGGAACTATCGTTAAGATCTTCGCCACTCATCATGCGTTCTGCCTCGAGTCAGAGGAAGGGATAGAAATTATTGTTCACATGGGGATCGATACGGTAGCCCTAGAAGGCAAAGGGTTTGAGCGGTTAGTTGAAGAAGGCGCTGAAGTAGTGCAAGGCCAACCGATTTTAAAAATGGACTTGGCCTATCTCTCTGCACATGCCCCTTCGATGATTAGCCCGATTGTGGTCAGCAACAGCGATGACTATGCTCAACTTACGCTTAAAGCGGAAAAACAGGTGATAGCCGGACAAACTCCATTGTTAGCGATTATTAAATAGCCGCTTAACGGTGAATGAGCAAAAGGCAGGGGATAATCCTGCCTTTTTTATCGCTGTTTATTAACTAACGGTTGTTTATCGGTCTAGCTTTATGGATCATAAGGTATAACTGTTAATACAAAGTACCGTTCACCGTAATTGAGGGATTTAAGATGAGTGAGGCTGAAGCCCGCCCAACCAACTTTATTCGTCAGATCATTGATGAAGATCTGGCGAGTGGTAAACATAACCAGGTTCATACTCGTTTCCCCCCTGAACCTAATGGTTACCTCCATATCGGCCATGCGAAGTCTATTTGCTTAAATTTCGGTATCGCTCAAGATTATCAAGGGCAGTGTAATTTACGCTTCGATGATACCAATCCGGTCAAAGAAGACGTGGAATTTATCGAGTCGATTAAGCGCGATGTCGAGTGGTTAGGATTTACCTGGCAGGGTGAGCCGCGCTACTCCTCTGATTACTTCGATCGTCTTTATGGCTACGCGGTAGAACTCATCAATAAAGGATTGGCTTATGTCGATGAGTTAACCCCAGAACAAATTCGTGAATATCGCGGGTCGTTGACCTCACCAGGTAAAAATAGTCCATATCGTGATCGCAGTGTCGACGAAAACTTGGCACTGTTCGAAAAGATGCGTGCGGGTGGTTTTGCAGAAGGGACAGCTTGCCTTCGCGCGAAGATCGATATGGCTTCAAATTTTATTGTTATGCGTGATCCCGTGCTGTATCGGATTAAGTTTGCTGAACACCATCAAACCGGTAATAAGTGGTGCATCTACCCGATGTATGACTTCACCCACTGTATTTCGGATGCGATCGAAGGCATCACGCACTCGCTTTGTACGTTGGAATTCCAAGATAACCGTCGTCTCTACGACTGGGTTTTGGATAATATCTCCATCGAAGCACGTCCGCGCCAATACGAATTTTCCCGCCTTAATTTGGAATATGCCGTGATGTCTAAGCGAAAGCTGACGCAACTGGTTTCTGAAAAAGTCGTTGAAGGTTGGGACGATCCACGGATGTTAACGGTTTCCGGCCTGCGTCGTCGCGGTTATACCGCCGCGTCATTGCGCGAGTTTTGTAAGCGCATCGGTGTGACCAAACAAGATAACATTGTCGAAATGGCTTCGTTAGAATCTTGTATTCGTGATGACCTAAATGAAAATGCACCGCGGGCTATGGCAGTGTTAGATCCGGTTAAAATGGTGATTGATAATCTCCCTGAGGATTTTCAACAAACGTTAACTGTTTCTGAGCATCCTAATCGCACCGATATGGGATCACGTGAAGTCACCTTTAGCCGTGAAATTTGGATCGATCGCGCGGATTTCCGCGAAGAAGCGAACAAACATTATAAGCGTTTGGTACTAGGTAAAGAAGTTCGTCTGCGTAATGCTTATGTGGTGAAGGCTGAGCGTATCGAAAAAGATGAACAAGGTGAAATCACGGCGATTCACTGTACCTGCGATATCGAGACGTTAGGTAAAGATCCCGCAGATGGACGTAAAGTGAAAGGCGTTATTCATTGGGTTTCAGCGGTAACAGGATTGCCGGCAGAATTTCGGTTATATGACCGCTTATTTAGCGTACCGAATCCTGCGGCGGAAGACGATTTCCTCACGGCAATCAATCCAGAATCTTTAGCGATTCGTCAGGGATTTGTGGAACAAAGCCTCGCGACCGCCCAAGCGAGTAAACCTTATCAGTTTGAGCGTGAAGGCTATTTCTGTGCTGACAGTAAATACTCAACGTCTGAGAGTTTAGTCTTCAACCGTACGGTTGGATTACGCGACACTTGGCAGAAGACGGCGTAATTCTACTACGCAGTAAGACTCTCGGTTAAGTGTCTTACTGCGATATTCTGCCTTTTTACTCCCCCATTCAGTCATATTATCCTCGTTCTTTTTTCATTATTTTGCGCTTTTTAATCTTATCTTAATCATCCGCGTGTAAAAGAGGGTGTTGAGCTATGGTTTAAGCGTTCATTGCTACAAAGCAATGAGCAGAAATGATTGCACGCCAATAAGCGTTCAGTGGGACGAATAAATAATGATAAAGACTGTATTAGCTGGATTTGAAAAACTATGCCGTTTTAAAGACTTCTACTCTGGTATAAAGCCAGAGTCCCTACAGTTTTATCAATTGGGTGAAGGGTATTTAACCCTCTTTTCCCATCTATATCGTCAGACAACCAATAGCCACTATTTGCACAGACCTGCCAGCGATCCTTTCGCCCATTCTCCTTTGCGCTTGAGTGCTCAACGGATCAGTAATAATGCCCAACGGGGAAAGCAAGCGTTAGCCCAGCAACAGTTATCAGAAGTCTTAAGCGTAGTAGGGCAACAGATCATGTTAGCCACGGCAACAATCGCTTCGAGCGATCAAGGGCTTTATTTAGCCGCGACGCTCTACAATAGGGCGGAAAGTTTCGAAAGATACCGTACTTTTGTCGAGGACGAACGGTCATTATCTACTGTAATAGACACCTGGTTCGAAAATGCTATCGATCTGACAGCGCTGCTGACGGTATGTGAGGTAAAATCAGCAAATCGAGTTTCGATAAGACAACAGTTTAGCGATTATCAACGCTATCGTTTAGTGATGAATCGGCTGTACGTATTGGTGAATCAAGGTTTTTTCCTGCTTAATCGAGCGACTGTCGACATTATGCCTTTTATCACCGCTCTGCATCAAAGCCATCTCAGCGAGCGTTGGAACCTGACTCAGCAACAGAAAATCGATTACTTCGCACAGCAGCAGCGGGATATTCGAGAGGTTATCTTTGTGGAGGGGAATGAAGGGACGGAGCTCTGTTATCATTTGGAGAGTGGTCTACTTATCGAGTCTCCTAATGCGATCAAACCAGATATCAGTCAAGCCGTGCAGGTTTTTGCTCAACAACTCCATTATACGGCTTCAGCGCATTCTTTACGGGAAAGTGTCAGGAAGAAGGTACTGCTTAAAGGACTGAGCGAACCGGTGACAGTGTTGAAATAAACGATAGATATAAAAAAACCCACGCTATCGTGGGTTTTTAAATTCGTTAACTTAACGCTCTTCGTGTAGCGTATCGTCTTTACGACAATCGCCGTCGGTACAGTGACCGTAAAGATATAAACTATGGTTAGTTAATTTAATACCAAAGCGCTTGGCGATGTCGCGTTGACGAGTCTCAATAAATTCGTCTGAAAACTCAATGACACGACCACAGTCTAAGCAGATCAGATGATCATGATGCTGCTGCTGGGTCAATTCGAAAACTGATTTACCACCTTCGAAATTATGGCGGGTAACGATGCCTGCATCGTCAAATTGGTTTAGTACACGATAAACGGTCGCTAAGCCAATCTCTTCACCCATATCAATAAGCCGCTTATACAAATCTTCCGCACTGACGTGGTGACATTCTGGTTCTTGAAGCACTTCCAAAATTTTTAATCTTGGTAGCGTGACCTTCAGACCAGCTTTTTTCAGTGCAGAGTTGTTATCAGTCATGCAGTATTGTCCTGTTACTTTATTAAAAGGGACATTGAGCAGCCCCTCTTATATTTAAATTCGCCTAATAGACTAACACAATCGGTAGAAAAACCCCATTAAGCATTAAGGATTTCTTTTAACTGCATCTCGTCAGAAATCTGCTGCACCCAGCGGGTGACACGTTCATTGGTTAATTCAGGTTGGCGGTCTTCATCGATCGCTAAACCCAAGAAGTGTTTATCATCCGCAAGCCCTTTAGACTCTTCGAAATGGTAACCCTCGGTTGGCCAATGTCCAACAATGACCGCACCTTTAGGCTCAATAATGTCGCGAATGGTGCCTAAGGCATCACAAAAATATTCTGAATAATCTTCTTGGTCGCCACAGCCGAATAAGGCGACTAATTTACCCGCAAAATCAATTTCTTCTAGCGTTGGGAAGAAATCATCCCAATCGCACTGAGCTTCACCGTAATACCAAGTAGGGATACCGAGCAGCAGGATATCATAAGCTTCTAAGTCCTCTTTGGCACATTTTGCAATATCGTGAACATCAGCAACATCTTTACCGAGCTGCTTCTGGATCATTTTCGAGATATTTTCAGTATTGCCGGTATCACTACCGAAAAAGATGCCTACGATTGCCATGGGGAGCTTTACCTCTTGAATCTGTGTTCTATATAGGGTGAATAATGATAGCGACGATGATAACAGACCTGAAAATCTTGCGGAACTTGTAAAGTCTACAGATTTATCCGTGAGTGCGAATTAACCCCGGCTTAATGCGAGTTGGGAAGCGATCATCGTTTCAATTAATTCACTTCGGCTCATATTGTGTCGGTCTGCTAGCGTGTTGAGCGCTTCGACAATTTCACTGGGCATTTTCAGTTCAACACGCTGTAAGCCTTTGTCTTTATCTCGTCTTAACTGATTACGCTTATTAATACGTAACTGCTCATCGCGTGTCAAAGGACTTGTCTTAGGGCGGCCGGGTCGGCGCTCTTCTGCAAACAAGTCTAGGGTTGTTCGATCAGTGTGTTCTTTTGCCATGATGAGAAAATGAGTACCTGCAGAACGTCTTAGGATTAAGCCTTTGCTGCATCATGAAATAGGTCGTTGATGCCTGCTAAAAATGAGCGCGCAATAATACTCTACCGTATCGCACAGCGCCATCGAAAATCGAGGCTGAATGGCTTTTTATCCGCCAATTGATAAAAAACGTTGCACTGCGCGTTGGACTGCTTGAGGTTTTTCGGCATGAACCCAGTGTCCCGCCCCAGCGATAACGTAGGCTTTCGCTTGCGGAAATTGCGCGATCAGTGGTGCTTGATAGCACTCATCAAGATAGGCTGAGTTTTTACCACGTATAAAGAGCACAGGACCATTCCAAGCAGGAAGTGTTTCCCAGCCAGAAATTGTGGCGTAGTGATTCCAAAGCGTCGGAATAGCAAAACGCCACTCACCATGATGAAACGATTTTAAAAGAAACTGAATAACATCAGGTTCATCAAGGGCGCGCTCCATGATGCTTTTTGCGGCGGGGCGTTCCGTTACGCCGGCCTTCGTCACAGCATTCATTGCCGCGAACATACTGTCGTGTCGACGGGTTGTGTAATTGACGGGAGCAATATCAATAATAATAAGTTGCTTAATGCGTGAGGGGGAGAGGGCTGTCATCGCCATCGCAATTTTACCGCCCATCGAGTGCCCTATCACAATCACCTCGGTAAGTTGATGGGCGTCGAGGGTGTCAAACATATCCTGTGCCATTGATGCATAATCCATCTGCTCGCTACGCGGTGATAATCCATGGTTGCGTACATCGACCTGCAGCACGGTATGGGTTTGACGCAGTTCCCGCGCTAAGATCCCAAGATTATCTAAACTACCAAATAAGCCATGAATAAGAAGGATTGCAGGGTGTTTGGCGGCAAATTGTGCAGAATGCAGGCGGTTATTTAAAATCATCGTTAAAGATCTTACTGTTAATAGGGTAAGTTAAGGTATCATGAAATTGACCTTTAAGCTTATTTAGCGAATGCTTAAGGTATTATCTGAGTTTTGGCACAGAACAGTTAAAAATTGTTGGTCAACGCCAGTTTGAATTTATAATCACATCGACTTAACGCTTATGAATTGTTTATCTCATTCGACTAGCTTGAGTCTCAAATTTTTTTTGCACGGACTACAATGAAAACGATTGAAATAGATGACGACCTTTATCGCTTTATCGCCAGCCACACACAGCATATCGGCGAAAGCGCGTCTGAGATTTTACGCAGAATGTTAAAAGTCACTGACCAAGCAATGCAGGAGGCAGACTCCGCAGCCATTGCTCCTGAGGCATTACCTAAGGCAAAAGCGTCAAATGATAAGAAGCCTGCCGATCGTGTTCGTGCCGTGCGTGAACTATTACTCTCCGACGAGTACGCTGAGCAAAAGCGGGCCGTCAATCGGTTTATGTTAATCCTGTCTACGCTTTATCAGCTGGATGCCGAGACATTTGCTCAAGCAACACAATCCATGCAAGGGCGGACGCGTCTCTATTTTGCAGGCGATGAGTTAACGTTATTACAAAGCGGTAACCATACCAAGCCTAAGCATATTTCTGGCACGCCATACTGGGTTATCACTAATACTAATACTGGACGTAAGTGCAGTATGGTTGAACATATTATGCAAACTATGAAGTTACCGCAGGAACTGACAGATAAGGTTTGCGGAACGCTCTAATATTATAACTTGTACCGGAGAAGGACTGATGGCAACTCACCCTAGAGCAGGGCAACCCGCTGGGCAAAACGATTTAATTAACGTGGCGCAGTTGACGGCACAATATTATGTATTGACGCCAGATTTAGCTAATGCGGAACATGCGGTTAAGTTTGGAACCTCTGGTCATCGTGGTAGCGCGGCACGTCAGAGCTTCAATGAAGCTCATATCCTAGCTATTGCCCAAGCTATTGCTGAAGAGCGTCAAAAGCAGGGGATCACCGGTCCTTGCTACGTGGGCAAAGATACCCACGCGTTGTCAGAGCCAGCCATGATTTCGGTACTTGAAGTCCTTCTCGCCAATGGCGTTGAAGTGATTATCCAGAGTGATAATGGCTATACGCCAACACCCGCTATCTCCAATGCTATTTTAGAGCACAATAAAAAATCGGGTCCTCAGGCGGATGGCATTGTCATCACTCCGTCACACAACCCGCCAGAAGACGGTGGTATCAAATATAATCCACCTAACGGTGGGCCTGCAGATACTAACATTACTAAAGTCGTTGAAGACCGTGCGAATGCCTTAATTCAGCAAGGATTAGAAGGCGTTAAGCGCCTTTCAGTGACAGACGTTAATGCAAGCCCTCTATTAAAACAGATCGATCTGATCCAACCTTATGTGGAAGGCCTTGCAGAGGTGATCGATTTTGCCGCCATTAAGAAAGCCGGTCTGCATTTAGGTGTCGACCCTCTCGGTGGTAGCGGTATTGAATATTGGAAACGTATTGCTGAGCACTACCAGTTGGATATTACCTTAGTCAACGATCACGTTGATCAGACCTTCCGCTTTATGCATCTTGATAAAGATGGCGCAGTACGTATGGACTGCTCTTCTGAGTGCGCGATGGCCGGATTAATAGCCTACCGTGAGCAATTCGATTTAGCCTTTGGTAACGATCCAGATTATGACCGTCATGGTATCGTCACGCCTGCGGGACTGATGAACCCTAACCATTATCTTGCGGTGGCGATTAATTATTTGTTCCAACATCGTCCACAGTGGGGACAAGAGGTTGCCGTAGGCAAAACCTTAGTCTCAAGCGCGATGATTGACCGTGTTGTGAAGAGTATTGGTCGTAAACTTATTGAAGTGCCTGTTGGCTTTAAATGGTTTGTGGACGGTCTTTACGAGGGAACGCTTGGCTTCGGCGGTGAAGAGAGTGCTGGCGCATCGTTCTTACGTTTTGATGGTACGCCTTGGTCTACGGATAAAGATGGCATCATCATGTGTTTGCTGGCGGCTGAAATTACCGCGGTGACCGGTAAAAATCCACAGCAACATTATGATGAACTGGCTGAACAATTTGGTTCACCCAGTTATAACCGCCTGCAAGCGGCAGCTAGCACAGCTCAGAAGAATGCACTGTCTAAGCTTTCTCCGGAAATGGTGAATGCGGATACCTTGGCTGGCGATCCAATTATCGCCCGACTGACCCGTGCACCGGGTAACGATGCTGCAATCGGTGGTTTAAAAGTGATGACCGAGAATGGTTGGTTTGCGGCGCGTCCTTCTGGAACAGAAGACGCTTACAAGATCTATTGTGAAAGTTTCCTCGGGGCGGAACATCGTCAGCGGATTGAAAAAGAAGCGGTAGAGATCGTCAGTGAAGTGCTGAAAAACGCGTAATGATAGTCTGATGAATAGGGCGCCTAAATGGCGCCTTTTTCATTTGTTAGCTACACTTCTGGGATGTTAATGACTGCTTAAGGGCAAACCTTTAGCCTGTTGATTGAAAAGGATGACAATGAATGAAGCTCACACTCGCCAGATTTTATTGGCCTGCCGATGCCATAGTTGATCCCCTTAATTTTCCAGCTGTTTTTCAGAGCGAAGCGGGGCCAGTGAGCGTCTCAATCATTGATATCCCATTGACGCACAAAAGTATCGATGAACTCCTCACACCCCCTTTTCATTTGGAAAAATGGTTTCAGGGACAAGGACTGTTCTTAGATACGCTTTGTGGGGTAATTATTGATAACTACTATCCCTCGGATCATCCCGATAGTTCCAAAATCGGCAGGGTCTTTAGCTTACTGTCTGAAGAGCTAGATGTTGTACCCGTGATCAATAAAAATGATCTCGCTGATGCCGCACAGTGGGAACACTTTGTGGAGCAGATGAGCGTCTTGCACGAGTTTAATCAGTTACTCGGCGACACTCTGTCGACGCACAAACTCATCGAATTTCATACTCGCTACAAAATGCAATTCTTGGCGCACTCA
>Ga0308162_1001577_pt1 | contig 17591 bp, 23 predicted proteins | sample PhySR2_FD_201370 | JGI IMG/M metagenome (GOLD analysis project Ga0308162, IMG submission 201370) | Phyllosphere microbial communities from UC Gill Tract Community Farm, Albany, California, United States - DLSLS.R2 | ecosystem: Host-associated > Plants > Phyllosphere > Unclassified | place: USA... | reverse complement strand
TGTTAAACGTCGTGGCGCTGTGCGTAAAGCCAAACTGTACTACCTGCGTGAGCGTACTGGTAAGTCTGCTCGTATTAAAGAGCGTCTTAACTAAGGTATCGCTAACGCGACATCTAAAAGTTAATATCAAACAAGGGGTTGGCGTAATGCCAGCCCCTTTTTTTATTGTCTTGTCCACGGATTGGCTACGCAGATTTATTTTGTAGTCAAATGTAGGCATTAAAAAACCCGCCGAAGCGGGTTAGAGCCAGAGTTGGCCTTGGGACGTTTTGGTGCCTCCACGGGCAGGGTGGGGCGGTACGGGATTTACTCTACCTGGACACATGATTATATCAGTTACAGTTTCTAAGGATTTGAAAGTACATCCGCAGTTGATGTTCTGGCACTGGTTGTATCGTTCTTTTGTGTTCTCAGAGAGCACCACACTGCTGCGTGTATGTGCAGCGTGAGAGCACTTTGGACAATTCATCATTTAGGATTCGCCCTGTTGAATATTTAACTTGATCATACCTATTGATTATCCAAAAGGATAATGAATATTACTATTGCAAGCTTAAGTCCTCGATTTTAACTTCAAGTTCGATGCTGGTCGTATATCCGCTGTCAGCGCTCAGGCTGTGCGTCAACGTTGTGATGATCCATTCCCCCGCATCAATCTGCTGCTTGAAGCCACTTACCTTCACCGGCATTTCCGTGTATAGCTCTGCGCGTCCCTTCGCCAGCTGGATTGAGAACGTTGCTACACCACGCTGCAGGCGTTCCCACTGCATTTTGGCCGCCCGTTCGGCGTTGCCCCTGTTCGCGTAAGTGCGGCTCAGTACCAGCACGTTTTCATCAGTGCCGATCAGGTAATCTCCCTGCTTCTCCTCCGGTTCTTTCTTCTTCGCCGTGGTTTTACGTCGCCTGCGCTTCACTTTCGCTACATGCTTTTTTGCCGGTTCGCGGGTGTGTAGCCAACTGGCGATCACGCCGGTGTAGGCGTCACGGTCCGCAAGGGTGAAGCGGTGGCTGTCTCCGTCCCTGCGCTGAAGGGTGATTAATGGAAGCGCCTTGCCGCTTGCCGTTTTACCCTGGCCCTGGCGGATAAAAAGCAAATTACCGTCCTTGACGCAGGCCACCGCGCCACACTGTTTAGCCAGGCGCATCAGAAAGCTGGCGTCTGATTCGTTAGTCTGGTCAAGGTGGTCAATTTCTGCGGCCGCCATGTCCTCACCCATTGCCACCTTCAGTTTGTGCCGCCCGGCGATGTCCCGGACAATTTCGCCCGCTGTGGTTTTGTGCCAGGACTTCTCCCGCTTCGTGTTCAGCGTCTGCCGGAAGTCCGCGCTGCGCGCCCGCAGCGTCAGGCGGTCCGGCGTGCCGCTATGCTCGATTTCGTCAACGGTATAGCTGCCTTTTGGGAAAAGCGGCGCATCCTGCCATCCCAGCGACAGAGAAAGCACGACGCCCCGGCGTGGCAGCTGCAGCTGGCCGTCCGCGTCGTCCAGTTCGATGTCCAGCTGGTCCGCCTCAAAGCCCCGGTTGTCAGTGAGCGTCAGGCTCAGCAGGCGCTTTTCCAGCTTCTGCGTGATGTCTGCCCCGTCCATCGTCAGCCGGAAGGCGGGCGAATTCTGCTGGCCGTTAATCCATGGGGTTGTCATCATGAAAAAAGCCCTCCCGCTGCGGCGCTTACCTTACCGGCGGCGGTAACTGCTGCGCCCTGCATGGCAGACAGCTGATCGCTTAGGCTGCCGAACATTTCCCCCAGTGATTCATCGGTGCGCTTTAGCGTCAGCGTGAATTCAATGCGGCGGCACACGCCGCTGCTGAAGAACTCCGCCTTGGTCTGACTCAAGCTTTCAATCACGAACATGCCGTAAATTGTCCCGCTGCCCTCAATAAGCGGCCACGCGCGGCCCAGCTCTGCAATCTGCTCCAGCGCAAACAGTGACAGCCTGCCGCCGGTAATCTCCGGCAGCAGCACGCCGGAAAGCGTCAGCGTGTCGTTGTCCGGGCCTAAGAACTGCAGTGACGGCCTCACGCCTACGCGGCTGTTTGACGGGAAACGCCAGCTGCGCTGATACTGCAGTTCCTGATAGGGCACCGTCCTCAGCATGAAAACAAATAAGCCCAGCGTCATCATCATTCCTCAAATCCTCCCCTATCCCGGTAACTGCTGCGGGCGCGGGCCTGCGCCTGCCGCTCTTTTGCCTCAAGCCTGCGCATCACTTCATCTACAAGATCCTGCTGGCTCTGGCCCGGCTGCTGCACGACGGTGAATGAAGCGTGAATGCTGACCGGTGCCACACTGCCACCTGCAGAGGACTGACGCGGTGCTTCCTGCCGGTACGCCTGGGCGGGCAGGCTCAGCGGGTGCAGCGGCTTCGCCTCCGCCGTTGCTCCGGCACCGCCCAGCGTCAGCGCCGCGAGTGCCGCCAGCCGTGCGGTGCTCCGGCGGCTGGTCACGTTTGCCGGACCACTGACCAGCTCCGGTCCGTTCTCACCGGCCACGCCGAACTGCCCGGACGGGATGAAGCCGCCGCTGTCGTACATGCCCGCAAATCCGGGGAACCCGCCCGGCGGCAGGGATACACCGCCACCCGTTTTTACTGTTGCCGGGCGCGGCAGCTGCGGCCCGCCGGTCTTATCACCGCCCGGCTTCAGAAAGTCCGGCAGGTAGTCGGTCAGTGACGACAGCTTGTTTTTAATCGCGTCCCACTTCTGGCTGATACCCGCCATCAGGCCGTCAATCATCTGTGAACCGGCCTCCTGAAAACGCGCGGGCAACGCCTTCGCGTCGGAAACAATCTCACCCCACTTTGTGCTGATGTAGGTGCGGATCGCAGTCCAGACGCTGCTGACCTTTGTGCTGATAGCGTCCCATATGGCGGCAAGTTTCGGCCCCAGCGTGTCCCAGTTCTGCCAGATAAGAAGCGCTCCGGCAGCAATAAGTCCGATAACGACCAGAATAGGGTTTGCCATCATCAGCCGTCCCAGCCACAGCACGCCGTTCCCCACGATACCGATGGCACTTTTGATCAGCCCGAAGGAGCCGAATGCTTTAATACCTAACACGCTGAAGCTGAGCCTCAGCAGCGCAAGCGGTCCAAGCACTGCTGCCAGACCGATCATGAGCGTACCCAGCGCAATCACCACCACCGATACAACCGCCGCTGCCTTCACGAGCGTGCCCGCCAGTTCCTTGTTGTTTTCCACCCAGCGGCGGGTCACACCGGTGACTTTCTTCACCATATCCATGATGTCCATCAGCGGCGTGCGCAGTGAATCGCCCAGGCCGCTCATGGTGTTTGACACGCCGGTTTTGGTCAGCATCCACTGTGCAGAAAGCGAGTCTTTATTGATGTCCGACTCTTTCTGCATCGAACCTTTTGCAGCATCTCCCTGTGTCAGTGCCAGCTGCCTGAGAAGCTCCGACATGTTATTGACAAGCTTTGCCGCTGCAGGGCCGAACTCTTTGCCAAAGAGCATCGTCAGCGCGGGCACTCTCTTGCTGTCCGGCAGTTTTTTAACCTTTTCAAGAACGCGCATGATGGTGCCCATCGCATCCGTGGTCATCTGCTTTTCAATCTTTGCCGGATCCAGTTTCAGCAGGTCCATGCCGTCCATAAACCGGTTACTCTGCATCGTGGCTATAGACAGCTCGCGCACCATGGCATTAGCGGAACTGGCCGCAATCTCAGAGGTGGCGCCCAGCGTCAGGAATGTTGAACCCAGCGCCGCTACCTGTCGGAAGTTCATCCTGTCGGCCACGCCACCCATACGCTGTAGCACATCAATGATGTCCGCCCCTTTGGACATGGCATTATCGTCCAGGTAGTTCAGCGCGTCGCCCAGCTGCTCGATGTTGCGCGTAGGGATTTTGTACAGCTGCGCAATCTTACCAAGCCCTTCGGCCAGCTCACCGGCGGGCAGCTCAAACGCGGTCGAGGCCTTCGCCGCCGTGGTGGCAAAGGCCATCAGGTCGCGTTTCTGGTCCTCATAGGAGTCGTTCTGGTTCGTCACGCCCATACGCGCTCCGCCCTCAACCAGCGCGGCGTAGTCAATCGCGCCGTTTTCCATCGGCAGCTGCTCACTGGCGGCTTTGATGGCGGCCTGCATGTCATAGAACTGCTTTGTGCGGTTTCCTTTGTCGTCGCGCAGCCCGTTAACCTGCTTTGCCACGCCCTTCATGGCGTCTTCCATTGCCGCTGATGCATGCACGGCAGCAGCAACCGGCGCAACCATCGCCAGCCCGGCGGCAGACGTTGCCGCTCCGGTACCGGCCACGCGATCGCGCACCTCAAGTGATCGGGAATATCGCTCACGTACCGCGCTCAGCTTTGCCTGCCGTTCTCCCAGCTTTTTAAGCGACTGCTGCTGCCGGTCAATGGCGGCGCGGGTCTCGTCAGACTGACTTTTAAGTTCGCGCTGTGCCTGGCTCAGTTTCTTCGTGTCGATTCCGGCAGCGCCCAGCGCCTCACGCTGTCGCTGCACCGACAGACGCAGCCCGTTGTAGGTCTGCTGCAGCTGGCTGGCGCGGTTTTTTGCCTGCTCCAGCACCCGGGCCTGCGCGGCGGTGGGCCTGTTTGTTTCCGTAAACTGCACGGCCAGCCGGGCCGCTTCTTCGCGGGCGGCCTTCAGGTTATTCGCGGTGATGGCAAGCTGTGAGCGGGTCTTGCGAAAGCCGTCGATACGCCCGGCCTGAGCGTCCAGCTCTTTAAGGGTGTTGCGGGTGTCGCGCAGTGTGCCAGCCAGCTCACGGGTGCTGTCGCGGGCGCTGCGGAAGGGGCGCGTCAGCTTATCGACCGCGCCCAGCACGACCTGCAAACGCAGATTTTTATCACTCATCGCTGGCCCTGTGTCGCAGGATTGCTTTGTGCCGCCACTCCAGAACCTCCGTCAGCGTCATGGACTCGGTAACGGAGGGCGGCCAGTGAAAGACGGTAGCGATATCCGCCACCAGATCGTCTACCGTCAGGCCGTCGCTAAATCCGACAGGACCGACTTCTTCAGCAAAAAAGTGACCACCTCTACAGACAGGCTCACCAGATCGGCGGGGTCCATTTCGTTGATTTCCGCCGTGGTCAGGGCCGGGGTGGTGATACGCGGCAGCACGGTGATCAGTGCGTTCACGTCCATGTCCAGCAGCGCCTGCAGGCGGGTGCCGCGCAGCGCACCGGACTGCGGCTTGCGCACGGTGACGGAGGTGATTTCAGTTTTGCCGCGCAGGATCGGGGTATCCAGCTCGACGACTTTTTCATTTGGAGCAGTTTTATCAGTCATGATGCTTTTCCGTTAAAAAGAGAGATAAGCGGCAGGCGCGCGGCCTGCCGGTGTAATTACAGGCCCAGCGCGTTGCGGTGCGCTTCCATCAGGTCCTTTCCAACCACGATGTGGATCATGTTCACGATGTCGATCTCGTAAACCACTTCGCCGTTAATGGTCAGCTTTGCGTAGCTGTTGGTTGCGGACACTTTGGTGGTGCTGGATTCACCGGTTTTCCATTCGCCTGAGTCCAGCTCCTTATAGCGTCCGCGCGTGACCAGCTCGACCGCCTGCACTTCACCGGTATCGTCGCGCTGAATGGAGCCGGTAAAGCGCAGCTGGATGCCGTCCACGGTTTCGGTACCAAGCTGCTTAAACAGCAGGGCTTCAGTGCCGCCTACGGTAAACTCCGTATCCAGCGCACCATCATCCAGGCCCATGTCGATGTCCACCGCACCGGCCATGCCACCGCCGCGATATTTTTCGAACTTACGGGTGACTTTCGGCAGCGTCACGGACTCAACCAGCCCCTGCCAGTTGTTACCTGCATTGAACACGTTCAGGTGCTTGAGTTTGCGGGGTAATGCCATCTTTCAGTCTCCTTATGCGCTGACGCGGCTGCTGAAATCGACCAGGTACTGGTCAGTGATGCGCTGGCGCAGCAGCAGGTTTTCCAGTGGCGGCACCGGCGTGTAGTCGTAATCAATCAGCAGCTTGCCCGCCTTCAGCGTGTCCTTATCGTTCACGCTTTCATCCAGCCAGCAGTCAGCGCCAATCAGATAGCCCTGAGTCACCATGCTGCGCAGCTTCGCGCGGATGCTCTCAATGATGTCGCGTGCCAGTGACGGGTTCAGCGCACCGTCAACACTCCACATCTGTGCTTCTGCCATCGTGTCCATCAGCACCTGCGCGGTGCGGGTGTAGCACTCAAACTGAAACAGCGCGTCATCACTCAGGCAGCGGGAACCCCAGAAGCGGAAGCCGTCTTTACGGATCAGCGTGGTGACGTCGTTCTGGTTCAGCAGGCCCGAATCGGTGGCCGGATCCTGCAGGTCCCAGAAAACGTCTTTTGAAATGCCGGTGACGCCGTTCACCCCGACGTTTGACAGAGATTTATGCCAGCCGGTCTGCTGGTCGATTTTGGCGCGCAGGCCCAGCGCACGGGCGGTGGCGTAGGCTGTTGCGTCCGCCTTCAGCACGGTGTCAAAATTGATGAAGTCAGGCCAGATCAGCATCCCTTCGCGCTGGCTGAAGTTGCTGCGGTAAGCAATCGCCTCTTCAACGCTCCTGCAGCCATACGCAGACAGGTAGGCAAAGCCGCGCAGGCTCTGCGCCACGCTCAGCAGCTCGGTGGCAACGGCTTTGGTGTCGTGGCCCGGCACGCCGAGAATGCGGGGCTTTACGCCGCACACGGACTGCGCGGCCAGCAGCGCCTTCATGCCGGTGCGCTGGCCGTCGGTCACGCCGCCGATGATGTTGGCGGTGGTTTCCGCTTCGGTCTGGCCCTGCGGCACGCGCACGACGACGGTGACGGGTTTTGACTGATCCGCGATGGCATCCAGTGAGCGGGCCAGCGTACCGGATTCCCCGGCCTTGCCGCTGGCGGTGAGTACGTCGGTTAACAGCACCGGGCGGTTAAGCGGGAAGGTGGCCGCGTCGGCGTCGTCGCCGGTGCAGACAAGCCCCACAATCGCGGTGCTGACGGTGGTGATGGTTCGGGTGCCCTCGCTGATTTCCTCAACGCGCACGCCGTGGTGATAATCCTGTGCCATGTGGCGGTTCTCCTGTGAAGGGGTTCCGCTATGTTCATCGGCAACACACTTTTTCGCATGCTCAAGCTGTTGTATGGTGATTCACACAATTGATAGTTATCACAGTACTTAACGGATCATCTTCAAGCAGGAGGCTTTATGCATATCACCGAAGTTAACTATCCTTTTAAAAGTCTGATTGATGAAATTCCAAACGCGATTGAATTGAGAATAACATCAGCTTTAGCGCTTAAAAATGATCGAGCACTGGTTGCATTTTACACTCTGAAAAAACACAGCCAAAAAGAGTTCATACTTGTAGGTACCGGCTTCATTGCATTAACGCCAGACTTGGGCTTTTGCATCGTTACTGCATCGCATGTTATTACGCAGATCGAAAAAGAAGAGTTCAGAGCCATAATTGTTGATGGTGAAAAATATAAACTTGAGCATGTAGAAGCGCTTCATCATGCTGGCAAGGATTACGCATTCATTGAAATTCCAAAAAAAATGCGTGAGAGTAAGAAACGTCTCGCCTATCTCAATCTGATTCCTCGTCCAGAATTAACCCCATTGAGAAGCTTTATGATTTTGGGGTATACATCATCAAAAAACACTTACCACCCTGATCGGGAATGGAAAGGATTTCAGCGTTTTAATCTGGTCTTTCATGAGTTCAAATATAATACTGAGAATGAGGATATTTTATTCACATATGATTCCCGTCCAGGAAAAAAAGGGACGAAAATGACTTTTGAACCAGGAAGCGAATTCGAAAGTGTTCCATCGCTTGCAGGAATGAGTGGCTGTATTGTCGCCCAAATAATGATTAATCTTGAAACAGACAATTTATCAATCAGGCCTATTGGGATATTCAAAGAGCATTTAAGCAAGAAACATAAATATCTTATTGGATGCACATTTGCACCATTTGCAGATGAGATTAACAACCTTTTACCAGACTGACTCTTACCTGGCTCTATATGGGCGGATATGATGAAAATAAAACAGGCCCAAAACGGGCCTGATGATTACTGCGGCTTTTCGGGCCAGCTGATATCCGGCGCACCTGACACGTCGGCGGCCTGCACCGCCTGCACGTACTTCATCCAGGCGGTAAGTGTGGCCTTATCCGCATCGGTGATGATGCCTAACAGCAGCTGCGACTGCCATGCCTGGGTGATGCCGTTTGCCTCGCTCACGCGCGCCGCCTTTTCGCTGGCCGCCGCGTCAAGCCGCGACTGCTGCTGTGCATCGCTGTCGGTAACCCACTTTTCGCCGTCCCACTTATCAAACGCGGTTGCGGGGGCCTGCGTTGTGGTGTCCGCCGGATAGTCACCCAGCGCCGTTATTTTAACCGGCGCGCCGCCGGACACCGGATAAACCGCTTCGCCGCGATGGTCCGGCACGCTCTGCCAGCTGCCGTCCTGATACACGGCCACCGTCCCCGCCTGCACGTCCGGCGGTGCAGTCAGACAGGCACAGGCGGGCAACCCGACGCCCTGCGCCAGAAACTCCTGCACCGCGCCGGTAAACTCTCCGGTCAGCGCGTCATACCCGTACACCGTCAGCGTGCCATCGGCTTTTGCCAGCCCGTTTTTATCAAACGTTACCTTTGCCATTATGCGGCCCTCACGATGTAGTTAAATGCCACGTTTCGCGGGCGGTTCTCTGCCGCCACCGGCACCACGCGCGAAGCATCAAAATAGATTTTTTCACCCATTGACTGACCGTTAGACATGTTGCCGACAGGTGGCCCGTCGGTAATAGCTGCTCCGTCTGCATAAACGCCTTCATTTGCGTTTTTACCGTTGTTGTAAAAAACCCCCTCCGATTTACCGTTATAGGCAACGTCCAGAGACTGAACGCCGGTAATGTTCCTGATGGCATCACCCTGCACAGACAGCAGCGCACGGCCGCCGTCCGCACCGCGCCCGTCGTCCCAGCCCCGGATAAACTCCCCGCGCAGGTCCGGCAGCTTCAGGGACGGATAGACCTTCGCCAGCGCCGGATAGGCGGAAGCACTGAAGTAAGCCCCGTTGCACTTCAGCCAGCCAGCAGGCGGCGTTGCCAGCGGCCACGGCTGCGGGATGCCGACCGGCAGAGCCGAACCGTCAGCGGCCAGCAGGTACTGTGCGTGCGGATTGGCGGCGGCAAGGTGTGCGGCCATCAGCTTATCGGCGTACTGGCTTACCTCCAGCACGCTTTCATCCACGTACTGCCGCGTAGCCAGCACCACGGACGGGTCCACCTTCAGCGTCACGGCGTCGGTGCTGCTGACGATGATGATCATGCGCAGCCGCTGGGTGCGCCCACTGCCTTCCTGCAGCTGTGGCTTGTAGGTTTCTGCTGTGTTGCACACGGCAATCAGCGTGCCGTCACCATCAAACAGCCCCATTTCCCGGATCCAGAATCCCCCCTCGTTTTCCGGGATAACCTGCTCCGCAATAATCTGGCTGCTGTTGGCCGCGTCCACGCTCAGCGAGTTAAGCGCGGCGCGGCGCACCTCGTTAATCAGCTTCGTCTGGCTGGCGTTCGGTGTCGGCAGCGTGCCGCCGCCGTCGCCCACGGCCATGTGCGTGATGTTCAGTTTTGTGCCGAGCGACACGGCGTTGGCAATCTTTGCCGCGCCAGTGCTGGTCACGATGGCATAGAATTTTGTCATGGTCCCACTTCCATCAGGTCGATAACGTGAACCGCCGCGCCCGTGTAGCTCTGGCCGCCGACGGAGATAATGTCCGGGGTGTAGGGGTAGACGGTGAGATCGTCGCCGTCATAGCTGCCCGCGCCGGTGAATAACGTCCCGCTGCTCTGCAGGTTAATAGACATCCCCAGCAGGTGACGGCTGCAGGGCTTCGCATCGCTGATCAGCCGCTCAAGTTCCTGATAGGTTTCTTCAGTTATGCCCTGGTCCTGCACGCCAATGTCCAGCCGGAACGTGCCGGGCGGCTCATTGGTTTTCCACCACTCAATAACCCGGATCAGGAAGCCGAACGGCTCCACCACGCGGCGGATGGCGCTGATGGTGCCTTTGTGCTGATGAATATAAAACGCATCGCTCACCACCTGCCGTTTGACGCTCTCAGCCCAGCTTTCGTCCCAGCGGTCCACCGAAAAGGCCCAGGCCAGATAGGGCAGAAAGCTCACCGGGCAGGTGGCCGGGTTCCAAAGGTCGCGCAGCGGCACGTTCAGCCCGGAAATCCCGCTGCACGCCTGCGCTAAACGGCGCTCCAGCGCAGACGAACCGGGCGGCATCAGGCTGCTGTTGCTCATGTCACCCCCTGATCGCCCGCCACGGAAATGTCCGTACCGGTGCAGTAACCCGCCTGCGTGCGGTCCATGATGATGTCCTCCGCCGGTTCGGTGATTTCCACCCAGTCCACACCGGCCACACGCATCACCGCCCCGTAGGACTCACGCCGCACGCTGCGCCCCAGCTTTTTCTGTTCGGTAAGGTAAGCGGCCAGATTCGCGTTTGCCGCCTCAAGGCAGGGACCGGCGGCCACGCCGTCGAACAGGTGCAGTCTGGCCTTCACGCTGTAGTTGCGAATAGTCGCCCCCTGAACCGTCACACGGTCGGCCACCGGGCGCACGCTGTCGGCGCTCAGTGCTGTGTCCACTGTAGTCAGCAAATCCGCTGCCGCCGTGCCGTCGCCTTCGCGGCTCAGGACAGTGATCAGTACTGTCGCCGGTGACGGGCTGATGGCGGACACGTCCTGCACCCGGCCATCGGCGCTTTTAGCGTGAAACTCATACGCGCCCGTCGGTCCGGCCACGCTCAGCCCCTCAAACGCCTCCGGCACGCGCACGCGCAGGGCATCGTCCGATTCCATTACCGCATCCACCGGCGGCACCGCGTCAGGATTCGCAGGCGTAATGGTCAGGCGCTTCACGTTATTGCGGGCCGCCTGCTGTTCCAGATCGCTGCCGATCGCGTATGCCACCATCACCGCATGCGCCGCCTCATTGATGCGCTGGCGCAGCAGGATTTCCCGGTAGGTGCTTTCCTGCAGGCATTTCACAATCGGATCGGACTCCAGCGCCAGCACGCGGCGCATGGCGGCCTGTGCATCCGCCGGATAAAGCGCAATCAGCGCCTCTTTGCGCTCTGCCAGCAGCGATTCAAAGTCCGGCACCTCAATAATCTGCGGTGCGGGCAGCTGGGAAAGGTCAATTACTGCCACTGTTCACCCCCGTTGGTACAGACATAGCAACCGGCGAGCCGTCATCCCGCTGACCGGTCATTTCAACCACCATAGAGCCGTCAAAGTCGCTGATAAGGTTTACGGTGCTCAGCCTTACGCGAGGTTCCCAGCGGCTGATGGCGACATACACCGCCGCCATTACCTGCAGGCGGATCACATCGTTCTGCGGCTGGTCAATTAGTACCGACAGCAGCGAACCGTAATCACGCCGGGCGATGCGGCTGCCTTCAGGCGTGATCAGGATGTCGCGCACGCTCTGCCGGATGTGATCGATGTCGGTAATAGCTTCGCCGGTGTCGCGGTTCATGCCGAGGTACATCATTGCGGGCCTCCTGACGAATCGCTGCCACTCTTAACTTTGTTGTGTAAGTGCTTATCAGCAATCACGCCGTTAGAACTCATTGAGCCGCCGCCGTGGGTCACATCGCCGTTCATCGTGGTGTCACCGTTAATCCGTGTCTGGCTGGCCTCTATTCCCAGCGCATCGGTAATCAGCTGAATGCCGTCTGCCGCTTCAATACGCACGCTTCTGATGTTCTTTATCAGCAGCTGGCCGGTTTCCGGTTCGTACTGAAACCAGCCACCGTCCTTAAACACGGTAGTGGTGCCGTCTTCCGAGTAGTCAGGCGGCGGGAATGCTTCGGAATAGATGGCAGGCAGCGCAAAGGCAGTTTCGAGGTTGCCGCCCAGGCTCAGCAGCACGACCTGTTCCCCCACGGTGGGCTTCCACCATGTGCGTGTATTACCGGCGCGTAGGGTGAGCCAGTTGATCCAGTTGGTTTTGAGATCGCCCGTTTTCACCCGGCACAGCCAGTTCACCGGGTCCACGTCGGACACAATGCCGGTGCGGATCAGGTTGGTGATAAGGCGCATGATTTCGGTGAGTTGTGTATTCATTCCCACATTATGAGAAGCTAACTTGTTATAATTAAGAGCCAGCAGTTGTGCCAATCACCATACAAAGGAAAATCTATGGCAAAGAAAAAACTCGAATCGCAAGAGTTAACATTCTCATTCGGCAATGAAAAATTAGAAAACATCGAATGCAGTGTTGAAGTTGACGATGACAGCAATTGGAATAAGGTCAATGTCGTAACGAACAATCCAGATATAATAAGGATTCAAGATTGCGAATGCGTTGACGTAAAAATATCAATTAGAAATATAACTGGAGACTCATCAAGAGACACTGAAATCAACAAAGCATCCATTCAAGGTTTTGGGATGTCTTTAGGAAGAAAAGATCCGACTTTCAGTTTTTATCTTTATCCGAAAGAGGTATATATATATCATCGTTATGCAAGGCCCACTAAACGTAGAAAGGTAACCCTTCATTACTATATAAACAAAGCACCAATGATTTCGCCATACTATCGCCTTATCCCGAATGAACTTGGAGAAGTGAAGAAAAATAGCAACCCTTCACTTGAAATTACATTAGATAATAAAATAAAGATTAAATCAGAAGTCGCATTTAGCTATAATTTACAAGGCGATGACTTCGAATCTAAAAGATATCAAAGATTAACAACTTCTTTTTCTCGAAAAAGAAATATTGTTGAGTTTATTCAAGAGGAAATATCACCTCAAGTAGACGACCTTTTAATGCTTTCAACTCTGTTACATGATGGCAAGGTTGCTTATACAAGCTGGAAAGCTGAAGCTGATGGTTTAACAATACTTTACTACAAGAGTTCGAGAAAAAAAGCTGATGATAATGATAGCGGGAGATTTAAAAATCTAATTGAACCGCAAAATGTAAGGGACTTCCTTACATCCACCTTAAAAGTTTATAAAAAATCACCGTATAAACACTCAATTGATAATGCAATCTATACTTTAATGCTAAGTAATAGCACTGTAATTGAACTATCTTACCTTGCATATTTTCAAGCTTTTGAATCAATGGTATTAACATTTAAAAGAATAATGGGTACGGAATTCATTTTTAGCGAGAATGACTTTAAATTAATGCGTGCTTCTATTGAAAAAACAATCAGCATACATATCCCAGATGATAAGCTGTTGAGACAAAAGGTTAAAAGTAAACTAGGTGAGTTAAGAAGAGTCTCTCTTAAAGATGCAGCCAATAATTTTATAGAGCACTTTGATATTGATCTGGGTAGCCTGTGGCCTTTGTTTGATGACAAAGGAAAAGGCATTATTGGTCTTACAAGCATTAGAAATGTATTAATACATGGAGATTTGCTGCCTCCTGATGCATTGAGAAGTGTTGCAATCGCATCTCATCACTTAAGAGTGTTGTTGATTCGATGTGTATTTTCTCTTTTGGATTGGGAGATACAGAGGACACAAGTAAGAAGCGATCATCTTATATCAACACACCATCTTTTCGATGGGGAAGTGTTGAGTGATTCGCTCTCTGATATTTTTTCTTTCTTCTCCGAGAAAAAATAAAGATTAACATTAAGGATAGGCTTATTAAGTTACATTTTTTATAAAAAAGGTTAAATGAATTTCTTATCGACTCAACCTGCTAGAAATCGTAATAGAAGCTCATTTATAGCAATTTCAACCTTGCCATTTATGCCCAGCAACGGGCGCTCAGCATATTTTACTATCGGGCCGCGACGGCTTACCCGGTCCCGCAGGCCATAATGATGGATGCGGGCCAGCTTCTGAACCCACGGCACAAAGACAACATCAGCGGAGTCTGCATTCGCCTGCACCTTCAGATACTTCGCTGTTTTCAGCTTCGCAAACATGCCGCGACGGATGCGGCCCTTTTTGCTGCGTGCGCTGACGCGGCGCGGCTCCCATGAGGTGCCGTCAGGCGAGCGCTGCGCGGTGATGTTTGCCTGCTGAATGCGGCGCACGTCGCGTGCCATCTCGCGCAGCATCTTTTTCCGGGCTGCAGGCTCCAGCTGTGAGAGCAGCGCCGCCAGCCAGGCATCGACTTCATGCAGCTCAGCCATGCTTCACCGTCCAGACTTCCTCCGGCGCGTCAGGCTCCGGCACCGCCTCAATGTGTGCCTTCCCGTCCTCAACCGTTGCTATCACGCGCTCGGTCAGCTTCAGGTCCATGCTGATGTCACAGCGGTCATTCGCCAGAATATCGACCTCAAACGAAAACAGCTTTTCGCGCGCCTCACTGTTCTGCAACGCGTCGGGCTGGTTTTCCCGCAGCCATAAAAGCACCGGGGCCATCAGCAGGTTCTGATCGCCGGTGAAGTCGGTGATCACCACGTTCAGGGTGTAGCGGTACTCCCACGACAGGGACGCGGCGGACGTGGCGACCAGCTGGCCGCTGTCCACGAACAGGTGCAGGCGGTCCGGGTTTTCGGCAACGTAGGGGACCGACTTATTCAGGGCGCTGCGTAAGGACTGCGGCTTGTTCATCGTCTTTTTCCTGACAGCTGATGATGGTATCGACCTTACCGGCACATGCCGCCCAGGCGGCCTCCGTTTCGTCCAGCAGGGCCAGGAGGTCGCCGTTAGTGCGCGGCGCTGCCGGATCCAGCTGGCAGCGGGTGATTTTCGGACAGCCACTCACGGTAAGATTCATCTCCTGCGAGGGCCGGTCGCTGGCGCAGCCGGATAACAGGATCAGGCAAAGCGGTATCACTCCAGCGGCGCAGGTCTTCATTTTCACGTTTCAGCTCCTCAATTTTTCGCTGCCGGTCGCGCAGCAGCTGGCCGTTGCGTTCGGCGGCGGCGTAAAGCTGCGTCTGCGCCTGGCTGCTGGTCTGCGTCAGAATGTTCAGGGCAATCAGCTGGCTGTTTTTCTGGCTCAGCTTTTTGCCCTGGCCCTCAATGGTGGTCTGCTGCGCATCAATCCTGCCGTGGGCGCTGCTCAGCCGGTAAGACTGCACGCCGGTGACAAGCAGCAGGATCAGCACGATAACTGCCAGTGCGCGCGTCATGCCGCAGCCTGCTTAAGCTCTGGCCTGATCATCCAGCGATAAAACAAGGCGTTCAGGCTCATGAGCACCGTCAGCTGCCATCCCGCTGTCCACATCACCACTGCGATAACTACGCGGTGATACCACCTGAGCGGCACGCGGTCAGCCAGCTGCGCAAACCTCAGCAGCCAGGCAAATACCCGTTTACGCTCCCCGCCGGTAAAAGCTGCAGCGCAGCACAGCCCGGAAAAACCGATGAAAGCCCATGCGATAAACTCCGCCCAAAGCAGCGCCGCCAGCGGATAGCCCGCAAAGCTGCCGTGACTGATGCTGACCAGCGTCAGCAGGACGGTGAGTAACGCCGTAAACCACCATTTTTTAAACAGCTGCATTTCAGACTCCTTTTAGGCACCAGGCCAGCTCTCGCCCGCGCCGGTTATCCAGCCCCTGATTGAATACGCCTTTCACGTACACCCAGCTCGGCAGCTGATAACACGCCTCGCGCCACTGGCCCTTTTTCAGCAACGCCACCATCGTAGAGCCGCAGACGTTGCCGGTGCCGACGTTGAACGCCAGCGACACCAGCGCGTCATAAACCTGCTGCGGCATGGAGACCGCCACGCAGCGCGCCAGTGCCGCCTCAATGCGTAACACGTTGGTGATGAAATTCCCCGCCGCCTGCCGTTCCGTGATGGACTTACCCGGCACCACGCCGGAGGTGTTGCCGATCCCGTCGGTCCACTTCCCCGCGCTGCACTGGTACGGCTGCAGGCGGCAGCCCTCATAATCGGCAATGAGCCGCAGCCCCTCCACGGAGGTGTGCAGCTGCTGAAAACCGGGCAGCGTGGCGGCCAGTGCCAGTACCACGCCCACGGCGCAGCGCTTAACGATCTGCAGATTCATAATCACCCCGCGTGATGCGCCCGCTCAGCAGCAGCTGATAGGTTTTGTGTTTGTAGTACCAGCTGATAAGCGCCATCAGCAGGCCGATGAATACCCCGGCCACGGTGGACATGTCCTTCAGGTCCATGCCTCCCAGCCACGCCATCACTACCGCCATGCACCAGGTGATAAAGGTGCTGATTTTTTCCCACATGATTCAGTCCCAAAGCTTGACGGCCTGCACGGTGGCCGTCGCTGTCACGTCCGGCAACTCCACCTCCAGCCCGTGCGGTAAGAGGGGGCCGTGCTCCGCCAGCCCCGGATTTGCCTGCATTACCTGTTCCGTCATCCCCTGCGTGCGCCCGTAGTGACGCCAGCAGAGTGCGTCCACCGTGTCATACTGCTGCGCGCGCACTTTCATCAGATAAGCTCCACGGTGCAGTGCGGCATGTCCTGCACGCGGCTGATAGCCCAGCGCGCATCGCGCCACAGGTCGCCGCTGGCATCATTCAGTTCTTCGCCGCGCTTAACCGCTGTCGCGGTGGCGTCAAAATCCTGATAGCGCTCGTTCAGCACCGCGCGCGTCCAGCACCACACCGCATTCATGTAGTGATGCAGGCGCACGCTCTCACCGGCCAGCTTCTCCGCAGGAACGTCGGCCAGGCCGTTATGACCGGCAAGCTCCTGCCGCTCACGCCACGGATAAAGCTCCGCGTTAACTTCTGCCATTGCGGTCAGCACCACCTGACGCAGACGCTCCGGCGTCACGGTGCCGTCAACGCGCATTACGCTGCGGAACTTCGCCAGATCAACGTCCGGCCAGAATGAGTTATTGGGGATGATGTCCGGCGCTGCTGTCGCCTTCTGTGGCGCGATAAATTCCATTGCTCTGTTACTCCTGAATAGGTGGGCGGTGGACGGGGTTTTGATGCGGCGCTGCCTGTCGCCACCCCGTGCCGCCCCGCGCGTGGGCACGTCCGGTTATCAGCGGGCGTTACGGTTCTTCCGCTCCAGCTGCTCAATGTCTTTTTTAACGCCGCACTTTTCGTCCAGCTGCAGGGCGCGCTTCAGATGGTTCAGCGCGGACGCAGGGCTGCTTTCCGTCAGCACCCAGCCGATGGACTTATGCAGACGGGCGCGCGACTGATCGGGCATGTCGTGTGCGTCGACCACCTCCAGCGCCTCCAGCAGCAGGGCCGGGTCAAAAGGCGTCTTTGCCAGGATGGCGGCCTTTGCCGCATCGGCAATTTCTTCGGCCAGCACCGTCGCCGTGGTGCGGCTTCCCAGCGGCATGGCCCAGCCGTGTTTCAGCGCGTGGCGGCCAATTGCGAGCGCACCGGTATAGTCACCGGCGTCAACGCGCCACAGCATCACGTACATCAGCACGTCGTCCTGCTGCGCGCCGTCCGCACTCAGCACGCCCTCAGCCCAGGCGGCGTACTTCGGCAGCACCTCCACCTTGATTTCGGCCTTTCGGACGTTGGACTGAATGCCCTTGAGGCGGCGGCGGTCTTCGTTAAGCTGCAGCAGCATCAGGTCATAGCCCTTTGTGCTGCGGCCACTGCCGCCCGACCGGGCGGCCTCCTGTGCCTGAATAAAGCGCGTATGCGCGCGGAAAGGATTGGTCACGGGTTACGCTCCGGCGT
>Ga0308162_1001558_pt1 | contig 17725 bp, 23 predicted proteins | sample PhySR2_FD_201370 | JGI IMG/M metagenome (GOLD analysis project Ga0308162, IMG submission 201370) | Phyllosphere microbial communities from UC Gill Tract Community Farm, Albany, California, United States - DLSLS.R2 | ecosystem: Host-associated > Plants > Phyllosphere > Unclassified | place: USA... | reverse complement strand
CGGCTGCCACCGCATCGCGCATGGTTTTCTCTTCGGCGCGGGCATTAGCGGTCAGGGTGTCAGATAGCGTCTTCTGGTTAGCCTGAATGCCCGCCAGCGCCTCTACGATGGGTTTCAGCGTGGTCTCATTGTTCGCAGTGATAGCGCCGCTGACGATGTTGCCGATTTGCTCGACATCTTCTTTGGTTAAAGGCATATCGCCCTCCTTTTGGTGGTTTGCTGCAGGACCATCCTGCGGTGTGAAAATTGATTTGAATTTGTTGGCAACGACTGCCACCCATGACTCCTGACGCGTTACCTTTGAGCCGGTATCGTCAAAGGTGATTTTTCCGCCCTCATTGGTGTAGCCGTAAACCTGCGCATCACTCCCGTTACGGATGACAATGGCCTGTGAGTCGGTGAAATCGGCAATCCAGGCATAATCATCCGGGCCGGTCACAAATTTGTCGCGGGCAGCCTGTTCCAGACGACGCTCGCGCTCGCGGTAACTTTCCCCCACCAGCACGCCTGAATTAGGTTTGAGCGTTCTGGCCTGATCGGCGTTAACCATCAGGCCAACGCCCTGCTCTGGCTGTGCCGCGCCAACCTCATGCAGCAGAATGGCGTCGTGGTCCATGGCGTTGATTTTCGCCACCCATTCGATGCCCTGGGCTTTTTGCTCTTCGCTGGCCTCCAGTTGGTCGAGAAACACGGCAACGCTGGTGTGGATTGGCGGTACATCCTCGCCGCGCTCAATGGCTGCCACACGCTCCAGCAGCTCGCGCCCACCCTCGCTCTGATTGGCAACGGTGGTATCGACCCATTTCTCTGCATAAATGCGGTTGCCGGATTTTTTCACATTGCGATTCCACGCACCGATGTGACCGACATTGATGCCCTCTGGTGAGAACGCAGAGACAAACTGGCCGTTAACGGTCGGATGACCGAGGGGTGCCAGAGTGCCCTCCAGTCCCTGATAATGAGCGTCGATTTCTGAGGCCGAATACAGGCCGCCGTTCATCACAACGTTTGCCGGTAGCGTGTAGCTCGGCAGCACCAGATGCGGGCGACCGTTGTGCGTTTCGCGGCGAATAGACTGATTATTCACCCTGGTGGTGACGTTAATCTGCATAGGCATGGTTATGTCTCGATTAGGCTGCGTGCTGGTGGCAGCAGCAGTGATGTGAATGGTTGGCGGCGAGTGCCATATATCGTTTGTATTCCCCCTGAGCCATCTCAATAATTTTTGAGTTAAGCGGATTGCCTTTAGCATCCACCAGCACTTCAACCTGTGAGCATTTGCAGTTGATCGCATTGGCTCCGATGGCATACCACCGCCTCACATCCTCAGTCGTATAAAGGTGAGCGTGTCGGATAGCGTGCGACTGGCGCGTTGTGGGGCTTAGGGCTGAGTAATGTAATAACCGGATATTCAGGCCCAAATCTCGCGTGGCTTCGTCTGCCTCATCCCAGCGGGCACGCCGCAGTGCGGTAGTCAGCTCCGTTCTGGCGATGGTTTTGGCACGACGCGTTTCAATGCCAGCCTGAGCGGTAAGGTTTTTAGCCACCACTGAGGGGTGAAGCCCGCGCCCGATGCCCTCGGTTAGTACCCGCGCCATGTTCCGTTTAACCTCTGCCGATAACCCCTTCATCTCCTCAAACACGCGCGTGTAAACCAGCGTCATTCGTCGCTGATAGGGTTCGCTCATGAGCAGGGACTGGAGGGACTGCCTGTCAGCCAGGTAGGTCGCTGACTGCTGGGACAGGTTTGCAAATGTCTGGGCGGTCCCGCGTACAACGGCAACCTCAACGTAATTTTCACTGAACCAGTTGTTGTTCTGGTCTCCCTCCACCAGCACGGCATCGGTGAGAATGCTGGCGTCGTTGAGAACCATGTTCAGCAGAACCGAATCGAGCTGGTATTCATATCGGGCGTTAATGGCGAGGGATGCAGGGAATCGCTGGAGTGAGTCTTTATAAATTTTACCGACCTTCTTAATGCGTCTGGCGAAATCTTTCATCGCCTTACGCTCCAACTGGTCAATGCCGGTCGGGTCTTGTTTATTGCTGGGTAGGATTGCGAACCTGGGCGTCTTACTCCTCTTCGTCATCGTCATCCTCCGGCAGCGGTTTACCCCCGCCAGGCTCATAACCTGCTGCAACACGGATTTCATCAACCGTGAACACCTGCTCCCCGGAGGCGAGCGCTGTCTGGTTGATGCTGCTCATTTTGCTGGCGCTTTCGAGTTTGTCAGAAGGTGATTGCTCGTTTAGCTCATCCCAGACGATGCTGAATTTTGCTACTGGTTTGATGATTTGTAGGTATATGAGCTTATCGACCATATCCTCAACATCGAACGACAGATCACCCCGACGCGACTGGCAGCGACCATTAAAATAAATCTGGTCCTCAGTGCTGGCCCGCTCACCTGACTGGTTGCCAACGATGATGCGTGAAGGAATATCAACCGAGGCGCAAAAAGTTTTCAGGTTCACCTCATAGGTGGGCTCCGGGTCAGAGACGGCATTAACCATCGATGTGACCTGAGCACCCTGAGTAATCAGTAGCGTGTCATTACCACGATTTAGTTCGCGTGCGGCTTCGTTAAAACGCTCCTGCAGTTCATCCACAGTGACGCCATACAATGAGGCCAGATTTTTGAAATCGACCTCCTTGTCGAAGTTGATGCTCTGCTGGCGCGCTGCATTCTTCAGAAACGACTCACCAGAGCCACCTTCGACTTTCTCCAGGCTGACGCAGGCGTTATAACCCGGCTCCAGAAAACCGATCTCGTCATCTGACATATCGCCGATGATCAGAACGCGGTCAGGGTGAATTTTACGCTGTGCAGTACTGCCGTCCGATAGCGTCTCAGTGTACTGCCACATCGTGATAGCGCCATTGCTGTCGCGGGTGGCAACCTTCAAGGCGCTTGCCCATACAGGCGTGATTTTCTGCAGCGCTTTGCCTTTAACGACCGGATCAATCCAATCCTTGCTGTCTTTGACGTGCAGCAGAATGCCAGCCCAGCGCCCCACCAGCCGCCTTACATCTGCTTTGGCAAATGTGCGCCAGAATCGGTGGTTAAATACCTGGTTGCTGCCACGCTCCCAAGGGGTCACCTCTCGCGACTCGTCGGACTGCTCGCCCTCAATAACCTGCGGGTTTGTTTTCCAGCAATTTGAGGCCAATTTATTTACTGCACCGTGAGCGATGCCACCACGACGGTAAAGCTTGTATAGGTCATCGAATGTCAGATTTTCTTTAAAGCCGTATTCGCACCATGCGCTCTCGCGCTTTGTATCCAGCCCCATGCCAGGGTTGAATGCCATTGCGCGCGCACGGGCCATCCTGACGTCATTCAGCGCGTGATTGACGGCGAGTAATAATTTATCAGTCATGATTTTTCCGCTGGTGCATTTCAGGCAATAAAAAAGGCCGCCGAAGCGACCTTAAGTTAACAAACTGTGCCGAATTACTCCGGTAAAAGGCCCTCAGCGCGGGCAAAATTTTCAGGTGAGCCGGATGCGCTGAAACAACTCAATGCGCCATTCGAACTCCTGCGTATAGTCCGGCTTGCGAAAATCGAAGGATAAAGAAATATGCATCTTGGGCGATCATTTTTGGAACAAAGAATTGACCAGTTAGTGGCGCTGTTAAATAGTGAGGTCACTGGCGTATGGTGCGCCGGATAAGGAGATACCTCATGGGCTATTACGTTTTAAAGAAAACAAGAAATACACCGGCGCTGTCAATGTCTTCGACCCTATCTACATCCACTCAGCAATACTACTTCGTTTTAAAAGCAACCAACGGCGAAGTTATTGCTACAAGCGAAATGTACAATTCCAAACAGGGCGCTGAAAATGGGATTAGGTCAGTTCAGTCAAATGGCAGTACAACTGATATACGTGATGAGACCTAGATAAGAAATTTACAAATAGGGCTTTTTTGGCCCTATTTAACATAATGGGTGTTACCCGCCTTTCAGAAATGCCACTCGCGCGAAATTCATCATGTACGGGTTATTAATCTATGATTTCCTCGCGGCAGAGCTGAAATCGGGCTGCATAAATAGTGCATAAAAACGGACTGAAAATGCATACCCAAAAATCATAGTGAAAGTGTTATTTTTGCACTCTCACCACAAAGTAGTTTTAACGTCCCTGCAGGCGTTTTGGAATCATCATGCCCATCGTCTGAGCCTTGCGTTTGATGTAACCATCGAGGCTGTATCTAATGCCATCCCAGCAGTGTTCATTACCATCAGCCAGTTTTGGCAATACTTCCCCTGTAATACGATCGGTTTTGTACGACCACATTCTGGCTTCGCGTGCCACGTTCTTACAGCGTGGGTGGATTATTATTTCATCAAAGCCGCGCAAGTGAGCGATACCATCCTCTACACTGCCCTGCCACTTCTCAGCTGCGGAGATATTGAACCCCTGACGCCTGAGATAGCTGATTGTCTCCGGGCGCGCTGAGTCAGCCTTGATGGGCCAATCACGTGCGCCAGGTATGGTGTCATATAGGGCGGGCATATGATCGAGCTCGGTTTGCTGCCCATAGGCCTCATACTCAACATAGAGCCGGTTATGCAGGATAAATGAGCGCGTCAATGTGTTGGGGTCTTTGGCAAAACCGAAGTCAGCACCAAAGAAAAGTCGCTCAGCCTCTTTCCACAGATTGTCTGAGAACTCAGCAACACGGTATTTGCCAGCCAGCACCTGTCTGTCTGAGTTTTCGAGGTATGCGCCTTCCCATACCCAGGCATAAGTTGCCGGATCGAGGCGGCGTTCATCGTTCAGGCGCTCGCCCTCCAACACGTCAGGAAACCAGGGGTTATCCGTGTAATTCATTTCGACGGTTATGCAGTCGTCACCAGCTTCTTTACGAAATCGCTTATCCGTAGCGCTGCCGTCGCGCTCAGGGTTCCATGTCACCCAAATCTCTGATCCCTCTTCGCGCACTGTCGGGCTAAGCTTCTGCCAGGCGATTTCACTGACTGACTCAGCCTCATCAACCCAGCACAGTAGAATACGCGCTTTCGACTTGATGCTGTCCAGGTTGTGCCGCAGACCAGAGAAAACATATGTCACCGTTTTGTCGATGGTACGGATGTATTTATCACCAATGTCAAAGTTAGACGCCAGCCATGGGACGGAGAGGATCGCCTGCTTAACCTCCTGCATGCTCGACTCCTCCAGTGAGTTCATGAACTCACGCGCACAAAGGATCACGCCGCTCTCACGGTTCATCATCGCCTGATATGCCCTGACGGCTGTCATCAAGGCAAACGTGCGTGTCTTTGCACTGCCGCGCCCACCATGTGAACAGCGATAGCGTTTACCTACCGCAGTAAAAAGGGGGGCAAGTTTAGCGGGAATTGGAAGTTGTACGGCGTCACTCATGCTTAGGCTCAACGGGTAAAAGCTGAATCACGGTTGGTTTTGATGCCATGCTGCCATCGGGGCTGGTGTGCTCAAACTTCTGCCGATTGGTGTAGGCTTCCCCAACCTCTTTGGCTGCCTGTTCCATCAGTGATGCGGCCAGCGCAAGATTCTGCATTTTTTCTGCCTTGTTCATCATGCGATCAAGCGTGCGTAGACGATAAGATTTATTGGCAATCGGGATGTCAGATATTTCGGTCTGAAACCGGGCGCGTGTGCTGTTAAACAGAGCGACCCACTTTTTTGCAAGCCCCTTGCCGCTGGCCTTTGTAGGATCGTGTGATTCAATCTGTTGGGGTGTGACTTTAATGCCAAATTGTTTTTGGACGGCCTCAGCAACAATCGCTAGCGAATCAAAGCATGCAAGTGACTGAATGATGAAGGCTTTCACCTCTGGTTTTAATGCAGCCATATTTCACCATTCTTCCAAAGCATTCTAAAATTTACGCCAGTTTCATCAGGCACGTTCCACAGGCTCTGGCTACATTCAGCTGTGCCACCTCAGCGGGCTGACTTGCGGCTTCCACCAATTGCTGAACGTCAGCGCTGGCACCATATCGGCGAACAACGCCAACGAACTCCTCAACGTCATGCCCCCGCATTGTCATAACTGGTCGCCCCTCTGAATTGAACTTAGGTGCACCGAATTCATCCCGCGCCTGTGCTATGTGATAAAGCTCATGTTCTATGAGAGCGCAGAAGTCGAGGTCACTGCATTCACAGCAGTAGTCTGCAGCCAGCGTTATGATGAAGCGGGGAACATATCCGAACCACTCATGCATCTGTTGCTGCATGCGCGCCTTTTGCCAGCCACCTGCCCGCATGATGATCTCCTCAGCCTGACCCAGCACAGTTCTGCCGCGTTTAGTGAAAGCGCTCGATGCCCACATAAATCGAATATCAGCGTGCTGTAGGTGGAGATGCTCAGGATTGTGCAGTACCCCGTCTTCACTGAGGATGTGTTCAGTGATCCACTCATGAATTTCATTAGATGGGGTCAGGCTGATGTGAGGGTTAAATTCATTCAAAAAACTTTCTGGTGGTCGCGGTCGGTTTAACTGGTCGATTTGCATGGGCCTATCCTGTCCGTTTAGTCACTACCACTTCAGCCTCCGTACCAGATGCAACGCGCAGCCATACTACCCATGGAGCGTATACATTTAGAACGCGACCGGCCTGATGCCAGGCGATTGAATCTGCACTATCGGCATACTCAATAAACCCCTCAGCGACGGTTACGTGCCCACTGTTCGTGCCGTCCGTAATCTGGATAGGCGTTCTCGTTACGGTTACTGGCTCAGACATAGCTACCTCTCATTTATTGGGTTGGCTGTTAGACGGCGGTTATCACAAGCGTTGAAACCATGTCGCGCAGCTTAACCGTCAGTGTGCATGTTCCGGCAGTGAGGATACTGACAGCCGCCTGACCACCGGCGGATGTGCTGATATGCTGCACCATACTGGGGTTAGATATCGTCCAGACCGCGCCGTCTGCGCGCCCGATTTGAGCGCCGGTCTCACCGCTGACTAAAAACGCGCCGAGGTATTGCCAGCCTTTAGGGGCGGTCGCGTTCAGCATCGTGTAATGCGTGTTATCTACCTGAGTGACATACCACGGCGACGTGGGTGTTTTGTTGCTGTCGTTCTGGATGAATATCGTGTCGGCTGGTGGTTTATTCTGGCCGCCAATCACGATAGCGCCGGGTACTGATATGCCCGGTATATTGGTGCCACCAATGATAGTGGCATCGGGTATTACAATCATTGGTTGCTCCAATAAAAAACCGCCTATTGGCGGTCAAATATTACAGAAATCGCTTAGTCCATGTGGATTAAGCGATAATTAGGCGCTGTGATGCTTTGAGAGGAGATCTGCCTCTATACTTCATCGCCTGTAGAGCCCTTATTAAGAGACTTAGACTCAGCAAGACTTAAATTGAAAATATTTAACCTAGAAGCTTGTTCATGCTTATTACTGATATCATTGATTTCATAGTCAGTAAGGTCGAAGGTGATGATTTTTGAGGATTCCAGCACATCATCACCCCCTAGAAGATATTTTCTGACCCGCCCAAGGAAATCACGGTAATTGATTGCATCTGATTTTTTAGATAAAACCTTAGAAAGTTCATCTGCTAGATCAGGCGGCAGCCAAAGGAATGCTTCATTAGTCAACTGCCTAAGTCTCTTTCTTTCAAGGGGATAGCTTACCCACTCAGCCATTAACTCGGCAATAAGAGCCGACTTCATACGTATTTCATGTTGACGTTTTTGATCTTCATGTGCTTGGATATTTGCGTTCTTGATCTGTTCTAATAAAACATCGTATTCATGTTTTACAGCACTTTGCACTGTACTTTCTAACCATTTCTTTCCGATAAAAACACAGCCAGCAAGTACAGCAATATAAACTAAACCCGTCAAAATCATTGCGCTATTCATACTGTCTCCTTAAGTAAACCAGAGAGACTACTTCATAAAGGATAAATTGCAATATGTCATTAATTTTTATTCATTTTATCATCAGCGGTGCAATAATTGATGAATTACTGATTGCAACTGTTGGCATATTCGGCAAGGTCCTTCACATGGCCCTCTAGTCCACTGAAGATGACCTGAACAACCTGATCTTGGCTAATTTTCAAACTCCGTGAAACTTTCATTTTGCTATGAAATAGTCGCTTGCACGGACCTGTTAATTCTTTTGCTCAAAACCGTTTTTTTCCCACGTTTCTTTGTGGATCATAATTTGTCGCTGTGTTGGGGTGCTCATAACGTCAATATCATGGTCAATGACATAGATGGGGCGCGCCAATTGGCAGCCTGTATCAGTTGCCGTGACGCCGCAACCGCTCAGAGACAGCAGCGTCAGGCAGGCAATATTCTGCTGAACATCGACAGCATTTTTCTGTACCTCGATGTGTTTTTCCAAAGCTTCAGCTTTTAATGATGCCCATTGAGACACTGCTTTGGACTCAGCAACGTTTTAGCCTCTTCTGCGACCCAGACCGAACGCGTTCACCAACAGGCCTGCAACCATCATCAGCGCTGTCAAAAGTGTTAGTCTTATATCAATCCCTTTAAGCGTCATAGGCTGCTGCAACAAATAGCTTCACCATAAAAGTGGCTATCAGTGATTGCTCCATTAAAAAATCGCTCGTGGGCGGTCATTTGTCAGAGTGAGATTCGAACCCACGCTCATTCGTACCGGCCACATGCACCACTGCCTGATATAGCTCATGTCATGCTTTGTCACGTCAGAGCTTTCGCTCAACCTTCTCGCGCACCTGACTTAAAAATCATACCCCAGCTTACTGATTGATTACAGCAAGGTAAGCCGCATGAATGCCCCCAATCTGGTGATGCAAGAATGTTTTTTCACTGTAAAGTTTTCGAGAAATCAACCGATGTAACTGTTAAAACTCAAGGAGAAGATATGGAATACGTTTTACATTTTGAAGCCATGATGATTGTTTTTATAGCCGCAATTGTTGTTTTGATGACTCGCTCACATGGCCTGCATGGACGGTTTTTCTACGTAGATAAGCGCAATAAAGATGTGAACTTGCACTTAGCAATTTTCGGCACTCCACGGAAAAAATCAGGTGCGCACAAAGTCGTTACCTCTCTTGAGAACTGCCTTCAACATCTTAAAAATAATGGCTATACAAGCGCTATTCTTGAGTCTCACCTGATAACTAAAGAAAGGATGGTCTCTGTCTACCGCCTTGCTCGTAAATATGATTATTCAGTAAAGGATGTTAGCGAGTTCCCTACCCCAACTTGGCAACGCTTCTTGATTCCGATCTCAATGGCACTAGTTAAGTTCAAGGTAAAATTTGCTAATACTGATTCATTGAAACTGACCATAGTATTAAATTGAAAAATAAGCACCTGAGTTCGCCTAGTTAAGAAGACCCATGACGCACTCGAGAACTAACATTTCTCGCATTCCGGCGAGAGCCACACTTATACTTTTTGATATGGAGATTTAAATGAAAATCGATAAAGAACTTTGCAACAAAATCCTTATCGCCCTTTCCAAAGATTACCCTTCACGAATGTCTTCAAGTTCGTTTGAGCATGTCGCTGAGGGCATTGAAGATGGTGACCACTTGGCCGCCCAGTTCAAACACCTAGAAAATCAAGGTTATTTAGATACTAAACTTATCCCGATTGATAATGCTAACGGCTCTACAACCCAGCAGGTACAACTTGCCCTCACAATTATTACTCATGAAGGCCTGGATATAGTTACCGAGGGTGGGATTAAATAAGAACAGGTTTTATCGAAGCCACAAGCACTGTGGCTTCCGTAACTCCTGCGATCAAGTTGTTGTAGTCATACTCACATATTAAAACCTTTCCTCTAATCCCGTATTATTTAAAGAATAAAACTGCATCTAAAACACTTCATCAGCGCAAGGTATACTTACACTCCGTCATCCTGAGCAGTGCCAATGAAGCTGTTAACAATTTTAGGTTGTGGCCGTGTCATTTGGCCAATGTGAGTTTCGCATGCTTTGGTAGTTACTGCGATGTGGTAGGTGTCTAGCATATTCGATCCAATAAAAAACCGCCCGGAGGCGGAATGATTACTTGGCAACTACAAAGACTTATTATTACTTATTTCGCGCGACCACCCTGCGCTCGGCAATGGTAGCAACCTGATCATGATTAAATTTGTCTTGCATATAAAGTACATTTTCAAATTCAGACCCGACTGGTTCAAAGTAGCACTTAACCCCTCGAGCTCTTACTTCCCTACAAAGCCTATCACCATGAGATGTGTTGCCATCAAACCAAAAAATCCCATGATCATTTAAAGCTTCTATTGCTTGCTCTACCATGCCCAGCTCCTTTATTGATGATGTAACATTTTACCAATTAAAATTTTAGGTAAAAATTTTAATTTAGCAAAAATTTAATCTATTTAAGGCATGATTGAAGAATGTATTCCTGCAACCCGGCTATTATCTTCCTTGATACTTCGATTCGATCTCTGAGGGTGAAATAATCCCGTTGAGCGGCGTCAGTAGGTCTGGCGCTGGCTGCATCATCCATGCTGGTGGTGCGGGAGGCGGATTGATTCTCACAGGTGGCTTTGAGCTGCAACCGGCGCTTACCAGTAGCAACATCATCATGCAGCTGAGTGATAGTGGCTTTAGCATCAGCTAATTCCTTTGCGTATTTCTCATCAAGTGCAGCCACATTGCGCTGGCGGGTCTGCATATCGGTGATGGTGGCCGCATGCTGCCTTGTCATTTCCTGCGCATGCTGTGCAACCGTTCTCCAGGCTAAAGCTTTATGGTAATAGTGGTTAGCAGCCCAGCCAAGCGCCAGGATGGCAGCAATAAGGACTCCAGCTAGCCAGCAATTTCTCATCGATTCTGCACCTCTTACGAATTAGCCAAATAGAGAGCGCTGACGAATACACCGAATCCGTAAGGTTGGGAGCCGTTTTCATGTTGGATGATGGCCTGCAGTAACTGAAACAGTTTACGGCTGTCGGTCAGATCAATCGGCTGATTCGCTCTAGTACTTGTAGCCTGCGCCACACTATTAATGTATGCGTGCGTATTGTTCTCGTTAGGTGGTGCCCAGCGCTTGATCATGCCGGTGATCGTCCGCAGCCCGTATTTGCTCTGATAATTGCGCAGGATGACAATCATTGCGCGGATGCCGTATTCAGGTTTGATAAACTGACAGAACGATTTATCAGTGCGCTGGGATTTGGGCACCAAACCCTGCCAATCATCGCCCCAGCGAATGTTTCCGGGATTGTTGTTGCGGATGCCGCGCGTTTTTTTATTGCCTGTCATTTTTTGCCACCTCCTTCCATTGGGTATGAAACAATGCGTGCGACATTACCTCGCGCCGCAAATACAGCCGCGCAGATCAGCGCGTTCGCTACAACTACTGGCCAGCCGCTGGCGTGGTATTGCCCGAACAGCCATAGCAATGCGAAATTGCCATAAAACAGAATCAGACCCGCAGCTATCCAGGAAATACCGCGTTTGTGTGTTCGCCCTGTTTTGCTGAACGCCATCAGCCGCAACGCAATAGCCGCGCAAATGGCGACATCAATCACTGTCAAGAAATCGCTACTAATCATGATTTCTCCCCCAGCCATTTTTTAACGAATGGCAGCTTTGAAACTCCACCATTTTTCAGCCAGAAATAGCCTTGCACCGCAGCAGCGGAAATAACGACAGCCGCCAGGGCATCAAGTGGTTTTTCCCGATAATCGAAATAGTCCTCTACTTTGTCCGCGACAAATCCGGCCCCAAATACGCCAGCTGCATAGCCAAACAGGAAATAACCAAATATCTGTCGTCGCGTCAGGTCGCTGGCGGTGACGATAAAACACATCGAACCGGCAAACGCCCCAAACGCGATTGAGTAATCTACAGAGGTGATAAATCCCACCAGCGCAGACGTGACAATGCCCCAGCCAGCTACCGTTCCCGCAGTAGCGCTGGTACTCAATGGCTCAGCCATCATTACGTTCCCCTTGAGTTATCGGGATCTATAGACACAAAAAAGGCCCACCTTAGTGAGCCTTTTGAACGGGATACTTAAAGCTGTCATGCAGCGACTAATTCAAGTCGCCTGCCCAGCGCATTCAGAGCTTTTTGAACCGTATCTATTTTGGTCGAATGGTGAAGATCGAAAATGCGCTTCACCTCCTGCTTTTTAACACTCATGCGTGCCGCCAGCTCAACCTGAGTTAAGCTATTAGGTAACGACTGACCTTTTTTAGCTCATTAGGAAGCGCTAAACGTATAAGCTAAGTTTGCATTTTTGGCAGGTAAAACAGAACTCGAACCTGTGACCAAGACGATGTCAACAGTATGTTCCAACGCTGAGCCTCTCACGCAAGATTGAAACATAAAAAACGCGCGTAGAAGAGGTTTTGAATGTTATGTGCAAGTGCTTAGTGACAAGTCATAGCAGATTACTATACATTTTGCGTACGCGTTAACTTTTTTAAAGTATGCGAGCCCTATTCAAAACCTCTTAAGGAAAAGCGATGAACTTCTCAAAACAAAAGCAAGCGAACCTGACGCGAAAGGTTACAGTAAGAGCATTCAAGGTGAATTCTAATAATAACAATAGTTTATTCAATCAAATCTCAAGTAGTACTAGTTTGGCAAAGGGGACGATCATTCAGCTCTCAAGTGCTAAGCACATAAAATGCACAGACTTGAAAACTGTTAATAACACTCACTTTATTTATTTTACCACATACAACCCTAATGAAAACGTGTCGGTAACACCGATAAAACCTAAAGATAAGGACCTTTTTCCAGTAAAAAACCATGATAACCTACATGCTTTTTATATGGTAAAAGGAAATAAAATCGCATCATTAATGCTGATTTCTACTAATTGGCCTGAGGTTAAGACTAGCAACCTATTTGGTTATTATGGAATTAATATTATTCCAACCTGTATCCTACGTAAGGATTTAGTTGCAAGACTACAAAAAGATGGATTGAAAGCAGTTCATGTAAATTTGGATGTTATGAGTACTGACTTTAATAAACAACCTGGTTTCTTAAAATCATTGATACAAAATGAGCCAGCTGTAAAACAGACAGGGATCTCTGGCCATTTAACAATTGATCATAAAGGAAATCCACAACTTGCTAAATCCATTGAGAATAATCCAACTCCTTGGATAAGTGATTTAGATAGTGATTTTTACTTTGAAACTAAAAAGAGTGAGAAAATTACTAGTGACAGTTTAAGGCTAACGCAAGTATACTATACTGTTCCATACGGAGCGAAGTCTATCTCTGCTAAATATGCTGAGGAAATTTTAAGCGACTTTGTAAAGAATGAATTTTGATGAGAATACCCAGAGGATTGAGATAATGCAAAACTATGATATAAAAGCAATAAGTATCACAGTGTTAAACATTGTCGCCTCATCTCTTTTCTCTTTCTTTTTTACTGAAACCTTATCCAATAACACTGACGCCTTAAATTTAGTTGCCAATATATTTTCAATCCTAACTGGCTTTTTACTTTTAGTTATCACGCTGTCTGGTGATAATTCATCAGTATCGCTTGGCTTGACTGAGGTTGAGCGTACATACCAGGCCAACAGGTTTTTGATAAGGTTTAACAGGTATTACAGTTTATTTTTGCTATATCTCCTAACTTTAGCCTTGATCTTTATATACTACTTACTATCTAAAGATAAGAGCCATACTGGCTTAATATTAACATATGCAATTAAAATTATTACGCATTCAATTTCTTTCTTAACGTGTTTTTCTTTTATTCAGTCTACGTTCATTCCTATTAAACTCAAAAAACTATACACCGAGAAAAAAGAACTTAACGATAAATCAGGCAGCTAACGCTGCCTGATAATTATTTGAGCATGCAAATACAGCCATCGATAAAACCGATTGCTGCTTGTAGTTCCTTTCTAATAGTTCCATCAGAAACTTTCCTTCTTTTTGCAATAGAGCGCAAAGATAGTCCAATCACAAAGTGAGCTATGATCAATTCATATTCTTCTGGTTTATATTTACGCAACCTTGCTACGCATCCATCAATTTTTATCCCTTCATCATCGCAACATTGCATTCTAGATTTTTTGCCATGAGGAATAAGACCTTTAAATCCTGCAGCAATTGGCTGCCAGTCAACTCCGCTATTATCGCTTGCTGCCCAAGCACCCCACAAATCCAAAACTTGTGACATGTCACGCATAATCTCTCCACACTTTGATTTTTAACTGAGCCTATAACGTCAACTGCTATGGCGTAATCGAGGAACCGAAAAAGCAGCACAATCTGGCTGCCATATTTCGCCTCAAACGCTGTGATATCCCAATGCAACTCATCGTGATGCGCTCTGCAAAACGCTCACAAAGGAGATCGCAACGCTCCTAATCACATAATCTTTTTAATACTATTTTACTATTACCATTAGGAAAGATGTTAAACTTAATCATCATCTGACCAAGCTGCAGGATGCCCGCCACAAAAAGCGCATCCGCTCATCGAGCTAAACTCACTTATTTCTGTACTGTAAGTTCCGCAATATTCGCACTGTCCGATTGCCTCAAACCTTTCAAAACAATATGTACAAAAATACCCGTCACCAAGCCTGCAAACTGAGTTTTCAACTTCGCACTCCGAACAGCCAGCTGGATTAACTGAGAATATATACTCCTCTGGTGAGTAATTGGCTGTATCAAATAGATCATAACGTGAAGCGGAATACTGACATGTATTGCACTCAAAATCAGAGTCATACCAAGCTGCTAAAGATTGTTTATCGCTGCATTCAGGGCATGGGAATTCGGCTACTCTATCCTGTATCGAACTACATACCAGACATGTTGATGTTTTGATAACAAAGTTTTCTATATTAAATTCTATATTTACCGGAGCAGCCAATTTTTTACATAAGTAACATTCGTTAATGTCTCCACCATCTTCAATATGCTTATCAAGTAATCTCTTTACATGTTCAAATCTTATATCTGCGTAATAAGAATTTTTTATTAGTAACGTTGTTTCTTGACTGGCGAGATAACTACCCAGCGCACCTTCGAAAATCGGCTTCCAATCTTCACGCATCAATCTATTTAGTGCAAACCATGCATCTGCTTGTTCTGCTAAGAGCTTTTGTTTTGCTCCTTCGGTAAAGGCATCATGATAAAAATGCACAACCCTATTACGATGTTGACGCACTTTATTAAATGATTCTAAAGTTCTCTTTGATAAAGGCGTTTCAAGTACATCACTAAGACGCTCGCAGATTTCAGCGAAACTTATAGATTGAAAGTCACCAGAAAGATACTTTGATCGTACAATCCTCTTTCCACTGCATATTAAAGACCAATGCTCATGTGCAAGAGGAACTTTAAGTAATAGTTCAACAGCTGTCCAGAAACTAACGATGGAGTTTATGGGCGAATCAGAAAACTCATCTTGAGCTTTTTGCAGAAAACCCATGCCATTGTCTAGCAACCCTTTTACTTCCGGTGAAAGCTGTAGTCTTCCAGTTCTGATCATTTTTATATTCATTTCTTATCCTTAAAACGATAGGATCGTTATCCTAACAGCTTACATTTATAGAGTTTTTAACTAACTTGTCAGTGTTAGTCAAAAAAAAATCTATAATGCTAAAGAACTATTCTTTAATGCTCTTAATTATTCTTTAACCCCATATCCGGTAAGGTCAGCTGACCAGCAACCTCGCGAACAGCCTGACGCAGCATGCGGTAATTTGACCAGCAATCGCGATTAGTCTGCTCCACCAGCTCGATGAACTCCTGAACCGTGCATGGCTGGTCCTGCCGGAAACCAATCAGAACGCTGGAAAACCGCTGCAACTGCTCTTCCACTATCTCTGGATCATCATGCTGCTCAGATAACCACTGCTTGATCGCCTGGTCATCCTGGTGCTGCTGGATGAATCGCAGGGCTGACTGGATGGTTTCCTCTGGAACAACTACGTGCTCAGGGTGAGCAACTGAGTCTGCCGCCCATGTGTGCGCATATTTGGACTGAGCGTAGGTATATTGGGATTTGATTTTGAACGCCGCCTGAATACAGGCCCAGACCTCTACGCCGCTCTTCTCCAGGATTTCATGTTTCAGCAGCGGCAGGTCATCACCCTCGTCGTTCTCTGGCTCAGCCGGTGCCGGTTGTTCACTGGCGGAAGCTGTAACGCCGTAATGCTCTCTGGCGGCCTGAATGATATCCATCAACTCAGCCACCTGCAGGTCAGTCTCAAGCGTCAGAGTAACGCGTGCGCCCTCCTCATCCTGCTCTGCCTGGCAATGTCTGGCTAACAGCTCCACCAGCTGGCGAGACTGTTTGGCACTGAATTGCGTCATGGCGGCGGCTTTGGTCAGCTTTTTCTTGCCCGCTGCTTTGACCTTTTCCAGTTCTGTTTTTGCCACCCTGCCTGCTGACGCACCATGCTCACGAACCAGCGCGACGGCTGTAGTGGCAGCAACCTCTTTGTTTTTAACCAGTGCGATCAGCTCATCGCCGGACGTCAGCAGCGACAGGTGGTTTTCAACGTCAGTGATCGAGCGCTTAACTTTTTTGGCAATCTGAGCCTGTTCCCAGCCCTGATTAATCAGGCGTTGATATGCAGTTGCTCGTTCCAGTGGTTCAAGTGCTCGCCCCTGACTGGATGTGACCATGAACGCGATGCGGTCAGCCTCGCTGCCCACGAAATCTTTGCATTCCAGGCGGATGTCATAACCGGCCTCTTGTGCCAGTTTGGCCCCGTAGTAACGGTGGTGGCCATCGATGATTTTTATGCCCTGCTCAGTTACCTGTACAGCGAGCGGAGGCACCTGCTCACCAGCGATGTAGGCATCACGGAACTCCTCGACGTGGGTCTGATCGATTTCCCGGATGTTGTAACCAATCTCTACATAGAGTTCATCAACGCCCAACAGGTAGGTTTTGCGGGTAGTGATGTTCGTTTCAGTTTTAGATTTGTTGTCGTAAATTTTCGATAGCGTAGTCATTTTTGAAATCCCTTAATAACCGCGAAACCCTTCCGGGATGGCGTAATCGATTGGTGAAATGTCTGTAACTGACCGCTGAACCGGACCGAGCCTTACTACTAGCTCATCCCATTTTTCGCGGAGTTTTGCAGGGCTGAGGATGTTCCGGCACCAGAACGGATCGCTCTGAACGCGTTTGAACATCTTGCAAATCTGGTAGTGGCTTCGCTGGTCCTGTGAGCACATCAGGCGCACGTCGTTCGCCCACGCGGTCCAGTTCGGTTCTCTCGGTCTTGCCAGTTCGCCGTCGGTCTCAGCCGCTTTTTCGTAGAGGTGGATGATCTGCTCCCAAATCCACTGCGCACATTTCAAATCCTCCTCACTGCCCCACATGCTTCTTTTGGGGCTGTACACCACCGCGTCTGAATCACCAGGCAGGGGTTTATCCACAGGCAAAACGTCCGGGGGCGTAGCTCCAGGACATTTAGGTTTTTTATCTGATGGATCATGTTTTGAATTTACTGACGGATCGTCGCCAGATTCTGGCGGGTGAAAACCCGGATTTTTGCCAGATTCCGACGGGTCAAAATTTGAGGGGTCATAATTTGATGCATCAGATTTTGACGAGTCAGATTTTGATGTGTCAGTTTCTGATGCATCAGATTTTGATGTGTCAGATTCTGACGCGTCAGATTCTGGCTGGTGAGCATAGGCCGCATTACGCAGTTTCCTGACGTTCAGCTGATATATATTCGACGTGTTACGGTTCCCCTTACGCCGCGTAGTGCTGGTCAGCCA
>Ga0308162_1001555_pt1 | contig 17756 bp, 27 predicted proteins | sample PhySR2_FD_201370 | JGI IMG/M metagenome (GOLD analysis project Ga0308162, IMG submission 201370) | Phyllosphere microbial communities from UC Gill Tract Community Farm, Albany, California, United States - DLSLS.R2 | ecosystem: Host-associated > Plants > Phyllosphere > Unclassified | place: USA... | reverse complement strand
GGACCAAATCGCTTCAGTCCCTGTCACCGCGCTGCGTATCTCGCTTTGCCGTGTCAGTGGATGCGCATTATAGGGAGTTCCGCTCAGAGCGCAAGGGATTATTTAAACTTTTTTACTGAATGGTGATTAATGAATCACTCCGTATAAAAAGGCTGCATTTTGCCTTAGAAATAGGCGATCCTTACCGTGATTTCATATTCAAAAGGTTGAAAGATGATGCAAAACCCATTGCGACGCTTTAAGGCGTATTCCCCAATTGTTGGTAAAGAGGTATTCATTGACCCCTCTGCGGTAGTTATCGGCGATGTGATCCTTAAGGATCATGCAAGCATATGGCCACTTGTGGTTATCCGTGGCGACGTTAATCAGATCACTATTGGTGCAAGAAGCAATATACAAGATGGTTCAGTACTACACGTGACACATCGTTCGGAGAAGAATCCACTCGGCCACCCCCTTACCATTGGTGATGACGTCACTGTCGGCCATAAGGTGCTGCTACATGGTTGCCGGATCGGTAATAGAGTGTTAGTTGGGATGGGTAGCATCATTCTTGATGCTGTTGAAATTGAAGATGACGTATTAATTGGTGCAGGTACTCTTGTTCCTTCAAATAAAAAATTAATCAGTGGTTATCTCTATATGGGTAATCCAGTCAGACAAGTACGCCCACTAACAGATGACGAAATAAAAGGTTTAAAAAAATCAGCAGAAAATTATACAAACTGGAAGCAAGATTATATCGATAGCCAGTAACAGCCATGGCTATCATCAAGCTCAAGAGTAATGGCCTTCTCGGCCATTTCTTCAATATCCCAACGGTTCTGGTCGAAAAGTGTGAGTGGTTCTCCTTCGCCGAAGTGGTTGCTTAACTCGACAATACTCATGGCACAAGTTAATTTACGGCCGCTGTCTAATGCTGAGAAAACCACTGCCTGCCTCTCAGAATCGAGGTATTCATCTTCTAGAAATTGTATTGCTTGATTCATGCAGACATCTCGCTACGCAGCTGCATAATCACAGGATCGATATCAGGTATAATATCGTGCCAAAGCGCAAAGGCGTGTGCGGCTTGCCCGACTAACATTCCAAGTCCATCCGCCGTATCTTTTACGTTATGGCTTATTGCCCAATCAATAAAAGGCGTGTTACCGGCTTGGTAAAACATATCGTAACAACTCGTCTTAGGTGTGAAGCAGTGCTCACTCAGCGGTGGTCGATTACCGCTTACTCCGCTTGAGGTCGCATTAATGATGAGATCGTAATCATGATGGGTGTCACTTTCTAGATGGAGAGAGAGTATGCCTATCTCCTTAAATTCATTAATCAACGCTTCCGCTTTAGAGTGCGTTCTATTACTTATTGATAGCTGATAGCCTGCCTGCAGTAGAGGTTGGATTGCCCCTCTTGCTGCACCACCAGCCCCTAAGATAAGAATCTTAGCGTTATCAAATAAAGTAAAGTGCCGATGAAGATCTGATACAAGGCCAACCCCATCAGTGTTATCCCCCAAGATCTCGCCGTTATCGAGCAGCTTTAAGGTATTCACTGCACCGGCACATTGCGCACGCTCTGTTAGGTGATCAGCAAGTGCAAAAGCTTCTTGCTTGAAGGGTAAGGTGACGTTAGCCCCCTTTCCGCCCTGCTCAAAAAATTGCTTCACTGATTTTTCGAATGCCCCCAATTCCACCAGCAAGCTACCATAGTGATGAGCAATAGCGGTTTGTTTAGCAAACTGCTGGTGAATAAAAGGGGACTTGCTGTGCGAAATAGGGTTTCCTATTACGACATATTCATAGTTGTGCATTTTGTTATCCCTCACGAATACGCTCGCCCGTTAAAACATTTCTTATCTCTGAAGGATTCTCTCGTCCCCCGGTCGCAGCTTTGACCACTGCAAAATCCTCTCCAAACTGATCGATAACTTCATCCCAAACTCTAGCGGGAGGCTGGCCCGATAGGTTGGCGCTGGTTGAAACCAATGGTTTACCGACTGATTCACAAAGTTGCCGAGCAACAGGATGGTCGGTGACTCGCACCGCAATACTCTCAAATTTCCCAGTGACCCATTTAGGAGCGTTGGGCGATGCTGGTACAACGAAAGTCACCGGTCCTGGCCAATGACCTAACATTTTTTTTTCTTGTAACTCACTGATTTCGTCAACGGCTATGTAAGGACGTAATTGCTCGTAAGACGCCGCAATCAGAATAAGTCCCTTCTCCACTGGTCGCTGTTTTAGCTGTAGTAATTCCTCGACAGCTTGTTGATTATCCGGATCACAGCCAAGACCGAACACAGCCTCGGTAGGGTAAGCGATAACTTTTCCATCTTGCAGTGAAGCGATACAGTGGGTTAATGATTCTTGACAAGAGATGTTAGACATTCGTTTACTCTTCAGAAATAGAACTGGCTTCTATTCCACAGGTTTTATTGGCACAAAAGGTTTTAATCCCTTTCGCACTCTTCTTATTATAGAGCAGCTTAAAACCACAATGGGCGCATACTCCACTAACAGGCGGATGATTCAACGCGTAGCGACACTTGGGATATTCTGAACAGGCATAAAACGTTTTACCAAAGCGCGATTGTCTTTTTACTAGCGTTCCACACTGACATTCAGGGCAAGGCACCTCCGTCGAATCGGTATGGGTGATCGCCTCAGAATAATCACAATGTGGATAGTCAGTACACCCAATAAATATTCCATAACGTCCCTGCCTTAATGCCTTATCGGCACCACACGCCGGACAAGCATGACCTTCGAGCACTTTGATGATATGCCCATCAGCAGAGGGGGTTAACGAACGAAGATAATCACATTGCGGAAACGTTGAGCAACCTAGAAATGGGCCATGTTGGCCCGAGCGTATGACGAGCTCTGCGCCACACTGGGGACAGAGCTCTTGTTGCGCTGCAGAAAATAATTCGACTTTAGACATGGATTCACAATTAACAGCGATTCTCAGTGGATCACTCTATCCGTTACATCGAATAGTAGATCTTCCATCTGTTGGTAGGCGTTCTCACATCCAGGAATATTGAAAAGAACCATCAATATTACCCATTTGAGATCATCCAACTCGAATGATTGGGTATCGAGAGCAGTCACACGCTCAATAACCATCTCACGTGTTTCAATGTTGAGGACTTGCATCTGTTCAAGCAGTAAAATGAAGCCCCGACATTCTGCATCTAATTTCATGCTTTCCTGTTCTGTATAAATACGAACAGAGAGAGGGTCGTTAAGCATCAATAATGGTTCGACTAATCCATCTTGATAATCTGCAAGCTTTTCTAACCAACTCAAAGCATTGTATATATCTTCTTGATGAAAACCTGCATCAGTTAAGTCATTGGTCAACTTATCCTGATCCACCTGCATTTCAATTTCACTGTGGATATATGTCTCAAACAAGTACATTAGAACGTCGAACATGGCTTGCCCTCCTTAATCGGACATAGCCGCCGGGTACAGCTGCGATCCACCCTGCTAACTCCAGCTCCAGTAATGCGACAACTGTTTCTGGCACAGGTTGGCCGGCACGTTCAGCGACAACGTCAACAGATGTTACCTCATCTCCTACGTTAGCCAAGAGATGAACAAATGGCAATGGTACTTTATCACTCTGCTCAAAATTTATTGAGTTGATCGGCGGATATAGCACAGAAGGATGAGCCGAGTGTAGATCTTCAATGATATCGCCAGCCTCTCTCACCAGTAATGCGCCTTGTTGTATTAACCAATGGCAGCCAGCTGAAGATGGGCTATGTAACGAACCGGGTAGAGCGTAAACATTTCTATTTTGTTCTAGAGCATACCGGGCAGTGATCAAAGAGCCACTGCGCGGTGAGGCTTCAACCACTAATGTACCGACACTCAGCCCACTGATAATTCGGTTTCTCCTCGGAAAATTAGTACCTTTCGGCGGTACTCCTAACGGAAACTCACTGACGACTAAGCCACCTTTATCTATGATCTCGTCATAAAGAGAAATGTTCTCAGGTGGATAGACATGCCCTAATCCGCTTCCCAATACCGCAATTGTCTCCCCTGTACAGGATAATGCTGCACGATGTGCAGTGGCATCAATTCCTACCGCCAGTCCACTAGTAATAGTGATATTGTGGCGAGCAATATCGCTCGAAAACCTGTCGGCCCAATACTTTCCATAGTATGTACAGTGACGACTTCCCACTATGGCAAGTTGTACCTTATCCAATAGCGCTATATTTCCAACAGCAAAGAGGTATAACGGCGGCGATGCACACTGTTTGAGGGATTGGGGGTAATAGGGATGATGGTAGTGGATAAAATACTGCCCCTTACCCGCCATCCATTGTTGAGCGCGCGTAATTTCTTGTACCGGAAAACCACTATATTGACTAATTTGCGAGTCAGTCAGCCCAAGCTGCCGAAGCGTATCGCTGTTTATCTCCGGCTGTTGCTGCAGGGCGTTAATCAGATACAGACGATGAGGATACTTAATATTCTTTATCGCTACACATCGTAGCCAGGTTTCGATTTCCTTTAATTCCGTTTGCATAGTGAACACTCCGTTGCCTTATCAAGACTGTCAATCATGCAGTGAAAGGGCTACAATAAGCATGAGTAATTAACCCTTTTTGAATAGAAATTTGGAAATTTATGTCAGTGTTACAAGTACTACATTATCCTGACGAGCGGCTTCGCAAAGTAGCAAAGCCTGTTGCTCAAGTGACTAGCGATATCAAACAGATTGTCGACGATATGTTCGAGACAATGTATGCCGAAGAAGGCATTGGTCTTGCGGCGACTCAAGTTGATATTCATCAACGCATTATCGTGATTGATGTCTCCGAAGAACGTAACGAACGTCTCGTATTGATCAATCCAGAGATCCTCAGCAAATGTGGTGAAACGGGTATTGAAGAAGGATGTCTGTCCATTCCTGAACAGCGTGCGTTAGTTCCACGAGCTGAGAAAGTGAGCGTGCGAGCGTTAAACCGTGAAGGCGAGCAGTTTGAGCTTGATGCTGAGGGTTTACTGGCGATTTGTATTCAGCATGAAATCGACCACTTAGAGGGTAAGCTTTTTATCGACTACCTCTCACCTTTAAAGCGTCAACGTATTCGTCAAAAACTTGAAAAACTTGCTCGTCAAAACCGCGGCTAATCCCTTACTTATTACGTAGAGAACGGTACAGTGTCAGACTCCTTAAAAATAATCTTTGCCGGGACGCCGGATTTTGCTGCAAAACATCTGGAAGTATTGCTCAACTCTCCTTACCAAGTTGTTGGAGTCTTCACGCAGCCCGACCGTCCAGCTGGACGCGGGAAAAAACTGATGCCGTCTCCCGTTAAGGTTCTTGCCGAAGCCCATGGCCTCTCGGTTTTTCAACCAGAATCACTGCGTAACGCTGAACAACAGCAATTAGTGGCTGACCTGAATGCAGACGTGATGGTGGTTGTCGCTTACGGCCTCATTTTGCCCGCTAATGTATTAGAGATGCCTAAATTGGGCTGCTTGAATGTCCACGGTTCGTTACTTCCCGCATGGCGAGGTGCCGCACCAATCCAAAGAGCATTATGGGCCGGTGATACACAAACAGGCGTCACTATTATGCAGATGGATGTCGGTCTAGACACTGGTGATATGCTGTTGAAGGTCTCTTGCCCTATCCTACCGCAGGATACTAGTGCATCGCTTTACGACAAACTTGCTGAATTAGGTCCTCAAGCTCTTTTAGAGAGTTTGCATCAGCTTTCACAAAATACACTGGTACCTGAGAAACAGGACGATAGCCTAGCAACTTATGCTCATAAATTGAGTAAAGAAGAAGCCCGTATCGATTGGAACCTACCGGCTATAACTTTAGAGCGTTGTATTAGGGCATTCAACCCGTGGCCATTTAGCTATTTTGTCATCAGCGACCAGAATATTAAAGTTTGGCGTGCTTCAGCGATCGCTTCTGATGAGAAGATTGTCCCTGGGACGATCATTTCTGCCGCAAAATCAGGTATTCAAGTGGCGACAGGTGAAGGCATTCTTAACCTAGAAATAATGCAACCAGCGGGTAAAAAACCCATGTCGACCCAAGACCTGCTTAATTCTCGACAAGAGTGGTTTGCGCCTGGAACGGTTCTACATTAGAAAGCCTCGGTCTTTCAATCACCATATGAGTAATGCATGAAAAATTCAGTTAACCTGCGCGGTATCGCCGCACAACTGGTTGAGCAGGTTATTGATAAAGGGCAATCTTTATCAACAGTTCTCCCACAAGCACAACGACTATTAGCCGATAAAGACCGAGCGCTACTACAAGAACTTAGTTTTGGGGTGATACGCTTCCTGCCGCAACTTGATCACATTATCCTACAATTAATGGATAAACCCATGAAAGGGAAGCAAAGGGTTATTCACTACTTGCTGATGGTTGGTATCTACCAACTTAAGCATACGCGTGTTCCCCCCCATGCAGCTCTCGCAGAGACAGTTCAGGCCGCTGTATCGCTGAAACGTCAAAGTTTTAAGGGTCTTATTAACGGTGTACTAAGAACTTATCAAAGGCGTCAATCAGAGTTTACCTTTGAACATGCCGCAGATTCGGTGAAATATCTTCACCCATCTTGGTTTATCAATAGAATAAAAGCCGCTTGGCCTGATGAATGGGTATCTATTGTTGAAGCAAACAATAGTCGTCCTCCGATGTGGTTAAGGGTTAATGCACTTCATCATTCAAGAGATGATTGGCTTAATATGCTACAAGAAGCGGGCTTCTCTGCGACAACGACCCCTCTCTCTCCTCAAGCTTTATGCCTTGAAAAACCGGTTGGCGTAACCTTGCTTCCTGGGTTTCACGATGGTTGGGTTACGGTACAAGATTTATCCGCCCAACGTTGTTCTCTTTATTTGGATCCTCAACCTGGTGAGAAAATCCTCGATATCTGTGCGGCACCCGGCGGAAAAACTACGCATATACTCGAACTTGCGAGGAACGCAGAGGTAACCGCCGTCGATATTGATGAACAACGTTTAGCGAGAGTAGCCGAAAACCTAGAGCGGTTAAATTTAACCGCAACGTTAATCTGTGGTGATGGTCGCTACCCAGATCAATGGCTTGACGATCAACGCTTTGATCGTATTCTTCTTGATGCACCGTGCTCTGCTACCGGTGTTATACGCCGCCACCCAGATATCAAATGGCTTAGACGAGATAATGATATTGCTGAGTTAGCATTACTGCAAAAAGAGATATTCGAAGCCGCTTGGAAGCGTCTTAAATCAGGCGGTACATTACTGTATGCAACCTGTTCAATCCTACCGGAAGAGAATAGTCGCCAAGTGGCAGAGTTCATTGCTTCACATTCTGACGCAAGCCATGTAGCCCTTCCAGGAGGTACTGATCAAGGTTTACAGGTGCTACCTTCTGAATTAGGCGGCGACGGTTTCTTCTACGCAAAACTCATCAAACATTAATTTAACGATAAGAGTGTCACGACGATGAAAATTATTATCCTGGGTGCCGGTCAAGTTGGCGGGACGCTTGCAGAAAATCTAGTGGGCGAGAATAATGATGTGACCGTCGTGGACACTGACCCAACGCGTTTACGTGGTTTACAAGATAAATTCGATCTTCGGGTCGTAACCGGTTCAGGATCGCATCCCCGTACTTTAGAAGAAGCCGGTGCGGAAGATGCCGATATGTTGGTGGCCGTCACAAGCTCTGATGAAACCAATATGATTGCCTGTCAGATTGCTTACACGCTATTTAATACCCCTAATCGTATTGCCCGCATCCGTGCATCAGAATATTTACACGATATGGATAAGCTCTTTATCCCCGAAGCGATCCCTATAGATCATTTAATCGCCCCAGAACAATTAGTGATCGATAATATTTTTAGACTGATTGAGTACCCTGGTGCATTGCAAGTCGTAAACTTTGCTGATGATAAAGTCAGCCTCGCAGTAGTCAAAGCCTATTATGGTGGCCCACTTGTTGGAAATCCTCTTTCTACAATGCGTGAACATATGCCTCATATAGAAAGTCGAGTGTCTGCAATTTTTAGGCAAGACCGGCCTATTCGGCCCCAAGGTACCACCATCATTGAAGCCGGAGATGAAGTATTCTTTATTGCTGCCAATCAGCATATTCGCGCCGTAATGAGTGAAATGCAGCGTCTGGAAAAACCCTATAAGAGAATTATGCTTGTGGGCGGGGGAAACATTGGCTTCGGCTTAGCGAAGAAACTCGAAAAGCAATACAGTATTAAGCTAATCGAGCGTAATAAAGAACGCGCTGCTGAGCTGGCCCAACAACTTAATAATACCACGGTGTTTTATGGTGATGCCTCGGATCAGGAACTCTTGGCTGAAGAGAATATCGATCAAGTCGATCTATTCATTGCTGTCACCAACGATGATGAAGCTAATATTATGTCTGCCATGTTGGCGAAGAAGATGGGAGCGAAGAAAGCAATGGTCTTGATCCAAAGACGTGCTTACGTCGATCTAGTCCAAGGCAGTGTTATCGACATCGCTATATCCCCTCAACAAGCGACTATATCGGCTTTACTAGGTCATGTAAGGAAAGCTGATATTGTTAGCGTACATTCATTACGCAGAGGGATAGCTGAAGCCATCGAAGCTATTGCCCATGGAGAAGAAAGCACCTCGCGGGTAGTAGGAAGAACCATCCAAGAAATAAAATTACCTCCAGGAACAATTATCGGTGCGATTGTAAGAGGAGATGAGGTCATTATCGCTAATGATACGACAAGAATCGAGCAAGCCGATCATGTCATCATGTTTTTAACTGACAAGAAATATGTAAGTGACGTTGAGAAGCTTTTCCAACCAAGTCCATTCTTCTTGTAGATTGATCTAGGCATTCATTAACGGACATACGTAGTAATATAAAATTTATTTTAGTAAAGTACCGTTTCATTCATCTTATAAAGGAATAGCCTGCATGAGTTTATTTAAAGAGTTTCGTGATTTTGCTATGCGTGGGAATGTTGTCGATTTAGCTGTCGGTGTGGTAATTGGTGCTGCATTCGGGAAGATCGTCTCCTCTCTCGTTGCCAACATTATTATGCCGCCACTAGGACTACTGATTGGTGGTATCGATTTCAAAAATATGGCGGTCACGCTAAAACCTGCCGTAGGCGATACGCCAGCGGTGCTTTTACAGTATGGTATCTTCATTCAGTCAATTTTCGATTTTATCATCATCGCATTTGCTATTTTCTTAGCGATTAAAGTGATGAACAAGCTTTATAAGAAGAAAGAAGTTGAGAAGCCGGTCGCTAAACCTAGCGCAGAAGAAGTACTACTTACAGAGATCCGTGATCTGTTAAAAGCGAAACAATAAATCCCGTTAAGGAGCCATAACAGATTGTTATGGCTTTTTTAACTCTTATTTTTACCTAACAGCTTGCCCTTCACATCCTCTCCGTACATATCGTCTTCAAGAAACTGTGTCGATAACCCAGCCTGAGATATTTTAAGTTTGATCACTGCTAAATGGGTATGGAAAGTAGAACGTTCCTCAGCGTTGGTCGCATTAACAAGAAGCGTCTGGAGAGTAAGAGCCTCTTGTCGAAGCTGTAGCGTTTCAGGTAAGAAGCCGCTCATTTTTAATATTCGATAAGACATTCTTAAATCTTCGGGTACCTGGCTATCATCATCAAGCTGCAATGGTTTACCCGCGCCAGGTAGATTATCAAACTTACCTTGTTGCTGTGCTTCCTGCAGTTGGCGTTCAACAAGTGAATCGAGAAACAGCATAATCGTCACCCAGTAAATTCGAGAAAATAAAAAACCCGCCGAAGCGGGTTTTTTAATTGCATCAACTAACAGATTACTCTGCAGCTTCAGCTTGAGCTTCAGGACGATCAACGAGCTCGATGTAAGCCATCGGGGCGTTGTCTCCAGCACGGAAGCCACACTTAAGAATACGAGTGTAACCACCAGTGCGGCTCGCGAAACGCGGGCCTAACTCATTAAATAATTTTGCCACGATCTCGTTATCGCGAGTACGGGCGAATGCTAGACGACGGTTTGCAACATTGTCAGTCTTAGCAAGTGTAATCAGCGGCTCAACAACGCGACGCAGTTCTTTAGCCTTTGGTAAAGTCGTCTTGATAATTTCGTGACGGACTAATGAACCAGCCATGTTACGGAACATAGCCTGGCGATGGCTGCTGTTACGGTTCAGTTGACGACCACTCTTACGATGGCGCATGACCTTATCCTTCTCAGTGAAACCTTAACCTGTGATCCGGTTACTCATCTGCAATGCTTGCAGGTGGCCAATTTTCTAGGCGCATGCCCAGAGAAAGTCCACGTGAAGCCAGCACGTCTTTAATCTCAGTAAGAGATTTTTTACCAAGGTTAGGCGTCTTAAGAAGCTCAACCTCAGTACGTTGTACCAGATCACCGATGTAGTGGATAGCTTCTGCTTTCAAGCAGTTAGCAGAGCGGACAGTCAATTCCAGATCGTCAACAGGGCGCAGCAAGATCGGATCGAATTCTGGTTTCTCTTCTTTAACTTCTGGTTGACGTACATCACGTAAATCAACAAAAGCATCAAGTTGTTCAGCCAGAATGGTCGCTGCACGACGAATCGCCTCTTCAGGATCGATTGTGCCGTTAGTTTCCATTTCGATGACTAGCTTGTCCAAATCTGTACGTTGCTCTACGCGAGCTGCTTCAACATTGTAGGCAATACGGTCTACAGGGCTGTAGCAAGCATCTACTAACAAACGTCCAATTGGGCGCTCATCTTCTTCCGAATGAATTCGGGCAGAAGCCGGCACATAACCGCGACCACGCTGAACTTTGATGCGCATATTTACAGATGCGCTCTCGTCAGTGAGGTGGCAAATCACATGCTGTGGCTTGACGATTTCGACATCACCATCATGGGTGATGTCGGCTGCAGTCACAGGGCCAATGCCAGATTTATTCAAAGTTAGAATAACTTCATCTTTACCTTGAACTCTTACCGCAAGCCCTTTCAGGTTGAGCAGGATTTCGAGAATATCTTCTTGGATCCCTTCTTTGGTGCTGTACTCATGAAGTACACCATCAATTTCAACCTCGGTCACCGCGCAACCCGGCATGGATGAAAGCAGAATACGGCGCAGTGCGTTACCTAAAGTATGGCCAAAGCCACGCTCTAATGGTTCAAGGGTCACCTTGGCGTGCGTCGAACTAACTTGCTCGATATCTACCAGGCGCGGTTTTAGAAACTCTGTCACAGAACCCTGCATTGTGTCCTCTCTTTGGTACTCAAGCTTTACTTGGAGTAAAGCTCGACGATCAGGTGCTCGTTAATGTCCGCAGACAGATCAGTACGCTCAGGCTTACGCTTAAACACACCTTCCATCTTAGCTGCATCAACTTCTAGCCAGGTTGGCTTTTCACGTTGTTCTGACAGCTCAAGAGCCGCCTTAACGCGAGCTTGCTTTTTGGCTTTCTCACGGATGCTTACAACATCATTCGGAGATACCTGATAAGAAGCGATGTTAACAACGTGACCATTTACCAGGATTGACTTGTGGCTAACTAACTGGCGCGATTCAGCACGAGTAGCTCCAAAGCCCATACGGTAAACGACGTTATCCAGACGGCCTTCCAGCAACGCTAACAGGTTTTCACCTGTGTTGCCTTTCAGACGAGCTGCTTCTTGATAATAGTTACGGAATTGACGCTCAAGAACACCGTACATACGACGAACTTTTTGTTTTTCACGTAACTGACCGCCGTAGTCAGACAGACGCGGTTTACGCGCACCGTGTTGACCAGGGGCTTGTTCAATCTTACACTTGGAATCAATCGCGCGAACGCCAGACTTAAGGAATAAGTCGGTGCCCTCACGACGGCTCAGCTTGAGCTTAGGACCCAAATATCTTGCCATTTTCTTTCTCCAACTAACCTAGAAACAGGCGCGTTATACGCGACGTTTCTTCGGCGGACGACAACCGTTGTGAGGGATCGGAGTCACATCAGTAATATTAGTGATGCGGAAACCAGCGGCGTTCAGTGCACGAATCGTTGATTCGCGTCCTGGACCCGGACCCTTTACCATAACTTCCAGGTTTTTAATACCGTAATCTTTTACAGCTTCTGCACAGCGCTCTGCAGCGACCTGAGCAGCGAACGGCGTAGATTTACGTGAACCACGGAAACCGGAACCACCGGCTGTTGCCCAACCCAATGCGTTACCCTGACGATCAGTAATAGTAACGATGGTGTTGTTAAAAGACGCATGGACATGAGCCACGCCGTCTGAGACTTGTTTTCTTACACGCTTACGTGCACGAACTGGTGCCTTTGCCATTATTTACTCACCCCGATTATTTCTTGATCGGTTTGCGCGGACCCTTACGGGTACGTGCATTGGTCTTGGTGCGCTGACCGCGAACCGGAAGACCACGACGATGACGCAAACCACGGTAGCAACCAAGGTCCATAAGACGCTTGATGCTCAGGGTAACTTCACGACGCAGATCACCTTCAACAACGAATTTGCCAACTGCTTCACGCAGCTGCTCAATCTGTTCTTCAGACAGCTCACTGATCTTAACATCTTCAGCAATACCCGTTGAAGCGCAAATGGCTTTTGAACGAGTTTTACCGATACCGAAGATTGCAGTTAATGCAATAACGGTGTGTTTATGATCAGGAATGTTAATGCCTGCTATACGGGCCACTATGCACTCCTATTACTAATTAACTGTATTCTCATGCTGAAAAGCCCGTTTTCAGGATACTCAAATGAAGAATACACTTACATAAAAAAGATTGGCTGGCTAATCTAGCCAGCTCAACCCGACTTTGCAAGAAAAATCTGCAATAAATCAGCCTTGACGCTGTTTATGCTTTGGTTCTACGCTGCAAATCACACGTACGACACCGTCGCGACGAACGATTTTGCAGTTACGACACATTTTCTTGACGGAAGCACGAACTTTCATTTTTACTCTCCGTAACTTCTCAAGCGCCTAAATTAACGGCCTTGGCCTTTTAGGTTTGCTTTTTTCAATGCAGACTCGTATTGACTAGACATCATCAGAGTTTGCACTTGAGCCATAAAGTCCATGATAACAACGACAACAATTAGCAGTGATGTACCACCAAAGCTAAATGGAACATTCATCGCATCACGCATGAACTCCGGGATCAGGCAGATAAAGGTAATATACAGGGCGCCAATAAGAGTAAGGCGCGTCATCACTTTATCGATGTACCTCGCCGTTTGCTCTCCCGGACGAATACCCGGTACAAATGCGCCGGACTTCTTCAAATTATCTGCAGTTTCACGGGGGTTGAAGACCAACGCCGTATAGAAAAAGCAGAAGAAGATGATAGCAGTTGCGTATAGTAACACATAAAGTGGCTGACCTGGTGCTAAATTATCCGAAATAGCACTTAACCATGACCACCCAGTACTTCCGCCGAACCAGGAGGTTAACGTCGCTGGGAACAGAATGATACTGGAGGCGAAAATAGCTGGAATAACTCCCGCCATATTCACTTTTAAAGGTAAATGTGTACTTTGCGCAGCATATACGCGACGGCCTTGTTGACGTTTTGCGTAGTTAACGACGATACGACGCTGACCACGTTCTACGAAAATAACAAAGTAAGTCACTGCAAATACTAAAACTGCAACCAACAATAATAAGAGGAAGTGTAGGCCGCCTTGCCGTGCTTGCTCGATGGTATGGCCAACGGCCTGCGGAAGACCCGCAACAATACCAGCAAAGATAATGATCGAGATACCGTTACCGATACCTCGTTCAGTAATCTGTTCACCTAGCCACATTAGGAACATTGTTCCTGTAACCAGGCTTACAACAGCGGTAACGTAAAAAGCAATGCCTGGATTGATAACCAATCCCTGCATGCCTGGCATGTTAGGCAATCCGGTAGCAATACCGATAGCTTGGAACACTGCCAGTACGAGAGTACCGTAACGGGTATACTGGCTAATCTTACGACGACCAGATTCCCCTTCCTTCTTGATCTCTGCTAACGCTGGATGAACCACTGTTAACAGTTGGATAATAATAGACGCAGAAATATACGGCATTATCCCCAGAGCAAAAATAGAAGCACGGCTCAGAGCACCACCAGAGAACATGTTAAACATGTCAATGATGGTGCCACGCTGTTGCTCGAGCAATTTAGCAAGAACTGTGGCATCAATACCAGGAATTGGAATGAAAGAACCAATTCGGAAGACAATTAGGGCACCAATTACAAACATTAGTCTGCGTTTTAGTTCACCTAGCCCGCCCTTGGCACTTTGAAAATCTAATCCCGGTTGTTTAGCCATCAGTTCAATTATTCCTCGATTTTACCGCCAGCAGCTTCGATAGCAGCACGAGCACCTTTGGTGACGCGCAGACCACGAATAGTTACTGGTGCGGTAACTTCGCCAGAAAGAATCACTTTCGCAAATTCGATCTGTACACCAATAATGTTGGCTGCTTTCAGTGTGTTCAGGTCAACGATACCGCCTTCAACTTTCGCTAGATCAGACAGACGGATCTCTGTGGTGACCATAGATTTGCGAGAGGTGAAACCAAATTTTGGTAGACGACGGTATAAAGGCATCTGACCACCTTCAAAACCGCGACGTACGCCACCGCCAGAACGAGACTTCTGACCTTTGTGACCACGGCCACCGGTTTTACCGACGCCAGAACCAATACCACGACCTAAACGCTTAGCGGCGTGCTTAGACCCTTCGGCCGGAGACAGAGTATTTAAACGCATCTGTTACTCCTCCACTTTAACCATGTAGGAAACCGCGTTAACCATACCGCGAACCGCAGGAGTATCCTCACGTTCAACAGTATGACCAATACGACGTAACCCTAAGCCCAGAAGTGTTGCCTTATGCTTTGGCAGACGACCGATTGCACTGCGGGTTTGAGTAATTTTAATAGTCTTAGCCATGATAATTACCCCAGAATTTCTTCAACGGATTTACCACGCTTGGCAGCGACCATATCTGGAGATTTCATATTGCTCAGACCATCAATAGTTGCACGAACCACGTTAATCGGGTTAGTAGAACCATATGCTTTAGAAAGAACGTTATGAACTCCAGCAACTTCTAGTACTGCACGCATTGCACCACCGGCAATGATACCTGTACCTTCAGAAGCCGGCTGCATGAACACACGGGAACCAGTATGAACACCTTTAACAGGGTGTTGCAGGGTACCGTTAGTCAGCGCGACATTAACCATGTTGCGACGGGCTTTTTCCATCGCTTTCTGGATTGCTGCTGGAACTTCGCGCGCTTTACCGTAACCAAAACCAACGCGACCGTTACCATCACCTACCACAGTCAATGCTGTGAAGGAGAAAATACGACCACCTTTAACAGTTTTAGAAACACGGTTTACCGCGATCAGTTTTTCCTGCAGTTCGCCAGCTTGTTTCTCGATGTGTGACATCTTAGACCTCTACCTTAGAACTGAAGGCCAGCTTCACGGGCAGCATCTGCCAGTGCCTGGACACGACCATGATATTGGAAACCAGAACGATCGAAAGAAACACCTGTGATGCCTTTTTCAATTGCGCGCTCTGCAATAGCTTTACCTACTGCGATTGCTGCGTCCTTGTTACCAGTGTACTTCAGTTGTTCAGCGATAGCTTTTTCTATAGTAGAAGCAGCAACCAGAACTTCGGAACCGTTCGGAGCGATTACCTGTGCGTAAATATGACGCGGGGTACGATGTACCACCAGGCGTGTAGCACCCAGCTCTTTGAGCTTGCGACGCGCACGGGTCGCACGACGGATACGAGCAGATTTCTTATCCATAGTGTTACCTTACTTCTTCTTAGCCTCTTTGATACGCACGACTTCGTCGGCGTAACGGACACCCTTGCCTTTGTAAGGCTCAGGACGACGGTAGGCGCGCAAGTCCGCTGCAACCTGTCCAATTACCTGCTTATCAGCACCTTTCAGTACGATTTCAGTTTGAGTTGGACATTCGGCAGTGATTCCCGCAGGCAATTTGTGCTCAACAGGGTGAGAAAAACCCAGTGAGAGGTTCACTGAAGAACCTTTAATAGCCGCACGATAACCAACACCGACTAACTGCAGCTTCTTGGTGAAGCCTTCGGTAACACCGATAACCATTGAGTTTAACAGAGCGCGGGCAGTACCTGCTTGCGCCCATGCATCAGCGAAACCTTCGCGAGGTGCGAAAGTTAGAGCGTTATCTGCATGTTTAACTTCAACAGCTTTGTTGATAGTACGAGACAGCTCGCCGTTTTTACCTTTAATCGATACTTCCTGACCGTTGATTTTTACGTCGACGCCGGCAGGAACAACGACAGGTGCTTTAGCAACACGAGACATTTTACCCTCCGATTACGCTACGTAGCAGATAATTTCGCCACCAAGACCAGCTTGGCGCGCTGCACGATCAGTCATAACACCTTTAGATGTAGAAACAACTGCGATACCTAAACCAGCCATAACTTTTGGCAGCTCATCTTTTCTTTTATAGATGCGCAGGCCTGGGCGGCTTACTCGCTGAATGCTTTCTACAACAGCCTTTCCTTCGAAGTACTTTAAAGTCACTTCGAGTTCTGGCTTGATGTCGCCTTCAATTTTAAAATCTTCAATATAACCTTCTTCCTTCAGCACGTTGGCGATTGCCAATTTCAGCTTGGAGGAAGGCATGGTGACCGCAACTTTGTTCGCGGACTGACCGTTACGGATACGGGTCAGCATATCCGCGATCGGATCTTGCATGCTCATCAGTGTCTACTCCCGTGATTCAATTGGTGACAATTACCAGCTAGCCTTTTTCAAGCCAGGTACTTCACCGCGCATAGCGGCTTCACGTAACTTGATACGGCTCAGCCCGAACTTACCTACATAACCGTGTGGACGGCCAGTTTGGCGGCAACGATTACGCTGACGGGACGGGCTGGAATCACGCGGCAGTGACTGAAGCTTGAGAACAGCATTCCAACGATCTTCGTCAGAAGCGTTCACATCAGAGATGATCGCTTTCAGTTCAGCGCGTTTCGCGAAGAATTTGTCTGCTAATTTTACACGCTTAACTTCACGTGCTTTCATTGATTGCTTAGCCATTAGTAACCCTACCTTACTTACGGAACGGGAAGTTAAAGGCTGCCAGCAGAGCACGGCCTTCATCATCAGATTTCGCAGTAGTGGTAATGGTAATATCCAAACCACGGACGCGATCGACTTTATCGTAGTCGATTTCTGGGAAGATGATCTGCTCACGGACACCCATGCTGTAGTTACCACGTCCATCGAAAGACTTCGCAGATAAACCACGGAAGTCACGAATACGAGGTACAGCAATAGTGATCAGGCGGTCAAAGAATTCCCACATACGTTCGCCACGTAGGGTTACTTTACAGCCGATCGGATAGCCCTGACGGATTTTGAAGCCTGCAACAGATTTGCGTGCTTTGGTGACTAACGGCTTTTGGCCGGAGATTGATGCTAAATCAGCTGCTGCGTTATCCAGCAGTTTTTTATCAGCAATCGCTTCACCAACACCCATGTTCAGGGTAATCTTCTCGACCCGAGGGACTTGCATGACTGAATTGTAGTTAAACTCAGTCATGAGCTTCTTAACTACTTCGTCTTTGTAGTAATCATGCAGTTTCGCCATCGTACTACTCCAAATTACTTGATAGTTTCGCTATTAGACTTGAAGAAACGGACTTTTTTGCCGTCTTCGAATCTAAAGCCTACACGGT
>Ga0308162_1001547_pt1 | contig 17871 bp, 30 predicted proteins | sample PhySR2_FD_201370 | JGI IMG/M metagenome (GOLD analysis project Ga0308162, IMG submission 201370) | Phyllosphere microbial communities from UC Gill Tract Community Farm, Albany, California, United States - DLSLS.R2 | ecosystem: Host-associated > Plants > Phyllosphere > Unclassified | place: USA... | reverse complement strand
TGATTATTAAGAGTTTTAATTGATAGGGCGGGTTTAAGTACAGGGCAGGCCTGGTGTCCCCTGCAGGAATCGAACCTGCAACTAGCCCTTAGGAGGGGCTCGTTATATCCATTTAACTAAGAGGACGTTGTTCGCGGAGGTTTTGAAGTTGTTCCGACGGTTCGCATCCTATCGTAAAACCTCTGATTTTTACAAGCTTTGCATTCTATTTTGTTTCGCTTGGTTGCCTTCACTTCACCTTCAACATCGCTTCGTTCACTTGCCAATGAGTACACATTGAGTACAGAATGCCGTTAGGTATTGTGTACAGGACATCATTGTGGCGCTGAGTGACACCAAACTAAGAAGCATTAATGGCAAAGCTTACAACGGACCAGCGGAGCTAACCGATGGCGACGGCTTGAGCGTTCGCATCACTCCATCTGGCACGATTACATTTCAGCACCGCTACCGCTGGAATGGAAAGCCTGTTCGTCTCACTGTCGGTCGCTACCCTTCAACTTCCCTGAAAGATGCCCGCATTGCCGTAGGCGAGATGCGTGGATTGTACACGAAGGGGGTTAACCCAAAAACCTATTTTGCGGGTAGCACTGGTGAGCTGACTCTGAAAGAGTGCCTCGATAACTGGTGGGAAAAGTATGTTAAAGACCTCAAGCACAATACACAGGTGCTGTACAAATCGGTTGTGTACAACACCATGTACAACGAGTTTGAAGATGTGCCTGTTGCCAACATCCCTGTATCAGCCTGGGTGCAGTTCTTTGATAAACAGGAAAAGCTGAATAAGAAGAAAGCCCGCGTTCTGTTGCTCCAACTCCGATCAGTCATTCACTGGTGCATCAGCCGGCAGCTGATACATTCATGTGAGATCACTAAACTGAGTGTCAAAAATATTGGCAAGAAGCCGGACGTTGGTGATCGCGTTCTGACCTACAGTGAACTCGCAAAAGTATGGCTGGCGCTAGAGAACAGCAAGGTCTTCACATCCAACAGGTTACTGCATCAGATGCTATTGCTTTGGGGGGCTCGCTTGTCAGAGCTTCGGCTGGCAAACGCTGCAGAGTTTAATACCACCGATTGGATATGGACCACACCATCTGAACATTCAAAGATGGGGAACATCATCCGGCGTCCGATCTTTGAACAAATGAAGCCTATGGTTGAGCGCCTTCTCAGTAGTGGGAATAAGATTCTGTTTCCAGGACAGGAGCTGGATAAAGCTATCGACCGCTCCTCATCGAATCTGTACATGCGGAAACTGAGAGAGAGTATTGATATCCCAGAATGGCGCACCCACGACTTCCGCCGTTCTTTGGTGACTAACTTATCAAGCGAGGGGATCATGCCCCATGTCACTGAGAAGATGCTGGGGCATGAACTTGGTGGTGTCATGGCTGTGTACAACAAACACGACTGGCTGGAAGATCAAAGAAAGGCGTATGAGCTGTACGCAGATAAAATATTCTGGCACGTCAAACAGCTCGGTTAATCCCTCCATCAAAAATCCATTTCTCAACCGCTCTGCGGCTATACCGCGCCGGATGTGTTAACACTGGCGCAGGAAAGCCATGCTGCTTACGCAGCCGCCAGAGCGCCGTTCTCGCCTTGCCAATTTCGTCCATAACTTCTTTTTCACTCATAAAGTCGTGGTGCATATTCTTCTCCACACATTCCCGCTGCATCAGGTTTGTTTAGCCGTGACAGGTCACGGCGTATCGATATTCAATTTAAGTTTGTGCCATCCGCTGGTGGCCCAGCACGCCGCCTCACCCTGGCAAGGGCATGACTGCACCGGCAGCTGCTCATTGCATTTCCCGCACTGCTGGTGGGCCAGCACTTCAATCTGCTGCGCCAGCTCAGCGGCATCCTTTCGGATTAACAGCGCTATGTACTCGTTCAGATCATACGGTTCACGACCGGGGCGGCGTGCGGCGCAGTTCTGCGCCAGCATCTCCAGTTCCTGACTATCCAGCGCCAGCTCCAGCTTTTTACCACCGGCAGCGGCCTGGCGGGCACGCTGCGCTGCTTTGCGTTCGGCAGGGGATTTAGGCATCAGTCACTCTCCCACTCGTGCATAAACCAGGATTCCATCCTCTGGGCGAGAGCGGTATACAGCGATACCGGGACGCGGCCAAAGAGCTATGAAGCGGCTAGCGCCGCTCTGGAGGTTCGCAAATTTGCTCTCGCTCATCACACCAACTGGCAACATTTTAGGTTGGGACAAACAAGCCAGAAGCTCATGCAGGCATGCCAGCTCAAACTGCTGACTTTCTATGGCCGTGCCAGCACCTTTTGCGTTGAGTGATTCGATATGTTCAATACGTTCACGCACAGTGTTTACGTTTACCGACTTCATCACTCCACCTCCGGCGCTGCTGCCAGCATGGCGTCGTAAGCATCGCCCAAGCGAGACAGGCCATCCATGAACTGATCGCCAGCAGCAATCATCTCCTCTGTCGGCTCAACCGGAACCAGCTTCCATCCCGCTGGCACAATCTCGGTCAGGCTATGAGCGGGCGCGGGGCGGGTAGGCCATTCGTGATGCCACATAAAGGCACAGTAAGCCGCTACGTCTCGTGGGTCGCCTTTCCCAATGTGGTGGTGGAAATCGGCAAGGCATTTATCCTGCCATTCTGATTCCTTCCATCCGTCTGACCAACCGTATTTAAGCTCTGATTGATGTAGCTTTTCGGCAATAGCTTTGGCAAAATCCAGAACCAATTCGGCTGTACAACGGCTCAGACCTTCTGGAAGAATGCTTTCCTGCCTGTAAAGTTTTACCTCTGCATCCAGCCTCTTTTTCTCCAGTTCTGCCTGCTTCGCCTCTGCTCCTTCTGCACGCTGCTGCCATTTGCGAACATCATCACGCAACGCCTGTATCGCAATCTCATCAATCAGCGCCTGTTTATGCTCTGCGTTCATTGGTCGCCCCCACGCGCTTAAATTCAACCACCCACACCCATGGGTTAGCTTCCCAGTTATCCGCGCCGTAAATGCTCATCCACAAATCGCGAAAATTAATACGATGTTCCCATCCAGGGAGAACACCTCCGGCTGGTGGTATAACGCCTTCTGACTTGGCATCCTCTTCGCTCAGGTCGCGTAAGCGCTCCACACGAACGCCGGTAATTTCCAGCGTTATGCGGGACGCCCAGCGCGGCATGTGGATGGATGGCGTCCACGTATCGACTACTGCTGGTTTATTGCATTTCTCAATTGGCACCCGGTGCGTCTGCTGTGTCCAGCTCTGCTGCTCACTTGCCTTATAAACCAGTGTGGCCACGTCAGTTGCCCGGCTATGTACCCGGAACGTCTCACGCACCCACAGGCGATCACCTTTTAAACCGAACGGACAGGCAATGTGCATATCGTCATTGCGTACCATCGTTTTGCCTGCATTAAACGGAATCCAGAAACCCGGTTTGCCGTGCTCATCTTCTTTCGGGATAACTTCAGGCTGTTCTCGTATGATCCGGCGCGTCTGCGTCTTTCTGCCGTCGAGAACTGCACGAACCATGTCGGCGTTAAAGAGGATTGGGCGCTGTTTCATGATGGCTCTCCTGCGCGGTTGGAGCGGCAAATCAAAGCCCAAAAATTCATATCGCAAATTAGTGCTACGCGCATTTCCGCCGTGAAGCGACAACCGAGCTTATTTGACTTGCCTACTGACCGCCGACGCTTGCGCCTTACCTTGCGCGCATGGGCTGCATTTACCTCTTCCTGGCGTTGTCTGGTGGCATAAACACCTTTCGCGGGTATTTTCCGGGCCTGTTTTTGATAAGCGCTTAACAGGTCATGCACGTCTGATGATTTAGCCATCACTCACCATCCTTACCGGCGCGGAGCCAAATACATACTGCACCGTCTTCAGTGTCATGGATGGAGCCCACGAACCAGCCTTCACCTTCAGGGCTTTCAGGTTGCCAGGCAGAGATATCACAACCATCTACAGTGGGGTCGATCATGTCTTCATCACGGTACTCAACCTTCCACTGCAAATCATGCTCTGACATCCACTGATCAAACTCAGCGGTAGGGATAAATTCACGACCATCACAGAACGCCAGATAATCTGGATGAGACCAATAGCCATACTGGTCGCGTTTAACTTCTGAGGGCTTAATGCTCATTGAATCGTCTCCTTAACCCATGCATTCCAGATACAGCCCGCTGGCAATCAGACGAGCACGGCGAGCAGCTGCTTCACGGTTACGCTTCTTTGCCTCTTCGGAGCAGTCATTGCTATGGTTGATCACCATCGGCTTAGCTTGCCCGCGAGCAACACGGCGCGGCTTTCTGGTCAGGGTGTAAGTGCGGTCGACGGAACCACCACCCAAACAGACCTGGTCAGACGCTTTTATCTGCAGCGTTTCACCGCCATGCAGCATGGTATTAAGGATTAAGCGGTTGAACTCACGCAGGGTCATACCGAGACGCTCCGCCAGCTCACGGCCCGTTGCCGGGCCTTTTGATAACTGCCAGGCCAGCTTTTCGCTGAACCCGGCGTTAGGGCCATGACTGCGGCGATACTGAGCTACCTTTTTCATGACACCACCTTCAGCGTTACCGTGCGTGAGCGCAGTAAATCCATTTCCATTTGGGAAATAATGTTGATCGCTTGTGAGGTGCCAGGCAGCTGTTGATTACCCATAGTTGCTACAGCCCGACGTGCCTCACCGAGGGCTTCACCGCGCAGTGTTCGAATCCACTGATCGCAGGCTGGCGTAGCAAGTGCTGCATTCAGGTCATCAATCAGTGTCAGGTCTGCGCCTGCAGCCTGCAGGGCTGTAATAGTGTCAGGAAGCACGCTGTTGATACGCAGCACTTCTGAAGCCATTAGATTGGCGCGAACGGTGGCAACGTCGAGACGTGACGACAGCTCAGTCACCATCTTTGCCATTTCAATCAGAGGAGTATCCATCCCGATGTTCTTAGCGAACTGGTGGCCAGCAGCGACGACTTCTTTATTCGATTTAGAAGAAAGCATGTTGCTGGCCCTCAGTGGATGGTGATGTTGATGGTTTTATTAAGCCGCTCAGCTTCACGCTGCGCCTTAATGGGATTACTGATTACCGAGCCATCAGGCATAATCCAGCCGTTCAGGATATGGCTGTAGGGCAGGGTAATGATGCCAACGGTGATATGATCATCAGGCTTTTGCATCGCTGTACTCCCTGCGTGCTTTATCAAACTCGCTACCAACGATCTCAACCGCGCCAAATCCATCTTTGGGAGTCGCACTTGTCTGAATGTAAATGGCATCACCATGGCGGAATAAGGTGAGTCCACACAGAATCAGCATTCCCCAATCCAGACCTATAGCTTTATAAAGTTCGTCGTTGTCGACTTTGGTTTTCGGATAATGGTCGCTCCACAGCTTCTTAACTGCTGCATGCTCTTCCTTCAGACCTTTGGGAGGTCTGGCTTTAGGCCAGGACGCATAACCAGTGTTACCTGTTGGCACTGTCCATAGCTCTTTAGCGAGGTAAGGTGCCGCATCAAAATTCACGCCGTAGAAGGTTGAGCGAGTTATATCGCTTTTGAAAACGGGCTTGCCGCCCAGCCGTGAAGTCAGCTCCGCCGCTTCTTTGCGCATCTGCGCTTCATCAGCACGCGTCTTATCCCATGCTGCCAACGCCTCAGCGTTCGTAAACTTCCAGTAGCCCATAACAGTCTCCACACACGATTTTTGGTTGCATGAATCCCTTGCCAGTGATGGCAATAAAAAACTTTTGGGATTCGTTTAAGTTGGCTGGTGGGTTACTGCAATAACCCACAGCCCGATTACTCCACACACTTGAAAGGTTGCTGCGGTGCCGGGTGCCTCCCGGTGCTCTGGTCAGACTGACAAACACCAGAGCGGAAACTCTTAGACTGTGTGCAATCTTTGTCAGTCTTCCGCGCGCGCTGGCCGCATTCACCACAACGGCTGAGAGCATTAATCGGTTCAGGGAGGTCTTCTGGAGTTTCCTTCGCCACAGAGAAATGCTCTCACCGTTGTGTGCCGTCTCTCCGGCTGTCACCCTTAACGCTTCATCCAGTTGCAGGCCTGAGCCACTTACCAGATGGACGTTACTCGAACTTCGTGTTGCGGGTTACACCTGTACTACGCGTCGAGTCCGCGCCATGCAGTTAGCCCCTCATGCATGGAAAGCTGCGTTAATGGCAGTAGGATGCCAGCCGGGCAGCTAAGACAAATTGAGTTGTGGCGACCGGTGCTGATCTCCGGCATTTGCAGACTGAGTTAATAAGGTATGTGGCACTTACAACTCACCCGCGCATCAGCCTGCGCATTCACCACAACGAAAAGGACACTTACTCCACGTCTCTAAAGCGTTCGAAAACACCCGCTTTGCAAATGCCCTTATCGTTGTGAAAAAGGGCGGTTAAACAAACCTTCATGAGTAACCGCCAACACAGCAATTCCGTACTCTTAAAACGCTGGTCCGCGAACCACGTTTTCAACATCACACTGCACACTCACCACACCGGCATCACCACAACAGACAACATCTGCATCTGGGAAGAGCCTCAAAAAGGTAATCAGGTCCCTGACCGTTGTGTTCGACATGTTTTTAATCATCTTCACAGTACTGCCCTCACACCACTGCAACTGCTTTAGCGAATCATCCCGAACTTCTTACGCCTCGGGCGGCTACTTCGTGGGCGTCCTGCCTGTTCGCTGCTGATGTAACTGAATGTACCTTTAGTTACTCTTGGTGTCAACACTGCTTGTACCTTTAGTTACCATTACGGGCATAAAAAAGCCGCTGCTAAGCGGCTGGGTAACTATAGGTTCTGAGTAACCTGAACAACTTTTCCGATTATTCGACAATTTCCGTCGATTGGGATTGGTTTAAACACTGGATTTAAAGGCATCAGATACGCGTGAGGGCTATCCCATACAAGTTTCTTCACAGTGGCCTCAGATGATCCGTCAAGTATGGCAACAACAATCTTGCCATACAGATCATCGAGCTGCCCGTAATTTGGCTCAACGATAACCACGGACCCTTCAGGTATGGATGGTAATCCTGACGGGTTAGTCATTGACTCACCGCGAACGATTAAACCAAAAACTTCGTTAGAAACATCACTTGTTGTAAGAGTCCAATTTAACACGTCGCTCAACCTTGAACTTGCATAACTATCCGTCCACATTCCCGCCTGGACAGCCGATATAATGGGTACTGATGTCGGTTTCTTTAAGTGAGGGACCGTTTTTGTATCATCTTCCAAAGATGCCCCTTTGGAATATAAGAGCCATTCTGGCGTGGTCTTAAGCAATTTTGCCAGTTGGTGCAAATTCTCCCCATCAGGCTTAGTTGTTCCGTTCTCCCACTTAGTCACTGATACGCGGCTGACCCCGAGTGCTTTTGCTAACGCATCCTGGGTCATGTTCAGGTCAAGTCTTTTTAGTCGTATGCGATCTTTCATTTCTGTTTTCATGTAACCAATGTTACCTAAAAGCACTGTAACTTTTATTTGCTTTTGAATGTACCTTTAGTTACATTGAGTCCATTATTTGAAGGAGGAAAAAATGCTTAAAAAAGTCGTCGTTGCGCACTTTGGCGGAATCTCAAAAACAGCTTCAGCGCTCAGCATCTCACACCCAGCCGTTTGCAGGTGGGGTGAAGTAATCCCTGAGAAGCAGGCGTTTGTAATTGAGAGAATCACCAAGGGTCATCTCAAGTATGACCCGCAGCTTTATGCGAAGAATACAGCTTAACTGGCACTTAAATAACCACAGTAAAGAGGGCTTAACCGTGGATCAGAAGCACTGGCAAGTAGAAAAGCAACCAGCGTGGCTGGTGGCAGCAATTAAAAAGACCATCTCAAGTCTTCCGGGTGGGTATGCAGAAGCTGCCGAATGGCTTGGCGTTACAGAGGATGCTCTGTTCAACCGCCTGCGCACTAATGGCGATCAGATTTTCCCAATGGGTTGGGCGATGGTCCTGCAACAGGCAAGCGACACCAAGCACATCGCTAACGCGGTGTCCCGTCAGTCAAACAGCGTCAACGTTCCGCTGGTGGGTATTGAGGATGTTGATAACGCAGATATCAATCAGCGACTGATGGAGTCAGTTGAGTGGATTGGCAAGCACTCTGCCTACATTCGCAAAGCAACAGCTGACGGTGTGATTGATGCGGCGGAGCGTGAGCAGATTGAAGAGAACAGCTATCAGGTTATGGCTAAGTGGCAGGAGCATCTGACGCTGCTGTATCGCGTGTTTTGCCCGCCAGAAAAGGTGAACGCCGCAGGATTGCAGCCCGCGGCGTTCGATGCGACTAAATCAACGTGTGTGGAGAACTAATCGCGTGATCAATTTAACCAGATTATCAGGGTTACCGCAATTCCGTTGCCTCCCTTCAGCTGGTGGCCGCTTCAGCAGTGAGCCGCTGCGGTATGTGCTTAATGTACCAGGCGGCGCAGAGGAAGTTAACCACAGCTTTGTTGACTGGGCTGTGGGCGATGCTAACCAGCGAATGAAGGCGACCAAATGCGAGAACTTGACCGCATCTTCCGAGATAAGCGCGGTATCCCTGTGCGGGTCATACGCTGGGAGCCAGAGAACGACCGGGTTATCTACCTGCGTGACGACTATGAACATGGTGAGTGCTTCAGTTCTCTCGAAAGGTTTAAGCAGTACTTCAGGGAGGTCATAGTAACTCATGAGCCTACTTCTAAAAGTTAAGCCATTGGTTATCAGCCCGATGCTTGCTATGCGCATTGGTATCAACGAGGCGATTGTGCTGCAGCAGATTTGTTACTGGCTGGAAGACACCACAGCTGGCATCGAATATGACGGCAAACGCTGGGTTTATAACAGCATAAATGCCTGGAATGAGCAGTTCCCATGGTGGACCGCGAAGACGATACAAAGAACGGTCTCTTCATTGAAAAAGATGGGTCTGATTTATGTTGAGCAGCTTAAAAAAAGGCAGCATGACCAGACTAATTATTACGCAATTAACTACGCGAGCCCTTTGCTGACCGATACGGACAATTTGTCCCTATCGAGAGAGACAATTTGTCCCAATCGAAAAGGACAATCTGTCCCTATGGATAAGGTCAACTTGTCCCAATCCATCGGGTCAAATTGTCCCAATGTTACAGAGAATACAACAGAGATTACTACAGAGATTACAACAACTCCTTCTTGTCAGGTTGCTGCGCAACCAGACGATGAGTGGTCCTTGGTTAATCGTTCTCGGGAAGTCTTACGCCACCTGAACAAAGTTACTGGCGCTAAGCACACAGAGGCGCAGTCGTCGATGGGTCACATCAAATCCCGGCTGAAAGATGGATTTACGGTGGAAGAGCTTTGCCTGGTGGTGGATTACAAACACGTCCACTGGGAAGGCACTGAGGAATACCAGTACATGCGCCCCAAAACCCTGTTCATCCCCGGCAACCTGCCTGGCTATCTCCAGTCAGCTTCCAAATGGGATATGGCCGGTCGTCCGCCACGCTCTGAGTGGAATGCCCTGAAGCGCAACATGCAGCGGGATATCACTGTCATTCCACAGCCTGACAGCTCAGTGCCTCACGGCTTTCGCGGTTAACGGGAGAAAATCATGATCAACCACGAATCAAAAATTCTTGAACTGATTACCCGCAATGGTCCGCTGAAGGTTCGCGAACTCTGCAAGCTCACTGGTCTGCATGAGACTTCAGTGAAGCGCTTCATCAAACCGTTGTTCACCAGAGGGACTCTCAAGCGTGCCAGCGACTGGAGTTATTCGATCAACACCGCTCCGGTGCCAGAAGAGAGCGAAAAGCATCGCCAGCTGGCGAAGCAAGCTACCGAACTGGAGGCCAAAGCGTTCTGGCTGCGTGCTGCACAGGTCTGGCGTGAAGCAATGTTGGTGGCAAAGTTCGATGCATCCCGCAATGAAGCCAAAGAGAACTGCGACCGCTGTGCCGCAAGAGGCTCACTTAACTGTGGCAGCTATGGCGGGCTTGATACAGGCCGTATTGGCGAAAGCTTCCTGAGTGAGGATCGCCAATGAAAGCGCACCTGAAGAGCCACTACCAACGCAATGAGATTTTCTACCAGGCCATCCGCACCGCAGCGGTGATGATTGCCGCCCTGATTATTGTCCTGACATGGGAGCTGACCACAGCATGAGCACATTAGCGCGCATTTACGACGACAAGAAAAATAGCGATACCGATATCACCACCCGTAAAACTTACCTGCTGGGCGTTGATGAGCTGTATGTAGAAACTAATTACAACATTCGTGATATCGATCAAACCCATGTCGAGGAGTTCCGCGACGCCTTTATCGCCGGTGAGCATGTGCCTCCTCTGGCTGTTAAGGTCACCGAGAAGGGCATTAAGATCATCGATGGCCATCACCGGTATTACGGCGCGAAGCTGGCTCAGGAAGCGGGCTATACGCTGCGCCTTGAGTGCAAAGACTTCGTGGGGAGTGAGGCGGACAGCGTGGCGTTCATGGTCACCAGTAGCCAGGGACGTGCCCTGTTGCCGCTGGAGCGGGCAGCAGCCTATCAGCGCCTCGTTAATCAGGGATTAGAGCCAGCAGAAATTGCCGCCAAGGTGAAACGTTCGATCACCGACGTTGAGCAACACTTGCAGCTGCTGACCGTTGGCGAACCTCTGATTGAGATGGTGAAGTCTGGCGAAGTGGCCGCAACCACAGCAGTAGCCCTGCAGCGTGAGCATGGCGTGAAAGCATCATCAGTAGCACAGGAGCAGATGCAGAAGGCGAAAGCGGCAGGGAAGAAGAAGCTGACCCGATCTGCGGCCATCGTGTCACCAGCAAAACTGCGTGAAAGAATCCGTGCAGAGCATGCGGCGTGGTCACAGGAAACGTTTGGTGATGTAGGCCCGGTTGGCCCACTGAAGCACCTGGCTAAAGAAGCCATGGAAGCAGCGGAAGCGCCAGATGACCTGTCCGAGTGGGCTGACCTTCAGTTTCTGCTGTGGGATGCCATGCGCCGCGCAGGTATCACCGAGGATGAGCTCAATGCGGCGATGGAATTGAAACTCAGCGTTAACAAGGCCCGTAACTGGCCCGAACCTAAAGACGGTGAGCCGCGTGAGCACCTGAAAGCTAACAGCGAGGAAGCGGTTCAGCCTGAAAAAGATTACGGTGATGACCTGCCATTGCTGAAGCACGAAATCCTTGAGCAAAGCGGTGTTGAAGCGTGGGCGTGCGTTATTGCCGCGTTCAAAATGAAAGCTGAGTACACCTACAGCGAATCAAAGTACGCGCATACCTGGGCGGCGGACTCCGTTGAGAACCCTACCTGTGTAACCGTTCCGGCAGACACCATTGCTAAAGCGGTACGCCTCATCAAAGAACATCATGACGATCTTGAACTGAAGCTGTGGGTGTCAGAGCAGTACGATGATCCAGAGCTGGCAAAAGAGCAGTTGCAGCGCTTCTCTGCGGTGCTGATTGACGTTCGCCAGGACAGGCCATGCACTGTTCAGGAGTTTATCGCGCTGGTGGAGCAGACTAACCGTGATTGCTGGACAAACATCCGCATGCTGCGTCAGGCCGTACGCGAAGTGGTCGGTCAGATGACTATTCCGGGCATTGGGGAGACTGCATGAAGTTAACTCTCCCGTTCCCGCCGAGCGTAAACACGTACTGGCGTAACACCAGAAAGGGAGTATTGATCAGCGCCTCCGGGCGCTGTTTCCGCTCCAATGCGCTTGCCGCCGTTATGGAACAACTTAAACGCCGACCACAGCCGATTACAGTGAATGTTGAGGTGAGTGTGCTGCTGTTCCCGCCAGACAAGCGCCAGCGTGACCTTGATAACTACCTTAAAGCCCTGTTCGACAGCCTCACTCATGCTGGTGTGTGGGGTGATGACAAGCAGATTAAGCGATTCTCGGTAGAGTGGGGTCCGGTTACTAAGGGTGGTAAATCTGAGGTGGTAATCAGTGAGTTTCAGCCGGTGGCGGCATAGGTCCGCAACTGGTTACATGACCAGTAAAATTGGATATAGTGCGTGGTGTACTAGCGAATTGCAGTCGTTGGTACAAGGTTGGTCCCGTTCATTTGCAGATGACGGGGCGGGGCCAGTTAAAAATAGTGCGTAAATCGTGTGTGGAGAGGTCAAAATGCTGAATCAATCAGCGGGTGCTATTGCGCCTGTAGTCAATGCTATTCAATCCCCAATCATGACCAGCCGTGAGATTGCCGAACTGACCGGCAAAGAACACAAAAATGTCACTGTAGATATTCGCCGTATGCTGGATGACTTGGGAGAAGATGCGCTGAAATTCCAGCGTATCTATCTCGACACCATGAACCGACAGCGAACTGAGTATCACCTCGACCGTGAGCATACCGAATGCCTCATCACCGGTTACAGTGCCATCCTTCGCATGAAAGTGATTAAGCGGCTGCATGAGTTAGAGGAAAGCCAGCCAGTTAAAATCCCGCAGACCTTTGCTGAGGCACTCCGCCTGGCCGCCGAAATGGAAGAGGAGAAGGATCGCCTGCAGCTGCAGCTTACTGAAGCCGCACCAAAGGTTGCGTTTGTGGATCGCTATGTCACGGCCACCAGTTCAATGACATTCCGCCAGGTAGCAAAGCTTCTTGAGGCTAAAGAGCCTGAATTCCGCCTGTTCCTGATTGAGAGTCGGGTTATGTACCGGCTAAATGGTGCCCTGACGCCTTATAGCCAGCACATTGAGGCCGGTCGATTTGAGGTCAGAACCGGAACCACTTCCGAATCAAATTATATGTTCAGCCAGTCCCGCTTCACCGCGAAGGGCGTTCAGTGGATTGGCGGACTATGGACGGCGCATAAAGCTGCAGGCGGTGCTGAGTGAGAGCACTGCTTACACCAGAAATAGCGCCACGCACAGGGATTGTGTTGCTCAAGCCGGGGCCCGAGCTTCTGAGGCTGTTCAAAGGTCGCGTTGTGATCAGCACACCGACAATGGATATGGCAGACCTGCCATCAGGGCGGCTGAATGACGGCACACAGCCGTTACTTGATGAGCCCTCACTGATTCCCTTCTTCAGTCACGAACGCGTGATAAAGGCCGCTGGTGGACCGAATGCGCTGGCATCCTTCGTCCAGTCCTTCGGGTGCTGCCAGTGGGAGCAGTTGGGAGTGTGGCATCACCATGAATTCACAGTGTCAGAAATCGAAAACGGCCTGGTGTCTCTTTGCTATAGCCACGATAATGAGTTCAGGGAAAACGGCGTACCTGGTAGCCTGGAGAGCATCGCCAAAGGTAATACCGCACTCTGGATAATCAGGGCGGCATGCAGCCAGATGGCGCTAAACGGTGACCATCAGCTGACCCTGCCGGAGCTGTGCTGGTGGGCAACCCTGAATGATGTGATTGACCTGATACCAGAGGCACCCGCACGGCGCGTTCTGCGTATGCCGAAAGAAAGTATCCAGAGCGGCGAGCTGAAAGAGGCCCGCATTGTGCCGGTGCGACCGGCGCGGGAGGTTATTCAGGATGCAGCGCAGATCGTCAAAAAGATAATCAGCCTCCATGCAGACCCGGAATCACCAGAATCATTCATGAAGCGGCCCAAGCGTAAGCGCTGGGAAAGTGAAAAATACACACGATGGGTAAAGTCGCAGACTTGCGCATGTTGCGGCATACAGGCTGACGATCCTCATCACATCATTGGACACGGACAGGGGGGAATGGGAACGAAGGCGCATGATTTATTTGTGATACCGCTATGCAGAGCGCATCACGATGAACTGCACCGGGATATGAAAGCGTTTGAAGCTAAGTACGGCAGTCAGATTGAGCTGCTGTTCAGGTTCCTCGATCACGCGATTGCAGTCGGAGTGATTGGGACAGACAAAAAATAAAGTGTGTGGAGAAGGTGAGCATGAAAATTGAATCAGCGCTGAAGCACTTCAATCCGAAGAGCCTGCAGATTAGTGACTCATCCCGTGCTACGGGAAGTGAGGGGCTTACGGGTACAGACCTGATGGCCGCTATCGGGATGTGTCAGTCAAAGTCTCCGATGGGGATTGCCGCCGTTCTGGCTAAGTCAGGGGTCAGCGAAGGGGATAAAGATCGCGTCATAGGTCTGCTTATGGTGCATGCCCGGCGTATAACACCAAAGCTCGTTCTGAAAGCAGCTGGCTCAAAGCTGCCTTCCTGTATCAGGGTTCTATCCAAGCTGGCATATGAAGATTATGTCCGCTCTGCATCAACTACCCACTCATGCCCCGATTGTGATGGCCGTGGCATTATGAACAGCATTGAGCATGTGATGATTCACCCTGGCTGCTCAACGCCTGATAACGATAATTACGTTCCTCCAAAATACAGGTTGGAAACGCTGGAAAAGATGTGCGTGACATGTCACGGCAAAGGCGCAGTGACAGAGCGGTGCCGGTGCAACGGTACAGGCCGCGTGCGTGATATCGAGATGTCCAGGCAGACTAATTCCATCGTTGAGAAGAATTGTGATCGTTGTGGTGGCAGAGGATTTGCGCGTTCGCCCGGTACAAAAGCATTCAGAGCCATTCGGGTGCTGATACCTGACCTGCAGGAGAGAACCTGGAACCGCAACTGGAAGCCTTTCTTTGATTCGCTGGTGGTTAAGCTGGAGGAGGAAGAGTCTCACGCTGACCAGACCTTTCAGAAAATAACAGGCAATGAAAGATTCCCCAGCCAAAGATAACTGTTGCTTTTGTCCGGAAATGGATTAATATCTCCTCATAGTGGGGATTTTATGAGTCTTCCGCACTAAAAAGAATTATCTGGTTCGCTGATGGCGGGTCAGTTGCATATCAAGTGGATGTCCGAAAGCCTCGCAGCCTCACCAGCTGGCGGGGCTTTTTTATTGGCTTATCCCCTGAAAGGGATGAGTAAAAGATTATCCCTTGTAGGGGATAGAAAAATTACCCCTGTTGCCGACGGGCAAGGCAGTTACCGCTATTGCGTCAGGGTTCCCATTCAAAGAGGTCGCCAAAGAGCGGCCTTTTTTCGTTTTTGCGCACGCCAATCAGTCTCCACACACACTTTTGACGCCGTGGCGTTGCGCAATTTTCTTCTGACTACCGACAGCACCGACCGTAATCACGGAGGTGATATGAGTATCGATATGAGCAAACTGGCATCAGGCGCGGCATACGGCGCATCTGCCGGGACAATTGCTAACGGTCTGCTGACCAGGCTGAGTCCCGATGAATGGAGTGCTGTTGGCGTCCTGGCCGGTATTCTGGTCGCGCTGTTCACGCTCGGCATCAACTGGTATTACAAACGAAAGGCTACGCTGGCACAAATCAAAGCTCTTCAGCGCTGGCCCACTGCCCCAGCCATAAACGAGGATTAACCCATGGCTATGTCAAACAGCCTGCGCAATAAGCTTATTGCTGTCGCGGGTGGCGGAGCTATGGCTATCGCTACGGTGTTCCTCGGCGGAAAGGATGGGGTAGAGGGCAGGGTGTACGAGCCTTACAAGGATGTGGCAGGCGTCTGGACTGTCTGCGACGGACACACCGGCACCGACATCATCAAAGGTAGGAAGTATACCGACCGCGAATGTGATCGCCTGATGTGGAATGACCTGAAGCCCGTTAAAAAGACAGTCGATTCACTGGTTAAAGTCCCGCTCGGTGAATATCCGCGAGCAGCGCTTTACAGCTTCACGTACAACGTAGGCACCAGCGCCTTTTCAAAATCCACTTTACTGAAGAAGCTCAACGCGGGTGATCATGAGGGTGCGTGTGAGGAATTGCGCCGTTGGGTATATGCCGGTGGTATGAAGTGGCGCGGGTTGATGAACCGGCGAGACATGGAGCGCTCATTGTGTCTGGCGGAGAGTGTCGATGACCTTAAAGGCTAAAGCGATCACTGCACTCATCCTGCTGGTTCTGCTGCTACTAGCCACCTCAGTAGCACTCGCGCTTTATTACCGAGGCAATGCCATTGACTACAAGGCGCAGCGTGACACGGCAAGCAGCAACCTAAAGCTGGCTAATGACACCATCACTGATATGCAGACGAGACAGCGTGATGTGGACGCGCTTGATGCGAAATACACCAAGGAGCTGGCAGATGCCAAAGCTAAGCTTGATTCTCTTCAGCAGTGCGTTAGTTCTGGTAAATGCGGGCTGCGCCTCAACGCAATCTGCCCGAAAGGTAACGCCTCCGGCACCACCGGCGTGGATGATGCAGCCAGCGCCCGACTTACTGACGCCGCTCAGCGGGATTATTTCACCCTCAGAGAACGAATCGCAGTCGCCGGAAAGCAAATAGCCGGATTACAGCAGTACATTCGGGAGCAATGCTTGATGTAAAATGCACTCTACAAAGGAGAGCATATGACAGAAAGCGAAATAGCAATTCAAGCTCTTGCTGCAGCAAGAGAGTCAGCAAATTGGGCCTTTTGGTCAATGTGGGGGGCATGGTTCTCTGGGATCGCAACATTTGCTGCAGTGTTGGCATCCCTGTTCATTGCCTTAAGAAAGCCCAAGTCTTTTGTTAAAGGAAAAGTGCGATTAGGTAGGATATTTTCTGGCGAAGATGACTTTCAGGTTTTAGCTGTAACCGTTGTTAGTCTAACCCTTCATACCGTTAAGTTGAGCCATATATGCTGGATGAACGGCAAAGACCATGAGTTTCAGCAGCTATTCCAAAATGCTGAATCAGATAAGTTGCCTATTCGCCTTGAGCATGGCGATGAAGCTAACTACCGCATCATTTTACGTGATGAAGAAGGTTGCTGGTTTAATAGAATCGCTAAACGTCTATTAGAAGCAAACCTAGATGTAAAAAAACTAAAGTGCTTTGCTGTGCTGTCAACAGGGGAGCGCTTTGAATTGAAGATCAATAATCGTGTGAAAGTAAAAATATCCCAGGCAATTACTGATATGTCTTAGCCTTTGCCGTAGCTGAGGAATCGATCCTAAGCCTCTGACTAGGGTTAGTGGTTAGCGACGCTGTGAAGCGTGACGAAGCTGGACATACATAAGAAACTTGGCATGATTTATCTTTTCAAAGGAGGTAAACATGCATCAGCTTTTAAGAACTTACCTTGTTGGTGAAGACCGTAAATATGAACTTTACGGGTTAGCAGATGAAGGCGATCGAGTAATTAAAGTGCTTGAATATGCATACCGCTCATTGAGTTCCAAAGATAAAACAGCCCAATGGGTTTGTTTAGGTCCCGTGGACATCAGCGAGTATACAGATAGCAGGTACAACCCTTCCATGGCATACAGACCGGATAGAAAGAATAACGATATCCACTCAATAAAAGAACTTTGCGAAAAGTTGGGTAAGAGATAATAGAGCCGCCTTCGGGCGGTTTTTTATTGGAGCGAATATGTCCGAGCCACGCATCTATAACAGCCGCTGGGATAAAGCCAGGCTCTCATTCCTCAAATCGCACCCTCTCTGCGTCATGTGCCATCGGCAGGGCCGGGCAGTGGCCGCTGCTGTCGTTGACCATATCAAGCCACACAGGCTGAAAGAGGCCATCAACGGCGGAAAACAGGACGAGATAGCAAAGGCTCAGAAGCTATTCTGGGACAAGGCCAACTGGCAGCCTCTCTGCAAGCAGCATCACGACTCGACCAAGCAACGTGAAGAGAAGCGCGGACACGTCATAGGGTGCGATGAGAACGGCATGCCACTCAACCCGTCATCACATTGGCGTAAATGATAATGAATATCATTTCTAATTGAGGGTGATAGGGGTAATGGGCAGATGAGAACGATTATCATAACCATCGGGGAGGGTGGATGCAGAGTTCAGGGGCTAGCGACCTCCTGACCGCCCGCCCCCCTTTTTATGCACAACCGCGAAATGAAAAGTTTTTTTCTGGGAGGTTTTTATGGCCGGAAGACGACCAAAACCGACCCATCTTAAGGTCGTTACCGGCAAT
>Ga0308162_1001536_pt1 | contig 17985 bp, 16 predicted proteins | sample PhySR2_FD_201370 | JGI IMG/M metagenome (GOLD analysis project Ga0308162, IMG submission 201370) | Phyllosphere microbial communities from UC Gill Tract Community Farm, Albany, California, United States - DLSLS.R2 | ecosystem: Host-associated > Plants > Phyllosphere > Unclassified | place: USA... | reverse complement strand
GCTCCCTCTCAAGCTGCTGGTGACCGGCGATTTCAGTAACGGCGCGGAAGACCGCCCGCTGTCTGAACGCGAAAAAATCAACGTCAACAAAAACAACTTCAACAGCGTGCTGGCCGATATCGCGCCAACGGTGTCATTTGCCGTGCCGAACACCCTGGCCGGTGACGGCAGCGAAGAGAACGTTCAGCTTAACTTCCGCGACATGAAGGATTTCGAGCCGGAGCAGGTTGCCCGCCAAATCCCTCAGCTGCGCGCCATGCTGGCGATGCGCAATCTGCTGCGCGACCTTAAATCCAACCTGCTGGATAACGTCACTTTCCGCAAAGAGCTGGAAGCCATCCTGAAAGATCCGGCACTCAGCGACGAACTGCGCAGCGAGCTGTCTGCGTTAGCCACCGATCAAGCCTGATCATCCCCGTAACGGACTATAGAGAGAGAATGCTGATGTCAGTTCAGAATGAAACCCATGCCAATGGTGCAACCACCGTGCTGGATCGCCCGGCTGCGGGCAGCGTCTACGCGTCGCTGTTTGAAAAAATCAACCTCAACCCGGTGTCAGAGCTGAGCGACCTCAACGTCTGGCAGGATAATCAGGCGATGTCTGATGCCACCGCCGACGAGCGCGTGACGGCCGCGATGCAGGTGTTCCTGACGCGTCTGAAAATCAGCGGCGCGAAAGTGGAGAAGCTGGATAAAAACCTGCTGGATCATCACATCGCCGAGCTGGACCGCCAGATCAGCCGCCAGCTGGACGCGGTAATGCACCACGACGAATTCCAGAAAGTGGAATCGGCGTGGCGTGGCCTGAAGTCGCTGGTGGATAAAACTGACTTCCGCCAGAACGTGAAAATTGAAGTGCTCGACGTATCGAAAGACGATCTGCGTCAGGATTTCGAAGATGCGCCGGAAATCATCCAGAGCGGCCTCTATCTGCAAACCTACGTCGCCGAATACGACACGCCGGGCGGCGAGCCGATTGGCGCGGTGATTTCTGCTTATGAGTTTGATGCCTCGGCGCAGGATGTGGCGCTGCTGCGCAACCTGTCGAAAGTCGCGGCGTCAGCACACATGCCGTTTATCGGTTCGGTCGGCCCGCAGTTTTTCCTCAAAGAGTCGATGGAAGAAGTGGCGGCGATCAAAGACATCGGCAACTACTTTGACCGCGCTGAGTACATCAAGTGGAAGTCGTTCCGCGATACCGACGATTCACGCTACATCGGCCTGACCATGCCGCGCGTACTCGGTCGTCTGCCGTACGGCCCGGACACCGTGCCGGTGCGCAGCTTCAACTACATCGAAGAAGTGAAAGGTCCGGATCACGACAAATACCTGTGGACCAATGCCTCGTTCGCCTTCGCCGCCAACATGGTGCAGAGCTTTATAAGCAACGGCTGGTGTGTGCAAATTCGCGGCCCGCAGGCCGGTGGTGCGGTGCAGGATCTGCCGATCCATCTGTACGATTTGGGCACCGGCAACCAGGTGAAAATCCCGTCCGAAGTGATGATCCCGGAAACCCGCGAATTCGAGTTTGCTAACCTCGGCTTTATCCCGCTCTCTTATTATAAGAACCGCGATTACGCCTGCTTCTTCTCGGCCAACTCAACGCAAAAACCGGCGCTGTATGACACCGCCGATGCCACCGCCAACAGCCGCATCAACGCGCGTCTGCCTTACATCTTCCTGCTGTCGCGCATCGCTCACTACCTGAAGCTTATTCAGCGCGAAAACATCGGCACCACCAAAGACCGCCGCCTGCTGGAGCTGGAGCTCAACACCTGGGTGCGCACGCTGGTGACCGAGATGACCGATCCGGGCGACGAGCTGCAGTCTTCACATCCGCTGCGCGATGCGAAAGTGCTGGTGGAAGATATCGAGGACAATCGGTAAGCCTTTTTGCAGCAGATGCAGGCATGCAACTCTTCGCAGGCGCAGGGAAACTGGATATCCAGGCGTTGGGCGGTGAGCTGAACACTACTGCTAAGGAAAACATCAGCATCAGTAGTGGTGAAGGCAGTATTACTGTTAGTGCAAACAGTGAACTTGTACTGCTCTGCGGTGGAGCCTATATCAAACTGAGTGATGGAAATATCGAGATTGGCTGCCCAGGTAATATATCGCTTAAAGCAGCCAATGTGGATCAGACCGGGCCGGGTTCGCTGGATAGTGAACCGATTGTTTTTCCGAAAGGCTATTCCGGTTCTTTCACTCTCAAAGATCCAGAGTCTGGAGAAATAAAACCTTTCACCAACTATCGAGTTACCACCGCAGAAGGTGAAGTATTAACCGGTATTTCGGATTCATCAGGAAAAACCAGCCATCTGTACTCGTCAATGCCCGGCGAAATGAAGATTGAGTTTCCGGATAATCGAAAGGAAGAGGGGCCGGGACATTGGATCACTGTTGACCATGATTTTCATGGATTAAAGAATTCGGCAATATTTGCAATCAATCGATTAACTTCCATGGGGGATGAAGGTCGTTTATTTGGCTCCGATGGCAAGGATTATATGAATACCAAAAAGGATAAAATTCAGGAATGGAGCCCTTTACCTTCAGATGCAACGGAAGAAGTAATCAATAAGTCAGCTATTCATCGTTACGGCGAAAAACGCAAAATTACGCAAACCTTCCTTGAAGGTGATGATGTCTGGGCCGTAGGCGGAAAATCGTGGCACTGGCAGCCGGTAACTGCCGATGATGTATACGAGGAGAAAAAATGAAACTGACATTTAAATTCAGGCATGTTTTATTTTTTTGGGCAGCATTCGATTTTATATACATTATTCGTTTCATATGGCTGAACCTTTCACAAGGTCGAATGCCACTTATTGATGACATTATCTCTTTTAGTGAGTTATTTGTTACGCAGGGGTTTTATACATTAATCCTTTTCTCACTTTCCTTGTTATTGAATATATCGATTGTTTTATCTGCTGTACTGCTTTTAGCAGGATGGCGGCATGTGCAAAAAGTTGTCTATACACAGACGTTATTACGAATCATGTTTATAGTGCCCTCACTTTCCGTTTTGCCATGGATTTTGAAAAATGCATCGATAACTAATGGAGTGGTATTTTTACTCGCGACAATAATTTCAGAAATATTGAAAGTCGGTTCAATTTATCTGTTCAAAAAGACGGCTATGGATAAGCATTAACCAATTTAAAGGACTGAAGAGGTTTTTATGGCAAATAACTCATTAGTGACTTCCGTTACTCATAGTAATGCGGACGTATTGGTCGGGAAGCAAAAGCCTTATTGGGTTGAAGTACAACTGGTTGATGAGCTGGGGAATGCTGTCGCAAATATTCCCTGGAAAGCGGAAAGTCACCATCCAAATGAAGGACGAATAAAGCAACTCACTTACTCAGGAGTGAGTGATGCCGAGGGGCTAATAAGAATTGATATGCCGCATGGATTGGAAATGCGGTTGTTTTTAGAAGCTGATCCTTTGGCAAAGGAGATGGAAAAACGCTCACTTCGTGTAGGTAGAGATGCAGAAGCTGACTCAACTGTTCGACTCGTTGCATTAGGAAAGGGTTATAAATGGCATTATGCAACTATTGGTGAGTTATGTAGGGCTGTTCCCTCTGCGTATGATTTAAGAAAAGGCGAGGTGTGGCCGATATTCCATTTCCCGCTGAATACCAGATTTAAAGGTTTTACTATCAGGACAAATGAGCTTGAAGTGCGCCATGTCCTTGAAATATGTCCATTCAGAGCTTGGGAACTAGTATTACATCATCAAAAGGACTATTCGATAGCCAATGCCTTAAACTTAGGTGTGGCAGCAACCCTTGCATATGCCGATGATAATGCTTTAGACACGGTATCAATTACACAATTTTTTATAAATCAGTGCCAAGATCTCTCACGGTTACCGCAACTTCATAAAGATGGTTCTTCCTGGAATGTCCTGGCGCAAGATGTTCCCTTTAACGAACGTTATTATCCGCCGGTATTTATGGATACGTCTCGTGAAACATTAGTAGAAGTGAAAAAAAATAAAGACGAGCCTCTTTCGGATAAAAATCAGACAAAAGTTATAAAACCAGATGGGGATACTCAACTTTTTTATGTCTACAACACAGATGAAATTATAGTTTCGTGGCGTGGAACAGCAAGTCGTTTCGATGCGGGAACAGATCTAGCGTTTAGACCAGTGAAAACGGAGTTCTGTGATGAAAATAAAACCCAATGTAGCTCTCTACTTACTTCAGGAAAAGTTCATACAGGATTTTGGAGTGGTTATAACAGGGTCGAGAGTAAATTCAAAAAAGAAATAGAAATTTTGAGTGATTTGACTGAAACTTTGGATTTGTTTATCTGTGGGCATAGTTTAGGAGGTGCTTTAGCACTTATACATTCTGTAGTTTTAAAAAGTAGGTCACCTCTTTTATATACTTATGGGATGCCAAGAACGTTTACAAAGGAAGCCATTTCACAATTGTCTGATATTACTCATTTCAGGCATGTAAATGATAGTGATCCTGTGCCTGCAGTTCCACCTGAAGCTAATTTAGATAACGAACTGTATAGAATATGGGGACCATTAGGCGGAACTCTTGGTTTTTTTTGGTCGTTAGGTGAACTAATTACTTATCAGATGATTTCCTGGGGGGACTGCTTCTGGCATCATGGAAATCCAGTTGTTTTTCTTACTACTGAACAAAGCAGGGAATGGGGGGAGTGTAAAATAAACCTACCTAATCCGGCTGGATGTATATCTATTAGACGTTTACTACCTTTAAAAACTAAAATTTATCTAGTTCCTTCATTGGCAGAGCAAGAAATGCAGGATGCAGGTAAGAACCAAAAGGAATTTATTGAGTCCCTGACGAAAGTTGATTTAAGAGAGTATTTTCCCAAAGGAGGCAATCCTGAGCGTGGGGCAAATATAAAGGTTTACGAACATTTTATGACTTCTTACATGCCTTTCATCAACAATAAGCTACTAGAGTTAATTGATAAAAGTGGAATTACTGAAAGGAGAACGTTTGTTGAGCATTCATATAATGTTGATCTTTTTAAAAAACAAATGAAAGAAAATGTTAAAGAGATTCCAGTGAAGGAATATGTCAGAAATGAAATCCTACTGAATATTGAAGGGTTGCTAGATGTATCGCTCTCTCCTATGTTATCTCTATCAAGCGGAATTAATTCATTAGTTCGTTATGCTAACTATGGTGGAGAGGTTATTGAATATGTTTAAAAAAATTAATATTTTAAATTTTATTTTTTTATGTTCTGTAGTAGGATGCAGCAATACTATCGATAAAACTATCTCACCTCCAGAAAACTCCAAGTTGGTAAGCGTAAAAATAAAAAATCCATCTATTTATACAAAACCATTTCCACTTGCAGTTAGATATATTTCTCAAGAGTGTAAAAAAAGAAGAATTAGTGGTTTTGACGGTTCGGTTATTATTGAGCCAAGTTATAATGTTATCCAGGCTACTTTAAAGCAGAAAGATAATGATATATGGATTGCTCAGATCGCTACTATTGGTGGAGGGAAATGTCGTTGGATGTTAAGTGCTATTACTCTTGGCATAGAATATAGTGATGCAATTCACTTAAGAAAAGATCTTACTCTTGGAAGTGCGGCAGGGATGATTATAGCTTTTGATAATGATGCTTCTAGAAATGGACAATATTCGACAATCAAAGGTGACATAAATGTATCTCCTAAATATTACCCTTACATTAGGGAGAAAAAAATAGATAAAATTGAAAATACTCTATCCTTGCTAGGCAAGGAAAGCTTTATCACACTACGAGCTATCGAATCATGGAATATTGTTTTTTCACCAAAGTTGGATGAGAATAAAATCGTTATATTTGAAGGTATAGAGAAGAAAGAGAAAGGCGTATATCCAAAGATAATTTATCCAGATGGAACAATTGCACCACCGAAAACTCTCTTCCCAGACTTTGATAAAGTTGACAAAATGAAGTTATAGTCTTGTCTGTTTTATATTTAAATTAAGGGCTTCTGATATGTATAGAATGGGTTTGTAATTATATTGTTATTTTTTTTCAGGTCGTAATCGTGATGTAAATGTGGATTTTTTGCCCCCGCATGATTCAAAATTGATAATTGTAGAGATAAAAAAACCCTCTGAATATACAATGCCATTCTTACTAGAGATTAGATATATTTCATATCAGTGCCAAAAGAAGAGGGTTAGTGGCTTTAATGGTTCAGTTATTACTGAACCTGGTTATAATGTTATTCAACTTCCATTGCAGAAAATAAATAACGACACTTGGATAAGTAAGGTTGCAGTAAACGGTGGTGATTCATGTAAGTGGTCGTTGAGTGCAATTAATCTTGGCATTGAATATATCGATGCAAACCATCTTGGTAAGGATTTAGTGCCTGGAACTGCGGTAGGCGCATCAATTGCATTTGATAATGATGCTTCTCGTAATGGGCAATATACATCGATTCAGGGGGATTTAACACTATCACCAAAATATTATCCATATATTTTGGAGTGGAATATAATGCGAAAGAAAAAAATTAACGCTTTTAGGTAAAGAGGATTTCATGTCCTATCGAGTGTTTAATCTTAATACAATACACTACTCTCCAGGTTTAGATGAAACTAAAGTTGTGCGTTGGATTGAGCCTGAAAAAAAGGTTGATGGGGTTTACTCAAAAATAATTTATCCTGATGGAATTGTTGCTCCTGAAAAAACTCTTTTTCCAGACTTCAATAAGGTTGACAAGATGAAGTTGTAATTATCTGGATGAATTTGACCAGGATAATGATTGGGGAATTTGAATGGAAATGTTAATCACGAAGTAACATTCGCAATGTGATTCTTAATAGTGAGTCAGTATGAAAGTATTTTTGTTTTTATTTACACTGACGTGCATTTTGCTATGCTCTTTGTCATTGATTTCAGTTATGTTGTATTTTCTGTATAAGCATCTCAAGTTGCGTCAGCATAAAATCATTGTTTTTCCTATTGTGATATCAATGTTTATGCTAGGCGTTGGTTTTGTCTTTATTCTCTGGATTTATGTGCCGGAGTTATGGAGTTTAATATCTATGTTCTATTTTTCGTGATGTTATTTGATGCATTTTACTGTGAGGTAAGTCCGTGAAAAAAGGTGTTGTTGTTATTGGAGATAAAACCACTCATGGCGGAGAAGTTATTTCTGCATCCTCAAAATACACAATCAATGGTAAACCCGCGGCCTTGGTCGGCGATAAGGTCAGTTGTCCAATTCCGGGCCATGGAACCAATCAAATCGTAGAAGGATCGCCAAGCAGGACGTGCGGTGGTCTTGCCGTGGTTGTTGATGGCTGTAAAAGCCAATGCGGCTGCCAGGTGATATCTAGCGTAACCAACAGCACAGTGAGTTGATAAACAATGGCTTGGGTAAGAACAAAAGCAATAATAACAGAGTTATCGGCGGACAATCCCGCTGGTGAGGACCCGACCTATCACGACGGTTTTCAGCAGATGCAGGAGGAGGTGAACCGCCTTTCCGGGGCGGACACCGCGCTTATCTGCGAGCTGGCGGAAAACCTACTCACCTCTGTTACGAAAGACATCCGCGTGGCGGCCTGGTACAGCTGGGCACGCCTGCAACTTGATGGCGAAGCCGGGCTGGCTGATGGCTTGTCATTAATGGCCGGACTACTGACGCAGTTTGGCAGCAGCCTGCATCCACAACGCGCGCGCAGCCGTGAAGCCGCGCTGCGCTGGCCCGCCGGTTCGCGCATGCTCGACACACTTTCACTTTATCCAGAAGTCACCAAACAGGATGCGTTGCGTATCGCTGGCGCACTGTTGTTGATTGAGGACGCGAGCCTGGAGCACGGCGGTGCCGGGCTGGGCAGTCTGTATGCGGCGCTGGAAAATCGCCTGCTTAAAGCGGGTGGCCCGGATGCGGTGGTGCCACAGGCGGCGGGTGAGGGTGATAAGCATCAAACCAGCGGTCCGGCTGCGCCACAGATGGGGGCGATAGCCTCCGGACGCGAGCTGCTGGATCAGGCGCGCACGCTGTCGAAATACCTGCGTGATCAACCCGGCGGCTGGCTTGCTGCGCACCGTCTGATGAAATCCCTGCGCCACGATACGCTGCTGCAACTGCCGCCGCTTTCCGGCGACGGCAAAAGTCGTATCGAACCGCCTAAGGCAGACCAGCGCGCTCAGCTTAAACGTCTTTGGCTGCAGCAGAGCTGGCAGGAACTGACCGAGCAGGCTGACAGCCTGTTCTCGCGCGGCGGCAACCACTTCTGGCTTGACCTGCAGTGGTACATCCATCAGGCGCTGACGCGCGCCGGCAACACCACGCTTGCCGCCATCGTGCAGGACGATCTTAAAGGACTGTTGTCGCGCCTGACCGGGCTGGAAACGCTGGCGTTCAGCGACGGTACGCCGTTTGCCGATGAGGTGACGCTCGGCTGGATACAGCAGCAGGTCATGAACACCGAACCCGGTTGGGGCGAAGGGGCGTCAGCTTCTCCCGGTGCCAGCAATGAGGATGACATTCTGCAACTGGAAAGCGAAGCCGTAGAGCTAGCCGATCGCGAAGGTATCGAAACGGCGCTGACATGGCTGCAGCATCGGCCGGGAACTGCTTTACCGCGACAGCAGTGGCTGCTGCGTCTGCTGATGGCGCGCGTCGCCGAGCAGTTTGGCCGTCAGGAAATGGCGCTACACCTGCTTAGCGGGCTGGATAACAGCGCAGATGACATGACGCTCGGTCAGTGGGAACCGTCACTGCTGTTTGAAGTGAAATCAAGAAGGCTGAAATTAATGCGCGCCCGCGCTGGGCGCAGTGAAGCGGATAAAGCGCGAGTGCAGCCGGAAATGGAACAACTGTTAGCTGGGCTGGTTCATATCGATGCGGCACGCGCTGTGGTGTTACTGGGTTAAAACAAAAGGGATTTATTATGCTGATTTTACGCGCGATTATTGTAATGATGGTTTTTTCATTAACAGGCTGTACTTATTACTTATGGAGCTTAAGTGACACCCGATCAACAACTGTGCGAGAAATGAATTTCTCTGATCGAATTAGCGGGATGTTTGAGTATAAAAATGTAAATCTGACTGAAGAAGATAATGGCACTGGAAAAGACATTATCAGACTTCCAGATGAAGGCGTAGGATTCGTTGGGGACGATAATATCTATTTTGTGACGGTTAACGGTAATGAATTATTGGCATTGAACGATTTGATGAAGAAAGTGCCATTAAGAATGAACAATGATGATAAATTTATCGATATGAATCTCAAAGGCCACTACAGTAAGAACACTAATGCAGAATTCCAACAAACAATGAGCGTTAGAACTCGAAAACCTGTAACTGCATTAACTCAATCACAAAAGAAAGCGCTTGAGGATAAGCGGTTTTCATCAGTGGACGGTTATTTACAGCGTTCAGTGACCGTTGAGGGCATCATTATCAATAGAATGAGGTTAGGTTCATCTTTCCCTCAGACAACATCACTCGATGAAAGCTATCAGGTGCGATTTTATTCATCATATCGTTACGATAAGTTCGACAGTGGCTCGTTAGCCTTAAAACTTGCATTGACACCTGTCACGTTAATTGGGGATGTTGTTTTTATTCCGCTATATCTACTCACTGCAAAGTAGTAATAGGATAGGGATATTCATCAATCTAATAAGAGGGTGAGATGATTAGATGCATCATCAGATGTTACATCGGTGGGGGGCGAAACATATTTAATTATAATGGATGCGCAAGTCGGAAAGAGTTTTGGGTTTTCATTTTGGTAAACTTATTAGCTTTGAATTTATATTCAGCAATAACTGGAATGCTGACTCTGACCGGCAGTGGCATAGTTGATGTCTTGTTGTTCCTTTCAATGGGTTTTTCTCTTCAACTGTTATTTATATGCATCCTTATCATCCCTGTAATCTCCTTAGGCGTAAGAAGAATACATGATATCGGCAGGAGTGGCTGGTGATTTAGTAGCCTGCTACTCAGCAATATTTTTATTATTCCTGTATTTCTTGGTGCTATGGTCAACAGTATTGCAAATCACTTTTCATGGGATATCGAACTCTCTATATCGATTTGGGCAAGCCTGGTATTGAATTTGAGCGTTATTTTTTTCCTGACATATCTGTGCTGCAAGCCTCAGTAGAGCCATCACCGCTTCCACATTAACGCAATAAAAAAACAATCAGAGTGCCGTAATGAAAGATCTCACCCTGCGCTATTACGACACCGAAATGCGCTAGCTGCATAATGCCGCTAAGGAATTTTCCGCCACGCAACCTGATAGCACTAAGAAGGACAAAATAGACCGGGCTGGCGCGCCGTATCCGATAGGTGGGTTAACTGTTAGGGATTAAATGATGAACGACCGCTTAGCGGAATGTTACGCCGGAGCCTGGCGTAAAACATTCGATTATAAAAACTGCGCCACGCGCAAGGAATTCTGGTCATTTATTCTGGTCAGCACGCTCCCATCTTTATGCTCAGGCGCCGTGCTTCTTATTGCTCTTATTTGGGTTGATTTATGGGTGGTTATATTTTGTGGAATTGGTCTTGCGACTGTTATGTCATTTTTCAGCGTAATCATTATTTTTCTTTTATGTCGCTGGGAATTCGACGCATGCACGATATTGGCCGCTCAGGTTGGTGGTTTGGCTTCCTGTTTATAGGAAGTGTTTTTTTCTTTCCTGTAAGTCTGTTTTTATTATACCTATGCAGTAAGCCTTTGCTCCATCTGCATCCGGTTTATCTCTGAATAAATAATTAGAGCTCTGTGTAAGATTTTTAAGATTCACTATTAAACTTAATTATTAGTATCTTTACGTCATGGAGGACATGATGAATACATCCGGTATTCTACAGAAAGTTTTGTCGGTCTCATTAAATCGCTATTATCTCGATTTACCGGGCAGCACCTTTAGTACTGATGTTGAAGAGATTGAGGGAAAGGAGGAGATGAGCGAACTGTATCGTTACACAGTTCGTTTCACCAGCGATGCTGGCGACATACAGCCTCAGCAGATGCTGCGGAAAAAAGTCTGGTTAAATATGCAAGCTACCTCAGATGAGCTGAAATCGGTATTGCCTGAAAAAATCGTTAAAGTCATACACGGAGTGATAACTCACTTTCGGCGATTGCAAGGTTCACGCGATCAAGTAAGCTATGAAATTATTATTGAGCCATTTGTTTCACTGCTAGGTAAACAATTCCACAGTCATCGATTTTTCGTCAATAAATCAGTGCCTGAAGTGGTAACGAAAATACTTACTGAACATGGTCTGGAAGCCTGGCAATACCAATTTAGCCTGAAGCAAAGCTATCCAAAGCGCGAACAAATTAATCAGTACCAGGAAAGTGATCTAAAATTTATTCAACGTTTACTGGCTGAAGTAGGAATTTTTTTCTACTTTCGCTTACAGGAGGATGCGCGCACTGAAGTAATCCATTTTGGTGACAGTCAGGTGTCATTTAATACTGTCAAATCGCTGCCGCTTAACAGCCCTTCAGGTATGGGTGATGGCGGAAAAGATTCGATCTGGGAACTAAATCTTAATCATCAGGTTGTGGAAGCTAGCGTATCCGCTAAAGATTATAACCATCGTGAGGCGCAATATATTTTACGGTCTGCGGAAGCGGATATGACACGGGGCGATGGCGATGAAACTAATTATGGCAAGGTTTATCATTATCGACCTCGCCATCCGCAATCTGGTGACAAGTACACACCAGCTGCAGAAACCGCAAACTTCTATGCACGTTTGGATCATGAACGCTTCCTCGCTAGCCGAACATCCATTACAGCAATAAGCACCGATCCCTCTCTGGCTGCTGGGCAAACGCTGATAATAACCGACAATAGTGTTCCTTCAACCTTGCCAGAGTTGCTGCATAACCCACTGCTAATTATAAAGTTGAAGTTCGTTGCCAGTCGGGAATCAGCCATGCGAGTGACGATTGGCGCCGTGCCATACAGTGAAACAATTTGCTGGCGTCCAGCAATGCTTGTACGCCCTAAAGTCAGCGGCACCATGACAGCGCGAGTCACTAGCGCAAAAGATAATGATATCTACGCCTGGCAGGACGCTTCAGGTCTTTATCGTGTGGTGTTTGATGCGGATGAAGAGAGCAAAGATCGCGGGCAGGAGAGCATGCCAGTGCGACTCGCCAAACCTTATGGCGGCGATATGTATGGCTTCCACTTCCCACTGATTCAGGGAACGGAAGTAGCGATAGCCTTCCGCGAAGGTGATCCTGACCAGCCTTATATTGCTCACGCGCTTCATGATTCGCGCCATGTCGACCACGTCACCGAAAAGAACAGCACACGCAACGTTATCCGCACCGCAGGTTTAAACAAACTGCGCATGGAAGATAAGCGCGGTGAAGAGCACGTCAAACTCAGCACCGAGTATGGTGGTAAATCACAGCTAAGCCTGGGGCACCTGGTGGATTCCTCGAGAGCCAAACGCGGTGAAGGTTTTGAACTGCGCACGGACAAGTGGGGCGGGATTCGTGCTGGAAGCGGTATTTTTATAAGTGCAGATAAGCAACCTGGCGCTGGTGCAGAAGTGCTTGAGATGCAGGATGCACTTAACCGCTTGCACAATGCAGGCAATCAAATGCAGCAGTTAGCTGATGATGGAAAAGCCGCAGGCGCAGAACCTGCGCAAGTGGAAACTCAACTTAATTTCATGCGCGAAGAGTTAGAACAGCTCAAGCAAGCAGTCGCACTGCTTAGTGCGCCGCAGGGAATCGCGTTAACCAGCGGTAAACATTTACAGCTTGCAGCGGCAAAGAACTTAATCGCCACCGCAGAGGCAGACGCTGATGTTGGCATCGTCAAACGCATGTTTATCGGTGTGGGCGAGGGACTGAATGTATTTGTGCGCAGGATGGGTATCAAGCTATTAGCAAATCAGGGGCCGGTTTCGATTCAGGCGCAGAACGATCAATTGCAATTGCTTGCAAGGCAAGGACTGGAAATTACCAGCACCGAAGAAGAAATTCATATCATTGCTAAAAAGAAAATCGTGCTGAATGCCGGGGGAAGCTACATTACGCTGGATCCGTGCAAAATTGAGTTGGGCACCGATGGTGACTTTGCGGTGAAATCAGCAGATTTCGCCTATAGCGGACCGGCAAGTATGACGGCGGAACATCCTGAATATCCCGAAATCCAATCCACCGCTAAGCAATTATTGAATCTCAAAGTACCAATGTCACCTGATGCAGAAGCCGGAAGCTGGGCTGGCATGCCGTATACGTTGTACGCCGATGGAGCAGCGATAAAACAGGGCGTGCTGGATAACACCGGCAATTTACCGGTTGAACATCAAACCGTGACGAAATCTTATCGCTTGGTAATGGCAAACGGTGTTAGCTACCAGATTCCCGTCGCCGCCACTTATCGCAATCCAGAGCAAGGTGTTCTAGCGAATCGCGGCATTCATCATCATCACTCGCAACCTGCAGAAGAAATTAATGCTCCGGATTCGCACACCGGGCACCGTTCGCTCTATGCCGCATTACTTGATGGTATTAATGACAGGGAAAAAGACGCATGAGTCAGTCAGATATCGTTTCACCTATTGCAACTGATATAACCCATCAATGTGTGATTACACCGCCGTGGTTTGTACAGGGCAGCGAATATCAACCTTTACCGGCGACCTATTTTCCGCTGATTAATGGTGAGGAAGCATTTGGTGCGGTGCATCATGCCATCGAAAATGCGCGAAAATCAGTGGATATTATTTGCTGGGGTTTTCAACCTTCAATGTATTTTGTGCGTGATGGTCAAGCCCCCTGTATTGGGCAACTATTAGAAGATCTTGCACAGAAGCGTGACATTGAAGTGAGGATCCTAGGTTGGGAAATGCCGTTTAATACCGCTGGATTTGGTGGTGAAGCTAATTTGCCGGGTAAATTTATTACTGGAGTTAAAAATAGAGCGGGTCAAACCTCGACTAATGATCAATTTTCTTTTGATCAGGATTGGTTTGAAAAATATGCGCTTGCTAACACCATTAAAGAGATATCGCGTGGAATAGGAACTACACCAAAAAAACTGCAGCAGTTCCCACAATTTGTCAGCCGTGGCTTTAATGTAGATGAGCGTGCGGAAATTGCTTATCAGATTAAGTTCAATAGCCTTGATAAAAATCTGAGCAATATGAGCACTGCTACTATGGCAGCGAGTGTTACACACCATCAAAAAACAGTGTTAGTGGATTATGAACTGCCGGAGAGAGCGGTTGGTTTTGTAATGGGTCACAACATGCTGGATGAATACTGGGACACAGACGCGCATTCAGCTGCTAATCGAGGTGAGAATAGACTCCCACCGAATAAAGGTGCGACTGGTGCACTGCCACGTCAGGACATTTCCAGCCGGGTAACCGGACCAATACTAGAGCATTTGCATCATAATTTCGCGACTGCATGGAAGAGAGAAACCGGGCAGGATCTCTTGTTGCAGCGTCACGCCAGTGAAGTGGCTAAAAAAATGAAGCCGCAAAGATCGCTTGGTGCTCCATTAATGGCACAATTGCTGCGCACTCAGGCGCAGGAAGGTAAGCGAGATATTGAGAAACTCTATTTGCAGGCAACAAACAATGCAACGCAGTTTATCTATATTGAGAACCAGTATTTCCGCTGGCCTCCACTGGCAGAATTGATCAAGAAAGTCGCAGCAGATCAGACTCGTGAAGGACGCGATCCAGGAAAACACGGATCACTATATCTTTTTGTTACAACCAATGTGAGTGAGCAGGGAATTGGGCCTGGCAAAGTGAATACGCAACGTATGCTCGAGAGTTTGGGGCGTGCTGATACTATACCTGGAATTACCAAATTAAGACGTAAAGAGATGTTGTGGAATGAAATGCCAACTCCACCATCTATTGATGCAACCTACGCTGATAAATTAAAATATATTCAGGGGCGAGATAAGAAAAAAGCTGAAATCAGAGCAAAAGAAAAGGAAGTTGATAATAGTGTGGTTGTTTCAGTAGAACATCCCGGGTTAAAAATTCATGTCTGCTCTTTAGTTGCACCTGACTCTGATCCAAATGATTGGATGCCAGTATATATTCACTCTAAGTTAATGATCATCAATGATGTATTTACCACGCATGGGTCGGCCAATATCAATACTCGAAGCATGCAGGTTGATAGTGAAATGAATATTGCTCATTGTAATACATCAGTAACAAAGGTGATGCGGAAGAGATTGTGGAATTTGCATACTAATAATTTAGGTGGGCAGGATGATGCAGGGGAAGCATACATAGAATGGGATAGATTAATTCAAAGTAATAAGGTTTTTGAAGGTGAACATCACCCTCCAGAAGTTTCTCTTATTGAGTTTTACTATGCTGAAACAAAGTTAACCGATTTGGATTAATCATGAAAAATATTTTGTGTTTTATTTTACTGCTTATTGCCTGCGATCAGAGCAGGGGACATGCTTCATTGATAGGTAAAGGCACCATGGATTCATTGTTAAATTTAAATTATAAAAAAGAGTTTGTTTGCAGCCGGCAAAAAATGATTGAGTCATCGCCTGATGCAGAGGTTATATTTAACTATGCGCGTTGGATGCAAAAAAATAATCAACTTAAACAAGATGAGAACGTGTACTCTCAAGTAGAACGCCTTTATCGTATTGCTTCAGAGAATGGTAATGCTAAAGCTAACATAAACTTACAAAATGGTTCACTTAGAGGATATTTTTATTTAAAAGATGATGAGCGTTTGCGTATGAGTCAGGAGTTAATTAATCATGGCATTGGTGCTGGGTATTATTTTGTTGCGATCTATCTTCAGCATGGTGTTGCAGGTTTACAGAAAGACCAAGAGATGGCTTTACGATATATGCGTAAAGCTGCTGATGAAGGAAATCCACAAGCGCAGGCTTATGTTGGTGATAAATTAGCACCAAAAGATATTGCTCCTGAGATTGGTTTACAACTCCGCCGTTGTGCAGCAGAGCAAGGAGAAGGAAGGTCTGCGCTTTCCTTAGGGATTTACTATCAATTAAACAAGCAATTTGAGGCTGCCATTGAAGCATTCCAATTAGGCGTTTCTGCAGGTGATGCAGCATCTGCAAGCTTCCTAAAACATGGTTTTGACGGTCCGACAATATCAGAAAAAATTAATTATTTAGGGCAACAAAAAGATACTGAACGTACTAAAAGATATGAAATTATAAGTACAATTCTGAATGATTATTCTTATGCAAACCCTTCCATTCCAGAAATAGATGAAATTGTGCCACTTCCACCCGCACCGTTACCCGCCTGGGATGGAAAATTGAAATGGCTGGAAGAAAGAGAAGCCAATATTCCACCTGAAAAGCCCAGTGAAGCACTGATTAACCAAATGGCACGAGATAAACAACTCGATCCTGCTACCGGCAAACCATTACCAGAGTCACCACATTTTGTTCGTGATGATTCCATCAAGCTATCATGCCGTAATGGTGAGGTGTGTCCCGTGAGTGGATATTGGGAAATGGAATGGTGGGATTACAATAGCCTTAATACTCAGAGGATAGTGCGTTTTAATCAGGGAGATATTCTGCCTGCTGACAGAGTACGGCGCGTGGTCACTCGTCCCTGGCCATTCGAGGACAAAATTGTGATTGAAGAGAAAATGATGGCGTGGCGTTTAATCGCTGAAGCTTAAGGTGTTCTTTTAAAAGTTCTGATGTTACCTAACTTTGACGTCCGAAGTCTGGCGGCATGCCATAAACGTTACATTTTAATTCTTCAGTAATAAAGAGGGTCATGCTGGCAAATCGCGGCATTCATCATCATCACTCGCAACCTGCAGAAGAAATTAATGCTCCGGATTCGCACACCGGTCACCGTTCGCTCTATGCCGCATTACTTGATGGTATTAATGACAGGGAAAAAGACGCATGAGTCAGTCATATATCGTTTCACCTATTGCAACTGATATGACCCAGCAATGTGTGATTACACCGCCGTGGTTTGTACAGGGCAGCGAATATCACCCTTTGCCAGCAACATATTATCCATTGATTAATGGTGAGGAAGCATTTGGTGCGGTGCATCATGCCATCGAAAATGCGCGCAAATCAGTGGATATTATTTGCTGGGGTTTTCAGCCTTCAATGTATTTTGTGCGTGATGGCAAAGCACCATGTATTGGGCAATTATTGATTGATATTGCTGAAAAGCGTGGCGTTGAAGTAAGAATACTGGCCTGGGAAATGCCATTTAATACTGCCGGATTTGGTGATGAAGCAAACTTACCTGGAAAGTTTTTGCCGATTGTAAGAAACCGCGCAGGTCAGACTTCTACCGATACACAATTTGATTATGACTGCTGGTGGTTTAAAACCTCTGCGCGCTTTAATACCATGAAAAAAATGGTCCGGGGAAAAGAAACCACGCTTGAGAAACTTTATCCTTTTCCTCATTTTGTTAGCCGTGGTTTTAATGCGAGGGATCGTGCTGAAATTGCCTACCAGGCAAAATTCAAGGCTCTTGATAAAAATCTGAGTAACTCAACGATTGCTACTATGGCAGGAACTGTCACACATCATCAAAAAACCGTATTAGTGGATTATGAACTGCCCGAGAAGGCCGTGGGTTTTGTGATGGGACATAACATGCTGGATGAGTACTGGGATACTGATGCACACTCAGCCAGAAATCGGGGTGCTCATGCACCCGAACCGAATAAAGGCGCGACCGGTGCTCTGCCACGCCAGGATATTTCAAGCCGGGTAACCGGACCAATTCTTGAGCATTTACATCATAATTTCGCGACCGCCTGGCAGAAAGAAACCGGGCAGAATCTTCTGTGGCAGCGTAATGCCAGTGAGGCGGCTAAAAACATGCGGCCGCAAAAATCACTTGGCACGCCGATTATGGCGCAATTGCTGCGCACCCAGGCGCAGGCAGGTAAGCGCGATATTGAGAAACTCTATTTACAGGCAACAAATAACGCCACAC
>Ga0308162_1001535_pt1 | contig 17990 bp, 14 predicted proteins | sample PhySR2_FD_201370 | JGI IMG/M metagenome (GOLD analysis project Ga0308162, IMG submission 201370) | Phyllosphere microbial communities from UC Gill Tract Community Farm, Albany, California, United States - DLSLS.R2 | ecosystem: Host-associated > Plants > Phyllosphere > Unclassified | place: USA... | reverse complement strand
GGCCGCGTCAAAAACGGCCATCGGTCGCGCGTTTCTGCGGTCAAACGGCCTGAGCGGCAGCCCGGTTACTGCCCGTATTATCCCACCGACGCGAAAATTCCCTGAGCCTCATCTGGCCCTGCCGGTATACGACGGTAACGGTAAAGCGGCGGGCCTGACGATGGTGCCGCTTCGTCCCGGCAGTGGTGAAGTAAGTCGGGGTACCGAAAGGCGGATTATCACTACCGGCGGACAGGCGGCGCTTTTGCAGAAAAGCCGGAACGGTGAAACCCTGGTGGTGAACACACTGGACGAAGCGCTCAGCACGGCGAGAAAACATCCCACGTCCGGCATTCTGCTTAAAACCGGAAACGACTCGCCGTCACAACAGCTGCTAAAGATTTCAGGAGGCCTGGAACTCGTAGCTGAAACGGTGGTAAGAGCAGCCGTTAATAGTGTGCAGAACACAGTGCCCGTTCCGGAAGATACGGTGTCAACAGCGGTACCTGCCGACATTGGCGACGCAGCTGTCAGAGACCTTGTCAGGAGAGACAGTCATCAGCCTGACGTTCCTGACGTCCCGGAGGCGCAGATTATGGCCGGGGATAATCGGGCAGATGTGGCAGGAGAGGAAAAGCTTGCCAAAGACCTCAGTCGGGCTGCTCCACAGGAGATGACACACAGTGAGAAATCTGAGATCCCAGATGCCAGGTCTGTAACGGACGAGGCGAAACTTGCCGGCCGGGTTCTGGAAGATACCCGGCAGGATTCTCCGGAAATTATCAGGATGCCGGAGGAGAGCCGGGAACAGCCAGTACATTCGGGCAAGGGCGATACAGAACTGGCTAATGAGCTTTCAGCCGCCGCCCGGACGGAAAGAGAGATTGCGGCAGGTCTCAGCAGGCCGGTTCAGCATGATGCTCCGGAACGAATGCCACCCGAACTGTCACATGCACCCTCCAGGAACATTCAGAAAGAACGTTAAAAACCAGCGTGGCCGCACTCATTGCGGCCGCCTCACCTTCAGTCTGCTCCGGGCAGGCATATGAGATAAATCATGAAACAGACCCTTAAGATGGCCACCTTTGCGCTGGCCATAAGCACCTCGTTGTTTTCAGTACAGTCCGGCGCGACCGGCGCGGAAACTTTTACCCCCGAACAGCAGGCCCGCATCGGCGAGATTGCGGCGGACTATCTGGTCGCGCACCCGGAGGTGCTCATCGAGGTGAGCAAAAAGCTGCAGGCGCGGCAACAGGCCATGCAGCAGCAGACTTACGTGCAGTCAGCGCTGAAAACACACCGGCTACTGATGCAGCTTGATGGCGTTCCCGTGAAAGGGCCGGCTGACTCAAAGGTTATCGTGACTGAGTTCTTTGACTATGAATGTATTGCCTGCAGCATGATGGCGCCGGTGATGGAAAAGGTGATGGCTGCAAACGCCGGCGTGCGCTTTGCATTCCGGGACTGGACCATTTTTGCCGCCCGTTATCCGGAATCAGAGCAGGCATCACGCCGCGGCCTTAGCATTTACAGGAAACACGGCGCAGACACGTACATGGCGTTTCACAACGGCATTTACCGGACAGGGCATAACGAAGGGAAACTGACGGCAGAAGATATTGAGAAAGCCGCCGTTGCTGCCGGTGCAGGTAACGCTTCAGACGATAGTAATGCTGCCTTCGACCAGATTATTGAAAACAATGCTGACCTGGCTGAGATGCTGGGCCTTACGGGCACGCCCGGCATTATCGTCATGCCGGCGGAAAATGCCACTGCTCAGAACGTTACGGTAATACCCGGTGTAGTCAGCGAAGGCGTATTGCAGCAGGCCATTGCGCGTGCTGCCGCTAAGGTTTTGTAACTGCAACGGCGAAGGTGGCTGGGTCTTATTTTGATAAAATTAAAGGCCGAAGAATCAGCCTTTTAGGTTCAGTTTGGATATCGAAGCTTGGTGTAAGTCGTTTTCTGATTCACCAGCTTACTGTTTACATAGAGAGGTTTCACTTTCACGCGCTCTCCGCCCTAACTGCCTGGCATCGTAGATTATCGATATAATTGAGACAGTTACAATTATCATGATCATCACAAACAATATCAGGCTGAAAGATGTATGAGAATTAAACAACTGGATAATAAATACAGCAAGCGGCGAAAGTGCCAGCACGGTAGATACCGCCAGAGACGTTGCCAGCTCAATTCCTTTTTGAAGGAAATATATTGAGGCACTTACGCCAATGAGCGCAATAAGCAGGATTGCAAAGAGGATGCTGCTGTTTACAACTACTCCGTGCTGAAAATACAATATACCAAGGCACACCGCGATTAATAATGGGAATCGTAGCGACAAAAGCGCTGAGGCGGGTATTTTTCCGACAGCAAAACGTTTTGATATAACAACGGTAGCAGTAATGCTGATGCTGCACAAAATCGCAATGATTATTCCTGCAATCATTTCTTCGCGGCTGTAAGGTGTGTAAACACTTCTGAAAATTACGGTATAGACACACATAGCTATCGCTGTAATGAAGATGACCATATGACAGAAGCGCGTCACCAGGCTGACCGGTTGCCCCTTAGTTAGCAGATAAATCGTCATACTGACAGGCCCTAAGCCTTGAGTCAGCGTGACAGCGACGGAGGGTTCAAGATACTTAACTGCCAGGAAATAAAAAAGCCAATTGAACATTGAAACGATATTCAATGCCACTAGAAGGCGCCATTGAGTAAATAGCATTGAGTATGATGATCGCTGGCGTAAAAAACCCACTGTAGCAAAAACCATAGTCACAACCATAAAGCTCATTCCGACAACTAAAAATACATTTACACCATGCAGCCAGATATTTAACATCACGCTTTGTGTCGAGGCGATTAAAATATAAAGTATTGTGCAAAATACACCGCCCAGGTACTTACCCTGCTCCGTCATTCATGACTCCTAATTGTCAAAAAACTGCTGGTGCCATTTTTCCAGCATATACATTGTCCACAGTGCATAACTATGGCTACCGTCGAATTCCCTGACGAATTGCCGTAATTTGTCAGGATTAAAATAGCCGCGAGATAATGCCTGCTCACTGGTCAGAGTATCGATGATGAGGGTTTTCATCGACGACACCATCCATTGCTCCAGAGGAACGGCAAGTTCCTGTTTTTTGCGGTCAACAATATAGTCTGGCAGGTAGCGCTTCGCCAGACATTGCAAGAGGTATTTCTCCTTCCCGGCATGGAGTTTGAGCTGTCCCGGCAAACGACTTCCAAAACCAACAATCTGCCTGTCCAGAAAAGGTGCGCGTACCTCAAGCGAATTAGCCATTGATGCGATGTCCACCTTGACCATCTGAGCTTCCTGCATCCAGTGATTGAAATCATATTCCATGGCAGCAGAAAGTGGGTCTGAGTGCATCGTTAGTTCATCGCGATAGCTTCTTACCTGTGCAACGCTACCCTCTTCGGCTAACCGTAGCGCCATTGATCTGCTATAGAGTTGTTGGCGTAATTGACCTCCTACGCCATCGGTTAACAGCGCCTGATAAAATTCAGGGAATTCATCTGCACGCCACGTCTTGTTTAACAGGTCAACCTTGCGAGGCAGTTTATGCTCAGCGGGTAAATGGGGAAAATTTGCTACCAACGAGTAACGGGCATACCCACCAAATAATTCATCTGCCCCATCACCGCCGAGTACTACCGCCACGTGCTGACGTGCCAGACGATACATAAAGTGACTGGCTATCGAAGAAGGAAATGCAAAAGGCTCACCAAAGTGCTTGACCAGATCATGTGCCGCGTCGAAAGCCTCGCCCGGTGTAATGATGAAATCATGATGCTCTGTACCCAGCTCCTTTGCCAACCTTCGGGAGTACTCCAGTTCGCTAAACGCGGATTCATTGAAGCCCACAGCGAAGGTTTTCAGCTTATGTCGGCTCTGCTTGCAGGCGATGGCAGTAATCAGGCTTGAATCAAGCCCGCCGCTAAGCATGGTGCCAATTGGCACCTCCGCCATCAGACGTTTAGAGATAGCCTGGTTCAAATACTCATCAATCTCGTCAATCCACTGTTCCAGCGGCTTTTCATCCGGCTCTGGCTGGTAAGCCACGCGCCAATAATGCTGTCGGCTTTCCTTTCCGAGCGCGAAGCTGACACCTCCACCGGCTGGCACTTTACTAATGTTTTGGAAAATACAGCGATCGCCCGGCACCACACGAAAGCGCAGATAATAATCCAGCGCCACAGGATCGATGTGGCGTGGAATACGTTCATCTTTTAGTAAAGAGTTCAGTTCAGAAGAGAAGCTGACAACACCATCGTGAAGTGCATAAAACAGCGGTTTCTTACCTGCCGGGTCGCGAGCCAGTAGCAGTGTATCGTCGATTCTGTCGTAAATGGCTAGAGCGAACATGCCATCCAGTCGCTGATAGAAGGCTTCACCGTCCCGTTGATAGAGGTTAACTATTACTTCCGCATCGGATTCAGTTTCAAATCTAAATCCCTGAGCTATCAACTCAGCACGTAAAAGCCGGTAATTGTAGATTTCACCGTTAAATACCAGTACATATCGCCCGTCATTGCTGTAACAGGGCTGTGCGCCATTATCCAGTGCGATTATTTTTAAACGCCGCATGCCTATGCCGACATGCCCTTGATGATATACACCTTCTTGATCTGGACCACGGTGCTTCAGAGAAGCTAACATTGACGCTAACAGTGAAGGCTGCGTCGGCTGGCGATGATAGTTGATGACCCCTGCAATACCACACATACATTTTCCTTGTTAGATCGACTTAATAGCGGCGTTTACTGACGTTGCCGGTGATTTCCTGTGCGTCAACACACTGAATACGAATATCACCGACCAATCCGGAAGAAATCATTTGAGCTATATCGGGGTTTCGGGCCAACAGATCATGCTTGATAGCTTCAATGACTTCCGTCGGAATCGATTTCGCCGCTATGCGAATTACCAGGCCGCCTTCATGATCGGCGAGATCATATTTGTGATAAGGCAGATTATTTGCCAAAGCATCACTAATATCGCTGAGGTTAATTTTTTCACCGTGTTTAAATTCACCGGCAAAGCGGCCTAAGCAACGCTGATAGGTGTAAACGGTTCGTCCTCCAACGTTTTCCTGTGCGAATCCTTCAATTAAATCGTTAGTCACAAAACGTACTGCCGGGAAGTATTCACGGGCAAACGAAGTGAGCAGTAGAATACCGCCGTCACCACCATATTTCGCACCAGGATATAGACTTTGTACTGGCACAACTTCTGGTCGGACATAAGAATCAAACTGGTAACGCTTTTGTGCATGGTTATAGAAGGCGATAGAACCGATTTCAATGCTACCAAAGAGATCTAAAACTTGCGCCGGTTGAATATGGAAGTAGTCCGCTACTTTATTTTGCCAGTTCAAACTTGCCACGTCGCCTAACAAGATGATCCTCTTTGGCTGAAAATCGAGTTTTCCAGTTGCTATAAGAGAATCAAGTATCATCGGCATTGTAAAAAAAATGTCAGGCTTGAAGCGGTTAAGTACTTCGATATGTTGCTCAATCGGCCTGGTGAAATCGATCAATTCGACATCACACCCCATTGCCTGAAAAATTTCTCCGGCTGTTGCGGCCGCGTGACCGGTACCCAGATCAGCACAGGCGCGGGTATGCCCTTCTCCGCAAAAATCTCTGATGATGTCCATGCGTTGTTGCAAATAAATACGCTGATCATTATCGGAATAAAAGATACGCTTACGCTTGCCCGATGTGGTACCAGATGTCAGATAACTGTGATGCTCCCCGGGAAAGCTATTTTCCGCATGGTAGTAATGCTGCGTCAGCAGTTCTTCTGTAATAAGCGGTAGCGACTCCAGGCGGCTGAGATCTGCCTGCTTATCCCTGAGTAATTGCGCATACCAGGGGAATGTGGCGCTGATGTTTTGTACCCACATTTCCAGATTCATGTTTTCTCCCTTATTCATCAATTAGGCCCAAGTGATAAAAATCCGCTTCGACATCGCGGATTTCTGCAATCGTCTGTTTTAGCAAGGCAGGGTTATCCCTGATAGCAATGATTACTCCCGGAGAACTCAATAGGTCACAGGTCTCTTGCTGTATATCTCCGGGGGCGTAGTGATAATTGATGCTGATAACGCCGTCGATTTTGATAAATTTTTCTTCCGGTGAGACTTGCACACGACCCGGGGAAGGCGAAATCATGTAGACATATGCGGCACGTCGATGGCCTGAAAAGTCATGCTGCCGTCTACACTCCTGCAGGAACTTAGCCGGATGTAGCACAGCCTGTGCTAATTTGCTTATTTGTGAATGCCCCAGACACTCTTCGATAATATAAGGGTCTGCGCCGCCTGCAACCCGGGCCCCAATTTCAATCAACACAGGCCCCCCCGAAGTCATCATTACTTCGGCATGAAAAGCCCCATTATTAATGCCAAGTGTTTGGCACACCTGCACGGTATAGGCGGTCAGCACATCAAAGCCGGCATCATTCTGATAATGCAGGTACTGCGTTTCATATACCGGGAAACCGTTGCGCTGTTGTTTTTTGGATTGCCATAATTCAGTAAAAAAGTACTCCCCCTGGCAGGCAATGCCGTTAACTACAAACTCCTCTCCTGCCAAAAACTCCTGACACAATACTTCCCGGTTAGGACTTCCAAAAAAATCCTTTTTAGCCAGAATGGCTTCAAATGCCTGAAGGGCCTGCGCCAGGTCATGACAAATAAATACCCCATCGGTACCAGCGCTTTGTATTGGCTTCAGAACCACCGGCCAGTGAGCGTGACCTGCCAGCCATTGTTTTAATTCATCTGAGTGCCCAGCCAGCTGCTGATTGATGGAAGCCACGCCCTTTAAAGCGAGCTGTTCCTGCATCAGGTACTTATTACGTCGTGCAGCAGATAGTTCGAACTGATTACTGAAAGTGAGTTCCAGGGCGTCGTTCAGGCAATCGGCTAGTCCAACTGCGCCTTCGCTACCAGCCAAAATAGCCTTGATTGTGTAAGGCTGCAGCTGACTAAGTAGTGTTTCAATATTGCCATCATGGACGATATGCCTATCACTGCGGGCGATAGCCAGTTGATTATCGGCGATGAAGACTTCCGGTAGAAATGTAGATTGGACGTGAAGACAAAAATATCCGAGCGCCTGAAATGCAGGGATTAAGTGTTTGCCACCAGACCAGGCATCAATGATTACGATGACTTCTTTATTGTTCAAAATCGACATAGTGCTATTCCTGATAAATAATTAAGTCCTGCCGGTTTGTTCAGTGAATGTTTGGCAAACAATAGTCGAAATATCAGTGGTAACAGCCCTCAGACAGTATCGCCAGTAGAAGTGGTCGCCTGGATAAGATTTCCCTCCACTAAAAGCGTGACTGTAATCCTTCCATGCCGGCATATTGTCGTTACGATCCTCCTCTTGTTCCCCCCACAATGCATAAAGCGGGATTTTCAATGGTGGATGCAATGGCGACTGGTACTGATGATAAAGCCGATAATCCTGCCGAATTAATGGCAAATAGCTCGCCATCAATTCACTCTCTGCGGCCATTTGCTTTGTTATTCCGCCCGTGTCAATCAGGTGTTGAATAAAATCCCGATCGGGCAACTCGTAATATCGGGTCATGTCAGGATCACGGCGATTCGGTGGTAGGGCGCTGGAGATGGCCACGAATAACAAATCTTCCGTTATTTGCCGCTCAGTGAGGTATTGCGAAATTTCATAGGCAAGCGCGCCGCCCATACTGTGACCGAACAGGCCGAATGGTTTTCCGCAGGCGCGATCGATTATTTTCTCCGCCAGATCCTGAATTGCCCGTTGAAAAGTGGTATACAGCGGTTCATCCATACGGGAAAAGTGCCCCGCATAATCGAGTGGTTCCCACTGAATTTCAGGAGAAAGGTGCTCCGCCCAGCCATAGTAGTGATGCGCGCCGCCGCCAGCGTGTGGTAGGACAAAAATCAGACACATTACTAACTCTCCGCCTGCACAGAAGATGCATCCAGCCAGGCGGCCATCTTGCGAATAGTTGGATATTTAAAAATATCTCCCAAGCTTACGTCCTGCGGCGTCACCTTCTTGAGCTCAACCAGCAGGGTCATAGCTGCCATCGAATCCCCGCCTGATGCGAAGAAATGAGCATCAGGTGATAAGGATGGCTGCCTCAGGATTTTTTGCCAAAGGTTTTTAATCTGATGTTCAGTAGCAGAGATAGATTCGGCAGCAAATTTCTCGCCGATCTGTTCCTGACTATTCTTCCAATGGCTTAGTAGTGATTTATGGTCAAGCTTCAAATTGTCGGTAAGCGGGAGGGCATCAAGCTTTTGCCAGCGAGTCGGCACCATATAGGACGGTAACTTCTCACCAAGCAAGGCTTCAAGATTGGAAAATGTTTGTTCGGGAGCATCGCTATTCCATACAATGGAAGCCAGCAATCCTTGTCCCGTCGGTAGTTTGATTGGCGTTACGGCTGCATATTTTACGCCGGGTAATTGCGTCAGATTGTGCTGTACATCGGCAAGTTCAATGCGGAATCCATTGATTTTGACCTGATCATCGATGCGGCCGAGATACAGTAGATTTCCCTGTTCATTCTGGCGCACCCGATCGCCTGTGCGGTAGTAACGAATCCCGTCAATGTGGACAAAGACCCGGTCTGTAAGATCCGGCGCATTATAGTATCCCTGCGCCAGGTGGCGGCCAGCCACCAACAGTTCACCCTCCTCGCCGGCCGCACAACGCTCTCCATTTTCATTCAGGAGCAGACATGTCACATTTTTAAACGGGCGGCCTATATGTGGCGTTTCGCCTCGGATCTCACAAAAGCTGGTATTAATTGTATTCTCAGTAGGGCCGTATACGTTAATGTAAATGGCCTGATTTTGGACAATCTCTCGCCAGAGTTCGGCGTCTATTGCCTCACCGCCTACAATCACCAGCCGCAAAGCATCACATTTTTCATTAAGACCTGCGCTGAGCAGTACCTTCAGATGAGAAGGCACCAGGTCTACATTAACGATAGAGTTGTCGCGTAGATATTTGACTAGTTCATAGGGCGATTTTCTTACCTGATCACTGACAACATGTAAGCTGTAGCCCAAGGCAACTAATGCCATACGCTCTAGCGCACTGTCGAAACAGAAAGAGGCATTTATAGCCACAGGCCCTTCAGTAACGTCATACGCCTGATAAATATCACGCTGGTGACTCTCTACCAAATGGATCAATGATTCGTGGCTAACCACTACGCCTTTTGGCTCTCCGGTTGTGCCAGAGGTGTGAATAATATAGGCAGGTGTGCCAGCCACTGGTGATTCAGCTCGCGTTTCTGCAGGCAGTTCAGTCAGCTCTAAGCCTTGGTCCGCCTGTGAAGTATGAATCAGTACCCGAACGTGCGAACGATGCAAAATCCCCTCAATGCGTGATGATGGCCATTGATTGTCAAGCGGCAGATAAACCCCGCCAGCCTCCCAGATAGCATAGGCGGCAACGATATAATTTATTCCCCGCGGCAGTTGCACAGCCACGTGCTCGCCGCGCTTGATAACAAGTCGCAATTTTGCAGACAGGATGCCAACTTTCTCAACAAAATCAGCGAACGTAAGCGAACCGTTGTCATCCTGAACGGCCAAACGATTGCCAAAACGCCGTGCAGTAGTCTCAAGAAGCGAGTTCAGGGCTGGCAAGTTAAAAGTCTCAACGCTGTGCATGAGGATTCTCCTCTGCTGAGGGATAAACCGGGTCTATCAAAGCAACACGCACCGCTCGTTCCCCTTCAAAAGGCTTGCGGCCATGACTAACTAAAATATTGTCGGCAATCAGCACATCTCCGGTTTGCCATGGGAAAACCAGCTCCGCCTTGACCAAGGCCGCGCGAATATGATCTACCACCTCATCCGGGATTTCCTCGCCGGTGCCATACACAGCATGACGCGGTAGCAAATCATGCCCAAGACTGGCAAGTAACGCCTGTCGTACGGGCAGCTCCAGGTTAGTGATATGGAACAGATGTAGTTGATTGAACCACATCTCTTTGCGATTCAGGGGATGCCTGCGTGTCGCGCTGCGCAGTTGAGAAGTACGCAAATGGCTGTCAGAAAGCCATTCACAATCGATTGCATTTTTAACGCAATAAGTCTCAACCTCTCTTTTCTTCTCGGTCTGAAAGGCTTCCTGCCAGGAAAGATCGAATCCTCCATCAAAATTGCGCAGATAGCGTATGCCTTTTTGTCGAAATTCAGCGACGATCTCCTCATCAATCAGCGACAGCACCCGTGAATTGTCTGCAATCGGGGTTTCCCCGCCTTTGAGTGCAGCCTGATGGGCATAGAACAAAATTTTTCCAGGCACCACTTGCTGAAAAGCATTTTCACTGTGGTTGGCGATAGTTTTCGCTGCCGGATATTCGGTACTGGTGTACACACCCTGAGCGGTTTTCTTGCGCTGTGTCGAACGCTCCTGATAGGTCAGCTCTTCTTTCGCTAAGATGCTTACTAACTGGCTGAACTGCTGGTCTTCGTTTATGGAAAAACCGCGAAACAGCAACGCTCCTTTCTCCGACAGGATTTCGTCGATAGGGTGATGACTGAAAAACTCGTCGATAGATGCGTCACTGGTGGAAGCGGTTACCAGGGAAACATGCGGAGCTCCGCTGACCAAGGGACGAACATTATAAGAATGGCTCATTGTTTAAAGGCTCCAGCGCTGGGGGTCGGGAATGAAACCGGGGATGACGTGCCGGCCAGGGGCATCACAGTTATACCGATAAATAAACATGGCCAGACTAAGATCGAGTACGCCCAACCCAAATGGAGAAAAGATAGTGGGTTTAGATTTATCGAGCTTTATTTCATCGTTGATAACCTGCGCCAGCGTTCCGTTGATAAAACGGCGATGACCATATTTTTGTTCAGCAAGATGGGGAGACGTGTTGGCCTTCATGCAATGCTCTATATCGTCCAGCACATTGTTGCAAGCGTGAACAATCTCAGGGGATAAATCGCGTAAGGAAATATTGAGTATCAATTGATGAGGCTCAAAGAGCTGCTCATCCATAATATGCGGTGAAGCTGCTGTAGTCGTAAAAATAACAATGTCTGCGGCAAGCGCTTCCGACTGATCGACAGCTGCAATCACCGGATATAGATCTTGCTGGTTAATATTCTTAATGAATTTATCTCGGTATTCCGTCGAAATATCGTGAATAACAACATCGTCAAAAGACCACCCTTCATCTTTAAAGAAAGCAAGAATCGTTCTGGCGATCAGACCACCGCCAATAATAGACAGGCGTTTTGTTTTTTTACTTGATGGTCCTAGGTGGTTGGCCGCCAGTATTGCAGAAGCCGCAGTTCGTGCTGCGCTGATTTGCGACGCCTCCAGGCATGAGAATGGGTATCCTGTCTCATAATCATTAAGCAAAATTACCGCCGATGCCCGCTGCAGGTTGGCTTCTATATTACGCGGGTAGCTGGCAATCCACTTGATACCGGAAACGGAGGTGTTAGCCTCAGGGTTGTCTATGGCGGCAGGTAGTGCAATTATTCTTGCTTCTGGTTTATTTTTAAATCGCAGGAAATAACTATCTGGATTATCGGTTTTACCCTGATGATGGGTCTGGTAACACTGGCTGACCAGAGCGATAATATCCCGTCTTGAAGAATCTATAACCTTTTTTATGAAGCCGCCTGTGATGACCTCAAAATCTACCTGATCGTCAGACATATCCTATCCCTTCCATATTGTTATTTTTTTCCTGAATTTCCCAACTGTCTCCAAAGGTGCGATAACACCATTCGTCGTTGTAAACAGTATCTACATAGCCGCTACCCATATCGGGTGAAATTGCCACCACATTGGCATCCCTGGCGATATCCATATGTAGACGTTTAACTGCAGCGAGTACTGTGCCAGTAGAAGCCCCCCCCAGATAACCGAAGCGGCGAGCGATATCGCGGCAGGTCGCAACGGTTTCGGCTTCGGGGATCTGAATTAGCAAGTCAATTTGACTCTCGTCAAAAAAATGAGGCTGAACGCTGGAGCCTAATCCCGGCAAATGGCGGATAGACCCCGGGGTACCGAAAGTGATGGACCCTATTGAGTCAACAGCAATTAATGTGGTTTCCGGAGAGTAACGGCGGAAGAATCTGGCGCACCCCATCAATGTCCCCGTGGTACCAGCACCGATAAAGAGATAATCAACCTTACCGAACTCTGCCAGGATAGATTTAGCAGTCATTTCTGCATGTACAGCGGGATTGGCCATATTTTGGTACTGGTTGAGCCAGATGAGTGCAGGATCCTTCTCAATGGCTGAATGTATATAAGCCAAACGATTGCCTAGATAGCCGCCCTGAGCATCTTTGTGTTCGATGATAATCACTTCAGTTCCGAGCGCCCGCATCATTTTAACGTTCTGCGTTGAAGTGTTTTTATCTACGACGCAAGTGAAATGTAATCCCTTAGCGGCGGCAATGATGCTCAGTGATAAACCAAGATTGCCAGAACTGGACTCGATAAATCTTTTTGATTTAAGTAATCCTTTTTCTTCAATTGCGTCATTAATTAGAGCTTTAGCGGTTTTCATCTTAATGGAGCCGCCAGCATTCATCCCTTCCACTTTAACAAAAACGTCAATATCACAAGTAAAACCCTTAAATTTCAGAAAGATATTGTCGTTTATGATTTTATCTACCGATTCTAGCTGCATGCTTACTCCGGTTTAGACTCAGCCTTATAGGTAAGGTAAACTTATCATAAACATTGAGCTATGAAAGTTAAAAAGTTAAGAAAATGTAACGTAATAGGTTTCCTGATTACTATCATTCAAAATTTGCCAGCATGAAAATACTTGGAGATGTCGCTTAGAATAAGCAGTTGAGAGTCCTGATTGACCGTATTTGCGAGAGTGACTGATTAACAGAGGTGGGAAGATTTTCAGATAAATGCCATAAGACCAGCATTCATTAGACTGATGACAAGATGCCTGAACGGTCCACTCTTACATGGGCATGAAGTGCCCAGCTTCTCGGTTAGTTACTGATACAGTGCTGGTTAATAAATAGTTATGCCGTAAGATTTTTCCCTTCCCCATGCGGCCCCTATTCGAACCATATTTCTTTTTTGCTCAGCATCGTCTGCATGGTTTCTTCTTTAAAAAACTACTTGGTACTATTTCAAGCGTTTCATTATGACAGATACGGCAAAGCCAGTTTGGTATCTTGCCTTCGGTAAATAAGGTAGAAAAAAGCAGACCGCTAATGGTGGCGCGATTTCTTTAAAATTGGTGGCAAGCACATGATATAGAAGCTGATAGTTGTCCTAACAGTACATACAGCACCACTGGCCTTGAAGACTGAACCACTAAAATGAGAGGTAGAGTTATTCATTTATACCAACTGGAGTGGAAACCATTGTTCTGAGCAAAGGTAACATCTGGCAAATAAGCTTCAGGCTGATGCAGGGTGAATACTCTGTCCTACTCTCCGCGGAGACACGTCATCCCATCAGGACCTTTACCACCAGACAGTCACGTCATTCAGGCTGTTCGTTCCTCGCGGTGCTGCGGTACGCCTCAGCCTGACCTCCCTGCCCGTCGCACTAGAAATGCGGTCATCCGCAATCACTCTCAAGATTCACCGTCCCGCCAGACACGTGATTTGGATTAAGTCAGGCCATAAGTGTAAATACGGTCAACGTAAAGTTTATCGGTGAACTTTTTTTATCCGTACGATTCGTGCTATGAACAAACTGTGCTGGATTTAAACGGTTGAGATGGGTATTCTTTTCAGAATTCGCCGGGCGGCGATCCTTTTTAGATCCTTGTCGGATACTGTGGTGGTAGAAGATGAGGGTGGCAGTAAACCTGTTGCCGGACATGCGCGGCACGGGCAGGAATTAACCGGATAGGACGTATCCGCAAAAAACGTCCAGGGTACAGAGTCTGCGTTTCATCGGATTCTGAATGCAAAAACCCCCCGAATCTGAGATCAACTTGGCGGAAGAATCAGAATCAGGGGGTCCAAAAGCAGGCGCAGCGCCTGTAAAGGATTATAACGCATGCTATTCATAAGACAACCCCTGCCCGCCATAAGTTTGGGACAGGGTGAATGACCGCATTTTAATCGGGATAAACAGCCCGACTTCAGAAAGTGACAGACGTCGCCGCGGCGATCATGATGTCACCTGCAAATGCCCTGAACCCCGGTGGTTCGCGCCTGATGGCTATCGCCCGCTTCCGGGTGAGTTTGGCCACGCCATGCGTCGTCTGGTCGTCAAAGAGAAGAGCAGCTGTAAATGGAAGCTTCGTTTCCGGCCGTCACTTCATCCTTACTTCACGCAGTACCGTAAAGCTGCAGGTCGCGATCGGCATTTCCGTCCGGAACGGCGTGCGCTTATTGATGCATTATTCCCTCTGCTTGTTCAGCGTGCCGACATGGCCACCTGGGTTGTGACCGCCAATGTTAACCGGCTGGCCAGTGAACTCAGCCCGAAAGACAGTGAAGGCAATGTCATCCCCGAAACCCGGGTAGAACCCTGCCGGCTGTCGCGTCTGTTCCCGGAGCTGGCCCGATTTGGTCTTATCGAAATGCCTGATCTGGAATGGGACCCGATTGAACGGTACTGGATGCCCCGGCATATAATTCTCACGGAACGTTTCTGGCAGCTGTGCGGCGTTAACATGGATAAGCTGCTTCTGCAGCGAAATCAGCGCATCGAGGCTGAAGAGGAAGGTATTCTCGAACCCGGTACGCGTGACTCCGTCAGGGCCGCCCGTCGGCGCTGGTATGAAAAAGCCCGTATAGCGACGCTGCTGAGTCGGCGCGAGAAGGCAGTACGGGGGAAAAAGCGCAATAAGCTGGGCAAGCTCCCCCTCGATGAACGGCGCAGCACGATGGCCAGCTGGCTCATTCGCACACGGCCGAACCACGAACTGGTCAACCTCGACGCAGACAGTTTTGATCGCCTGGTGTGGCAGCATCTTAACCAGCTGGAGTTGGGTCTCGGCTACGAGCCTGCGCCTCCCGACGTCGTTCACTGACGTTTCCCCGTCTGATTTTAACCGCCTTTAATGGCGGTAAAGTCGTTTGTGCCGCGTAACTGACGCACTGTTTTTCTCCCCGCAGCCACGCCATTCCAACCCCGCAACTGACATAAATACAGCTTTTTCGTGGGCTGTCTTTTTTTACTCACATTTACCCGCAATTGGAAAATTGACCTTACCTGCAAGTGAGTCTGAGGTTACCCGCAAGACATTCCTGACCTTCGGTCAGTAAAGAAATAATCAAAAAGAAAATAAGGTTTTCAGTCCGACCGTTCAGAGGATGAATAATGAGGCCTTCGCTTGCAGCGGCCGCAAGCGTCCGCGCCGCTCAGAATTTGAAGTAGCTCCCGCCTGCGGCGGGCATGGTAGAGATAAATAGTTACAACACTCGATAAGATTTCATTAAACAGCATTAGAGCAGACCTGAAACCCCGAGCCCCTCTCAAGCAGAACCCGAGCCGTACTGAAACTCCGAGTGCCCCTTAACAGGCCGCCCCCGCCCCCGCCCCGGCCCAAAGGGCCGGAACAGGAGTGGCTGTAATGGATGGTGTAACTAATCCTCTAAGCTTTACTGTTCATAGTGAACAGTAAACCTAAGACCCCGGAAATCACGCCCTGTACGTCGCTCTGCGCCGTCCAGCCCGCTCACCGGGGCTTCGGGATTAGATAAACGTTATCGTCGCTTTGAGGCCGTCTAGCTTAACAGGAAGGGGTTGGGTAGCGCCATCTATCAGCCCGTAACCGGCTGCGCCGGGCGTACGGCGCCGTCTGACCACTGTACCTTGCCTGATATCAACTGGCGCCTTCATGCCGCTACAGCGGCATACAAAGCTTTATACTCAGCTCTGGAGGAGCCAACATGTCTTACAATCTGTCTAGTAAAGAAAAGAGTGAAAGAGTAAGGGTCAGCGTTGACCTTGCTGCTGCAGGTGTGGCTTACAAAGAACGTCTCAACATGCCGGTGATCACACATGAGGTCAAACTGCAGCAGCCAGCGGAGTTGCGTGAGTATTTTCGTGAAAGAGTTGTTCATTACCGGCAGCAGTCACAGCTACTACCTAAAGGCACTGATGCTGTTTATCAAAAAGAGGCCAAAGAGTAGTCCTGCAATCCACTATGACGGGTGATCGTCCTGCGTTCCAATCTATCCACTATACCGGGGGATTCAGAGTTTGTTATTGCGTTTGAGGATATTGAGCACATAGTCGCTCCCCTCTTTATCTACGGAATATTCGAGAAAACCGATGTCTTTCAGCTGCTGAAGAGCCTTCTTCACAGTGGCATTCTGGTTACCCAGGTGTGATGTCAGCTGAAGACGCTCACGCAGCCGGTCAAAACCAATTCGATAAAAGGTTGGCGGTAACTCAGCCAGGTAGAGATAGAGTGCCTGTGCAGACTCTTTACGGGAAAGCTTCTGGAGAGCTTTAAGATACAACCTGGTTTTACCATCTACCCGGTACAGTGTATTGAGCTTAGAGTTTGGCTTGATAATGATTTTGCCAGTGTGGCTGTCGTAGTAAGTCGATTCAACAAGGTGCATGTTGATAGTGATACGATCGTCTGTACCGGGTACGCTCTTCACGAAGCTTATGTTGGTCCGGGCAATTCGGGTAAGAGAAGCATCAAACCTGTCCTTCAGCTGCCTGTCGATGCGCTTTGTTTCGAAACCGCAATACTTTGCGAAGTCAGCAAAGTTGAGTTCCAGTTGATCATCGTTATCGAGTTTTTTATTCGATAACGCATAGATAATGCCTACCCAGACCTTGAAATCGGTATCCATGTCGAGACGCGGACCGTAAATCTGAATTTGGTTGTAACCCTCACCCTCTACAATAGACAGTCGTGACAGTGACTCTGTTGCGTCGATACTGTGACTTTTTCTGCCGCCCTTATCCGTTGATTTCAGCGTGGGCACAAAGACCCCCAGTCGGAGCAGAACTTTAGGTTGTATTGTCTGACGGAGAGTGGGAAGAAGGTGAATAACTTCACCTGATTCTTTGGATGTTTCCTCGATTATGAGCGATAACTTATTGTTTTCCATTAACAATTCCAAATATCAAAGTGAGTGTATAAGAACGGTATAGTACCCGGTGCAGTGGATCAAATCTACCCGCTATAGTGTAGTTTGAACCCTGTATAGTGGATATCATACCCTTCACAGTGGATCCACTTACCCGGTGCAGTGTATTGAATCAGGCTGAAGTCGTTGCTATCAAAGGCCTCAGAGCTATCTTATTCCTTATTGATCTACCATTGATCCTCTAATGATCCTTTTATTTAAACTATCCAGTGGATAAATCGGATGGTAAAAACCTCGGTCGAGTCCTCAAGTAAAGAGTCAACACGCCAATCCAAAGCACGTATCTATTTAACAAACCTCCATACATACATAGGTACACGATCGAATAGTTTACCTGCTGCAAACTCAGCTTTTCGATGATCATAAGCCTGTGTCATGGCAAATCCTTCATCGTCAGGAATTTTGTAGCTTAGATTCTCATAAACAGTCTCAAGGGTTTCAAGCGTATGGCAACGCCTGAATTTCATTAGCCAATCTGTTTTCGTCATATCATTCCAACTAATTTTTGAATTAAGTGAATTTATAATTTTCATTTTTTTGTTATCCGATTGATGAATTATTTACTTTTTTTATGAGTGAAGCAAAAAAATGGCAACCTCCATAGGGTAGAGTTATTATAATCAATATAAAAGATGGTTATCTCTATATAAGGTTACAAACTTTGAAAAAATGCTGTCTGTTTCTTTTTGTTTTACCTTTTTTTTTCTCAGGCTGACGCTGAAATCGGTGTCGGGTTTTCACCAGGGGGGACAGCCCAGGCTTTGATCCTCAGTTTTATCCACACAGCTGCCGGTTCTGCCGACGTAGCCGCTTACGACTTTACCAGCGTTCCCATTGCTGAATCGCTCAGTCAACTGGCACAAAGTGGCG
>Ga0308162_1001533_pt1 | contig 17999 bp, 16 predicted proteins | sample PhySR2_FD_201370 | JGI IMG/M metagenome (GOLD analysis project Ga0308162, IMG submission 201370) | Phyllosphere microbial communities from UC Gill Tract Community Farm, Albany, California, United States - DLSLS.R2 | ecosystem: Host-associated > Plants > Phyllosphere > Unclassified | place: USA... | reverse complement strand
GCGATCAACAACCTGTTTGACTGCTTCAATTTTAAACTCTTCGGGATAACGCTTACCGCTCATGGACACCTCTCTTTAAGCCATCTTAAATGACTCTGAGGTGTCTGTTAAACCCGTGGCGATTCAAAGCTTATACAACCTAATAGCTCATCTGAGATACGATTTATAATTAAAAACTTATACTCTTCTCTGTTATTCAGGAAGTTATCAGCTGCATTCAGCATATTCTCCCTGACTGAAGAAAAAGAATGAAATCCAGAAGACCAGAGCAGGAATTCATGATGTAAAGGACTAAATTCATTAAGTTTACGTTGCATTTCTTCTGAGCGACTCAGGTCGGGAGCAGTGAGATAGAAACGGTCACATTGCAATAAATAAGCAGGAATTTCATCAATATGCATTTTTACTCTTCCGTTTATACAGGCTTTTTATTTACTTAACACACATCGGGAAAAATTTCATGTTATTTGTGTAGCTCAGGCTATTGAAAAATATAGATTACACAATGAAAAATGGGAGCAATGTACAGCTGAAAGTCTTATCGTAAGCTTATAATGTAATGGGTGGGTAATAACGTCCGATTATGGAACTAAGCTGACTCTTAGTTAAAAAAGCACAGCCCGGTAATCCTCGCAGTGTCCCTTAGCGTTACTTTATTCGTAGCGTATTTTTTATTCTCTTTGTATAGCGCGGCGACAGTGCAGTTCTGCAGCCCCGTTTTCACACAAAGGCAGATTCCATAATTTATTAATAGCCTGCAGGTACGCGAACTGTAGAGGAGTGTTTCCTCTGCCGCCCTCATCAGCATTGCCGCTAAGCAGACAGATGTCCTGACGGGCATACCGTATCTGTGCATGTGTTTCTGCAGCTTCTCCGCTGCATCTGCGACATAGTATGTTTGCTCAGCGGGACTTCTCTTTCTTCCAGCCGCCGCTGGCCAGAAAGTCTGCGCGCGAAACGCAGGCTCCTCACAGCAACTGCATGCCGATTTTATTCAGCTCACTGGCATCATGCAGGAAAAAAAGCGGCACGATAAACAGCGTGCTCAGCAGGAATCCTCCTTCAGCAGCGTTTTTTCTTTCAGGCGCGCTGAGTTTACTGAATCCAAAAAAGACTGATAACAGCTTTTTAATTTTCTTCATTGTGCTCCTGAAAGATATATCAAAAAAAACCTTAGGGTCATTCGCCCGGACATCCTTCTCTTTTTCTGGTGCGGTTACCGAATGGTAAGCCGTTGCTGAAATGATTAGTGCTGCTTATACCCGTGACCACTGGCAGCAAAAGCGTTGCCGGGCTTTCTTGACTCTGTGGTCGATTCAGTGCGTTCTGTGCAAAAGCTGCGGGACTTAGCCGAGCGCGAAAATGCGTTAGTGGTAACTGGGCACGATCCTGATGCCTGGGAAGAGTTTAAGAAGGCACCCAATTATTATTCCTGACTATCGATTTCAGGAGGGGTTCTTTACCTCTCTTTTTTTTCAGTCCGAATCACCGGGCAAGTATGCCCTTCTGGCAATTTTGCTAAGCTTCCAGTGAATAATCTGGTGTAAATTTACTCACGCATACTCCATTTTTCATATTAAGGATAAAGCATTCCCTCGCCATTATTTTCCCTTTAATCAGTACGATGCGCCGTTTCTTTTGCTTTCCACAATGCAAACAGCGTAATGACCAGTGCCAGACTGACATACAGCGATACCCACAGCGTGCTCCCCGTTTCTTTAAAAAGAGAAGTGATAATCAATGGTGCAAACCCTCCCCCAACAATGCCAGCGAGGGTATAGGCGAGCGATGATCCGGCATAACGCACATGGCTAGGAAACTGCTCGGTAACAAATGCCGCTTGCGGGCCATACATCATCGCATGGATCAGCAGCCCACCAATGACGGCCAGTATAATCAATACGGGTTGTGTGCTGTCGAGTAATGCAAAGAACACAAATGACCAGACGATCGCCAGTAGTGCACCAATGATATAAACCGGTCGGCGCCCCCATTTGTCTGACAGCGCCCCGAACATCGGCACAGTAATGGCGTTACCAATCGCCCCCAGCATGGTGGCCATCAACGCCAGTGGGCGCGGCAGATGAAGTACGGTGGTGACATATGTCAGCGTAAATACTACCACCAGCGCATAAAGTACATCAGAACCAATGCGTGACCCACCGGCGATCAGCAGTTGTTTGCGATAATTAATAAACACTTCTTTAAGCGGCGTATGTGTGGTTTTCTTATCCGTCTGCATCGCAACGAATGTCGGAGTCTCCTCCACGCCACGGCGCAGCCACAGGCCGAACATCACCAATAACAGGCTAAGCAGGAACGGTATGCGCCAGCCCCATGCCTGAAACTGATCGGCGCTCATTGCTACCGTTACCAAGGTTATAAAGCCAGTACCGATCAGTGTTCCGCAGGAGGGACCAACCTGAGCAAACGATGCGTTGCGACCGCGCTTGCCGGCATCACCATGCTCCATTGATAATAAAACCGCCCCCGCCCATTCTCCGCCGAGGGCAATACCCTGCACAAAACGCAGCGTCACCAGCAGAACGGGACTCCATATTCCCCAAACAGCATAGCCGGGAAGCAACCCCATCAATGCAGTGGTGATTCCCATAATTACCAGCGTAACGATCAGCACGGTCTTGCGACCAGCAACATCACCGAGATGACCGAAGACAAAGCCCCCCAGCGGGCGCGAAACATAACCCACCGCATACGTCGAAAACGCCAAAATCGTTCCCACTAGCGGATCGAAACTGGGAAAGAAGACATGATTAAACACCAGCGCAGCCATGATGTTGTAGACGGTAAAGTCATACCATTCCAGTGCTGTGCCTATCGAACTGGCTGCCGCAAGGCGACCTGTTTTTGATTTGCGCTTATCGTTTACCGTCGAAGGCAATGTGGAGTCTGTATTAGCCATGTGCCAACTCCTCTTTCGTTAACTGCCAGCTAAGGGCATAACGCTGAACATCACCGGTAAGATCCTCAGCTGCAGCTGAAGCCAGTTGATCACAACATTGTGTGTTACTGCAGTGGATAAGCAGCATCGGTAACATCGGGCGATTGTCTTTTATTTCCATGGGTAATGGCGAGCTGAGGCCTGTATCCGGTATGAGCAGACAGGAAGAAATATAGCCCGGCGTTCGGCTAACCTTCTGTTGCCACGCAGTTAACGCCCAGGGATCGACAGCTTTGAGTGTTACCACAGCCAGGTTATTACCTTTGCCTTTTCCATGGTTATGCGTTACAGCGCTGACACGGCGCATGGGATTAACCATCTTTTGCAAATTTTTTACCGACCACTCGGTCTGACGTGTGAACGCCGCGTGATAGTCATTGTTGGTGAAGGCTTCCAGCGATTCTGTTTCATACAAACCAAGGTATTTACGTTCGGCATTAATCGCCTGATATCGCGTACCGCTCAGGAATCCTGTGATTGCCACACGCTCCTCTACGTGCTCATGGTCATACCACTGGTTAAAATCCGCTTCATCTTCAGCACCAATGTTAGTTGCAACAAACAGCATGCCGTGGGGTTGATTCATCATCAGGATCTCCAGTTAAGGGCTGTTTCCACGGCGAGAGACCAGCTGATTAAGCGGGCATCGTCGCCATGAACGGAAGCAAGGCTCAGGCCAACCGGCGGGTGGCCTTTTTTATGACAAGGTAAAGAGATGGCGCAGCCATCCAGCATGTTAATGACGCTAGGGTTACGCAGCATTAGCGCGTTGATCTCCATGTAACGCTGGGGATCATTGAGTGACGCAATAGTTGGGGCAATGCAGGGAACGGTAGGCATGAGCAACGCATCAAATCCTGCCAGGGCCGCATTAATGCGTTTCTGCCAGGCTTCGCGCTGCTGGTAGAGTTCACACGCGTCCTGTTCATTAAGATGGCTGCCGCGCTGTACACGCACCAGCACTTGCGGATCATAAGTATCAGGCTGTGCCAGCACAGTGGGCTGATGCCACTGCCAGGCCTCATAAGCCGTAATACCACCACGGGCATTCATGCTGCTCAGCTCGTCCAACTCACTGAGTGAAATCTCCACAAGGGTGGCACCGGCATGACGCAAACCCTTAATGGCGTAATCCCATGCCTGCGCAACCTCCCGATCCAGCCCGTCTAAAACGCGGGTCAGCGGAACGGCAAAACGCGCGTCGCGAAGATCGTATTTTTTTAACTCAAGTGGTTGTTCAGCGATAACGCTGTCAAGCAACCAGCAGCTACGTACGTCGTGGGCAATGACCCCGATGCTGTCGAGTGATTTGGAAAGTGGCAAAGTGCCAGCCTGACTGATGCGGTTTGCCGAGGGTTTATAGCCGGTCAGACCGCATAGCGCGGCGGGGATGCGAACCGAGCCCCCCGTATCGGTACCAACTGCGCCAAGGCACATGCCATCTGCCACTGCCACCGCCGCGCCAGATGAAGAGCCTCCCGGAATGCGTTTCTCTGCACGCCGCCAGGGATTCGAAGGCGTTCCGTAGTGTGGATTGATTCCCAGTCCGGAGAATGCGAACTCAGTCATATTGGTCTTGCCGACTATCGCGGCACCGGCAAGGTTCAGTCGCTCAATCACGCTGGCATTTGCCGTGGCTACCGGCACATCCGACAACAGTCGTGAACCGGCCGTCGTCGACTCGCCTTCAACATCGAACAGATCTTTGATGCTGACGGGAAGGCCATCAATAGGACTCAGCGGATGTTGTGCTTTCCAGCGAATACCTGCCTTATGGGCTTGTTGGATGGCTTGTGACTCATATAATTTTATGTAAACGCATTCTCCTTCTTTATGGGGATCGCGGGCAGCATTTAACGCCGCTTCAGTGAATGCTTCAGGCCCGGATTTGTCTGACTGTAACTGCTGACTTGCTTGCCAAAGTGTTGTCATCAGTGGCCTCCTCATGCAACTACCGGCAACGCGCCGGTGGAGTAGGCGTGTGCAAGTGTGCGGTTCAGAACTGGATCGTGTAGCGCCATCCGAAATTCGCTGGAAGGACGAATGCCACCAATAGCGCCCAGCGTGCCGCAGGACATGGCGAGCCCTTCCTGTGCAGTGCTGCCATTCAGATAGCGGGCGAGTAGATCTTGCGGAGTGAGAAGCGATGACAGCGTGCCTTGCTGATACACAACCCATTCACCCTGCTCTTTTATCCATGAGGTGAGTTCGAGTGCATCCCAGTGATCAACGAGTTCACTCATGCGCCACGCACTGCTTGCGACCGGCTTGATACATACCTGTTTAGAAAGCGCTACGCTGAAGGTTTCCAGGTGGCGATCGGTGTGATCGGAAGTCAGAGAGACCCACAGCTCTTCGCGATGGAGAAATATGAAAGGTTCGGCTTCACCAGATGTTTCGTTGCCGACAACTTCCAGCCGCTGGTTCTGGGTGAGCTGGTTGGTTGCAACGCGGTAAAAAAGCGGCACTGCACCGGGAGCGGGCACGCCTAATGCTTCAAGCTCCCTGATGTGGTGCAGTACGGCATCCTTATCCCGACCTGCCCAGCCGGCAATAATAAAATGCGAAATCTCAACGTCTAGCGTGATAGCTGCGTCGTCGCCTGATGTGAACTGAAGGTGCATGAGATAATCTCCACTTAACCAAATCATAGTGAAATTTCACTGTAATTTCAGTCAAGCGATTTTCATGCCAATTTTTTGTGTAATATGTTTCTAAGACAAAAAAGGAACGCTGTAATGCATGAGTTAATTACTGAAAATATGAAGCCCGCCAGTTCGGAAAAGAACCTTTCGCTGAATGAACAAGCTTATCTGACGTTCAGACACAAGCTCATTACGCTGCGATACAAGCCTGGCGAATATCTAAATACGGCTCAGGTTATGGATGACCTGGAGATGGGGCGCACCCCCATTAATCAGGCAATTCACCGCCTGGCGACTGAGGGCCTTCTGCAGATTATTCCTCGTAAAGGGGTTATGGTTGCTCCTCTGTCGATTGATGATGCCCTGGAATTAATAGAAGTGCGGTTGGTAAACGAGACTCTGTGTGTCGAGCTTGCCAGACAGAAGGTGAGTGATGTGCACATCCATCTACTGCACGATCTGAACCAACAAATTGGCAGGGCATGCGAGACTCGTGACCGAGAGAAGATGATGCTACTGGATCGAGAGTTTCATCAAGTGCTGGCGGACATCGCAGGAAACAGGCGGCTCTCAGACATTCTCAGTGTTATTCATGCGCAGGCACAACGTTTCTGGGCAACAACACTATCTAATGCCGAGCATATGGATGAAGTTATTGCGGAGCATAACGAGATTATAGAGGCGCTAAAGTCGGGTGATACATATCGTGTTGCCGAAGCGGCACGTGCGCATATTTACTCTTTTAAACGCGCATTGCTCCCGGCCTGATGCACTGAGGCGTGGTCTGTTCAGTTCGTCCAGGCCAGTATCGTCACCAAGGTTTCGGCACTTTGTGCCCGCTGTTTGCGGCCGCAGGACGTGAAGCGGCATATAATAAATCGAGGCAACGCGAAATACTCATAGATTTCTGAGGGGTATATGGTGGCAGAGGCAGGATCAGGAGGAAATATCAGGAGATGTTTATCTATCCGGACAACCTCTTTAGTTAGAGATGGCTGTCGCATTTGGCACGCTATGCTATTCCCCTCAAGCTCATCGGACAGAACGATACTTTTAAGCCACAAACTGCCCCGGTCAAAAAACTGCCAGTAGCAGCCATGTGAACAGATGGGATTCTCTGGCTATCACCAGGTTTCGCCCACACGATTGCGCGCCAACTGGGTAAGTGGACAGACATTTTCCTTTAGCACTATTTGAGTGCAATGGCAGATTTCTTCGCGCAATAGTGCTAATGGAGCAAACTGACGCATTCTTAAGTCAATAAAATAACGCCAGTTGCTCAAAGACAGTCGCCTCAGCGGCTTACATATAGATGAGCCTGTTGAGTTTTTCGAGGAAGTCAGCATCGGAATTGCTCAAGTTCGCAAGACCGAACCGTTCCTGCACAATAGCGGACACTAAATCGCGGCGTTTAGGTAGGCGCTCCTTTTCTGCCGCTGCGAGAGCCTTTGCCATCTCCCCCTTTTTAAGGTTAGTGCAGTAAGCCGGTGCGGCAGGCTGCTGGCGCCACGAATCTGCGAGCGACCCAGCATCAAATGCGTCGAAACCAGTCTCTTCGACCAAGCGCATAGCCACTTCTCTATCGATTGTGCGATCGGCCGCAACAGGTATCGCAATACGATCGGCGCTGCCCGCTGTCAGTCCGAATTGAGCAAATGCTTGCGCTCCTATCGCGTTCCATGCCTTGGCGATAGGACGGCCTAATTTTTCCATTACCCACAGGCTTTCCACCTGCCCTGCGTCAATTGCCTCGATCGATCCGTCCCGCACAGGATAATAGTTGGCAGTATCGATCACCACCGTGTTCTCCGGGACGCCCGCGAGAAGGGGCTTGACGTTCAAGTGTCTTGAAAACGGGATTGACAGGATAATAACGTCCACATCACTTACTGCGTCCTGAGCGGTCACCGCGCGGATACCGTTAACCAGCAACTGCCTGTCGATTGTTTCGGGGCCCCGGGAGTTCGCAACCTTGATCTCATGGCCTGCTTTGGCCAATTTACGGGCGAGTGTTTGCCCGATATTTCCGGTACCCAAAATTCCTACTTTCATGATTCTTTCTCCTGTTCAACTGGTTCATGTTACTTTGCAAACTTTTAGAGCCAACTGGAACAACCAGTCCCGCAGTTCTGGCCGGTCACTTAGATTGCATCAACGTCAGATTGGCTAAGCTTTAGCTTAGTCATACGCTTCCTGCTCCGAAAAGATCCCTCAGCAGCAGACCCTCGGGTCTGACCCGTATTGAGCCGGCACACCAAGATGATCACGCAGCGTCGTGCCCTCATAATCCCGATGAAAAATCCCCCGTTCCTGAAGGATGGGGATCACCCCGTCGACAAAGGCATCTATTCCATCCTCAAATACGTCAGGCGAAAGCCAGAAGCCATCAACAGCGCCGGCTTCAAACCATTCCTCCATATGATCGGCGGCTTCAACAGCAGCGCCGATGCTCACTGGATGATAATCAATCACGCCATGGGCAAGAACGTCGCGCAGGCTCCAGCCTTCCCGCGAGATTTTGAGTGCCTGTGCCGAACGCGGGTCTTTGGTCGACGGACGAGCAGCGGCCAATTGTTCCGGAGTCAGCGGCGCGTCCAACTGGTCAGGGCTGAGCTGAAGGCCCAACATCTGACCGAGATAAAGGATGTGCCGCGAAAACATCTGTCCGCTCAGCGCAATACGTCGATCCAGGCCTTCGCGTCGATTACGCGCGATTGTCGTCATTAAACCAGCAAAGAATTTAATTTCGTCAGGATCCCGTCCCGAACGTTCAGCCGCGTTCCGAAGGGCCCTTCGTTGAGCTTGTGCGTCCTCGATTGTGAAGACGGCACCAATCACACCACTTGCATAACGCCCCGCAACCTCCAGGCCCTGAGAACCGCCACCCGCCTGGAAAATCACAGGCTGGCCTTGCTCTGAAGGCGGAAGCGGAAGCATACCGCTGGCGGCCAAATGTTGCCCTTTCAGATTGATCGGCCGAAGTTTTTTAGGATCAGCGAATCGGCCTGTTTCTTTATCATGTAGCCACGCACCTAACTCCCAGCTGCCCCAAAACGCCTGTACGAGTTGAATAAATTCATTGAGACGCTCATACTTTTTCTCACGTGAGGGCAGGCCTATCCCGTAGAGCGCGGCGACCGCAGGATCGCTGGTCGGAACAGCGTTCCATCCCACCCGGCCATGGCTCATAAGGTCAAGCGCTTTAAATTGACGAGCGAGACCGAAGGGTTCGTTGAAAGTTGTGGAACCCGTTGCGACCAAACCTATCCGCTGTGTCTCACGTGCCACTGCGGCGAACGTCACCAATGGCTCGTTAATATTCAACGGAGCCTCAGTCTCAAGATCGTTTTGCCACGCCGGAAAATCCGGTGCGAACAGGAACTGGAACTTTCCCCGCTCAGCCGCTTGTGCGTAGCGCACCTGACTATCGAAGTTTGAGTAATTCATCGGGTCAACACCGGGCATCCGCCATGCGCCCGGCTGCGGACCATAACCGCCGTTGAAAACCATTCCTATCAACATTTTTCTGGTCATATTGAATCTCATCTGCTCCTGATCGCGTCATTAACCTTTTGAAAGAAGTGATCCGTTCGCTGGTACTGCAACCAGGCATATGAGGCGAACCATCCAACAGCTTGCTTAATCAACTTTATTGCTGTGCCGCATCCACATTAATAATTCAGCTGTCTGAGCTCGGATCTTTCCACGCGGAGAGCATTGACAGGGCTGCTTCGTAGTTACCAGCAACCTCTGCAGTGCGGAGATATTGGGCCCTCTCTACAATAATTTCCTGGGGTGTGGGTTCAACATGTAAAAGGGCAAGCGACTCGTCGAGAAAGTCTTCAAGCGGCATAGCATGCTGATCGTTTTCCTGGCCGAATAAAGTCGTTTGCACACCAGGCGGCGCCAATTCAACGACGCTTACGGAGGAGTGAGCGAGCTGCACGCGCAGGCCTTCGGTGAAAGAATGAATAGCCGCCTTGGTGGCGCTATATGTCATCGCTATGGGGAATGGAACAAATGCCAGTGCGGAACTGACATTGATGAGGAAGCTATCTCTCTGTTTCGCCAGTTGTGGCAAGAAAGCATAGGTCATTCGAATAGTGCCCAAAAGGTTGATCGCAACGGTCTCTTCTGCAACCTTAAGTGACTCGGGATTCATCGCATCTTCGCGTAACATGATGCCCGCGTTATTGATGACGACATTCAAGTCGGGGTAACGCGCAGCTACCAGCTCACTCGCACGGGAAATTGACGCAGGATCGGCCACATCAAGCTCAATAGCCTCGATTCCTGGATGATCAGTGATGATCTGCTGCAGCGACGCTTTACGCCGTCCCGCTATGATAACCTTGTTGCCAGCCTTGTGAAATCGTAGCGCAAGACCAAGGCCTATGCCCTGGGTGGAACCCGCGATAAGTATAGTATTGCCGGATGGCTTCATATGTTTCTCCACATCGATGAAAGGAATGAACCTTAAGCGGACAACTGTCCAATATTGAAAAAGTTTAGCGGACAGCTGTCCGATTATCAATAATCCCCTTTAAGGAGGACAAGTGACGCAGTCACACAAGATCGAGCGTCGTGCGCGAGCTGATGCATTACAAAACCGTGAGCGCATTTTGGCTGTCGCGCTTTCGGAGTTGACTCATTCTGCAAACGTTCCCCTGAGCACGATCGCCAGGAAGGCAGGCGTAGGACAAGGAACCTTCTATCGTCACTTTCCAACGCGAGAAGCGTTAGTAATGGAGGCCTACCGCTACGAGATGTTGCAGGTGGCAAAATATGCGGAACATCTGCTTGAGACGCTGGCACCAGACCAGGCATTGCGGGAATGGATGGCTCGCCTTGCAGAGTACGCCATTAACAAAGCAGGTCTGGCCAATGCAATCCGTGAGGTTTCGAGTGCGGGGAACTGTGCCGGTAAAGAGAGCTACGCACCTGTGATCTCTGCAGCGCAGTCCTTACTTGATGCAAATGAGAGAGCTGGCACTATCCGGCCCGGCGTTACTACTGATGATTTTTTTCTGGCCATTGCGGGTATTTGGCAAATCAATGTCAATGATGAGTGGAAGCCTCGACTCGTTTGGCTTATGGACTTTGTTATGGAAGGGTTGCGCGCGGGCGCGCCGGCAAAACCACCTCCGCACAAGCGATCAGGACCACTCGGTTCATAAGCGCCGATTTCATCACAGGGTGAACCCGGCAGAATGGCTGGAAGCCATAAGGTGACGTGCTTGTCTGTTAATCAGACTGCTTTGCAGGAATACGAAAGCTCGGCTATGTAACTGATAAAAATACCGAATCAGCATGAGCTAAGACAATATTTCTTTGATAAACAAGCATTATCTCCTTAAAGCAGGCGAACATAGGTTCCGCTATTGCAGCATAGTAAATGATAATACGGCCTAAAACACATGAATCGAGATAACCTGCTAATCAGTCACTTCGCATGGTGCGCACTGGTCGCTCTTAGCTTTGCGCTGCAAAATAGAAGAACCTTATTGTCAGCACAGGAAAACCTTTATCTGACCCGCTGACTTGCCCACGAGGAAAAGCATAAACGCATTAGCTGGAAAGTTGCTGGCGACACTAGTTGGCTATAAAGAGATGGGCGTCAAATTGGTGCGCGTGCCGATCTTCTCGGTAAAGTTGAAAACCTTTGGCGAGACACTAAAAAAAGATTTTTATTCATTGAGCAACTTTTATCAGCTACAGCATGCGCTTAATGGCCTTCAGTCTGGTGGGTGGGACTGTGGCGCTCTTAATGAAGCTGAGCGGACAGAACGACAGCAATTACGCCAACTCCCTAAGTTCTAGGGTCTATATTTGTGTGTAAAAGCATTAGAAGCCAGTTTTAACGTGCAGGAAATCAGTGCGTTCCGCTAGCCGTAAAGTTTACTGGCAGTCCTGGTACACTGTGCTTAAACGGGCAGGATGGCGGTGTGAAAAAGCAGGCTTTGATGATCCGATGCTGCACTAACTCATAGCTATATGATTCAAGAGGGCTGAATTCCGTATATTTAGTTTATGCAAAAATAAAGTTAACGATAGCTACAGAGATTCTCTTAGATAATGCCAAAGGTTTATTATTGCTTCGCTCCTCAGGTTTTACGACCTGAGAAGGTGGATGGTCATGCTTCGTTTATGGGTGGTCGCGCGATGAAATAGTATATCCATAATTGCTAAAAAAATAACCCAAACGACTACTTTCATGAATGGTATGTACGTACATCATCCATTCAGATGGTTTTTGCCTGTAGTAATATGTGGCAGTCATCTTGTAGAGCCTGGGTTGATAGTGAACAAAAATTGTATACTAACTTCTCATGATGCTACGTTCCGGCAGTTTCTGATCCACACAGATGTCGCCGTGAATTCGTGGAACTCCATCTGCTCGCGAAATTGCATACTTTCTGTGACCTCATCACGCTGAATCCGGAATCTGGTTCTTTCGCGGAGGACAATTTCAGCGACGTGCTCTACAGCCAGAAGACCACTGCAGGCGATGGACACATATACATCCGGGTCAAGTATTAGTCCATCCCTTACATGCCTATGTCATTCAGGCTCATACGGTAAGATATGGCCGCCGCATTTTCGCAGTTATTCCCGTAACTAATATTCTAAGTTTTAAAACCAAAGATATTATGGCAGGGAGGATGCAAATTATTAATGTATGCCGGCAAAGCTATAACGAGCAGCAATTTTATTAATAACTCAAAGTCTGATGTATTTTAAATTTCAGCTTCATGGCAAGAGCAATGTAAATAAGGTATTAAACACATACAATTATTTTTATTTTCATCCGCAAACCCGCCTTAATTTTAAAATTAGTATGGAGGCATTTTTTCAGAGTTAGTAACAATTAAAAAACACCATGTCGCGTTAAAAGCAAGCAAACACCATCTATTTAAATAGATAAGGTAAATTGAGGTTGATTTATTTTGTTATTTATTTCATAGACACCAACTAAAGTAATGACACCTTGTGACGATAACACCTGTATACTACAAACATAAGTAACCAGGATAACTATGAAAATCTCCACAAGATTACTTGTTCTCGTTAGCTCTGCACTTTTGGGTGTTTCATGTGTGGCGGGTATGGCATTGTATTCATTGGACTATTCCCTGAAAGAAAGCAGAAAGTCGGAAGTGGTTAATTTATTAGCTAAAGCAGAGCATGTCTCCCGTTATTATGTACTGCAACAAAATTCCGGAAAAATGACTCAGGCAGTAGCACAGGAAAGTGCAAAAAAAATACTTTCCGAGCTGAACAGCGATTCAAAAAGCTACTACTGGGCAAACGATGGCAAAGATTTAACTATCGTTCACCCCAACAAAGATCTTATCGGTAAACGTTCTGGCGGCAACCATACTGCCTCCGGCATGATGGACAACGAAGCATACAGGATGGCTATCAGTCAGAGTCATTTCGGTCTGGTCGATGTGCTGGTAAAACGCGGAAAAGACGAATCTTTACAGCCTAAATTGCAGGGTGTGGTTCTCATTCCTGAGTGGAACTGGATCATTGGTACTGGTTTTTTCTACGATGATATTAATGCCAGTTTCTGGAAAATGGCTTGGGAGCTTTTAATTATTTCACTAGCTATTTTCGTGGTCGTGAGCATTATTGCTGGTATCATGACACGCAGCATCCGCAGTACGCTTGGTGGTGAGCCTGATATTGCCGCCAATATTGCGGCGCAGATTGCCTCCGGCAATTTAGGTGTCGACGTGAAACTTGCGGCAAATGATCGTTCGAGCCTGATGTATACGCTTAATGAAATGAAACTAAAACTTCGCGATCTGGTTCGCGATATACAGCTATCGAGTGATTCGATAGCCACGGGTGCCAGTGAAATATCAATGGGGAATACCGATCTGTCGCAGCGTACTGAGGAACAGGCTGCTTCACTTCAGGAAACTGCGGCAAGCATGGAAGAAATTACCGCGACGGTCAAACTTAACGCTGAGAATGCCCGGCAGGCCAGTAAACTCACCATAAAAGCATCATCAGCTACCCAGCAGGGTGGCGAAGCCATGGGGAAACTGACGCACACGATGCAGCGGATTTCTACGGAATCTCATGACATTGTGCAGATCGTCGGTGTGATTGAAGGCATCGCCTTCCAGACCAATATTTTGGCACTCAATGCTGCGGTTGAAGCTGCCAGGGCCGGCGAGGCCGGACGTGGTTTTGCCGTTGTGGCCAGCGAAGTTCGCACACTAGCGCAGCGGAGTGCAACAGCCGCTAAAGACATTAAAAATTTGATCGGTGAGTCCGTTACCCGGATTACGGCCGGTTCCAGTGAGGTCAAACTGGTCGGGGAACGGATGAATGAAATCGTACAATCAATCCAGAAGGTGAACGACATTATGGATGAGATTGCTTCGGCGTCGTCAGAGCAAAGTATAGGTATTGAGCAGGTAAATCTGGCAGTCACCCAGATGGACGGAGTGACCCAACAGAATGCCGCGCTGGTAGAGCAGGCCGCTGCCGCTGCATCTTCTTTAGACCAGCAGGCTCACCAGTTACGTCAAACAGTAACTGTCTTTAAACTGTAACGTGATCAGTAAACATTTAGGGAAGAAAGGAGCAAAATGCAGGCTCCTTTCTTGTGCATGTCGTTGAGAATGCATGTTTCGATCAGGCTGTACATTGTCATCGTGCCTCTGTCGCACCCATAAACGTTGTTGAAGACATTGCATTTCTTTTTCCCCGAGCAGAAGGAGTTTGCTCTCGCTCTACCTCACAAACCGTAGTTCGGCTTCCGGATAGATTGAACGATGTCATTTATTCGGCTATGGGAAGGCATTTCTGCCACTGAGGGGCATGATCTGACTCATGTCGCGACCAGCGTTGAGCTGTTGTAAGTGAGGAGTTGCACTTATCGGGCTGGTAATGCTGCGAGTAATAAGTCAGGCTGCTGCTGAACCTACTTTAGCAGTGACTACACTCAGCAAAGTAAGCAACATCATGTCGCTATTGCGCCCGGCAATAGTTGCACTGCCAGCATTATCCATATGAAACTTAAGAAATTCCGCCATATCCTTAATGGTATTCATGAAACTTGTCTAGGTCTGGTATCGCGGCCCCAGCAGAAGCTGGGAGATCTCATTCCGTTCACACGCCCACGCGTTGTGCAGAAAGTAAATTCACGTTCGAACTTCATGTAACCTAAAAATCACTCTCCATCTTATGGAATCAGCGCGTAGCGGTTATGAAAAAGCCAGACACACTTGAAGAAGCTGCAAAAACTCTATCAAAATTAGCTGTTCGACAAGGAAAACGGATAAGGTGGTTGCGTCCATGCTGGCCTGTTACACACTCCTGAAAATACCTGGCTGCTGAGAGCCGCCTGCACCTGAAATCAGGTATCTCAGTGCGTTTAGGGCGGCATGATGTTCTGCTGGCTAATGTCGTACCTGAGGAGAACGGCCCGGAAAAACACCTGTACTTATTTTCTTACTGGCAAAATCAAAAGAAGGACGCTTAAAGAAAGACGCTATGTTCACTCCGTAAACAGACTATCCACTCGTGGTTAATTAACTAAATAAAGCAGTTTTTTCACTAAGAAAAATCATTACTCTCATTATTTTTACTAGAATTTTTGATTTGACACTGACGAGAGGACTTATGAAAAAACTATTTTTTATTGCTGTAGCTATAACTATTCTCGCAGGCTGTAAAGACGAACAGCGCGATGCAGATTATTATTTTAAAAATCTGGATGAAGCCAGAAGTGTCGTTCAAAAGTGCCAGGACGGGGAAGTCAGCGGAAGTAACTGTATCAATGCTAAAGACGCGTTGTTCAGGGATAATCAGGAAAATGGCAAAGTCATGCATAATTAATGGCAAAGCAACAGCACCAGTTACGTTAGTGCTGTTGCTAATAGCAACCTATCAAGTTTTAAAAAATAGACGTAAAATCAGTTTTCAAAACTCTACTATAGATCGTTTAATATCCCCTTCCGGGATTTGTTTGAGGTTTTTAAATAAGTCAAATAACGCTAAATTCGCCCTTTACCAACAGCGACTCTCTGACCACCTCAAATACCTCCTTCATCAGCTTTTCTCTTATGATATTTTGTACATCCGGTGTTTTCTGGGGCCCCGGGGCATCAGTCAGAATGACTTGCCTTAATCCAGAAAAATTTCAACGTGGTACTGGAGCGAACAGTACGCGAACTTAACGGCGAATCCTGTATTTCAATTAAGGAACTGCCTCCTGCAAAACAGCAGACTTACTGCTCCAGATCTTTTGGTGAGAGCATTACCTCAAATAGTTGGGGTTAACCCACGCGTTGGTGGAGGGATGCTTTCCCGGATGATTGACCAGCCTCCAGTATTAGATACAACGATCAGTTAGTAATGTCAGTTTGTTTACCTTCTGATTTTCCATTTCTCCAGTCTGCTGCAAATTCAGCTGGAGTCTGGTAATTCAGCGATGAAGGAGGTCTGGACTCGTTATAGTCCTGCCGCCAGTCATTAATGATTTTCCGGGCATGAAGAACATCGCTGAACCAGTGTCCATTAAGACATTCATCCCGAAAGCGGCCATTGAAACTCTCAATAAATCCATTCTGTGTTGGCTTACCCGGCTGGATAAGTCGCAGTTCTACGGCATGCTCAAAAGCCCATTGATCGAGTGCGCGGCAGGTAAATGCCGGGCTCTGATCGGTTCTTATCGTTGCCGGGTAGCCACGAAAAAGCGCGATGCTGTCCAGAATACGAGCGACCTGAACGCCTGAAATATCGAAAGCGGCGGTGATCGTCAGACACTCCTTCGTGAAATCATCCACGCAGGTCAGGCACTTAATCCGGCGGCCGCTGGCAAGTGCATCCATGACAAAATCTATCGACCATGTCAGGTTCGGCGCATCCGGGCGAAGAAGCGGAAGCCGCTCAGTCGCCAGACCCTTACGCCGTCGACTGCGCTTCACACTCAGGCCGTTAAGGTGATAGATGCGGTATACCCGCTCGTGGTTGACGTGAAGGCTCTCTCTGCGCAATAACTGCCAGATGCGCCGGTAACCAAAGCGGCGGCGTTCAGGTGCCAGCTTTGTGATGCGTAGTGATAGCTGCGCGTCAGCAGCCGGACGCTGAGCTGAATAACGGCACGTTGAAAGGGACAGACCAGCCAGCCTGCAGGCACGGCGTTGCGACAGCCCCGTTGCATCACACAAGACCTCCACGGCTTCCCGCTTCTGGTCTGTCGTCAGAACTTTCGGCCCAGAGCCACCTTAAGCGCCTCCTTATCCAGCATGGCTTTAGCAAGCAGTTTCCTGAGGCGCCGTTTTCCTCTTCAGGTATAGAAGGTAGCGTCTGAAATAGCATACTTGCGGCAGAGTTCCCGGGTTGAAACCCCGGCTTCGGCCTCGCGGAGAATACTGATGCTCTGTTCGTCGGAGAAACGCTTCTTCATGGGGATGTCCTCATGTGGCTTCTGAAGACATTACTAACATCGGGGTAAATTAATCAATGGGGAGCGGGTCACTTTAATCAGTCATTGGTAGTAACTTTTTTCATCAATCACAACTCTTACGAGTACGTCCCGCTTTGATAGCTTTTTAAGCGTTTCTGCTACAGGCACATTGGTAAATTCGTACAGACACATGTCATCAGAATCGGTATCTGAGCGTATAAAATATATGATGAGTTCCAGAGCGGTGCAGTCCTGTAAAAAGCCCACCTGCAGCTAAGAGCTTACATAAGGAAGAAATGACAAAAACAGATTGGTTGATGCGATTCAGACGTTGTCGTTCGATTGATACGCTGGAGACTGTATATGAGTACCTGAAATATAAAGGTGACTCGAAAGAAGAGTTCGCAATTAACTCAGCATACGATCATCGTAAGGCTGAATTGACGGTGGGAAAGTTGTTTGATCGCGTGCCTGCACACGTATGGAAACTTGTTAAATGAGAGACTGCATGTCGCAGCAGCAAGATTTTACTGGTAACTGATGGGGCACACACAAATTCTTTGTGTGTGCCCCATCAGTTGAACAAGCCGCAGGCGCGTTAGCAAAGAAGATCGTTTATCCACATTTGCACAGGCTCGATCCAATAACTTACCAATTTAGATCCTTATAGCTCCTAAAAGATCCCGCTGTCTCTCAGGCCCTGCCACATAAGGCCTGAAGCACTTTTATGATGTGTGCTGGCGGGATAAACATGTGTTCTGATGGGAAAATCGTGTGTGCTAGTGGGCTGGTAATGTGTGCTGTTGGGATGTAGTGTGTGTGCTGTTGGGATATAAGCCATTTTTAGTAACAGGAAGATCCTGTGACGCAGAGTTGAGATAACTATATGACAGATAAGTCATTCATTGGCGATGCACTTTATAGTGACATGGTCAGTAAAGAAAAACAGCTCACAGTTAAT
>Ga0308162_1001532_pt1 | contig 18005 bp, 11 predicted proteins | sample PhySR2_FD_201370 | JGI IMG/M metagenome (GOLD analysis project Ga0308162, IMG submission 201370) | Phyllosphere microbial communities from UC Gill Tract Community Farm, Albany, California, United States - DLSLS.R2 | ecosystem: Host-associated > Plants > Phyllosphere > Unclassified | place: USA... | reverse complement strand
CGGCTAAGCATGTAGTACCGACAGCGGAGTACTGGCGGACGGGGGTTCAAATCCCCCCGGCTCCACCACTTCATCATCTAAAGACGTCCACGGACGTCTTTTTTTGTGCCTGAAATCTATTAAATACAAGGCTTTAGCGTCTATTGGGGTCTACGGACGTCCGACAGAATCCACATCACCTGGTATTCCACATGGTATTCCAAGCCCTTCAGTGGTAATTTTTGGAATACCGAATGATGTCATGGAATACCTCATGTGCGCCCAAGCCACCCGCCTCTCTGATCGCCAGCTCAAAGCTGTAAAACCAAAAGACAAGGACTACGTTCTCAGTGATGGGGATGGTCTACAGCTGCGAGTGAGAATCAATGGCTCTACACTATGGAATTTCAATTATCGGCAGCCGGTTACCAAGAACCGTATCAACATGGGCCTTGGCACCTACCCAGAACTTTCGCTCGCGCAAGCCAGGAAGAAAACGGTCGAAGCCAGAGAGCTTCTCGCGCAGGGCATCGACCCGAAAGAACATCGTAGCGCGCTGGAGCAGTCAAAAAGGCAGGCAACCGAGCACACATTCGAGAACGTGGCGTCCGCTTGGTTTGAACTTAAAAAAGATTCCGTCACTCAGGCTTATGCCGAGGACATCTGGCGTTCGCTCATACTGCATGTTTTTCCAACGCTAGGAACAACACCTATCTCGCAGATCAATGCCCCGACGGTCATCGAACTGCTGCGCCCTCTTGAAACCAAAGGCAGCCTGGAGACAGTGAAGCGACTGACCCAACGGCTCAACGAGATCATGACCTACGGCGTGAACTCGGGAATGATCTTTGCCAACCCGCTCAGCGGCATTCGGGCTGTGTTCAAAAAGCCGAAAAAGCAAAACATGGCTGCCCTCAGCCCCGAAGAGCTGCCAGAGCTAATGGTCGCCATCGCCAATGCAAGCATAAAAAGAACTACACGCTGCCTGATCGAATGGCAGCTCCACACCATGACCCGCCCTGCGGAAGCCGCCACGACCTCCTGGGCTGACATCAATCTCGACAAGAAAACCTGGACGATCCCAGCGGAGCGGATGAAGAAGCGACGAGCACACGTCATACCACTGACCGAACACGCTCTTGCTTTGCTTGAGACAATAAAACCCTACAGCGGTCATCGGGAGTTTGTGTTTCCAGCAGATAGAGATCCACGAACTCACTGCAATAGCCAGACGGCAAACATGGCCCTGAAGCGCATGGGCTTTGAAGGTCGATTGGTGAGCCATGGAATGCGCTCCATGGCCAGCACCATCCTGAACGAACAGGGATGGGACCCAGAGCTGATCGAGGTCGCACTTGCGCATGTGGACAAAGACGAGGTGCGTAGCGCTTATAATCGCGCGGATTACATAGAGAGAAGACGCCCCATGATGACCTGGTGGAGTGAACACATCCAACAAGCCGCCACTGGAAACTTGTCAGTTTCAGCCATTCAGGGAACCAGGGGCGTAAAGGTAGTATCGATGCGATAGCTAGCCACGCGAGATTTATTGTCGCTGGCAAACCTACCGTCTCAATACATATTCAGTGTTACCCACGGCTTACCTTTTCAATTATGGAAGCGCCAGTGATCCGCTGAGTTGTCGTTTTGTTCCACGGAGTGCTGCATCCTGTAGCCCTGAATGATTTCTGACGCAGCAGCGTTGTTTCGAACCTCATAAGAGACACCATCTGGCGCGGCTGAAACTAGCTGCACTACTGTGCACGGCAATCCTGCAGCACTAAATTTTCGTTCAACAAACTCGGTCTCAGCACGATCGTGACTCGACATTAGGACTTGGTAGCCCTCCAACTCAACGAGATTACGCATCACGTCCGTGAATGCAGCCGAGTGGATCACATCGTTGTGTTGTAGGGGATCATCCAAAAGGAGCGCTCGCCACCTCGACCAAGGATAGGAGACGCTAGCACTGCAAAGAATACTGAAACCGTTGGCAGCTAACTGCCCCTCGCTCAGGATGAGTTGGGGATTAAGATTACGGATTTCGGAACTACCTCCATCCTGCGCGCGACGACGGATGCGAGCGCTAAATTCGGTTCTGTCAGCGAAATAGTCCGCATTAAAGAACACTGATGTCCCGGGGCTGGTGAGAAGAGCATCGTTGAAGGCGCCGATTAATTCGTTTAATGGGCGCAGAAACTGATCCGAAAAGGAGTCAGCCTCATCTTGTAATCGCTCAGCAAGACGATGGATCGCCTCACGCGCTACTTGAATTCGTGATGCATGAGAGCGGGCGGCCGCAACCGCGGCCTCCATGTTCGCACGGGTCGTCTCGACCGACCCAGTGCCGATCTGTGCCGAAACCATCCCCCGCAAATTATCCAGCTCTTCCTGACCGGACGTGACCTCCAGTGCCGCGACTAATCGCTGCCGCTCTGACTCGATTGCGCTGAGATCAAACCGTCGACTGCTGAGCTCTGCCAATTTATGCTCGAAGACCGCTTGAGCTGGTGGTGGTAATAACCCATGCGACGACCACATACCGGTCAACTCTGTAATCTGCTTCTCAAATTCGACCCAAGTCTGTTCCTGCTCGGCCAACGCTCCGCCCAATCGCAAATTTTCTGCTTTCGATTCAGACAATACTTGGAGCTCGACAGCATTTAAGCGACGTGCAGCTTCCTGCGCAGCATCGACTTCATCGATGTCTGCCTGAACCTTGGCTAGTAGTGCGGGAACATTTTCAGGACTGAGCCCCTCCTCCCCTCCCCTTACTTGGAAACGCCGCTCGGCCCCCGCCAGATCTGAAATCGCACGAGCAATTTCAGTGCGCACATCGGTAACATCCGCTTCCAACTGTTGCAGCCGCTCATAGCAATGATTTCGCTTGTGCTGCATCTCAACCGCCCCTATTTCCATCGAGGCAAGTGCGCGCCGTGCAGAGTCGAGCCGAATCTCCCACTCACCCAGACGGGCAGCAGCCACCGCGGCGATATCGCTTACCGAATCCATAAGCTCCAGACGAGCGAACAGTTCGTTGCGCAGGGCATCTAGAGCAGATTGCGCATCATCAACTTCCTGTGCCGCATCATCTATTTCGGCTAAGGCACCGACGGCCGCAGCTCTTTGGCTCTGAGCGAATGACAGCTTCACCTGAGCATCATCAAGACGCGTTTGTGCAACTGGGAGCCCCTCGTCCGCCTCCCTCGCAGAAAGTTCGGCCAGTTTTTTGAGCTCGCCCACGTCGAAGTGCGATTTGCAAAGAGGGCAATTGGTATCGTGCTCGCCAAGATGCGCAGAAATTGTCGCCAGCGCGCTTGAGATAGCCCCGGCGCGATCACGGCGCTCTTCAAGCTCGAGACGCCGACTCTCTACGAGAGATCTAGCAACCACCTCCAACTCCGCATACTCTGACTCAGAAAGTTCAGGTTCATCGCCAACCGCGCGGTCCTGTTGCAGCAACGCATCCGAAAGCCGGTCTTCTAATACAGACAGCTTGGCCGAATCTACGACGAGTGCCAGCGCGGCAGAATGGCGTTCCTCAGCAACAGCAAGAGCGGAACGCGCACTCTGCAACGCCGCAAGTTCCTCGTCAGCCTTTGAGCACTCCAGACGAAGCTCCGCAATTGAAGCTTCAATTTCCGAATTTTTTTCATCAAGCGTAATCCGCCGTCGAGCAGCTGCAGCAGCTTCGTCCAAGTCGGTCTGAGCACCTAGAAGAGTCGCCATACGCTCTCTCAAGCGCTGGCCCCGCTTGGAGATATCGCGCCAATTTCTATCCAGAATCTCGACCGAAGCCTCCAGCGCACTAAGCGCTTCCTCGCTCTCAATCTTTGCAGCACGCAGTGTTACGAGCGAAGCGCTCGCAGCGGACTGCCGACTCGACAAATTGGTATGCTGTTCAGGAATGCGAGCCAGTTGCATGAGGCGACTTTCCGCGACTTCTATGGCTTTATTCGCATCGACAATCCGAGTCCGAAGTTCCGTAAGGAACTGCTCCAGATCGACTGCAGGGTGAGCCATCGCTCCATCTGCCACAAGCGACAGGCGTCGATTAAGATCCCCAACCCCACGGATGATTTGATCTCGAGGAATAGCACCGGCCGCTTCAGTCCTTCCTTCCTGACGCCGTAGTCGTTCGATTAGCGCATCCCACTGGGCGAGACGGTCCTCGTGTCGACTCAACTCCAATGCAGCGGTTTCGGCCTTCCTCTTCAGGGCTAGTGTTGCTGAGCGGCCGCGCAGTCGCTTGCGTATGTGCTCTAGCCGCTCGACTCCGGAAGGAACACGAAGGGCGTTCCACTGCTCGGGAGCCTCTCTCGACATGAATCGCTGCTGTGACCCTTGCCCCAAGAAATGAGTGAGTGCCAAGTAGGTGGAAAGACTATCCACCTGCTGCCCCCAACCTGGACTAACAAGAAGACTTTTCAAGTCTTGATCTGAAGTTCCACTAGGTCCATTGCGATTACCTTCACGCTCAACTTGATGGCCGTCGGAGAAACTCAGATTAACAGCGTGCGAGAACCGTTCAGCACCCTCTCTCGTCAGATAATCAGCCTCGGTGTTACCTCTACTGAGATACCGTTCGAAATGCTTTACTTCTGACGTCAACCCCCACTCAATCGCGTCGAAGAAGGAGCTTTTTCCTAGCCCGTTCGGTCCGGTGATAATGACGACGCCGGGAACGCCCGCAAGGTCGAGATCGAAATGCCCAAATGTACGAAAGTTGCGAAGTTGGATACGTTGAAGATAGAGACTCACGATGTTATCTCCGGCCAGGCTTCTACGAGTGCATCGATAAGTTCAGCCCCATCTGCCAGATCAGAGTCGGCCAGTTCGAACCAACGATCAACCACGGACTGATCGATACCTAGCTCTGCCGCGACGTCAACAAGAGCGCTTAAACGGTCCAATGGGGCTGCAGGCTGCGGTGGTAAAGCTTCCCATGGGCGGGCCAAAAACGTACGAGCTATAAATCCTGCGAATGCTTCATCACGCTCGTCTAAGTGGTCGGGCGGCAACCACACAAGCTTCCTAGCAACACGGTCATCTCGCTCAATCGCCAAAGCGAGTGCTCGCCATTCTGGATCGTCTTCACTACCGTCCGGCCCAACGAGCCAAAGCTGCAGGTCCAGAACTTGTCCAGGGGCTAAGTGGGAGCGAGCAACAACACATTGATTACGATATCGACGAACACCGTCACGAACCAACGCAACATCGGGCGAGACAGGCAGACGGCCGAACAAAATCGGAAAATGGCCTATGGTTACAGTGTCGATATCGACAGGAAGATGCGACCCCCTCAGCACATCCTCGCCAGTACCACCGCGAAAATCAGTTGACGCCAATTCACTTCGAACCACTGCCTCAAGATCTAATGCTCCTGCAGCAGAGATTACGCGCGACACGAAATCGCTCAATAGCTCGCTCATGCTTGCACTTCCCCTGTGTCAATCTGGGCTTGCCACTGCTGGCGCAAACGAGCTTCAGTGGCCGCGATATGGTTAACGACCGCATGCGCTCCGAGGCCCAATGCTCTCTGAAAACTCGCATCAACACCAAGGATCACATTACAGGGAGTAGGTGGTGCGTCCATCCTCATGTCTCCCAATCCAGCATCTGACAAGGATAGTTGGCCGGCCTGCTCAAAACTTGCAGGAGCATTCAGCTCTGAAAGCAGGACAAAGGATGTCTGCCAGGCATGAAGAGTCGCCATTAATGTGATGCTCCGACCTTCGATTAGATCTGCACCAGAAGCATGGATGGTGGATATTTCTGTACCATCCTCAGCACGGTTGTCGAAGTTACCTGGCGCCATACTCCGGGGAGATGAGTTGGGCCATGCCTCGGCAGTAGCAAGCGCGAGAGTAATAGTTCGAATAATGTTCGCCATTCTTAGCGGCCCCACCAAAACCTGTCGATCGGTGTTGTCGCCGTCGTCCTCTATGGTGCATGCCGCCAATCGGAGTAGCCTGCCGAGCAAAGCCAAATCGGCCCGTAGTCGAATCTGCCAGGCAATCCACCTCCGAGCCATTTCGGATCGTAAAATGGGCTCAATCCTCCACGTTACCCAGTTCGCGGCCTCGCTACCTGTGGTGAGGTACGTCATCAAATGCTGATCGACTTGGTTAAGTGTCCAAATGTCCATACCTGCATGCAGTTCAGCCGCGACCACATCTGCATTGATGATAGCGGACTGCATTTGCGCAGCGACTGCTGTCCCTATGATCGGAGATTGTAACGAATGAGCATGTGGCGATCTTTGCGTAAGCGATGTTAACCATTCGTTCCAGCTGCGATCGTCAGTCTCCATACGAACCTGCCGGGCGTGAATTACGAATCTAGCTACTGCACCCGCTAAGCTCCCAAGGTCGGTCGGCCTAGCGCCACATTCGAGGTTTAATGCTCGATCGGCGTTTTCCCACCAACTTAACAAATCAATCGGACGAATATTGCCGGACCAAACGATGGATGGAGGCCTGTCAGCGAGGCCGATTCGAACCCGTTGCGGCTGTTGTTGCACCGCAGCAGCAAGAAGATGACGCGACACCGGAATGTTAGCGGCGGCAAGACCATGGTCGAGCTCTTGAGCGGCACTCGGGAATAGGTGCGGTGGGGAGTGACGCTTCGAATCAGCAGCTAACCAGTTCACATGATTCGCTTCATATGCGGCGCGAATTTCCTCGAACGGCCTAAAAGCCTCTAACTTGGCAGCACCATGGCGTATAAACAACTCATCGACCCTGAGTTCTGTTCCAGAAACAGAATAGAAGCCCTGACGCGCAACATCTGCTGAAATCGCACCAGGTAGGTGCCTAATCGGTAGGCCGGCATCATGCGCAGCCGCAAAAAGCAGATATACCAATAGCCGGTTGAGCGTTGAAGTTGGTTGCACCAACAACTCATTCCGCTGAGTATTGAAAATAATATTTACTCGATTACGGAGACGGCCTGCGATCTCGTCAATCAGGCCATCATCGCGTAACCGTGGGCCTACAAATCGACCGTACGCTGCGAGGAAGTCGTAGCCCCTTCCGAACTGCTCAGCTTCAAGATCAATTTGCAATAATGCCTCAGAGATCTCTTCGATGCCCGGCCAGGTTGTCACCAGTTCGATTAAAGCCGTGTGATCAAAATCTTGAAGCGCTGCAGCGCAAAGATCGATTAGCCCACCATCCCCAGCTCCTGATATGAGAATGGTTGTATCGTGATCAGCATATCGCGGCGCCCCAGGGACACCTCGGTCAGACCAATATGAGTTCCAAGGCGCATTACCGAGCTGACGCTCTCTACCAAAGCCAATTGCTATGAACACAGCGTCATAGCTCGCAGCTAATAGTTCATCACCCCTATCAGACTGGTGCCGAACCCGATAGGCGGCCGTACCAATGCGTTCAATGGCGGTGACTTCTCGCAGCACCTTGATGGCTAGCGCATTAGGCCGATGCGCCTGAAGTGTTCCGAACTGACGCATAACCTCGGCAGCAACTGAGTCTGCAGTACCTGCGCTCCAATTGAGAAAGGGCAGGCCAGCACTTCCGTCACGAGCACCTTGTCGAGGCCATTCATAAATGTGGGGATGAAGATTGCGCTGTAAGCAGCCTCGCTGCAGATGTAAGGCTTGCTCCTCGCGTTCGAACACGTCGACATGACAATCTGGTTTCAGGATCGACAGCCCCGCGGCAACAGATAATCCCGCGGCCCCTGCGCCGATTACAGCAAACCGCCTCTTGCCCCGCAGTATGCCATTAGCAACCAGAGCACTCGCCAGATTGAAGCCTCGGACTTGCTGTGAGTAGAACGTGATGCGGCTGTCGTACGACCCTATCACATAGATCGATGGCCAACCTGGTACCTCCGCACCATTGATCGAGTCCAATTCGTTCATCGCAATCCCTAGTAGATCGACATGAAGCCTATAGGCACGTCGCCTCTGGCGCTATGTATCCGAGAATACTAAAGCGTTCAGTATGGAGCTAGTGGGTAGGGTCATGCAGCTATTGAATAGCTGCCTCGAAGACGCTGTGTAAAACCAGGCTTCACAGTGACCGCATTGGTACAACCACCGCGACCAAAGACCTTCTGGTGACCATTAGTGATGACCATCACCCAACCCATGCAGCTACGCATGATGTCGGCCAGCCGCTCAGTCCTCGTCCGGCATGCAGCCATTGACGATCCAGCGCGGCTCCCCCTTGATCAGATTCAGTTCAAGCTCGGAACGCCCCGATGTTCCACGCACCCGCTGCAAAATTCGCTCGGGCACGGTGTACACCTGATCGTTATTCGCGCCTCTGAGCACCACTTTCAATCGCTCACCCACCGGCACGACCACAGCATTAAAGCCGATGTCACTGATTCGTGGATATAGAACTGGATGAGAGCCACCCAGACTGATGAAGCGATAGTTTTCCAGCCATTGAAAACGTAAGAGGTTTCCATTATCCAACGGGAAATTCCCAATGCCGTCATAGCGCCGCAACGTCAGATTCATCGCATCGTCGAGATTCATCTGACTAGGCCTCACGGTTTTCTCACGGTAATTGAAACAACCATAAGGCGATGGCACTCTCAGGAGGCGATCAATCGTACCCCGTGAGTCATGGAGCCCTTCATCCAGCACGCGACAGCCTGGCTGCTCACTGTTTTCAGGCAAGGCGCAATTGTAGTTTTTCAAGTTTGGCCTCAATCCCATCCTTGCCATCGTCATTCGGGCATACTGCGTGACCGCCATGCCGGCACCTTTTTTGTACGAGTCGCCCAAGTCCGAGTGCGCTCCCGGCACTTCAATCGTCACAATCCGCTGCGGAAAGTAAAACAGTTTCGCCAGAGGATTATTTTCGTACTCCTCATCGGCATCGACCACCAGCCCGAAAAACTTGCGAGTTTCGTTCTGGGCCACAAAGTGGTATGCGAACTCCAGATTCGCTGGTAACGCCAGATCCAGATAGTTCGCCATCCCGGTCGCTACCGTATCGAACAACAACGCGTAGGACCGCACTGTGAGCGCTTCGCCCCACACGTTAACCAACGGCTTACTGGCCAACAGATTAAGGAAATATCGAGACGTCGCCGCCCCCCGACTGAAGCCGATGACAACGACACGAATCTCCCTGACCCCGGAATCCAGATTCGCAATTTTGGATTCTACGTCGGCCACGGCGCGACGGGCCGACAGCCAGGTACTCCAGCCAATCGCCGAATCAAAGGGGCATGCCACCCAGGAAGGACAACCCGGACCCCGATAGTAAATCGCCGATAAAGCATCCACAGGGATAGACGCCTTTTCACTCCCCTTGCGAATTTCATCGACAACATCCTGATAAAGCCTGCCAACCACCGTGGCGTTTTCCGACTCAGGAGTATTGAAGAGGTCGTTGTTGGTGCCATCAAACGCCACGACCAGGGTATATACACCCGACTCGCCATTGTTGACCCTCGGCAATATGAAAGAGGACATTCCCCCCAAGTCATGAAGCCTGGTTTTCTGCTCTTCGGAAATCGGCACTTCACGACTGCCAGAAAATAAACTTGAGCAACCTGATAGCACCAGACAAAACAGAAGAACCGCGTAATTTCTTGGTAGCTTACTCACTCAAACGTTTCCCGCTAGCGGACATCGATCACCTTCGCCGAAGTCTTGATAGCTCTATATCGGCAGTACCAGTTGCTCCTTGATTGATTGCCAGCCTCGAGATGCCGCCCTGATATGTAGTGATGTCGCGCCGGTGCCCAACCGAAGACCCTATCGGGGGAGTCGTTCCGGGATACGGGATACATGACCCAGTTGCAGGATGTTTATGACCGCGAACAATTCACCCGCTACGACCATCGGGAGGCATGATGTGTCCATTGAGCGCAGGCTGACTGGAACCCTGAGTCTTTGATCAACGCCGCCTCAGTCTCAGGAACGTTTTCTGTCGCTAATAGCCGACATCTCAGACATGCCGAAAACGAAAGGAGTAACTGTGGAACTGGGCGCAGAACGGTAAGCGGTTGGCTAATACACCTGTACATTTCTTTCACGTCATTCACCTTTGATCGCTTAAAGTCGCTCGTCGCTTTGCCATTCCCTCGCCTGCTGACTTCTGTTGGCCGGTCGCCAAGACCGTGCTGAGTCGTTCCCGCCCTAACAATCAAATCGCTTATTTAAAGAGTTTCTACGATTCAAAAAAATCACAGCCCTACATTACTGCCATGACAATCCCTCTATGGAGACATCCCATGTCATCGCAGTGTCCCCTCTGTAACTCCTCCAAAATTGCCTCACTCAGAAACGCTATGAAAATTGGCGCAGCCATTGGCACCGTTGGCGGCGCGGCGCAGGGCGCAAGCTCTGCACTTGCAGGCGGCCGGCTCGGCGCTGCTGTCGGTGCTATTGCCGGACCGCTAGGTATCACCCTGGGCGCGATCTCCGGAGCAGTCCTCGGCGGCCTCGCTGGTGGTGTGGGAGGGTGCGCGCTTGGTGCTCAGCTTGGCGAAAAGCTGGATCGTCACGTCCTGGCGAATAATCTCTGCCTCATCTGCGGTCATCGCTTCAATTTGCCCGCCTGATCCACAACCCACCTTTTCCCGGACAGTGCTGCACGTTGCGCAGCGCTTATGCCGCACTGTGTTCAAAAGGATTTTTCGCATGAAATATCACAAGCTCAAAGCCGGTGAAACGACCGGAACCTATGTCATGGAATCACCGGTCACCGAGGCCGACATCCTGCAGATGGCACGACAACTGGCGATGAGTCGCCTGTCTAAAGGGAGGGCACTTACTGATCCGAAGCAGGTTTTCAGCCACCTGCAAACGTTATTGCAGTATCACGAGCACGAAGTTTTTGCTTTGTTACTGCTCGATACTAAACATCGGGTAATCAGCTTTCGAGAGCTATTCAGAGGCACCCTAGACGGTGCTAGCGTGTACCCGCGGGAGGTGGTCAAGATTGCCCTAGAGCAAAACGCCGCAGCCGTGATCTTGGTGCACAACCACCCATCCGGTGATCCCGAGCCCAGTCAGGCTGACCGCTCGCTGACGAACACGCTCAGTGAGGCACTGAATCTGATTGGGGTAAGAACGCTGGACCACATCATTGTTGGCAGTGACGGCTGTACATCGCTGGCAGAACAGGGCTACATGTGAGGAAGTAGGCATGAAGCAACTGGTACGAATCTTCGCAGCGCTGTTCATCTTCGTCGGCATTCTTGCCGGCTGCATGACAGCAATACTTTTGTTGATTCTCATGGTGAGGTTTCCGCCGCTTCTGATTGCAGCAGTACTGACTTGCCTGATTTTCAGCCGGCTACGGAGCACTGCAAACAACACATCTGGATAATTGTGAGCTCAACCAACGTCCGTCGCTGGCAGGCGACGGACGTTGGTTGATGTACAGTCTTCTTTTTTTCACCCAATCTGTTGCAGTTACATACCGCAGGGTTGCGCTATGTACAAGGCCGCTCTGGGACGGTCGACAAAGATCGCTGAACTGCGGCATCCCCCCTACTCCACAATCGCTTTCAATAACGCATCCCGCGCATCCTGATAGAACTGGATGTCGATCTTTGTTGCCATGTCATCAGATAGGTCATACAGCTGGCGCCTGGCTGCGACAGGCATCAGCAGCACGCTGGCGCCCTTCTCTACCGCCAGCTCGGCAATATTCACTGCGCCGCTAATCGGCTCAATCGAGCCGCCAAGGTTTATCTCGCCGACGACAATCACTCCGCCCTTAACCGACTTTTTCAGCAAGCTGCTACACATCGCAATCAGCGCCGCCATGCCCAGTTTGGAACCGCGTTTGGCGGCGTCGTAGGCTCTGAGCTGAACGGAGAACTCATGGGCGCGTGGGTCGCGGTCTCCGATGAGCTGAGTTGCTCTGGAATACAAATTCTGCTCGGCATAGCGCAGCGACTCCTTGAAGGCTGCGGGTGCCGGATTATTGAGGATGCGTACTCCAGAGCCAGGCCCCTCATTCACCTCGATGCGATACAGGCCAGCATTGTCGTCGATGTCCGCCCCACCTTCGCTGATGGTCCATATTTGGCCCGGTTCCAGTGGGTCATCACCGATTTCGTTGTCAGAGCGCAGCTCCGGAGTAGCCACGAACTTCTCGACCCCGTCATCACCAATGAAGTAACTGAAGTGGGTGTTACGAAACTCGGCGGATCCTACTCGCTTTTGCTGTTCCTTGACCCTACGCCGTACCTCAAGCCCTAAACGAGTAGCCCATTCCAAATCTTCGTCGGACACAAGCATGTCCTGACCTGGATACATCAGCTTGAGCAAGCCGGAGACAGTTTTGTTGACCGCATTGGTATCGCGGCCACTGAGTGCTCCGCCCAGGTGAACGCGATTCTGCATGGCAGATACGCGGCTCTGGAAACGCAGGCGACTCATACATTCGGAGAAGAAGTCACTAACTAGGCCAAAGTGGTCGGTGGTCAGAGTCTTATTCATTTTCGGTACATCCCAGCCAGGCAGATAGCAATGGATACGGTCCATCCAGGCAGTATCATCACGCATCTCTGCTGGGAGTGGGCCAAACAGATGACCTACTCGCTGCTGGTGTTCGACATCGACATCGAAGTTACCGACAAACACCATGGAGCCATCGGCTCGAATGCTTTCCTTCCCACGACTGAACTCGCCGGACTCCATGTAGCCCTTCATGATGTTGATTCCTTCCTTGGTATCGAAGGAGATCCCGCTGACCTCATCAAAGCAAACCACATCGTACTGGCAAACCAAGCCGCGCTGCCCGCTGGCGTTGTTGACGAACATTTTGGCGATGGTCGCCTTGCCGCCTGAAATCAAATGCGCGTAGGGCGATATTTGCTGAAATAGGTGGCTCTTGCCTGTGCCCCGCGGCCCCAGCTCGACCATGTTGTAGTTGCGCTCAACGAACGGCACCATGCGGAGCATTATGGCGTCTATAGCTCGCGGTGACAGCGCGCTTGGTTCCAGGCCGATGGAGCGTGTGAGGAAATCTCGCCACTCTTCGCTGCTGAATCGTGTACGTGCATCTGCCATGATATCCAACACATTGCGCTTGGACATTTGGATGGGGCGCAACTCTGCAATGCCAAAGGCGTGCCCCTTTTCCTCAGCAATGATGCTGTCGTACTCCAGCGTCACCTCAGCATAAAAACCACCGGTCAGCAGACGTTCGTTGTCATCAACAATTTTGTCTGGAATACGCACACGATTGAGATTCAAGCTGGGCAACGACGCCAGGTAGCCACCTTCCTTTTCTACAAACCGCACGCTGACAATATCGATCAGTTTGGCAGAGCCGGTTTTATAGGCACGTGCCTTGAACAGCTCTTCTTCGCCGGCACGCACGGTACGATCGGACAGCTGTCGCTGAACGATTTCCAAACCCTCGTCGATTTCGACGGGATCGGTTGAAGCGCAATATCTGCCCAGCATAAACTCGACGACATAGGTCGGAACCGGAAATTGACGCGCAAAAGTGCGCACCAGGTCTTTGCGAACCAAGTACCCCTCAAAGACCTCAGCGGACTTACGGTCCAGCGTATCCATTTCCACTTACTCGTCTCCTACCAGGGTTGGTTTTTTCGCCAGCACATTGCCCTGGTCATCCAGCAGCACCAATACAGCACTAGTGCCCTCATACTGGTCATCTACCAACAGAGTGCACTTGCCTTCTTTCAGCGGCTTGCGCTTGGTGATATCTGAATCAGGGTCAGCCGGGTGCGTTCTGAGTACCGCCAGTACCCCTTCAGCACTGGTTTGCGCTTGGACTTTACAGGTCAATCCCACCCAGCGCAGATCCGAAAGTTTTGCAGAGATCGCTGAGGTCGTAACTGGTGCTTGTGTGCTGCGCACCTCTAGCACCGGGGTCAAACATTCCTGCAGGCTCAGACCTCCGTGGTCATAGTGCTGTCCTGCCTTGAAACTACAGGCACCTGGAGCCATGGCAATACTGACGGCACCGTTCCAGTACCAACCAACCTGCTGATAACCACTGTCCACAGAATCCTTGATGACCGCGCATCGGCCCCAGCGCGTTTCGGTCAAATGTTTGGGCAATTCGACCTTCACCATCGGTGCGGGCGTCAGCATCCAGCCGTGGTCGGTGACGATGCGGATTTTGCGCCAGCCTGCTGCCAGTAGTTCTTCAACCCGCTCCACGACTTCAGCCAGTAAGGTATCAATTCGCGCCGCCAGCTTGAGCCCCTTCACGTGGCCTTCTTTGTCAATATCGCCGCTTTGAACCCAAGCATTGGACGCTGGGTTGCCTGAATCGCCCTCATCCAAATATTGCCAGCCTTTTTCCTGCAGAAACTTCCTCAGGTAATAAGCTGAGAAGTCCTTATCTTCATCCAGCAAGCTGGGCTCAAAATCCCGGTCGGTGGTTCTGCCAGTCAACCGGTTATGCACCGGTGTCACGGCTGCTTTGGCGGTCGACGTCACTGAAGGTAAAGCTGCCCAGTTTGCCGAAAGCGTTACTGCTCCCAATCCTTGCAGAGCCCGACTCAGACGCTGGGCAATGTCGTAACGCAGGCCGTCTACGAAAAATACCACTTCGCCACCCACGGCATACTCAGCCGTGGCTTCATTCACCTGGTTGCTACCCGGATAGCCCTTAGATTTGATCACACCTTGGAAATTGCGCGTCACCTCATCCAACCAAGGCGTGTAGATCAGCGCGAGGATCTGCTGCACAAGAACTTGTTGGCTTGCGGACAAGGGGGAAGCCAAGGCTTTGAGCATCTGATCATCAGCCTGCCAATAGTGCTCCCGATACTGCGCCGCCATTTCCTCTGCATCAACGCCGGAGAAGACCTTTGTGGTCTTCTGAGCCACTTGGCTCAGGTGGCCAAGAACGCGTGCCAACGGAGCCAAATCAAGCTCAAACCAAATCCAAGTACGCCGTTGTGCATGCCGTTGCTCAAGGGTCTGCAGGCTTTGGCGAACCTGAGCTGCACCTTGCTCGAGCAACTGCTGTAGCGTCTGTTCCAGGTATCCCTCTTCACTCAAATTGATAGCCGGATAGCTTTCACCGCTGGAAGCCAAATCAGGCTGGACCTTGAGCAATAATTGCGGCAAGAACGGGTAGTGGCGGCAAGACTCAGCATAGCGTTGCCATACGCTCTCCCAAATCCCCTGACGTTGACACAGCAATTCGGCTGCCGTCAGCTCACCATCCTGCTCAGGATTGAAGTGGTATTCGGTTTCGCAGATGCCGACCAGTGCTTGCCAGCGTGCCCCGTCCCAGCGCTCACGGCAGCTTTTGCTGTCATTCATCCAACTGAGCAAATCACGCACCGGGTCGCTGCTCACTAGCTTATTGAAATCTGCTGCCTCGAGCCGGCGGTTGCACAGCTCATCACGCTCGCTTTCCAGAATCTCAGGTAAAACACGCAGCATGGCTTGTTGGGATTTCTCATCCTTCGCGACATCCAACCCTGCTCCGCCGTTACTGGAGATGAGAAAGGCGTTCACCGTCCAATCACGGCCAGAGTTGTTGTAGATCCACCAACACCCTCTGTACTGCAGCTCAGCCAGCGGTTTGAGGGCGTCCGGGCAAGTACCTATTGCACGCAGGTCGCGGCGTTCCACGCCTGGTAAATACAGGATCGGGGTTCGATCGGCTGGAAGCTCGATGCTGGGTAGCGCATTCTCGACAACACATTTAATCCAAATGGCTGGACCTGCTTTCTTTTCAGGGGCGTAGTCACCCAACACAATCAGCTCCGGCATTGCAGCTTGCAGCAATGGCAATGCTGCCTCCCACTGGCGCAGCGTGTCAGTCCACAGAATCACGCTGGGGGCGACTTGTACATTGGAGTTGTAGGCAGCGCTGTTCCGGATTTCGGTGGCCAGCAAATCGATCAGTTTCATATCAATCCTTGGGATTCATTAAGCAGGCTTGATCATGCGACCGTAATAACCAATGGATACTTCGCCTGCAACTCCAGCACCAACTGTACCGTCCTCGCCTTTAGCTTCTCCACGGTCCAGCTGTCCTCAGTGGCCAGTGCTTGATTCAGATAGAGGCCGTTGTTGTAGCCAACCTCTCGGCCCTGGCTGTCGGTGCGGCTTTGCTTCTCCCCAAAGCTCTTGTTGCCCAGAGCGCTGTTGTAGCCCGAGATGGTTAGGTTACCCAGGCAGTGGGCGTATGTCTGACGGTGTTGCTCGGCCACGTTCGCATCCCCATCGGCAATCATCTGCACCCAACTGTCAGGAATGTTTTCACCCTGGGGAAAGATATGCTCGATGGTCCATACGTACTGTTTACCTTTCAGCGCCCACAGATCGACTTGGGTTTCGCGGGTCATGCGGCTTTCTTCAAGGGCGCAGAGCACAAAGCGACAGACTGCCTTATTGTCTTCATAGATCGGACCTTTGAGGCTTTTCTCGAACTGCTCATCACTGGCACTTTCTGCTTTAAGTCTGTGCTGAATATGACTGACCACATCGCCGGCACTCAGCTCCCGGATGGTCTCAGCCACATCCATGAAGATACGGGTCAAATCACGGGTAGGCGGCAAGTCGGTCGTATTGCGCCTAACAAAGAAGGCAATCAGAAAACTCACGACCTGTTCAAGGTGCTCATGCTTCAGCTCCAGCTCGGCTTGGCGCTCCATCAACACCATCAGAAGCAAATAAGCGGCGGCACCCTGAATGCGATCCAGCGAGAGCAGTAGGCTGGAGAGTTTTGGCTGCTCAGGCACAGCACGGTAGCCGACAATTTGAGCATAGCGGCTGGAAAGACGAATCATTGCGTGCAAAAAGCCCTCAGCATCATGAGCGATCAGCTTTTCATACACCTGCATAAGGTTCGACTTAGTAGCCACCGGTACTGAAACGACATCCTTCAAATCGGTCTTGAAGCCGTTGTAGTACTGGCGGAAGAAACGCTCCTGCACGGCATAGTCATCACCCAGGGCGTCAATCACCTTCTTCCAGCGGTTGTACTGCGTATCGATGCTGCCGGGGTCTTTGGACTGCAAAACTGCCAATAACTTGTTCTTGATCAGGTCAATGGCCGTAAGCGGTACACCGCGATTGTTCAGCGACTCAAACAGGGTATAGGCGTCGGAATGCCCGGCGACCTCAATCTTTACCAGGGTGGCAGTGTTTACCTTCTCCAGCAGGGCTTGCAAGCTGGCGATGGGGTCAGTGCTGTGCTCCAAGTACAGTTCAATACGACTGATAAAATGCCGGAAGGCTTTCAACACACGACGGTTGCCCGCATTCGGAACAGTATCCACATCGTCTAAAATGCCGGTCTGTCCGAGCACCGCAAAGTAGTCTTGCTGGTTGTTATTTTGCACCTGGGGAATCAGGCGTGGCTGATCCGGCTTTTTCTTCAGCACCAGTTTGTGCTTGAGGTTATAGAGCTCAATCTGCTGCTCCATACCCAAATTCGGCAGGGTACGGTAACTCTGATAAATAGCCGCCAGCAGCAAAGACAGCGTGGTCATGCGCTGTTGTCCGTCTACCAGCTCCAGGCTTTGTACCGTTAAGGCATCTTGCGACTGGTTGATACAGATGATCGAACCCAGAAAATAGTGCAGCTCGTTGTCCAGCAAATCCTCGAACAGCGCGTCCCACTGCGCACGGCTCCAGGTGTACTCACGCTGGTAGCGCGGGATGGCATAAACCACCCCGCTCTCGATATCGAGTAGGGTGGAAACTGGGTAATTGTAAACAGACTTGATCATGGGCTAGCTCCTTGCCGCCTGTTTCTCAGCCAACGACAGATGGTGATCGTTAATCCGCGCACCTTCACCTTCGTCATATTGCAGGCCAAGGGTGTACCAGGGAGCGGACTCGACGTCTTTGCCGCGATCTTTGGCCCATTTGATGTTGGGCATCCAGCGAAGAATGCCCGAGGCTTTTTTGCCAACACTGCGAGCGCTGAGGAACGGGCGGATGTTGAGGCGCACGCCGTCGTTGAGATCGGGGGTCCAGCCGATGGGTTGTTCGGCCAGGGGCTTCCAGCGCACGAAGATGTCGTAGGGTGCCTCGCCTTCGAGAATAGCTTCCAACTCTCGCTTCAATGCTT
>Ga0308162_1001526_pt1 | contig 18076 bp, 18 predicted proteins | sample PhySR2_FD_201370 | JGI IMG/M metagenome (GOLD analysis project Ga0308162, IMG submission 201370) | Phyllosphere microbial communities from UC Gill Tract Community Farm, Albany, California, United States - DLSLS.R2 | ecosystem: Host-associated > Plants > Phyllosphere > Unclassified | place: USA... | reverse complement strand
CAATTATTGACCGTGAATGGCCGGATGTTCAGCGCGCCCTGAGTGCCTGGCTGAGTGCGGATAATTTCGCTGCCGGGGGACAGCAAAAGCGCCCGCTCAGCGCCTGCTTCGCCGACGTTAACCCGGCGGATGCAAACGCGACAAGTTCTGAGCGCGGAGCGGATACGGGCGATTAATGCAGCCGACGCACGGTCAGTGCTGCAGACCAGCGCTGTCGCTGACAGCGCGGGCAGACTGCCTGCTGCTCAGCCTTAATGATCTGCGTCTGGCCGCAATGGGTGCAGGCATAGAGCGTGCTGATCGGTACAGTGCTGTAATCCTGCCGGTGCTCTGGGGGCAGTACGCTTAACCCGGCGCGCATCTCATCGTCATCGTAGAAATAGAGGCTGAGCTGACCATCGACCTCCACCAGCGCCAGCCTGATCTGCCCCAGATGTTCCACACCGCTCTGCCGCAACTCCATAAAGAACTCATCTTCAGAAATATTCAGCCGATCCAGGCTCTCCAGCACATACAATCCGTCTTTAATCAGGGTAATGACGTCGCCCTGAATCAGCCGCGAAAAGCGTGGGCTGTGTGACGTCAGCCAGGTGGTGAAGCGGTAGAGCGTCAGCAGGACCACAAACACCATAATGACCGGCAGCACCGGCACATCATCATAAAAAGTGACGTCACCGGACGCGGAACCCAGCGTCAGGATCACCACCAGTTCGAACAGCGACAGCTGACGCACGCCGCGTCGTCCTGAGACTTTCAGAAACGTAAAAACCACCAGATAAGCGATCAGGACCCGCGCCACCACCTCAAACAAAAAGGTGGCCGGTTGGTCGTTAAGTAAGAAACGGTGCCAGTCGAATGAGAACATAGTCGGTTAAACATCCTGTTTTAAGCGGCGCGCCGCTTAACCAGCCGCCCGTTAATAGCCCGCAGATTCAGGCCAGCAATAAGTAAATCTTGTCGCCAGTCCGTTAAAAGGCAAGCGAAGCAGTAATGCTAAAACAGGTAAGTCTGTCTGCTCTGCATGTTGAGGAAAAGGTTAACAAAGCTGAAAATAGTGTTGACTCTCTTCACGCCTCGCTTATCAATCCGACAGCATAAACAAAAGTTAAAAATTCCTGTTTCTGAATTGATGACTTTTGCCGCTGCGCTTTTTTCTTTTCACTTCAATAATTTGCGAATAACCCCTCCCTGCCTATACTTTCCAGTAAGGCTTCCGCAAAATTCGTTAACATTCAGAGAAGCCACTCTTTTTCCTGCCGATAGCGCCGCACGTTTAGTTCTGCTATCTCACGCATCCAAACCGTCACAGGCTCTGTTGCCTGCAATTTAGCGTCTGTGACTTATGGCAAGGATCGCCAGTCTGCTTTGCATACCTGTAACGCCCTGACCCGTTTCGCGACGGCTCGTCAGCGGGAAGCGTGTTGCTTTTTTTTCGGGAGATGCCATGACGCCCTTTTCCAGTTTCTGGCAGGCCGGCTACGAAGGTGCTGATCATATTAATCCGGCTGGTGTTGCGCTGTCGATGAACGATCTGAACCAGCATCAGGCGCGCGCGGCAGAGGATTATGCCGCGCTGGGGCCCTTTGCCATTCGCACGGTGCGCGAAAGCGTCGGCTGGCGGCTATGTGAACGCGACGGCCGCTATGATTTCTCCACGGTCGCTGCACGGATTCAGGCAGCAGAGCAGCAGGGTATTCAGCTGAGCTGGACAATCTGCCACTACGGCTGGCCCGCGGGTGTCAGCCTGTTTGATCACGACTTTGTCCCCCGTTTCGCTGCCTTCTGTGGCGCACTGGCCCGCTTCCTGGCGCCCTGGTATCAGCAGGCACCGATCTACTCCCCGATGAATGAGATCTCCTTTGTCAGCTGGGGCATCTCGGTCGGGCTGTTCGCCTGTGAGGCGATCCCGGAGCCGGCCCGGGCCGATGCCGTCAAGCAGCAACTGGTGCGCGCTACCCTGGCTGGCTGTGATGCGATCTGGCAGGCCGATCCGCGCGCCCGTGTGCTGCACTGCGATCCGCTGATCCATATCGCGCCCGATCCCGCCGATTCCGACAGCGACCGTCTGGCGCGTGAGATGTGTGATACCCAGTATCAGGCATGGGACATGCTCAGTGGTCGCCGCAATCCGGAGTTGGGCGGCGCACCCCGCTATCTCGATCTGATTGGCGTGAATTACTACCACGACAACCAGTGGGAACAGGGTTCAAACCGGCGACTTTACTGGCATCTGGGCGACCGCCGACGCCAGCCGCTGCATCAGCTACTGCTGCAGGTCTGGCAGCGCTATCAGCGGCCGCTGCTGCTGGCGGAAACCAGCCATGTCGGCAGCGGACGCGGCGCCTGGATCCGTGAGATCGCCACACAGGTTGCACAGGCGCAGCTGGCGGGCGCGGACCTGCTCGGCATCTGCCTCTATCCGATTCTTGATCGTCCCTTGTGGGAAGAGACCACCTTCTGGACCCGCAGCGGCCTGTGGGATCTTGACCTACTCGGCACCGATCCTTACGCCCGCCAGTTACAGCAGCCCTATGCTGACGCCTTGCGCCAGGCGCAGCGCTTTTTGCAGCACATCCAGTTCCCCTTACATCCCAGCCAGGAGCACACCATGAAACCACCTGTTCTTATCGTTTTCAGCCATTTACGCTGGGGTTTTGTTTTTCAGCGTCCGCAGCAGCTACTGACACGACTGGCACAGCACTATCGCGTGCTGTTTGTCGAGGAGCCGGTCTGGCAGGCGGGGCCACCAGGTCTGCATCAGAGTACGCCTGCCGCCAACATCACGGTGATTCAGCCGCACACCGACAGCGACGCGCCCGGCTTTCACGACAGCCAGATCGCCCCACTGCTGCTGCTGCTGACGCCGCTGCTGGAGGAGGACGAACAGCCGCTGATTTGGTTCTATACGCCAATGGCACTGCCGCTGCTGACGCCGTTTGATCCGGCACTGGTGATTTACGACTGTATGGATGAGCTTTCAGCCTTCCAGAATGCGCCACGCCAGCTGCAGCAGCGCGAATCTGCGCTGATGACCCGCGCCGATCTGGTCTTTACCGGCGGCTCCAGCCTCTATGAAGCGAAGCGTGACAAACACGCTCAGGTTTACTGCTTCCCCAGCAGTGTTGATGCCATTCATTTTGAACAGGCGCGCGATCGCACGAATCGTCATCCGTTACAGGATGCCATTCCGTCGCAGCGTCTGGGTTATTACGGCGTGCTGGATGAGCGTATCGACCTGCCGCTGATAGCCGCGCTGGCAGACAGCCATCCCGAATGGCAGATCATTATGGTCGGACCGGTGGTGAAAATTGATCCTGCCAGCCTGCCGCAGCGCGACAATATTCACTGGCTCGGTCAGCAGCCCTATCAGGCTCTGCCACAGTTTCTGGCGGGCTGGGATGTCTGTCTGATGCCATTTGCCATTAATGCTTCGACCCGCTACATCTCCCCGACCAAGGTGCTGGAGTATATGGCGGCGCAGCTGCCGATTGTCAGTACTGCCATTGTCGATGTGGCGCGCCACTACGCTGAGGAAGTGGCGGTAGCAGAGACGCACGCGGAATTTATTGCCGCCTGTGAACAGGCAATGGCGATCGGTGCCGCAGAACGGCTGGCGCTGGCGGGACGGATGCAGGCCAAAGTGGATGTTACTTCCTGGGATCGCACCGCAGAGCAGATACATGGCCTGATCCAGCAGGCGCTGTCGCAGCGTCAGCCCGCACTGAAGTCTGCCAGTCAGGCCCGCGCGCAGGCTGATGTCATGCCACTCACACCAGCGATGCTGGAGAGCGATGCGGTGCCCTGCCTGATTATTGGCGCCGGACCGACGGGTCTGAGCGCCGGGTATCACTATGGCGAAGGCGCGGTGCTGCTGGAGAAAAATAGCACGCCCGGCGGCTGGTGCCGATCGATTGACGATCAGGGGTTCACCTTCGACTATGCCGGTCACATCATGTTCTCGCAGGATCCCTACGTGTTGCAGCTCTATGAGCTGCTGCTGGGCGACAATCTGCACTGGCAGGCGCGCGAAGCCTGGGTTTACAGCGACGGTGTTTATACCCGTTATCCCTTCCAGTCAGCGCTGCACGGCTTGCCGGTCGGGGTGGTAAAAGAGTGCGTGCTGGGCGCTATCGAAGCGCGTTACGGCGAAACCGCGGCGGCTGCCGTGCCACTGGATCGGGCGCGGGCGCGGCGGGATTGCTGTGCAGATGGCGCCATCCCCGATGAGGGTAGCAGTCTCGCTGCCGTGGAGGGCAAAGAGGATTTCCAGCATTTCATTATGCGCACCTGGGGTAAAGGCATCGCGCGTCACTTCGCCCTGCCCTATAACCAGAAACTGTGGAAAGTGCCGCTGACCGACATGGAAACGTCGTGGCTGGGCGGACGCGTGCCGCTGCCCGATCTGTCACAGATCATTGATGGTGCGCTGCAACCGCTGGCGAAACCGGTCGGCCCAAATGCCCGTTTCGGCTATCCGCTGCGCGGTGGCTTCCAGGCACTGATGTCGGGCTTTTTACCTCACCTGAAATGTACGCTGGAAACGGACACCACCCTGACCCGCATTTACCCGCAGGCGCATGTCGCCCTGCTGGCGGATGGTCGCCACTACCGGTATGAGCAGTTGATCAGCACCATGCCGCTGCCGGAGCTGATTAAGCTGATGGGTGATGAAGTGCCGGAGAGCGTCCGGCTGGCGGCGCAGCAGCTGCAGTTTGTGTCGGTGCGCTGTGTGAATCTGGGCATTGGCCGGGCTGACCTGACTGAAAAACACTGGATTTACTATCCTGGCGATACGCTGTTTCATCGCATTTTTGTGCAGGGTAATGCCAGTCCGCACTGCAATCCGCCGGGCGGCTTCGGCTTAACCTGTGAAATCACTTACAACGCGGCTAATCCGCTGCCGCTTCAGGGCGATGCGCTGATTGAGCGCTGCCGTCAGGATTGCATCCGGGTCGGCATGATCACCGCGGACGATCCGCTGCTCTGCGCATCTGAGGTTGATATGCCTTACGCCTACGTGGTCTATGACCATGCGCGCAGCGATAACGTGGCGCTGATCCGCCAGTGGCTGCTGACCCAGGATATCCATCTGTCGGGTCGTTACAGCGAGTGGGAATATTACAACTCGGATCACGCCTTCCTGGCCGGTAAACGCGCGGCCGAAAATGTCCAGTTGCAACATGTCAGCGCAGGGACGCTTGGCTGATCTGACGCCGACCGTTATGAAAGACGCTGGCTGCACTTTGCGGCTTTCAGCGACTGCAACGCAGTGACCCGCTTTTCCACTTTCCGGGTGGCATTGTATTTTGCAATGCCATTGCCCAGTCCGAAATCCCCGACAAAGCCCAGCACGGTCAGAGCATTAAACTGGCCGGTCTGCTCAATATCACTCTGCACGCTGTACGCTTTACTCAGCTCCTGATCCAGGACGTTGCAGTTCAGCGTCGCTGTCTCTTGCGGCGTCACCGCAGCCGCTTGTGGATAGTGTTTGGTTGCGCAGCCGGTTAACACCAGCACCAGTAGTCCCATTAAGACTTTCTGTTTACACATTTTTCATTGCCTGTTTTTTGCCCGATTAACAGGGTTATCGGCAACATACACAGAGATCATGAGTCTCTGAGCTACCAATAATGGTCGAAACCGCTACGCTAATGTAGGATTCAGCGCGCTGCAGTCAGAGGCAGCCCGCTACCGACCGGAAGTCACGCAGCGAACGCACATTGCCCGTTCATCACTTCTGCCAGACCTTTCAGAGAGTTAGCCAGCATGATGCTGCCATCAGCAGTATTTAACGAGCAAAGCCTGAGCGTTAATTTGTGACAAGGCAGCCGCGCAAGCGAAGCCGGACACAGCAAATTTGCGCGTCGGGTTTATCAGAGTTTGTTCCAGATGAGGTTTCTCCATGCGTTTTAAAGGATTGAACATCGGGTTTTTCATTTTAATTCTGGCTATCGCCACCGTCGCGTTTTTCGAGGTGCTTTCGCCCTATTTCTCGCCAATTTTATGGGCGGCGATTCTGGCGGTGATTTTCCATCCGCTGAAAACCTGGTTGCGCAACCGACTGGGTGACCGCAACGGCGTGGCCGCGTTAATTACCCTGTTCTGCATCTGCCTGATTGTCTTCACGCCACTGGCGATTATTGCCTCCTCGCTGGTGGTTGAAACCAACGCGGTCTATCACAAGCTGCAGACCAATTCGTCGCAGTTCCCGGCCGTGTTCGCCGATCTGCTGCAGCATCTGCCGCGCTGGGCAAGGCATTTCCTGGCTGAAAATAATCTGGATAACGCCGCACAGATTCAGCAGAAGCTCTCCTCGTTTGCGCTTAAGGGCGGTCAGTATGTGGCGGGCAGTGCCTTTATCATCGGTAAAGGGACGTTCAGCTTCACCGTCGGCTTTGGCATCATGCTCTATCTGCTGTTCTTCCTGCTGAAAGATGGCTCCTATCTGGTGCATCTGATTCTGGAAGCGCTGCCGCTTTCCACCTACGTGAAGCACCACCTGATGGTAAAGTTTGCTGCCGTGGCGCGCGCGACGGTGAAAGGCACTGTGGTGGTCGGTATCGTGCAGGGTATTCTCGGCGGGCTGGCGTTCTGGTTTACCGGCATCGATGGCAGCCTGCTGTGGGGCGCGCTGATGGCGTTCCTCTCCCTGATTCCGGCGGTCGGTTCCGCTATCATCTGGGTGCCTGCGGCAATCTTCTTCTTCGCCACCGGCGCACTGTGGAAAGGGCTGTTCCTGGTTGGTTTCTTCGTGGTGATTGTCGGTCTGGTGGATAACATCCTTCGTCCGTTGCTGGTCGGTAAAGACACTAAGATGCCTGACTATATGATCCTGATCGCCACGCTGGGCGGCATGGAAATATACGGCATTAACGGTTTCGTGATCGGTCCGGTCATTGCTGCTCTGTTTATCGCCTGCTGGAATCTGCTCTCCGGCCGCGATAACCGCGAAAATATTGAAGTCATTGACGAAGAAGTGATCGAAGAAGGCAAGAAACAGTCAGAGACAGCGGCAGAAGCCGCAGCGGAAGCCGCTTCTGCTGCAGCCGATGCGGCCGCTGAAGCGGAAATCAAAGTGTCAGCGTTAGCCGCGGCGGAAAGAGAAGCCGCAAAAAGAAAGGCAGCGGACAACAAAGCGTAATCTGGATCAGCCATAAAAAAACCCACCTTCCGGTGGGTTCTTTTTTAACCTGAAAACCAGCGTCTTAGTTGGTCGCTTTGTTTTTCAGATCTTCAGCACCCTGCTTGGTTTTATCCCAGCCTTTTTCAGTGCCTTCTTTGGTATTGTGCCAGCCTTTCTGAGCACCTTCGGTGATCTTGCTACCGGTAGTGTGGCTTTTGCCTTCAGCGGCATGCTCAGACTTCAGCTTCAGCTCTTTGCCTTCGTTCTGTGTCTGATGCAGTTTTTCTTTCGCAGTATCAGCGCCTTTATGCGCTTCCGCAACGGTGTTATCTGTGGTGGTAGCAGCAAATACTGGCGAGGCCAGCAAAATAGCAGACAGTGCAATAATTGATTTTTTCATAATTCCCTCTGTATTCATCGTTGCCGTGTAGGTTTTAATCCTGGCATAGTCTTTCCAGGAAAGATTTAAGAATAAACCAGGAATGAAAAAGGGCCAGTTTTCACCAGAAAAAGCCGCTGACTGTAGCTTTTTTATCCATTACCAGAGCGCCAGCTGCGGATCGTCGTCCGGTTTCGGCTTATTCCGGCTCACGCGGGCGGGCGGTGCTGGCTGCTGCATCTGATGGGTGATCCACGCCAGTAATACCGTCACGACATAATCCTGCTGCTCAGCGCTCAGCGGCTGATGCTGCCCGATGTTGTGCCACTTGTTCAGACAGCCACGACAGCAGGTCGCGGTGGCGTGCTGGGCGATAAACACCGGATGGCCGCGCATCGGCGTCTGTTTGCCATCATTTTCTGGCTGAGCAGGCGCCAGCCGCTGTGCAACAAACTCTGCGGCGTGCTGTCGCAAAACCGGCTCGCCTTTGCTGCTCGCATAATCGTACTCAGCGCGTCCCAGTCGAAAGCGCTGACGAAACGGCGAACGTGCCAGTCGGGTAAACAGATCGTCAGACACGTTCATACTGATTGCCAGTTACTCATATTTACGCCCCGCCAGATAGCTGACGCCCTGTGGTCCGAACGCTTCGCGATGCAGTTCATTCGGCTGCAGGTGAAACGTCTCGCCGGGATGATAGGTCGTGTCGCCCTGCTCGGTACTGATGGTGATGTCACCACTGAGAATCAGGGCCAGCGCTTCAAAAGGATGGACGTGATTATCAAGCTGAGCTGATGCGGCACGCTCAATCAGCAGTGGCTCATCAAAACCCTGTTCGGCTAACAATTTTCTGAATTCGTGTTCGGTCATTGCAACTCCTCAATATGGAACTGACCCTAAGCAGTGTAGACGATCTTTATCGCCGCTTATGGCACGGAGCGGGTACGTAAAGTCGCGCAAACAGGGTTGTTCACGGGTCAGGCCGATGCTGTACTTGCCGTCTCATTCCCCATTTTGACATCAGGATGACGTAAAAGTATGTCTAACCCTCAGAGAACGGCTCTGCTGCTGATTAATCAGCGCTCACGAAAAGGACGCATTGAGGCCAGTCGGGCGCAGACGCTGCTGGTTCAGGCTGGTTTCACCCTGCTACAACCGGACGAGGATGAGACCCGCACCTACAGCCAGCTCATCGCGGCGTATGCCGGTCGCGTCGATGCCGTGATCGTCGGCGGTGGCGACGGTACGCTTAACGCGGCCGCGCCGGGACTGATGCAGACTGGCCTGCCACTGGGCATTTTACCGCTGGGCACCGCCAACGATTTTGCCCGTACGCTGGGCATTCCCGCCAGCCTTGAACAGGCGGTGAAAATTATCGCAGACGGGCAGTGGCGCGCCGTAGATCTGGGGGAAGTGAATCAGCACCTGTTTCTCAACGTCTGCAGCATCGGCTTTTCGGCAGAGCTGGCGCGTAACCTTACGGCGGAATCGAAAAAACGCTGGGGTGTGGGCGGGTATGCCCTGGCAGCGTTGCGGCTGCTGCGGCAGAGCCGTCCGTTCAGCGCCACGCTGGTGCATCAGGGTCAGCGGATACCGATCAAAACGGTTCAGGTATCGGTAGGCAACGGGCGCTTCTACGGGGGTGGCATGACGGTGGAACAGTGCGCAGCACCCGACGATGGGCTACTGGATGTCTACAGCCTGGAGTTGCAGCACAGCTGGCAATTGATTGCGCTGCTGCCCTTTCTGCGGCGCGGCACGCATGGCCGCTGGCGCGATGTGCGGGCGTTCAGCACCACGGAACTGACCATTGAAACGCGCCGTCCTCATTACATCAATGCAGACGGCGAGATTATCGGCCAGACACCGGCACATTTCCGTCTAATCGCCCGTGCGCTACAGGTTTATGCCCCAGGCGACAGCGAGATATACCAGCCCGCCAGCAGGCTGTTATAACCAACGTGAGTAATAAGAAACTAGTGTCCGATGCCGTTTTTTTCAGCGTAGTCGATATGCTCAGAAAGACTGGTGGCCAGCTTCTTCGCCATTTCAAGGGTCAGCCCCAGAAACAACGTCTCCTGCGGGCCCTGTTCTCGCGGGGCGTCGGGGTCGATATAACCGAATTTCAGTACCAGTGCCCGATGTGATTTCAGGGGACCAATATGCCAGCCGGTAACCGGATAGAAGGTAAAACACGTAAATTCATTCACTTTGATCCTGACTGTGAAAGCATAACGCTGATTGGGAGTCAGGCCAGCTCTGATGATAAAACATGAATAGAGTGCTGAGTCTGAACCAAATTCACAGGATTACAAGGGAAGCGGCAGAATAAGCGCAGCGTCAACCGGTTAGCATCGTTGCGGCGTCTGGAGCCTTGCCTGACAGGCAAATGTCGGTAAATGACGCCCGCGCTTCTGTTACCGGAGGCACTGGTCTGACGTAATCCATTCAACTCAGACGCTGTAATCAATCCCCGGCGCTTCTGTCTTCGGAATAACAGAACGTTGAACGTTTTAATGTCATCGCAGCCTGTTTCATCCGTTCAAATCGCGCCAGGATTGTGACGCTTCCAGCACGTCGTCAGAATTAATGATGGTCGTCTTTGCGCGCATCAGGTACACACACGGGCAGCTGCATTAAGCATGCGAGATGACGCCGTATCAGGATTAGATGAGGCGCCCCGGCATCCGCCCCTGCCAGACGACAATCACAGCCAGCCAGAGCGTCGCAGTTTAGCCCACAACCCGCCACAGGCCAGCAGCGTCAGCCCAACCGCCAGCGGATAGCCATACAGCGACTTCAGCTCTGGCATATGTTCGAAGTTCATGCCATACATGCTGAACACCACGGTCGGAATCACCAGGATCGCGCCCCAGCCCGCCAGCTTTTTGACCACCTCATTCTGCTGCACCGTCACCAGCGCCAGGTTGACCTGCATGGCGCTGGTCAGCATCTCGCGCATATCTTCCGCGTCGGTCACCACATGACGGGCGTGATCCTGCACGTCGCGGATATAGGCGCGCAGCGGACGCGGGATCAGATCTTCATGCAGGTGGATCAGCTGATTACAGATCTCTTCCACTGGCTGCGCTGCATTGCGTAGTGACAGCAGATGACGTCGCATGGTGTAGACCGACTGAACCGACTTACGGTCAAATTCGCTGGTGAAGAGCTCGTTCTCCATCTGCCCCACCCGCTCATTCAGCGAGGTAGAGAGCGCGGCATAGCGATCGACAATAAAGTCGAGCAGGCAGTAGAGCGGCCAGGCTGGGCCAAACTTCAGCAGCGCCGGATTTTCACACGCCCGCTGCCGCACCGGGGTATAGCTTTCAGATGCGCCGTGACGGATGCTGATCAGGAATTTTTTTCCGACAAAGAAATGGGTTTCGCCCAGTTCGCAGCTGTCATCCTTCGCACATACCGTCTTGACCACGATAAAGAGTGAGTCACCGTAATGTTCAATTTTAGGGCGCTGGTGGGCATTAAGCGCATCTTCAACCGCCAGTTCGTGCAGGCCGAACTCCTCTTTAATTTTCGCCATAAATTCAGCATCTGGCTGCCACAGCCCGAGCCAGATAAACGCTTCCGGTTCTTTGATCACTTCACTGATATCTTCGACGTCGACCTCTTCGCCCGCACTTCCCGGACGATACACCCTGCTGCTTACGATCATCTTCTGCATTCCCGTTATGACAGTACATGCAGCTTAGCTAAAGCCGGGCCTGTAACCGGATAAAAACAGTAAGGATTTGCTGCGACGCTGCGCGATCAGCGGGTTACCACTTCAGGCCTAATCCGGTGGAGAAAATGCCTTCGTTCAGGGTATCGGGAATGCCGCTGACCAGATTGCGATGATAGCCAAGGTGCAGGGTTGACCAGGACGTCAGGCTGTAGCGCAGCCCGACTTCGGCATCCAGCATAAATACGCCGTCATCATCCAGCGAATGGCCGACATCGCCATTGCTGTAAAGCGTGACCGACTTACCCAGCAGATAGCGCTGATAGTTCCAGCGCAGCGAGCCGCCAAAGTGCCGCTCTTCGCGATCGTCGCTGTAGCCATACTCAAAGGCCCCGCCGAGCACGGAGAGTGAGAACGCGCTGAGTTCGGTGTCCCAAAGCTGATAACCGGGGCCGGTGCCGAGCAGCGCCTGGCGTGAGAGGTTCTCCACCCAGTCGCGCTTGTAGGTCGCGCGGGTCTGCCAGAAGAACTGCTCACTGACCAGATAGTCGAAGGCGTAGCGCAGGCTGTAGTTATCTGTGTTAACGCTCGCATTTTCCTGCTCACGGTTATAGGTCGCGCCGATGTCGTGCCGCCATTTTCCCTTGTTCAGTTTGGTGTTGAGCGCAAAGCTGTAGTCGTCAGTTTTCGTCGAAGCTTTTTTGACCTTCACACCGGCATCGATATTGCCGGTCCAGGCGAGCTGATCGCTGCGCACTTTGGCTTTCATAAACTCATCGATGCGACTGACGGAGACCTGCTGCTCCTGCTCATTGCGTTCCACCCAGACATAACCGGGATCGGACGAAGAGAGCCGCACCTGATAGTGTTCGCCGGTCTTTTTGTTTTCGACATTGACTGGATTGTCGCTGGCAAGCGTACTGACCGCATTCCACGCCAGGGTGACGGTGCCTGCGTAGTGTGTCTCTATCGCCAGCTTGCCGTCGCTGAGGTAGCGGATCGTGCCAGTCAGTCGATCGCCATTATTCAGCCAGACGGTATCGGCTGCGGCCTGCTCTGCCCATCCGGCACAGCAGAAGATGACCAGCAGCCGGGTCAATAAGGTGGCGCAACGCATAGCTTTCCCTGTAAAGGCGTCGTTCGGTTCGGACGACGCGTCACCGTAAATTCGGACCTGACAATTAAGCGGATTCCGCGATGATATGCAATGAGGTCAGGAAAGGTCGTGCAGTGCTTTACCGAGCGGCGGACCCAGCGTGAAATCGCTGAAACGGATCGCCAGTCCCTCGCGTTCAGGCGAACAGCCCATCACGCCGACAAAACGCCGCATCTGACCCGGCCACGGGCAGAGCCGCAACAGTGGCCAGGTCAGGCCGTCGGTGGAGTACTGGATTCGTAATGCCGCCTTTTCCAGCGTGGCGCGCAGCCAGAACTGACGCGCATCACCGGGAAATACACCGGTAGACCAGTCGGAAAACTCACGCGTGACTACGCTGCCAATGGCAGGCTGATCATCGTTAAACTCAATGCCCGCCTTAACCCAGTGCGTTTCGCTATCCTGAATAAACAGACCAGCCTGATCGTAGAGCTGACTGAAATCCGCCCTCACCTGCACCTGAACGGTAAAGTCGTTTTCCACCCAGAAGCCAAAAGCGTGGCCGCTGTGACGTTCGAAGCCGTACCAGGTACGCTGCCAGAAATCGCTGTTCAGCGCGGTTTCAAACCTCAGCGTATCGCCATCCAGACTGTGTACCGGCGGCTGATTAATCCAGACGCTACCTTCAGCGGTAATGGAACTGACTGCTGTCATAGGCACTCCTTTGGGTAAGTTAAACCGCCCGCGTTCTGGCCGATCTGCGGCGTGGCGATTGACCTGATTATCATAGCGTTGATTGGTGAACGGGCGGCAGACGATTTCGGCAAATCTGATGATGCCGATGTGGCAGGCAGTGAGGTCAGCAGACCCGTGGCGGCAGACACGCCGGTTCCGTTAGCGGTTTCGCTTATATGCCTTTTATTCTTCTGCCGGAAATAAATAACAGCGACCAGGTCCAGCTCACTCAACTATTTCATTTTGTTAATAGCCTGGCGCAAATCGCATTTAACAACCAGACTTGTTTTGTCTGCGGGCAACTGAACTCATTAAATATAAGGATTAAGCCACCATGGTAGATAAATCAGAAATTTTAGATCACGCGCAGGTTGTTGATGTGAATGGCGAACATGTCGGGATTGTCGACCATTTCGAAGGCGACGACAAAATTAAGCTGGCGAAAAGCGATCCTGAAGCGGGCGGCAAACACCACATTATTCCATTCAGCTGGGTGAAAGAGGTTGATGATAATAAAGTCATCCTTTCTAAAGCCAAAGCGGATGTTGAAAGTGAGTGGCAGTCTGCATAAAACATTAGCCGTGGCATCTGCCACGGCTTATTTATTTTCTTTGCGTTAAGCTATTTTTTCTTATCACCCTGCCCGAACCCGCTCATTTTATCGCTCTGCCCTTCTGCATTTGATGAAGAAACAACGCTTTCTGCATTTCCCCTGAATATACTCAAATTGTTCTGTTTTCTCAGAGGCTGATATTTTCTGGTTGCAGTAAGGAATAACAGCCAAATACGCCGTCGATCAGCAGATAGCTTTCTGATCCGGGCAATTCAAAATGCCACCATTCGGTCGCAATGCCGGTGAAGCCACCACCCAGCATGATGGCATTAAGCATCAGACGGTTACGCTGTGCCTGAACGGGCACCGCAGGGTGATAAGGATGGGAGTGCTCACTCATCTCATCGAAGCCGGTACCCATATCAACGATTTCGCCATGCTCGTCGATAAGCGTCACGTCTACTGCGGTGCCGCGGCTGTGGTTTGATCCGCGCGTCAGCGGTGCGACATAGTCCTGATTCGGGCAGGCCTGCCACAGGATTGCCTGCGCGGCAGGTGGCCGGTACGCATCGAGGATCAGCAGTGAATAGCCCGCCACGTTTGCAATCCCGATGCTTTTCGCCAGCGCTTTTGCCGCATCAACGTGCAGCAGACAGCGCGCATCGCGGTAGATTGGCTGTCCGGTCAGGTTGTCGGCGGTGGCATATTTCAGGTCGATGGCTAACTGAGGAAAGGCCTCAGCAATATCAACAAGATTTTTACTTTCCATGATGAAGTGCTCCCTGTTTATGTGCTCTGTGGCGGGCTGGCCGGAGAAGATAGTTATGAGGCGGTTATCATGGCACTGCGGCGGGAGGAAAAAAAGTGTCTTTAATTTTTGAGTCCAGGCAGGGTGTGGCAGTTTGTTTACTCCGGATGCTGGCTGGCAGCGTTTATGGTTTCAGGAATTGTTATGAGCGAGATAATCAGTCCGATGACGTCAGGATCTACGGCGCTTTATAATTAAACGTGGTCAGGTGAAAATCGTTATTTTATTTATGCCATATACAAATCGGCACTCTGTTTTGCATTAGCTTTCGTGTTGCAGTTAATTACTTTATTTTACGATCTGCGCCGCAAATAATAGCGTTTTAATTGTGAGAAAACTCGCTGATTTACATCGATTTTCAGCTGGACTTTATTCGTATTAGTTGATTATATGTACAGGTATTTAGCGCGATCCAGAGGTGTTGGAGCACCTCTGCATCGCTAATCACAACCCTATTTTCAAGGAATAGAGATCATGACTGAGTCAGAGTGTAATGCAGTTGGTTTAAATCCAGAAGCCCCTTCCGTTACCCGGCGTAAATTAACGGTGAGTTACGCCAGCCGGTATCCAGACTATATCCGTATTCCGTCGATCATTATGAAAGGCCAGTGGCTGGCAGCCGCCGGATTTACCACCAGCACTGAAGTTGAGGTGAACGTCACAGAGGGCCGTATTGTGCTGACCGTGAAGCCACCCGAGCCTGTCGATGAGCAACTGGTTAATGCTTTAGCGCAGCTGAATAAGCTGCCTGCAAAGAAACAGAAGCAGGTGCTGGCATTGTCGGGTGTGACTGCGGGTTAGCGGTGTTGAGGTGAAAGGATGCCGCTTCTGTTTGGGGAGCGGCAGATTAGTATTGCTGGCAATGATTATCCGTGTTTCTATATTTAAAGGATCTTTTGCCCCGCCAACGTAGCGCTCCCCTGTTTTAATCGCCTTTTATAATGAGAGGACAGATAATCTATAGATTGGAATGATTTCAGGAGAATTATTAGATGGTTACTATCGCAAAATACAGATTATAGATGTACCCACTAATTTCCTGTAAGGATCGTACAACTATAAATGCGTGCCTAAAACAGGAATCAGGCAATTAGCAGTGTATAAAAATTAGCGCTTACATGCTCTGGTGAATTTATATGATTTCCATGCAAGATTCATCGGTATCACTAAATATACTACAACTGCTCCTACCATCAGGACGATTGCATATGATATCAGGCTTTGCTGATGTCCTTTTGCTACTCCATAAATGAAAACAGAAATTAAAGTCGCCATGCAAATAATTCCAGCCCAAAAACGCTTACTGAGTTCCTGGACGAGAGACTGCGGGGTGTATAATTTGTTCTCATCTCTGGTAAGCATATCTTTTAGTTTTCGCAGATCTTTAGCTGAGAAATCACTTTGAAAAAGCTTTTGCTCAAATTCGTTCATCAGATTCCTCCTGAAGTATGTTTCTATGCGTACGAAGATACCATCCTGACCAACCTTTTTATATGATCTGCTCCGCCATCAGTGTTTATCTAACCTTGGATTAACCTTTTTTCAACTAGCTGAAAACCTACAGCGCGAGCAATTAATCGGCGAATGCAAACATCAGAACTGTCGATAACAGGTTTTGACTTTACGAGCCTCCAGACAAAGCCATAAATTGGTACCATATCCAAACTACCGCATAGTCAAAGTACTGCTATTGAATACGTGCGTACGAAAGAAAGCAAACCATTAAGGTATTATGACGGCAGTATAAAAACAAAGAGTATGTGGATGCTAAACAAAAGGTAGAGTTGGGTACCCTAAAGGATTTACTCCTGTTAGAAAGCCTATTGTTATATAAGAAATTTTTTATTTGAATTTGTTGCATGCTTCTGAGGCACCCCTTACTAAAACTGTCACCACTCCTTAAAATCTTCAATTTGTAATCTCTAAAAACTCCAGCTATTTTAGGATCTGATTAACCATGTCTGGTGAGAAAGACGCTTATATAAAGGTATTGTTATGGACAACTATTGGGACACCAGAAGACTCTCAAACTACTTTCTGACGATTGCAAATATTGAAGCTAATCAGTTAGTTAATGTAGCAATCTCATTTTCACAATTTCATCTTAAAGATGCTCTTTTAAGAGTAAAATTTCAGGATGAAGTGCGTGATTTCGCTCGACTACAGCTCCATACGATTCGCAATTCGACTTCGGATGATCAGTGTCAGGAGTGTATCCAGAATCTGAAGCAGGAAAGCCAGTATCTTAAGATTCAGGACAGAATGCTCAGAACTGGTGAAGCTGTCGTATCGTCTTCGGTGCAGTTTTACCATGACCATGAAAAGGTCATTGGGTATGTAATCAATGGCATCGGCGTGGTGTTGAGTGGCTTACAAATCGTGGCTGGGGTCGGTCTGATTGTGGGTTCTGTCACCACGGGTAATATTTTAGGTGTTGTAGCGGGTTCCACCCTGGTGATGAATGGAGTGGGATCAGGCATTGAGAGCATAGGTAGACTTAGCGGTGTGGCTCATCCATCTAACCCAATAAGAGATAAATATGAGGATGTGGCAGATTTCTTTGGCTTTGATAAGCGACTGGGATTGCTAGCCTATCAGGTAGTTGATTTGACCACTTCATACTATGGCATTTTCAAGCTGACGTTGAAGCCAGAGGCCTGGAGGCTATACAAATATCTGCCAACTGACTATTACCGCAAAGTACAGGTTATGAGTAAACCAGCACTTGCTTTTAAAGGCGCTGGAGCAGCCTATAAGGGGACTGGAATAAGTATCAACCTTTATCAAATGCAAAATAGCCCCTCTCAAAACTAACTTCTGGTTTTTCTGACAAACTTGTAGGATTTCCATGCCAGTCTCACAGGCGTAACAAAATAGACCACAAGGAATGCAAACGTCAGAACAACGATATATGGAATGGCATTTGAAGCATCTGCATTGAAAATGCCATCCAGTCCAATAAGCATCAAAATAATAAGAGCAATAACTCCGCCCCAGAAGCGTTTACTTAGATCAATCACGAGGCTTTGAAGTGTATCTTTTTTTGACTCGTCTTTTTTTATAATACTTTTGAGTTTACCGATCTCTTTAGCAGAGAAGCCATTATTAAAGAGTTTTTGCTCAAATTCGTTCATCTGATTCATCCTGAATGCCGTTGCGATACGAGCAAAATATAGCACAGTGTACCTGAGCCAGGCTAACCCCCCTCTTTACATGGGCGGCACCGGTACCGCCCGATGATATTGTCTGCGCTGCTGTCATTGGTGTGGTGTAACCCGTTAATCCCGCGATGGCTGCCCCTCCTTAAGTGCTCTATCAATGCGCCGGTTACAGCTGACGAATAAGCGGCCAGCAATGCAGCTGCTGAAGCAGCGCCTGTAGCCGGTTTATGTGGCCAACGCAGCTCTGGCTGTACCCAGATGAGATGCGATCCCAAAGGTAAGGGAAAGTGGTGATGCACCTAATGAACACGATGTATGTATAAATCCACACTAACTGGCGGGATTAAGCCCAGGTTATGATCTGATTTCAATGGCTACACAGGGTCACAATAGCCGTTTAATTAAACAGAAAAACTAGCGCGAGATGAAGCAGCGTGGATATAACGATTAACCCTCATCAATCTCTTCAGATAAGGTTAAAAATGAAAACAATTACAATCGCAGCGACCATTTTATTACTCACAGCCTGTGTACCCCATAAT
>Ga0308162_1001523_pt1 | contig 18111 bp, 14 predicted proteins | sample PhySR2_FD_201370 | JGI IMG/M metagenome (GOLD analysis project Ga0308162, IMG submission 201370) | Phyllosphere microbial communities from UC Gill Tract Community Farm, Albany, California, United States - DLSLS.R2 | ecosystem: Host-associated > Plants > Phyllosphere > Unclassified | place: USA... | reverse complement strand
CTTCCAGCTCAATGGTGAGATAGGAAATACAGCGCCTGGCATCCACGACGTAGGGCTCAACGATCGCGCTGGTAGGGCAGATAGTCATGCAGGCGACACAGCGGCCACACTGCTCCTGCTGCGGTGTATCTATCGGCAGCGGAATATCGATCAGCAGTTCGCCGAGGAAAAACCATGAGCCTGCTTCCCGATTCAGTATCAGCGAATGTTTGCCGGTCCAGCCGAGTCCCGCTTTGGCGGCCAGCGGCCGCTCAAGCAGCGGGGCCGAATCCACAAACGGGCGAAAATTAAGCTCGCCACAATGCTGCTGGATCATTTCTCCGAGCTTTTTCAGTCGATTGCGCAATACTTTGTGGTAATCACGACCTAATGCATAACGGCTGACATAGCCCAGCTGGGGATTTTTCAACGTGCTGGCAAAGGCGGCTTTGGCCGGAAGGTAGTTCATGCGAACGCTGATAACGCGCAGCGTGCCGGGCAGCAGTTCATGAGGACGCGCCCGCATCATGCCGTGTCGCGCCATCCACTCCATCTCGCCATGATACTGCTTATCCAGCCACGCCTGCAGGCGCGGCTCTTCCGCACTGAGATCGGTATCGGTGATGCCGACCTGCTGAAAGCCGAGATCCAATCCCCACTGTTTAATCTGTTGTGCGAATTGATGAAGATCGAGAGGGTATGACATGAGTAACCAGGATTCGAAGAAAAACAGCCGCAGTTTACCATATTCTGTCTGGCCTGCGCAGGCTGTGGCCCGGCTTGAGCAACAGGGGGCCGATGCGCTCGGCATTACGCTGTATGAGCTGATGCTGCGTGCCGGACAGGCCGCTTACGAGCATCTGACTGCGCACTGGCCAGAGGCCAGCCACTGGCTGATTCTGTGTGGTCACGGCAATAACGGTGGCGATGGTTATGTGCTGGCGCGACTGGGACAGGCGGCGGGCAAAACCGTTACGCTGCTGGCGTGCGAAAGTGAAAAAGCGTTGCCGGAAGAGGCGCAGCGTGCACGGGACGCGTGGCTGGATGCGGGCGGTGAAATTCATGCGGCCGATGCGGTCTGGCCAGAGCAGATCGATGTGATTGTGGATGCGCTGCTGGGAACCGGCAGTCATCGTGCGCCCGAAGAACCCTATGCCACGCTGATCCAGCAGGCGAACGCCCATGCGGCGCCGAAACTTGCCATTGATATGCCTTCCGGCTTATCAGCCCGCAATGGCACCGCGCCCGGTGAGGTAATTAATGCCAGCCATACGCTGAGTGTGGTTGCTCTTAAACCGGGCCAGATCACTGGCAAAGCGCGAGATTACATTGGAGAGCTTTACTATGCCGATCTCGGCCTGGCCGCTTTTCTGGCGGGCGAAGTGGCTCCCATCGCGCGTTATGATGCCAGCGCATTAACCCGCTGGCTCAAGCCGCGCAAACCAACCTCGCACAAGGGCAGTCATGGCCGGCTGCTGGTAGTGGGGGGCGATGCCGGTACCGCTGGCGCGGTACGGATGACGGCAGAAGCGGCGTTGCGCAGCGGTAGTGGGTTAGTGCGAGTACTTACTCACAAAGATAATATTATTCCGATCCTGACCGCCCGGCCCGAAATTATGGTCGATGAACTGACCGATGAGCGCCTGACGGAGGCGCTGGAGTGGGCCGATGTCATTGCGATAGGGCCCGGTCTGGGTCAGCGCGACTGGGGAAAGCGGGCGCTGAAGCAGGTAGCGAGCAGTGAAAAGCCGATGCTTTGGGACGCGGATGCACTTAACCTGCTGGCAATCAGTGCGGAGAAACGTCAGAATCGCATTATTACGCCGCATCCTGGTGAAGCGGCGCGTTTGCTGAATACCGAGACCAGTGAAATTGAGAGTGACCGCTTACATGCAGCGCAGACATTGGCGCAGCGTTATGGCGGCGTAGTGGTACTGAAAGGTGCCGGTACGCTGATTGCCAGCGAGCAGGGTGAAATGGCCTTTGCTGACGTGGGCAATGCCGGTATGGCCTCCGGCGGTATGGGCGATCTCCTGAGTGGAATCATCGCCTCGCTGGTGGGCCAGAAACTGACGCTGTTTGATGCGGCCTGCGCCGGCTGCGTTGCACATGGTGCCGCGGCCGATGCGGTCGCTGCGGAACGTGGTACGCGCGGTATGCTGGCAACTGATTTACTGGATCTGCTGTGGCAGTTTGTTAATCCTGAGATGAATAAAGAAGCATGAAGACCTGTGTTATCTCTTTGCCCGATGAGGCGGCTACGCTCAGTTTGGGCGCTCAGCTGGCGCGCGCCTGTGGCAGCGCGGCAGTGATTTATCTCTATGGCGATCTGGGGGCGGGTAAAACCACCTTCAGCCGCGGCTTTCTGCAGGCGCTGGGCCATCAGGGCAACGTCAAAAGCCCTACTTACACCCTGGTTGAGCCTTACACGCTGGACGACCGCACACTTTATCACTTCGACCTCTATCGTCTTGCCGATCCTGAAGAGCTTGAATTCATGGGCATCCGCGACTATTTCAGCGGCGATGCTATCTGCCTGGTTGAATGGCCGCAGCAGGGCGCCGGTTTTCTGCCGCCGCCCGATCTCACGCTAACGCTGCGTTACGTGGGTGAGGCGCGTGAAGCGGAACTGACGGCACAATCCTCGTCGGGCCAGCAATGGCTTGAACAATTTGGTCAGGGCAGGGATCAGGCATGATGTCACGGATGAAAATAGCGCTGGTGACACTGTTGCTGCTGGTCTGTACACCCCTGTTTGCTGCCACCCTGTCGGATATCAAAGTCGCTAATGGCGACAGCCAGGCAACCATCACCCTGAACTTTGCCGGACAACCTGTCTATGGCTTCTTCCCGCTGCGCAATCCTGACCGTGTGGTGCTTGATGTGCGCCAGAGCGGCGTGGTTCAGGGGCTGCCGTTAAATTTCAGCGGCGAAAACATCGTAAAGCGAATTCGCACCAGCACCCCGAAAGATAAACAGAGCGTGCGGCTGGTGTTTGAGCTGACGCAGGCGGGTAAAACCCGGGCGGTCACCCAGCGCAATGGCAACAGCTACAGCGTGGTCTTCACCATTACCGGTAAGCCGCCTGCTGTTACGCGCAGTGTGCCTGCGCCGGTAACGGCCCCGACGCGCGTGCCCACCCAGAGTGCCGCAGCGGCTAACCCCTTTAATTCGAATCCGGTGACGTCCGTGACCAGCACAGCCAGCACCGTGAGTCCTGGCCGGGCCGTCAGCCAGAACGATACCGTGATTGTGGCGATTGATGCCGGACATGGCGGTCAGGATCCCGGCGCTATCGGGCAGCGCGGACTGAAAGAGAAGAACGTCACGATCGCAATTGCACGTAAACTGCGGGTGTTGCTGAATAACGATCCGATGTTTAAAGGCGTCCTGACGCGTGATGGCGACTATTTTATCTCGGTTATGGGCCGCTCCGACGTGGCGCGTAAAGCCAACGCCAACGTGCTGGTTTCAATTCATGCTGACGCCGCGCCGAGCCATGCGGCGACCGGTGCATCGGTCTGGGTATTATCAAACCGCCGGGCCAATAACGAGATGGCTAACTGGCTGGAGCAGAAAGAGAAACAGTCTGAGCTGCTGGGCGGCGCAGGTGACCTGCTGGCTAACAGTCAGGCCGACCCCTACCTCAGCCAGGCGGTACTTGACCTGCAATTCGGTCACTCGCAGCGGGTCGGTTATGACATCGCCCAGAAAGTGTTGCAGCAGATGCGCAGCGTGACGTCGCTGCATAAACGTCTGCCTGAGCATGCCAGTCTTGGCGTGCTGCGTTCACCCGATATTCCTTCTTTGCTGGTGGAAACCGGCTTTATCAGTAATTCCTCGGAGGAGCGACTGCTTGGCAGTAGCGCACACCAGGATAAGATTGCGCAGTCGATCTATAAAGGTCTGCGCACTTATTTCCTGGCGCACCCGCTGCAATCCATCCCAAAGGAGGAAAACCGGCCGCTGGGCTCGTCGCCAGCGGTTAACGTCGCCAGCAACCCGGCGACCGGGGTGACGCAATATACCGGCGTAACTCAGCGCCATACGGTAACGCGCGGTGAGACACTTTCCGGGATTGCCGCGAAGTATGGCGTCAGCATGGCGACCCTGCGTGAGATGAACACCCTGAAGCGGGATGTGGTATGGGTCGGACAGCGGTTGAAAGTGCCGGCCAGTGCGGCCGCCAGCCGCACCACGCGCGCCACGCCACGCGGCGTTGTGCGTCATAAAGTGGTTGTGGGGGATTCACTGACCGGCATTGCCGCACATTATGGCGTCAGCCCGAAAGCGATAATGCAGACCAATAATCTGAAATCGACCAACGTCATGTTGGGGCAGAACCTGAAAATCCCTGCATCCTGATTGTTTGCCCGGCCGCTGCGCCGGGCGGCCAGCTAAAAGGAAAACCATGCCGATACAAATTTTACCGCCCCAACTGGCAAACCAGATTGCGGCGGGTGAAGTGGTTGAACGTCCTGCATCGGTTGTAAAAGAGCTGGTGGAGAACAGCCTGGATGCTGGTGCAACGCGCATTGACGTTGATATTGAAAAGGGGGGCGCAAAGCTTATCCGCATTCGTGACAACGGCTGCGGCATCGTGAAAAGCGAGCTGTCGATGGCGCTGGCCCGACACGCCACCAGTAAAATCGCCTCACTGGATGACCTGGAAGCGATCATGAGCCTGGGTTTTCGCGGTGAAGCGCTCGCCAGTATCAGTTCTGTCTCCCGCCTGACCTTAACCTCACGTACCGCCGATCAAACCGAAGCCTGGCAGGCCTATGCGGAAGGGCGTGATATGACGGTAACGGTTAAACCGGCTGCGCATCCCTGTGGGACCACGCTCGAAGTGCTGGATCTGTTTTATAACACCCCGGCGCGCCGCAAATTTATGCGCACAGAGAAAACCGAGTTCGGTCATATCGACGAAGTGATCCGTCGTATTGCACTGGCGCGTTTTGATGTCGCGCTTTCACTGAGCCACAACGGCAAAATGATGCGTCAGTATCGGGCCGTCAGCGAGGAGAGCCAGCGCGAACGGCGACTGGCAGCTATCTGCGGCACCACGTTTATTCAGCATGCGCTGCGAATTGACTGGCAGCATGATGATCTCTCGCTGCGCGGCTGGGTCGCCGATCCCGCCGGTTCGCGCCAGGTCACCGAGTTACAATATTGCTACGTCAATGGCCGGATGATGCGCGACAAGCTGATTAATCACGCTATTCGCCAGGCTTTCCAGACCCAGCTCCAGGATGACCAGCAGCCCGCTTACGTGCTCTATCTGGAGATCGATCCGCATCAGGTGGATGTCAACGTTCACCCGGCCAAGCATGAAGTGCGTTTTCATCAGTCACGCCTGGTGCATGATTTTATTTATCAGGGCGTGGTCAGCGCGTTACAGGCGATAGCGTCACCCATTTTGCCTGCGCTGCAGGCAGAAGAAGCCGCACCGCGCTGGCAGCCGGAAAACCGTCAGGCGGCGGGGGGGAATCATTTTGCGCAGCCTGCAGCGCCCGCCAGCGAGAATCAATCTTCAGCCTCCACGCGGCAAACACCGCCCGCAGCGGCGCCGGCCTGGCAAAACAAAGAGAACGTGTATCGTCAGCGTGAAGGCGCGGTTTATCAGCAGTTGCTGAAAACGCCTGTCAGCGCCACGCCGCCGCCAAAAAACCGTGAACCGGCACCGCGTCCGGCCGAAAAACCCTCGCCGCTGGCCGCGCATGCCCAGAGCTTTGGCCGGGTACTGACCGTGTTGCAAAACCACTATGCGCTGCTGGAGCAGGATCAGAAGTTAATGCTGATGGCGCTGCCGGTCGCGGCGCGCTGGCTGAAACAGGCGCAGCTTGAACCGGGTGAAGAGGGGCTTAAACCGCAACCCCTGCTGATTCCGGTGCGGCTCAAAATCGCCCTGGATGAACGGCAGGCCGCAAAAGAAAAGAGCAGCCTGCTCAATCAGATGGGTATTGATCTTCAGCCCGAAGGTGACCACGTGACCTTACGCGCGGTGCCTTTACCGTTACGAACACAAAATTTACAAATCTTGATTCCTGAGCTGTTAGGCTATCTCGCCCGGCAGCAGGAGATCTCTGCGACGCAACTGGCCCAGTGGCTGGCGCGGCGTCAGGATACAGAGTCCTCCGACTGGAATCACTCACAGGCGATCAACCTGCTGGCAGAGCTTGAACGGCTTTGCCCACAGCTGCTGAAATCGCCGCCTTCAGGCTTATTACAGCCCATAGAGATTGAGAGCGCGATCAACGCGTTGAAGCATGAGTGAATTAAACCAGGCTGGCCGGCCAAAGGCTATTTTTTTGATGGGACCCACGGCTTCTGGCAAGACTGCTTTAGCAATTGAATTGCGTAAGCGGTTACCAGTGGAACTAATCAGCGTAGACTCTGCCTTAATCTATCGTCAGATGGATATTGGTACGGCGAAACCGTCGGCTGAGGAGTTAGCAGTGGCACCCCATCGTCTGCTCGACATTCGCGATCCCGCTGAAGCCTATTCGGCAGCGGAGTTCCGGCGGGATGCTTTAGCAGAAATGGCGGATATCGTTGAAGCCGGACGAATACCGTTGCTTGTTGGTGGAACCATGCTCTACTTCAAGGCGTTACTTGAAGGATTGTCGCCGTTGCCCTCGGCCGATCCCGACGTTCGTCAGCGGATAGAGCAAACGGCGCGTGAAAAAGGCTGGGAAGCTTTACACCGCCAGCTGTGTGAAATCGACCCGGTTGCCGGCAGTCGTATTCATCCGAATGATCCGCAGAGACTTTCGCGAGCACTGGAAGTTTTTTTTATTTCGGGTAAAACTTTAACGGAACTGACAAAAACATCCGGTGAAGCGTTACCCTACGACGTGCAACAGTTTGCCATCGCCCCCGCGAGCCGTGAATTGCTGCACCAGCGCATCGCGTTGCGTTTTGAGCAGATGTTGGCGTCAGGATTTGAAGCGGAGTCTCGGGCCCTTTTTGCACGAGGTGATTTGCATACGGACATGCCTTCCATTCGTTGTGTTGGCTATCGTCAGATGTGGTCTTATTTATCGGGCGAAATCGATTACAGCGAGATGGTTTATCGGGGAATTTGCGCAACCCGGCAGCTTGCTAAGCGACAGATGACCTGGTTACGCGGTTGGGAAAATGTTCACTGGCTTGACAGTGACGAGCCCCGGCTGGCGCGTGATACAGTGTTACAGGTTCTTAGTGCGAAGCATGGGTGATTGTGTACAATTGATGGGTTATCGTGCGCAAATTTTTACGCAGTTTTTTTCAGAACCATAGGTTCTACTTGCAACAAACAACAAGCATATAAGGAAAAGATAGAATGGCTAAGGGGCAATCATTACAAGACCCGTTTTTGAACGCACTGCGTCGTGAACGTGTTCCGGTTTCGATTTATCTGGTTAACGGTATTAAGTTGCAGGGTCAGATTGAGTCATTTGATCAGTTCGTCATTTTGTTGAAAAACACGGTGAGTCAGATGGTGTATAAGCACGCCATTTCTACCGTTGTTCCTTCACGCCCGGTTTCTCACCATAGCAATAATACCGGTGGCGGCAGCAACAATTACCATCATGGCGGCAGCAACACAACTGCGCAGCCACAGCCACAACAAGACGGTGATAACGCAGAATAACGCGTCACCGTACAGCCAGGAACGGAGAACAGCGGTTTTCCGTCCTGGTCTTTTATTTAGCGAGGTTATAGCTTGTTTGACCGTTATGAAGCCGGTGAGCAGGCCGTACTGGTACACATCTGGTTCTCCCAAGACAAAGAAGTAGAAGATTTGCAGGAGTTTGAAACCCTGGTCTCTTCTGCTGGCGTTGAGGCGCTGCAAGTGGTTACTGGCAGCCGCAAAGCGCCACACCCCAAGTATTTTGTCGGTGAAGGAAAGGCCGTTGAAATTGCCGATGCGGTAAAAACAACAGGAGCATCGGTCGTATTATTCGATCATGCCCTTACGCCCGCTCAGGAAAGAAACCTCGAGCGCCTGTGCGAATGCCGGGTCATTGATCGCACCGGTTTAATTCTGGATATCTTTGCCCAACGCGCACGTACCCACGAAGGTAAATTGCAGGTTGAGCTGGCACAGCTGCGCCATCTTGCGACACGTCTGGTGCGCGGCTGGACCCACCTTGAACGCCAGAAAGGCGGGATTGGTTTACGTGGCCCGGGTGAAACGCAGTTAGAAACGGACCGCCGGCTGTTGCGCGGCCGTATCAGTCAGATTTTGTCTCGTCTTGAGCGAGTTGAAAAACAGCGTGAGCAGGGACGTCAGTCACGCGCCAAAGCGGATGTGCCAACGGTTTCGCTGGTGGGTTACACCAACGCCGGCAAGTCGACCCTCTTTAACGCCATGACCTCCGCCAATGTCTTTGCCGCAGACCAGCTGTTTGCGACGCTCGACCCCACACTGCGCCGTCTGAATGTTGCTGATGTCGGGGACGTGGTACTGGCGGACACGGTAGGCTTTATTCGCCATCTTCCTCACGATCTGGTTGCCGCTTTTAAAGCCACGCTGCAGGAGACTCGTCAGGCGACGCTGTTAATGCACGTGATTGATGGGGCTGACCTTCGCGTCACGGAAAATATCGCCGCCGTCGATGCCGTACTGGAAGAGATTGAAGCGGACGAAATCCCGACGTTACTGGTGATGAATAAAATCGATATGCTCGACGGATTCGAACCGCGTATCGATCGTAACGAAGAGAACCTGCCAATCCGCGTCTGGCTTTCCGCCCAGACAGGCGCAGGCATTCCGTTGCTATGGCAGGCGCTGTCTGAGCGTCTGGCGGGTGAAATAGCCCAGCACGCATTACGTCTGCCACCGGAAGCGGGGCGACTTCGCAGCCGTTTCTATCAGCTGCAGGCGATTGAGAAAGAGTGGAATGAAGAAGACGGCAGTGTAGGATTGCAGATACGTATGCCCATTATTGAGTGGATGCGTTTATGTAAGCAGGAACCGTCGCTGACCAGTTACATTGTTTGATATTGCCCAAACGCATTTACCTTAAAAATTGAAGATTGTCGCACTTTCTTTGCAGACCCGAATACGCTGGCGTTACCCGAGTATTTTGGATTTCAGCAAGGCGGCAACTGAGTGAATCCCCGGGAGCTTACGCAGGTAAGTGACCGGGGTGAGCGAAGGCAGCCAACACCGCTGCAATCCGAAAGCTGAAGGGTAAAAATCGTAATTACAATAAATGGAGTAGAAACATGGCGTGGAATCAGCCCGGAAATAACGGACAGGACCGCGACCCGTGGGGAAGCAGCAATAATCAAGGCGGCAACTCTGGGGGGAATAAGGGAGGACGGGAATCCGGGCCTCCTGATCTGGATGATATCTTCCGTAAGCTGAGCAAGAAGCTTGGTGGACTGGGCGGTGGCAAACAGAACGACAACGGTCAGCGCGGCTCCGGCAGCGGTGGCAAAATTGTTGGTATCGTGGCTGTTGCTGCTGTAGTCATCTGGGCTGCAAGCGGTTTCTACACCATCAAAGAAGCGGAACGTGGCGTGGTGACGCGCTTCGGTAAATTCAGTCATCTGGTCGAACCTGGTCTGAACTGGAAGCCGACATTCGTTGATCAGGTGCGTGCGGTTAACGTTGAATCGGTGCGTGAACTGGCTGCTTCTGGCGTCATGCTGACTTCGGATGAGAACGTGGTGCGCGTGGAGATGAACGTGCAGTACCGCGTGACCGATCCGGAACGTTATCTTTATGCTGTGACCAGCGCGGACGACAGCCTGCGTCAGGCTACCGACAGCGCGCTGCGCGGCGTGATTGGTCGCTCTACCATGGACCGCATCCTGACCGAAGGTCGTACCGTGGTGCGTAGCGATACCCAGCGTGAAATCGACGAGACGATTCGCCCTTATAACATGGGGATCGCGGTGCTGGACGTCAACTTCCAGGCTGCACGTCCGCCGGAAGAGGTGAAGTCTGCATTTGATGACGCGATTGCCGCACGCGAAAACCGCGAGCAGTACGTTCGCGAAGCCGAAGCTTACGCCAACGAAGTTCAGCCTCGTGCTAACGGCCAGGCGCAACGTATTCTGGAAGAGGCACGCGCTTACAAAGAGCGTACCGTTCTGGAAGCGCAGGGTGAGGTGGCGCGTTTCGCCAAGATCCTGCCTGAGTATAAAGCTGCACCCGAAATCACCAAAGAGCGCCTCTATATCGAGACCATGGAACGTGTGCTGAGCCATACCCGCAAAGTACTGGTTAACGATCGGAGTAATAACCTGATGGTGCTGCCGCTGGATCAACTGATGCGTGGCGGTCAGACTTCATCGGGCCAGAATGGTCAGAAAGGCGCGAATGGTTCTTCGCTGCCTGCGCGCTCCGATAGCAGTGCCAGCCGCAATGAAACGTCGTCATACAGTCCGGACAATATCATGGATCAGCGTCGGGCAAATGCTCAGCGCAGCGACAGCCAGCGCGAAGGGAGAGAGTAATCGATGCGTAAGCCAATAGTATTTTTAATCATTGTCGTGCTGGTGGCGCTCTATGCGTCCCTGTTTGTGGTGCAGGAAGGGCAGCGAGGCATTGTTCTGCGCTTCGGTAAAGTCCTGCGCGACGGCGAAAACAAACCGCAGGTGTTTGAGCCGGGTCTGCATTTCAAGATTCCATTCCTGGAAACGGTTAAAACGCTGGATGCGCGTATCCAGACCATGGATAACCAGGCCGATCGCTTCGTCACCAAAGAGAAGAAAGATCTGATCGTAGACTCCTACATCAAGTGGCGTATCAGCGACTTCAGTCGCTACTACCTGGCCACCGGTGGCGGTGATGTCTCTCAGGCGGAAGTGCTGCTGAAACGTAAGTTCAGTGACCGCTTGCGTTCTGAGATGGGTCGTCTGGATGTGAAAGATATCGTAACGGACTCCCGTGGTCGTCTGACTACCGATGTGCGTGACGCGCTGAATACCGGCTCTGCAGGCAACGATGATGAAATCGCAACCCCTGCGGCTGATGACGCGATTGCCAGTGCAGCGGCCCGTGTCGAGCGTGAAACCAACAGCAGCGAGCCAGCACCGAACCCGAACAGTATGGCGGCGTTAGGTATTCAGGTGGTGGATGTTCGCATCAAGCAGATCAACCTGCCGACTGAAGTGTCTGATGCGATCTTTAACCGTATGCGTGCTGAGCGTGAAGCGGTAGCGCGTAGCCAGCGTTCACAGGGTCAGGAAGAGGCGGAAAAACTGCGCGCCCAGGCCGATTACCAGGTCACCCGTACTCTGGCTGAAGCCCAGCGTGAAGCGCTGATTACACGCGGTGACGGTGATGCGGAAACGGCGCGGTTGTTTGCCGATTCGTTCAGCAAAGATCCTGACTTCTACGCCTTTATTCGTAGCCTGCGTGCCTATGAAAACAGCTTCAATAGCGATCAGGATGTGATGGTGTTAAGCCCGGATAGCGACTTCTTCCGATATATGAAGGCGCCCTCTAACGCGACACGCTAAGAACTGATATAACCTGTGGGCCGACAATGTTGTCGGCCCTTTTTTTTGGGTATCAGAATGAAAACAAGCATCTGGATGGCGCTGGCGCTGGTGTTAGTGCTGGAAGGGTTGGGACCGATGTTTATGCCGCGCGCCTGGCGACGCATGATCCTGACGATGACGCGGTTGCCCGATCGTCTGCTGCACCGCTTTGGTGGAGGACTGGTCGTTGCTGGCATGGTGATTTACTGCATGCTCAGCCTGCACGGCAACCTCTGAGGCTGACGTTCAGACCGGCTAAATTGTGCCTTTCAACGCTATTATCCCCAACATGTTGTAGTGATCAAAACTCAGGCAAAAAAGCGCGCAATCGTATGCTAAAAGTGCTGAAAACCACGGGATCAGATGGTAGAATCCTTTTTTAAGCAATCGGTGATTTTGAGAAATGGGTAAGAACGTCGTCGTACTGGGCACCCAATGGGGTGACGAAGGTAAAGGTAAGATTGTAGACCTTCTGACTGAGCGCGCGAATTACGTTGTGCGTTATCAAGGCGGCCACAATGCGGGCCACACGCTTGTCATCAACGGTGAAAAAACCGTCCTCCACCTGATCCCTTCTGGCATTCTGCGCGATAACGTCACCAGCATCATTGGTAACGGCGTAGTGCTCTCTCCTGAAGCCTTAATGAAAGAGATGAAAGGCCTGGAAGCGCGCGGGATTCCGGTACGTGAACGTCTGCTGATTTCTGAAGCCTGTCCGCTGATCCTGCAATATCATGTTGCGATGGATATGGCGCGTGAACGTGCTCGTGGCGCCAAAGCGATTGGTACCACGGGGCGTGGCATCGGACCGGCTTATGAAGATAAAGTCGCTCGCCGTGCCCTGCGCGTCAGCGACCTGTTTAACAAAGAAACCTTTGCTGCCAAGCTGAAAGAAGTGGTCGATTTCTACAACTTCCAGCTGGTGGAGTACTACAAAGAGCCGGCAGTCGACTTCGATAAAGTGCTGAGTGATGTGATGGAAGTCGCTGACATCATGACTGGCATGGTCGTTGACGTCTCTGAACTGCTGGACGTCGCGCGTAAGCGTGGCGATCTGATTATGTTTGAAGGGGCGCAGGGTACGCTGCTGGATATCGATCACGGTACCTATCCGTACGTGACCTCATCCAACACCACCGCAGGTGGCGTAGCGACCGGTTCAGGCATTGGCCCGCGTTATGTCGACTACGTGCTGGGTATTGTGAAAGCTTACTCAACCCGCGTTGGCGCAGGCCCGTTCCCGACCGAGCTGTTCGATGAAACCGGCGAATTCCTCTGTGCGCAGGGTAATGAGTTTGGTGCGACCACCGGTCGTCGTCGTCGTACCGGCTGGCTGGATGCGGTAGCGGTTCGCCGCGCGGTCCAGATCAACTCCCTGTCAGGTTTCTGCATGACCAAGCTGGACGTGCTGGATGGCCTGAAAGAGGTGAAGATCTGTGTGGCTTATCGTATGCCTGATGGCCGCGAAGTGACCACCACGCCACTGGCGGCAGAGAACTGGGAAGGCATTGAGCCGATCTACGAAACCCTGCCAGGCTGGAGTGAGACAACGTTTGGCGTCAAGACGCTGGAAGGTTTGCCTCAGGCTGCGCGTGACTACATCAAGCGTGTGGAAGAGGTAACGGGTGTGCCGATTGATATCATCTCAACCGGCCCTGATCGTAGTGAAACAATGATTCTGCGCGACCCGTTCGACGCGTAATCATTCAGGCCGGACGCTGTCCGGCCCTTGTTTTTCCATTCTTTGATGCCACTTAACCTCCCTTCGCTTGTCAAACCTTCTGCTGGCTTAAAAAAGCGCACGGCCAGACAGACTCTGGTTTATCATCGTAGCTAATCGAATGGCGATCCGATTTAATCCTGGCATCAATCACAGGGCGAATAAGGTCATGCCGCGCCTGAAGGTTCACTGAGGTTACTGTGCAGCTCACGAGTTTTACTGATTATGGCTTACGGGCACTGATTTATCTGGCATCGTTGCCGGAAGGTCAGCAGACCAATATTACGGAAGTGACGAACACTTATGGTTTGTCCCGTAATCATATGGTCAAAATTATCAATCAGCTGAGCCGGGCGGGCTATGTCGCCGCAACGCGTGGTAAAAACGGGGGCATTCGTCTGGGTATGCCAGCTCGTCAGATTGTCATTGGCGATGTGGTACGTAAGATGGAACCACTACAATTAGTGGATTGTGCGTCCTGTTCCATCACGCCAGCCTGTCGTCTGAAGCAGGCGTTACATGATGCGGTGCAGCGATTTTTGCAGGAGCTGGATAGCTATACGTTGGCAGATCTGGTCGAAGGAAATACACCACTTTATGAGATCATCTTGTCCAGATCGCCGGTGGAAATAAATATTAAATGACATCGGAGGAACCGCTATGTCAAAAGATCCTTTTCAGGATAGAGAAGCTGAAAAATACGAAAACCCTATTCCGAGCCGTGAATTTATTCTGGCTCTGTTAGAAAAACGTGAAAAACCGGCCAGCCGCGAAGAGCTGGCTGAAGAGATGAATCTGCAGGAAGAAGAACACCTTGAGGCGCTGCGTCGCCGCCTTCGCGCCATGGAGCGTGATGGTCAGCTGGTGTTCACCCGCCGTCAGTGTTATGCCCTGCCAGAACGTCTTGATCTCCTGCGCGGTAAAGTCATTGGCCACCGCGATGGCTACGGCTTCCTGCGGGCAGAAGGTCAGAAAGATGACCTCTACCTTTCCGCAGAACAGATGAAATTCTGTATGCACGGTGACGTGATCCTGGCGCAGCCGCTGGGTGCCGATCGCAAAGGCCGCCGCGAAGCGCGCGTGGTCCGGGTGCAGGAACCCCGCAACAATCAGATCGTTGGCCGTTACTTTACCGATGCCGGTGCTGGCTTCGTGGTACCGGACGACAGTCGCCTGAGTTTTGACATCCTCATCCCGCCTGAAGAGACGATGAATGCCCGTATGGGTTCCGTGGTGGTGGTTGAGCTGGTCCAGCGTCCGAACCGTCGCAGCAAAGCGATCGGTAAAATCGCCGAGATTCTGGGCGATGATATGGGCACCAGCCTGGCCGTGGATATGGCGCTGCGTACGCATGAAATCCCGCACACCTGGCCGCCGGAAGTGGAAGCTCAGGTCAGCAAACTGAAAGAAGAAGTCCCGGAAGAGGCCAAAAAAGGCCGCGTCGATCTGCGTAAGCTGCCGCTGGTCACCATCGATGGTGAAGATGCCCGTGACTTTGATGATGCTGTTTACTGTGAGAAGAAGCGCGGTGGCGGATGGCGTCTGTGGGTAGCTATCGCGGATGTCAGCTATTACGTCCGTCCTGGCACCCCACTGGATGACGAAGCGCATCAGCGCGGAACCTCGGTCTACTTCCCGTCGCAGGTTGTGCCGATGCTGCCGGAAGTGCTGTCGAATGGCTTATGTTCGCTTAACCCGCAGGTCGATCGCCTCTGTATGGTGTGCGAGATGACCATCTCGACCAAAGGTAAACTGACCGGCTTCAAGCACTACGAAGCGGTGATGAACTCCCATGCGCGTCTGACCTACAACAAAGTCTGGAACATTCTGCAGGGCGACAAAGAGCTGCGTCAGCAGTATGCGCCGCTGGTTAAAGACCTTGAAGAGCTGAACAACCTCTATCATGCGCTGGAAGCCGCTCGTGAAGAGCGCGGCGGTATCTCGTTTGAAACGGAAGAGGCGAAGTTTATCTTCAACGCCGAGCGCCGTATTGAGCGTGTTGAGCGCGTGTCACGTAATGACGCCCATAAGCTGATCGAAGAGTGCATGATCCTGGCGAACATCGCCTCGGCACGCTTCGTTGAGAAAAATCAGGAACCGGCGCTGTTCCGCGATCACGATCGCCCGACCGACGAAAGCATCAAGAGCTTCCGTACCGTGCTCAACGAGCTGGGACTGAGTCTGCCTGGCGGCAATAAACCGCAGCCAATCGACTATGCGGCGCTGCTGAAGCAGGTTGCCGATCGTCCTGATGCGGAAATGCTGCAAACCATGCTGCTGCGTTCGATGAAGCAGGCCGTTTACGATCCGGAAAACCGCGGTCACTTTGGTCTGGCGCTCTCGTCGTATGCGCACTTTACCTCGCCAATCCGTCGTTATCCGGATCTGACGCTGCATCGCGCCATCAAATATCTGCTGGCAAAAGAGCAGGATGAAGGTAAAGGCCTGGTACAGCGCGCCATTAAATACCTGATGCCGAGAGATCGCAGCGTCGCCAAAGATATGACGACAGCAACCGGCGGCTATCACTACGACATGCCGCAGATGCTGCAACTGGGCCTGCACTGTTCCCTGACCGAACGCCGCGCCGATGAAGCGACCCGTGACGTCGCGGACTGGCTCAAGTGTGACTTCATGCAGGATCAGGTTGGCAACGTCTTCAACGGCGTCATTTCCAGCGTGACCGGATTTGGCTTCTTTGTACGCTTAAGCGATCTGTTCATTGATGGTCTGGTCCACGTTTCGACGCTCGACAACGATTACTACCGTTTTGACCCGGTAGGTCAGCGTCTGATCGGTGAATCGGGCGGTCGCACCTATCGTCTGGGTGACACGGTTGAAGTGCGTGTTGAAGCCGTCCATATGGATGAGCGTAAAATCGACTTTGCCCTGATCTCCAGCCAGCGTCAGGTACGTGGTGAAGGCAAAACCGCACGTGACCGGGCGAAGCGTGACGACAAAGCGCCAGCGAAACGCCGTCGTGATGCGAGCAAGAAGTCCAACTTCGAGCCGGACGCCGCTTTCCGGGGCGACAAGGGCAAGCCCGCCGCTGCAAATACCGAGAATAAAAGTAAAAACGTCTCGGAAAAAACCCGTAAAATCGCCGCCGCCACCCGGGCGAAGCGCGCCAGAAAAAAGGCGCAGCCTGACTGATGCGCGCACCCGCCCTTTCTCACTGAGAAAGGGCGGTCATTCATTCATTTCCAAACACTGAGCAGATCGATGAGCGAAATTATTTTTGGTATCCATGCCGTGCAGGCGCTGCTGGAACGTGATCCACAACGTTTCCAGGAAGTCTTTATCCTCAAAGGCCGCGACGATCGTCGCCTGCAACCCGTGGTCGCCGCGCTGGAAGCTCAGGGGGTCGTGATTCAGCTGGCCGAGCGCAAGTGGCTCGACAGCCAGGTTGAAGGCGGTGTACATCAGGGTATTGTGGCGCGGGTAAAACCGGGTCGTCAGTATCAGGAAGGCGACCTGCCGGATCTGCTGCAGAGCCTGGAGAAACCCTTCCTGCTGGTACTGGACGGGGTCACCGATCCGCACAATCTGGGTGCCTGCCTGCGCAGTGCCGATGCGGCCGGTGTGCACGCGATTATCGTGCCGAAAGATCGCTCTGCGCCCCTGAATGCAACGGCCAAAAAAGTGGCCAGCGGCGCGGCAGAAAATGTGCCGTTGATCCGCGTCACCAACCTGGCACGTACCCTGCGTCTGCTGCAGGAGTACAACATCTGGGTTGTCGGTACCGCAGGTGAAGCTGACCATACCGTCTTCCAGAGCAAAATGACCGGTCCGATGGCGCTGGTGATGGGCGCGGAAGGGGAAGGCATGCGTCGTCTGACCCGTGAGCATTGCGATGAGCTGATCAGCATTCCGATGGCGGGCAGCGTCTCTTCGCTGAATGTCTCGGTTGCTACGGGTGTCTGCCTGTTTGAAGCGGTGCGTCAGCGCAACGCCTGATCCCCGATGTGATCTTCGCCACAAATTAGTTTCTGTACCAGGCATAACTGCGCGTCATTCGTATATACCCAAAGGATTTCGGGTTCCATTGAGGCGGCAAGAGAACGAATCCCGATGAGCTTACATGAGTAAGTGATTCGGGTGAGTGAACGCAGCCAACAAAAATGCAGCTTGAAAGACGACGGGTATACTTACTGAGTGACATCCGCGAGGAGTGGTTATGACCTGGACAACACACACCGTTTTTAATCAGCCCCATCCTCTGAGCAACAGCAACCTGTTCCTGTCTGATACGCCGCTCGGCGAGGCACTGTCACGCGAAGGCGCCGGATGGGATCGGGAGTGGCTGGCTTCGGTAGGCCGACAGCTGGGCAGCGCCGAGTCGCTGGAACTGGGCCGGCTTGCCAACGCGGAGCCACCTGAACTGCTGCGCTACGACGGCCGTGGCGTACGGATGGATGAAGTCCGTTTTCACCCCGCCTGGCACCTGCTGATGCAGGGTGTCTGCGCCAGCCGCCTGCATAATCTCAGCTGGCATCCCACAGTACGTGAACAGGCCAGCGTGGCGCGGGCTGCGCGCTTTATTCTGCACGCGCAGGTTGAAGCGGGCACGCTTTGCCCGGTGACCATGACGCACGCGGCCATTCCACTGTTGCAGACTTATCTGCCCGCCGCGTTTGAAGGCTGGCTCGATCCGCTGCTCAGCGATCGTTACGACACCCATGCGCAGCCCGGCGACCAGAAACGGGGTCTGCTGATCGGTATGGGCATGACGGAAAAACAGGGCGGCAGCGATCTGCTCACCAGCACCACCCGGGCCGAGCCGCTGGGCGCGCGCGGCCCGGGTGAAGCCTACCGGCTGACCGGCCACAAATGGTTCTTCTCGGTGCCGCAGAGCGATGCGCATCTGGTGCTGGCGCAGACGCCCGCCGGATTAAGCTGCTTCTTCCTGCCGCGCCTGTTGCCTGACG
>Ga0308162_1001521_pt1 | contig 18132 bp, 12 predicted proteins | sample PhySR2_FD_201370 | JGI IMG/M metagenome (GOLD analysis project Ga0308162, IMG submission 201370) | Phyllosphere microbial communities from UC Gill Tract Community Farm, Albany, California, United States - DLSLS.R2 | ecosystem: Host-associated > Plants > Phyllosphere > Unclassified | place: USA... | reverse complement strand
AGAGTGCAATAAGCGCTCAAACGATAATTATATTAAAATACGAAAAACATCAATTAACTATAGTTTAATTATTGCCCTTTATAATTTTAAGGGGCAAGCTTTCCTGTTGCATTGACTAAAGCAACTGTTATCTAATCTGTGATACAGGTTAACCGGGGCTTTCCCCACCTGACACTAATCAGTTGCTGAAGACATCGCCACCAAACTGTTCAGCCGTTATACGAAACCCCTCACTATTATCGTTACAGATACCGCCAGCAGCGAGTAACGGCCGACGTTTTTGATGTTAAGCGTTCCGTAGGTTAAAGAGGCTCGCGAGGATGTAGTCTGAAATTCCCTCGTTCTACTTTACGCGTCCTGACATTTAACCGCTCCCGAAGCGATGTCGGGAGCGGTTTTTCATTCAGGCGACTTTCTGTTTACCGGCAATAACCTGAATAAACTCCTGCACCTGCTTTTGTTTCCGCGCCGACAACTTGCATACCTGGCGCAGCGACTGCATCAGTTCGCTCTCCTGCCGGGCGGTGAGTACGATACAACCTTCCATTACCTTTACATCGACTTTTGTGCCAGTGGCAAAACCGGCAGCTTCCAGCCATTGTCCTTTCATGGTGATGGCGGGTATACGGCTGTAATCCGGATAGCGGCTTGCATAGCTAACGGTTAATTGCCGGTTATCTGCAGGAGAGACTTCTGGTTCAGTCGGTTGTGCAATAGAATGGGCGTCAGTCATGATTACTATTCCTTCTAAATAGTGATTGTGATTAGCGGCGCGGGTGTGTTGGCGCACATCCGCGCCGCGCTAAATACCTGTATATATCATCAGGAAAGAGAAGAAAAGTCCAGCTAAAAACAGAGTGAAATAAGTAAGTTATAAAATCATTTTATTATAAAGCGTAAGGTTTATCTGGCAGGAAATAATAAGAAACACGCCAGAAAAATTGCTCAAGAGCATTAGCCCTGGATATCATAAAATCACCAACAGCTATTTTTCCTGACTCAATAAATAGAGAGTTATCAGGGAGAGTTTAACTTTCTTCCTCATTGTATTCTCCCCAGGTTACTGCACTACTCCTTACAATCTCATATTGTTGCTCATGAGATGGTGTTTCAATACATTTAAGAATTTTCCCGGCCTCAATTTTTCAGTGTATGGCTTAAAGCCGATTTATCCCAATTATCGAGGTTAAAATTGTTGCCGTGATTCAGTCAGGTTTCCATTTAATGCTGCAGCCAGTACAACTCACTCAAACCAATACCTTCAACCCATGCTTCTGCACTACGGTAAGCAATTTCAGCGATAATCCACCTGGACGCTTTACCCCACTTTCCCATTTCTGCACCGTTGACACACTGGTGTTCAGATAGCTGGCAAAAACGGGCTGGCTGACGTTCAGCTTCTCACGCAACGCCTTAATCTCGATGGGTTGCAGCTCATCCACATTGTTGAGGCACGCTTTATCAAAGTTGCGCATCGTTTCCTGCGGGATAGCATCGACGCTTAATAATCCAGAAGCCGCGCTGTGGATGGCCTCAAAGGCAGGACTCTTAAATTTACTTTTTGCAGTCATGGCAAATCTCCACCAGTTCTTTACTCTTAATCAGTGCCGTGATCTTTTCATCGCTAAGAGCAGCATAGTGCTTTGCTAACTCACGAAATCCGGCCAGCTCGCGATTATCAATATTTGTCATATCCTGTTTGGCATAAAGGAACGTGTAAAACCAGTGCTCCCCACCTTTCGCCAGGATAATGGTGCGATCGCGATTCTGGTTCAGGCGCTTCTTGTAAACACCACCACCAGGATCGTCAGCCTTCCCCCTGCACTACTGCCTCTATAGTCCGACATAACTCACTATATTTAATGGCGTGAGATTTCGCTGCCTTGCTGAACCATTTAGTTTTGAGGCCCTCCCGGCGCAATAACTGCCAGATGCGCCGGTAACTAAAGCGGCGGCTTCCCGCTGGTCTGTCGTCAGAACTTTCGGCCCAGGGCCACCTGAAGCGCCTCCTTATCCAGCATGGCTTCGGCGACCAGCTTCTTAAGGCGGACATTCTCCTCTTCAGGTGACTTAAGCCGCTTTACCTCAGTGACCTCCATGCCGCCAAATTTCTTGCGCCAGGTATAGAAGGTAGCCTCTGACATAGCATGCTTGCGGCAGAGTTCCCGGGCAGAAACCCCGGCTTCGGCCTCGCGGAGAATACTGATGATCTGTTCGTCGGAAAAACGCTTCTTCATGAGGATGTCCTCATGTGACTGATGAAGGCATTACTAACATCGCGGTGTATTAATCAACTGGGAGCAGGTCACTTCTTTTTGCAGGGCAAAGACGATACCTGAACGGGCTTTCTCTATCCTGTCTTTAGCTGCTCTGACGCGACCCAAGAAGCATCTGCAACGCATTAATATAGCTCTTCAAAACAGGCATTGCTGCTGGTGCCTTACCTGTTGGTAATAGTGAAAATTTTGTCCGCAATGTAAAGACTGGATCTATGCCATTAGTGCGCAGTTCTTACCAAATGAGCTCAGACCTGCTACTTGCAGATCTATAACCTATTATTTAAATGTAGGAGATTTGAACAATCATGGCTAATACGGTAAAACATTGATTGAGAAAGAAACAAAAAGGAGAGGTCAATGGAAAGGAAGCAACAGTCCAAGGTCTGCGTACATCTTCTTGAAAAAGATAAGCCTTATTACTTTACGCTAGAACAGCAAAAAACCACTACAGACTCCTTTTTTCAGCATGCGTTGAAACTGGCCTGGGATAATCACAATTATATTGCAACCTGCTGTTGTGACTCGGCCCAGGAACTTAAGCTATATGTAAGAAGCAACAAAGGTTCCGGTCCATTTACTCTCTGTCGTAACCCTAACACTGGCCCCAGGCACAAACCGTCCTGCTCTTACCACTCGCGTCTAAATACAGATGGTGGTGCAAAAGCATATTCATCATCGGCTGTCATGGAAGAGGAGGACGGGACCCTGCGTATCGGACTGGATTTTTCGTTACGCGTATCGGCGGCTGACTCTGGATGCGCAATTCCTGCTGTAATGCATCCTCCAAGGGAGAAAAAACAAGTAAAGCGCCTTGGGAAGATGAAGATGCTTGGTCTACTTCATTTGCTTTGGGAGAACACGGGATTAAATGAATGGGCCCCATGGCTTGAAGGCAAAAGAAGGCTTACAACAGTCATGACCCGGTTGCAAAAAGAAGCCAGTAGCATTAAACAAGGCCGCACAGTTCTGGCCGATGTTCTATTGCTACAAGGGAACGAGCATACCAATAAGAAGGCTGTAAGTTACGCCTGCGCAAACAGTCGTCGTCTGATTGTCATCTCAGAACTTAATGAATGGTCTCCATCTCTGATTGCTAGCAATAATCTCCCTTTGGTTGGAACCACGAAGACCAGTCCCCCTGCCGGGATGCCCTATCTAACCATCGATAACTCACGGTGGGAAAGTTCCTTAGCCAGATTTCCACGTGATGTAGCATGGTGGCAGCGCGGGGGTAAAATTATCGCAATTGCCATTACAGACGTGCCAGAAGAGCGAAAATCTGCCAAGTCTAACCGAGTATATTTTTCCGCATATGTTCGTCAGGTTGTTTTAATGATGGTGAGTGAACGATGGATCCCACTCGATTCATCTTACGAAGGGATTATTGAAGAAAAGTTGGCTAAGGAACGACGCCAGTTTACCAAACCATTGATCTATGATTCAGCGGAAGACCAGTACCATCCCGATTTCCTACTAACGGATGTCAACGGTTCAGACTACGTTCCGCTCGAAGTATGGGGGCGTGATACTGAAGATTATTTACAGCACAGGGCAGTGAAAGAAGAATGGTATCAGCAGGAGTTTGGCGACGCTTGGTGGTCATGGGACGCTGTAAGGGATCCGAGAAGCGAAGAAATACCGACCTTCCCACTGCGAAAAGAATACTACGAATTCAGATACCCTATCGAGAAAAAGTCTTAGGTAAGTATGCAAGCTGCTGATGTTGTTCTACCTACCCCATGGATTAGCTCAATGCAGTTAGAACGCATCATCTTAGACAAAGAATAAGCAATATCACAGCAGAGGGAAAGTCACGATGACTCTTGTCGATAGTGTCGCAGCAGGCAAGCTGACGATCAGTGAATTGATTGATAATCTGGCGAAAGATAAAAATTACGCAGCTTCTAAGTGGGATCAGCGATACCGCGAATTTACGGCCTTGCTACAGCAGACCTCAACTTTTGCTGGGCCTGATACGGATGATTTGGTCAAACGGCTTTGGTATGAACGTGGCAACGGCATTGCCAGTATTCGTCAGGGTGTTCCGTCTTTAGCGGAATATCAGCAAAGCCTGCCACTGCTCAGAGAATTAACCGAGCGCATTCGTCTGCAGCCCGATGAAGCAACCTACAAATATGTTGGCGATGCTCTAAAGCAGGCCAAAGAGACAGGGCTTCTGAAACGTATGTATTGGAGTTTGAGAAATCGTGTCTTTGCCGCGTTCTCCCCAGAAAACTACACCAGTACTGTGGATGAGAATGCTTTCAATAAAGCAGCAGAATTCCTAAATCAACACTTCCATCTCGGTTTGGTACTGACCGGAAATTGGTTACAGAAAAACTATGAATTGAAACAAGCCATAGACGCCCAATCTCCTAACACAGATCCTTATTACGTGAATATGGCCATCTGGCATCTCTATGAATTGCTCCGTGAACGCGATAATGAACAAAAGCAGGAGAAAGTAGCTAGCACAACATCCTCAACCTGCAGTGAGCCCATCGAGAACAAGACCATTCCACATTCACCAACTAACGTGATCTTCTTTGGCCCCCCAGGCACAGGCAAAACCTTCACTTTGCAGCAAAAAATGAAAGAGTACACTTCTCATGCTGTTCCTGCTGATCGTGATGCCTGGCTGGATTCTCGCCTTGAATCGTTGAACTGGATGCAGGTTATAACGCTGGTGCTGCTCGATCTTGGGAAACGAGCCAAAGTTCGCCAAATGACGGAACACGAGTGGTTCCAACGCAAAGCGCTGCTGAATGGACGTAGTAGCAACTTTTCGCAAACTGCCTGGGCGACGTTGCAATCCTTCACCATAACAGGATCAACTACAGTTGCTTACAAAGGCCGTCGTGAACCAGCGATCTTCGACAAAACAGCCGATAGTGAATGGTTCCTGGTTGAATCCCAGCTAGAGCAGGTGGATGAGCTGCTTTCTCTTTATGCAGAGTTAAAGCAAGGACCTAAATCTGCCGAAGCCATCCAGCGTTTTGCGGTGGTTACGTTCCACCAATCTTACGGCTATGAAGAATTTATTGAAGGTATCCGCGCTCGCTCAGACGAAAGTGGCAATATCTCTTACCCCATTGAGCCGGGTATATTTATGCGCCTGTGTCAGCGTGCCAATGCCGATCCAGCACATCGCTACGCCATTTTCATTGATGAGATCAATCGCGGCAATATATCCAAGATCTTTGGTGAACTTATCTCACTCATTGAAATAGACAAGCGTGCGGGTATGTCCAATGCAATGAACCTGCAACTGTCTTATAGCGGTGATCACTTCAGCGTACCCGCCAATGTCGACATCATCGGAGCCATGAATACAGCGGACCGTTCTTTAGCTCTTATGGACACGGCTTTGCGCCGTCGCTTTGACTTTGTAGAGATGATGCCTGATCTCTCTTTACTGAGTGGAACCAAGGTGAAAGGCATAGAACTCGAGCCGTTGTTAGAGAAACTCAATAGCCGCATCGAAGCGCTTTACGATCGAGAACATACGCTGGGGCATGCGTTCTTTATGCCGGTAAAAAATGCACTCGATGCCGGTGATGAAGAAGCTGCGTTTAAACAATTGAAGATCGCATTCCAGAAAAAGATCATTCCGCTGTTACAGGAATACTTTTTCGACGACTGGAACAAGATCAGACTGGTGCTGGCAGACAACCAGAAACAAGACGACAGCCTGCAGTTCGTAATTGAGAAAACCGATGATTTGGATACGCTTTTTGGTAACAATCATGCTTTGCGACGTCACGATCAGCAATCTACAGCTTACGAGCTAGAAGCATTTGAGCAAGAGATCTGGAATATGCCGCAGGCTTACCGCGCTATTTATCAGCCGCAGCAAGCAGCCCTTGATGAGCAGGCTGTAAACCATGGGTGAAGTGCTATCTGTTTTTGAATATGACCTGCTAGGGAGTGGAAAAGCGGCTTCAGTTGGCGCAAAGCTGGTGCCTCAACAGGTCTTCAATTATTTAGAAGCACTTAGCCTGGCAAGTATTCAAGGGAGCCAGTTTCTCAAACTCACCTCACGCTCAGGCTTTAAATTGCTTCAGGTGCAAAACTACGCGGGGATGCTTTCAACACCTCACCGTTTCCAGCTTGAGATACTGCCCAAGGTTGGTAAAAACCTCACAGCAGCTAATGCGCGTGAAACATTGCTGACGATGCTAAGCCATCTGCCTGGTTTTCAACATATCCAAACTCAGCAAGCCACTCTTCAGGCTCAACGTATGCCTTTGCTCGAGATTTTTATCAGCCAGTTTTTGCATAGCGTCAGTCAATTGCTTAAACAAGGTTTACGCTCCGACTATGTAAGCGAGCAAGGTAATCTGGCTTTTATGAAGGGCAAGCTGATGCTTTCTGCACAGCTGCGGCATAACGCGGTGAATCGTCATAAGTTTTGTGTCGATTATGATGACTATATGCCTGATTGTGCAGCCAATCGGCTCTTACACTCCGCACTGGATAAGTTACTTAGTCTGCAGCTATCATCAGAGAATCAACGCTGGCTTTACGAACTGCGCTTCGCATTTGATGGTATTCCACTTAGCCGGGATATTGAGAGTGATATAAGCAGCTTACGCCTGGATCGTGGTATGGCTCATTACAACGAGTCAATGGCTTGGGCGCAATTGCTCCTGAGAGGAATGAGCCCGAGTGCCTTGCAGGGAAATACCAAAGCAATATCACTCTTGTTCCCAATGGAAGGGGTATTTGAGTCATTTGTTGCACAAACCCTCCCCTACGAGCTTCCTCCTCACCTTAAAGCTCAGCCACAGGTTTCCACTTATTCCCTTGTTAGGCATGGACTTCACGATTGCTTTAAGCTTCGCCCAGACTTGTTGATTCAATCACGCCAGCCGGTTAAAACCCAAATGGTGATGGATACGAAATGGAAGCTGGTGAATAACAGCCAGCAAAAACAATCACTGTATGGACTAGCACAATCTGACTTCTATCAAATGTTTGCCTACGGCCAAAAATATCTTGATGGGACTGGTGAAATGTATCTGATCTATCCTGCACATGATGACTTTAACCAACCGATACAGCAGCACTTTGCTTTCTCGGACACCTTAAAATTATGGGTTGTGCCATACCGGATTTCAGCAAAGCGTGGGGAGAGGATGGTGTGGGCCAATCCAAAACATCGAAGCTGTCTCAGATGAAGTTGGCAAGCTTGGTAGGAATCGATACTACAGACTCGTAAAGCCTTGCCGCTAGCAAGGAGCTCTCATCAAACGTACAATCAAACCCCTAAAATAGCCCTTTTCGAAAAAGAATTGCTTTTATCAGGACTCATAGTGAATAAACAACAACTTGCGGCAAAAATCTGGGAATCTGCCAACCAGATGCGTTCTAAAATTGAAGCCAACGAATACAAAGATTACATACTCGGTTTCATCTTTTACAAGTACTTAAGCGACCAGCTGGTGCAGTTTGTCACCAGACAGGGTATGACGCCCGAAGACATCAAAACCCTCAATGAAGAAGACGCCGACACCGTTAAATACGTTCAAGACAACCTGGGCTACTTTATTGCCTACGATAATCTGTTCTCTACATGGATTGACCCAACGTCCGAATTTGATGAGTCTAACGTGCGAGATGCGCTCTCCGCCTTTAGCCGTATGATTTCGCCAACTTACAAAAAACTGTTTGAAGGCATTTTTACTACCTTAGAAACAGGTTTAAGCAAACTGGGTGAAAGTGCTGGCAAACGCACCAAAGCCATCAGCGACTTGCTACACCTGATCAAAAGCATCCCCATGAACAGTAATCTAGGGTATGACGTCCTGGGCTACATTTACGAATACCTGATTGAAAAATTTGCAGCCAATGCGGGTAAAAAAGCCGGTGAGTTTTACACGCCTCATGAAGTTTCGGTCCTGATGTCGAACATCATCGCCCACGAGTTAAAACATAAAGATACCATCAAAATTTACGACCCGACTTCCGGCTCTGGCTCGTTGCTGATCAATATCGGTGAGGCAGTTGAGAAATACGCTAAAAACAAAGACAGCATCACCTATTACGCCCAGGAGTTAAAAGCCAACACCTACAACTTAACCCGTATGAACCTTATCATGCGCGGTATTAAAGCCAGCAACATTAAAACCCGTAATGGCGACACTCTGGAAGAAGATTGGCCCTATTTTGATGAAAGCGATCCGCATGACTCGTACTACGCCTTGTATGTCGATGCCGTGGTATCCAATCCGCCTTACTCACAAAACTGGGACCCCAGCTTTAAAGACAGCGATCCACGCTATTCCCGTTTTGGCCTAGCCCCTAAAACCAAAGCAGATTTTGCTTTTTTGCTGCACGACCTCTACCATCTAAAACCCGATGGCATTATGGCTATCGTACTCCCTCATGGTGTCTTGTTCCGTGGCGGTGAAGAAGGTGAAATTCGCAAACAACTCATTGAGCAGAACCACATTGATACTGTTATCGGTTTACCGGCCAATATCTTTTTTGGCACCAGCATCCCTACGGTGATTTTGGTACTCAAGCAAAAACGCCAAAGCACCGATGTACTGGTGGTCGATGCCTCTAAGCATTTTATGAAAGAAGGCAAAAACAACAAACTGCAAGCCAGTGATATCAAGCGTATTACTGATGCGGTGATTAACCGCGAAAGCATCGATAAATTCTCTCAATTGGTGAGCAAACAAACTCTGCGCGACAATGGTTACAATCTCAATATACCGCGCTATGTGGATTCCTCTGCGGCGGCACCAAGCTGGGATTTACACGCCACCATGCTAGGCGGCATCCCCAACAGCGAAATTGCCGAGCTACACAATTATTGGCAAGCCTTCCCACAATTGCACGGTGCCCTGTTTAAGCCAAAATCCGCCGCTTACAGTGAGTTAGCCATTGCCAAACAAGACGTCAACGCCAGCATTAGTGGGCACTCGCAAGTGTTGGAGTTTATTAACGCCTACAACCAGGCCTTTAATGGCTTTGATGACTACTTAAACACCCAGTTAATACAAAACTGGCACAGCGTAAAGCGTAACCAACATGAGGCGGTATTAAGTGCCGAGCTATTTACTCGTTTAGCCCCCATTGCCTTAATCGACAAATACAAGGCTTTCCAATTTCTGAACAACCAATGGCAAATCATCAGCGCCGATTTAGAAATGATGCAAACCGAAGGCTTTGCCGCCACTAAACAAGTTGACCCTAATATCGTCATCAAGAAGAAAGACGGCAAAGACACCGAAGTGCAAGACGGCTGGAAAGGTCACATATTGCCCTTCGATTTAGTGCAACAAACTTACTTAAGTGATGACTTACAAGCCCTGGCAGCTAAAGAAACCCGCCTGGCAGAAATCGCCAGCCTGCTTGAGGAAATTTTAGAATCCCTAACCGAAGAAGAAAAAGAACAAGATACGGTAAAAGAAAGCAAAGATGGTTTTGCCAATGCCGAAGTCGGTAAGGCCGCCAAGGACTTCTTGAAAGAACAAAAAGGCAGCAAAGTTAAATTCGCAGAAGAAAGTTATGAAGCCAAAATCATTCGCGCAAACGAATTAATCGATGAAGAAAAAGCCCTGAAAAAAACGGTCAAAGATGCCGCCACTGCCCTGCACTTAAAAACTAAAACGACCATCGAAGCCTTAAACAATGAACAAGTGAATAACCTGCTGCATCTTAAATGGATTGCGCCATTATGTACCGAACTCGCCGCCATGCCAAACGCCGTGATTAGCCAACTGACTAGCCAAGTGCAAGCCCTTGCCAACAAATACGCCGTCACCTATTCACAAGTGGCGAATGAGATAAAAACCACCGAGCAAGAACTGGCGCATATGATGAGTGAGCTTACAGGTAATGAGTTTGATATGCAGGGCTTGGCAGAACTCACTAACTTATTGAAGGGCGAATAAGATGAGTGTGGATAACAAGCTGCCAGAGATTCGATTTAAGGGGTTTAGTGGGGAGTGGAATTACCTGACTTTAGGCGAAAATGCAAAATTTACCAAAGGACAAGGTTATTCAAAAGGTGATTTAGTTACGAGTGGATCTCCCATCATTTTATATGGCCGACTTTATACGAAGTATCAAACAGTCATTACCAGCGTTGACACATTTGTAACTGAAAAAGATAAGTCCGTTAAAAGCATGGGAGAAGAGGTTATTGTTCCTGCTTCAGGCGAATCACCTGAAGATATATCACGGGCATCAGTTATTAGTGAGCCGAATGTAATACTTGGTGGTGATCTGAATATTGTATTACCCAATAAAAAGATTCATTCAACCTTTTTAGCTTTAGCAATATCCAATGGTCGTTTAAAAAAGGAGCTATCTTCTAAGGCGCAAGGAAAATCTGTTGTTCATATTAGAAATTCAGACTTGGCAGATTTAGGCCTGATTTTACCGACTGAATATATAGAACAAACTGCCATCGGCAACTACTTCCAAAAGCTCGACTCGCTGATCAATCAACACCAACAAAAGCATGACAAGCTCAGCAACATTAAAAAATCCATGCTGGAAAAAATGTTCCCCAAACAAGGCGAAACCATACCAGAAATACGCTTTAAAGGGTTTAGTGGGGAATGGGAGAAGAAGGAGTTAGGTGAATTAGCTGAAATTATTCGCGGCGCGAGCCCTCGCCCGATTGAAGATCCTAAATGGTTCGATAGCCAATCAAGTGTTGGTTGGTTACGTATTAGAGATGTGACCGAGCAAGATGGCAGAATTCACTATTTAGAGCAGAGAATTTCAAAGCTTGGCCAAGAAAAAACTCGTGTATTGCATGAGAAACATCTGCTGTTAAGCATAGCAGCGAGTGTTGGTAAACCTGTAGTTAACTATGTTGAAACTGGGGTTCACGATGGTTTCCTAATATTCAAAAAGCCACTTTTTGAGCTTGAGTTTATGTATCAATGGTTAAAATCCTTTGAAACAAAGTGGCAACAATTTGGCCAACCAGGAAGCCAAGTTAACCTTAACTCCGATATTGTTAAAAACCTGACCATAACTATTCCTACAAATGAAGAACAAACGGTTATCGGTAACTACTTTCAAAATCTCGATGCCCTAATTAACCAACACCAACAACAAATCACCAAACTCAATAACATCAAGCAGGCCTGCTTAAGCAAGATGTTTGTTTAGAGGAGAGCAACAGAAATTATGATCACCTTTACAACCGAATCACAATTTGAGCAGGCCTTTATTGAAGTTCTCACTTATAAGGGATGGGAGTCGGAAATACTCAAAAATAAAACCGAAGCGGATTTACTGCGAAATTGGGCTTCTATTTTGTTTGAAAATAATCGCCAGCGGGATCGTTTAAACGATGTACCGTTAACCGATACAGAAATGCAGCAAATTATTGAGCAAATCAAAGAGCTTAGAACCCCGCTCAAGCTCAACGGTTTAATTAACGGTAAAACAGTGGCGATTAAGCGCGATAACCCTGCCGATACCTTGCATATGGGCAAAGAAGTCAGCTTAAAAATATACGACCGCCAGGAAATCGCAGCTGGCCAAAGCCGTTACCAAATTGTGCAGCAACCCAAATTTGAACGCGGCAGCCCTTTGCGTAACGACAGGCGTGGTGATGTGCTGCTACTGATTAACGGTATGCCGGTGATCCATGTAGAGCTAAAGCGCAGCGGCATTCCCGTTAGCCAGGCCGTAAACCAAATTGAAAAGTACAGCAAAGAAGGCGTATTTAGCGGCCTGTTTTCGCTCATCCAGGTGTTTGTGGCCATCGAGCCCAACGAGGCGAAATACTTTGCAAACCCAGGGTTAGATGGCAAGTTTAACCCCGACTATCAGTTTAACTGGGCCGATTTTAATAACGAGCCAATGAACCACTGGAAAGACATTGCCTCTACCTTGCTTTCCATCCCTATGGCGCACCAGTTGATTGGCTTTTATACCGTCGCCGACGATACCGACGGCGTGCTTAAGGTAATGCGCAGTTATCAGTATTACGCCGCCAATGCGATATCTGACAAAGTGGCCAAAACCAACTGGCAGCAACTGGGTAGCGCGGCCAATAATCCCGATCGCCTCGGGGGTTACGTGTGGCATACCACCGGTTCGGGTAAAACCATGACCAGCTTTAAATCGGCGCAGTTGATCGCACAATCCAAAGATGCCGATAAAGTCATTTTTTTAATGGACAGGATTGAGCTGGGCACCCAATCGCTCGCGGAATACCGCAATTTTGCTGGCGATGGCGAAGACGTTCAAGCCACCGAAAATACTCACGTACTCATTACCAAATTAAAAAGCACTGCCCCCGCCGATACCTTAATTGTTAGCTCTATTCAAAAAATGAGTAATGTTTTTGAAGCGGTAGACGACGAAGGCGCGGCCACAAACTCTGCGGATATTGAGAAAATTCGCGCTAAGCGTTTGGTGTTTATTGTCGATGAGGCGCACCGCTCTACCTTTGGCGACATGCTGATTATTATTAAACGTACCTTTCCGCGCGCCTTATTTTTTGGCTTTACCGGTACACCGATTCAAGAAGAAAACGAAAAAAACGGTAATACCACCAGTACCGTATTTGGCAACGAGCTACACCGCTATAGCATTGCCGATGGCATACGCGATGGCAACGTACTGGGCTTCGACCCTTACAAAGTGCCCACCTTTAGAGACAGTGATTTAAGACAAGCGGTGGCATTAGAGCAAGCCAAAGCCGACTCGGTGATGGAGGCCATGGATAACCCGGCCAAAAAGAAAAAGTTTAACCACTTTATGAATGATGTGCCTATGGCTGGCTATAAAGATGCCACTGGCAAATACCACAAAGGCATTGAAGATTATGTGCCTAAAAGCCAATATTTAAGCGAAACTCACCAAGCCAAAGTGGTGGAAGATATTCTGCATAAATGGGATGTGCTCAGCCAAGGCAATAAATTCCACGCCATTTTGGCCACTAATAGTATTGCCGAAGCCATTGACTATTACCGTCATTTAAAAGCTGCCAAACCTGAACTTAAAGTATCAGCTTTGTTTGACCCGTACATTGATAACGACGGCAGTGGTGACCGTTGCCCCACCTTTAAAGGTGATGGTCTGGACGAGGTTATGGATGACTACAATAAGCGTTACGGCCAGGATTTTGATTTTGCGCGCCATGCAGCCTTTAAAAAAGATTTAGCGGCACGCCTTGCCCATAAAAAGCCCTACGAGCGCATTCACACCGAGCCTTCGAAGCAACTAGATTTATTGATTGTTGTAGATCAAATGCTCACTGGCTTTGACTCTAAATGGCTTAATACCTTGTATTTAGACAAGGTGATTAGATACCAAAACATTATTCAAGCGTTCTCACGCACCAATCGCTTATTTGGCCCGGACAAACCCCACGGTATCATTCGTTATTACCGCTATCCACACACCATGGAGCAGCACATTAACGCTGCGGTAAAACTCTATTCTGGCGACAGACCTATCGGCTTATTTGTTGATAGGTTAGAAAGCAATCTTAAAGCCATGAATGAATTAGTAGTGGAAATTACCGAGCTGTTTGTCAGTACAGGCGTTGAGAACTTTGAAAAACTGCCAGACGATATAGAAGCCTGTGCTCAATTCGCCAAATTATTTAACACCTTTAGCCAGCACCTGGAAGCGGCTAAAGTACAAGGTTTGCATTGGGAACAGTCAGTCTATTCCTTTACTGATAATGATGTAGAACATGAGGTAACGCTGACCATAGACGAACAAGCTTACCTGAGCCTGGTCCTGCGTTACAAAGAGTTGGTAGGCAAAAGTGATGGCGGTGGCGAAGGTGGCGACGATGTGCCTTTTGATATCAGTGGTTATTTAACTGAAATAGACACCGGCAAAATCGATGCCGACTATATGAACAGTCGCTTTGATAAATTTTTAAAAGAGCTGAACCAACACCAAGACTCTGCGAGCATTGAAACCACATTAAATGAGCTGCACAAGTCGTTTGCATCGCTCACCCAAAACGAGCAAAAGTACGCAAAACTCTTCTTGCACGACTTGCAGCGCGGCGATGCGCAGTTAATTGAAGGCCATACATTTAGAGACTACATTAATACCTACAAAGATGATGCTGAAAATGCGCAATTAAACGCTGTAGTGAGTGCCCTTGGCTTAGATAAGAAGCGGCTTATAGCATTAATGGTTGATAATATTAATGATAAAAACATCAACGAGTTCGGTCGATTTGACGCATTAAAAGAATCAGTAGATAAAGTAAAAGCCAGAATATATTTTGAAAAACAAGACGGCGAAAATATCCCCCCATTTAAGCTGAACATCCGCATTGATCAGTTTCTAAAAAAGTTCATTTTCTCAAAACAGGACAGCCTATTAATTGACAACGACGTTGTCGTTACTGACATTAAATAATCCCCTCTCTCAGCGTAACTCCGTCACTTACGCTGAGAGAAATATTTCATCATCATTGCGTCATTAAACTTATCACGAGATTACAATCTATCTAAAGAAGTATCCTTTAAGATAGGTTGCCAGTGTTGTAAAATATAAATAATTAAACTTTACACTTAAATATTTACTAAATTAAAGATGAAATAGCTTTCTACCTGCATAAATCGATTAAATCAGGCTGCTGCTGTAAACCACGTGCTTACCTTATTGCACTACCCTATAGAGATATCAGCCGCTCGCATTGAATTGCGCTACTGATGCCTCGTCTACCGCATCCCTTGACCACTGTTCAGCAAGCAAAGTCCTTCAGTATTCAAATCCCAGAAACAAAAAAGCCGCCCTTGAGCGACTTTAATTTCCATACCTGGTGCCGAAGGCCGGAATCGAACCGGCACGCCTCGCGGCGGTTGATTTTGAATCAACTGCGTCTACCGATTTCGCCACTTCGGCACTGAAGGGTATGCGGAAAACGTTGAGGATTATACCGTTACCCCCTGTTTCCGCAACCCTTATCCGCAGGTGAAGGTGCAACTGCTGAAAAAAACGTCTTTTGGGTTCTCCGGGACACAGCGTGACATCCTTGTCAGAAATTCTTCACTCACTCTCGCCCGCTGCAAAGCAGTCGCTTCAGTTCTCATGTTTCACTGGCAAATACTAGTGATATCCAGCATATGCGTAATGAAGCTGATGTCCTCAAAGGCGATATCTCACAAACGCTCGATCCTGATTAACATAACAAAAGCTTTAACCCGAAACAGCCTTAACATCCGTTACCAGCGTGGGCAGATCCCAGGTGCCGCCAGCATGGATATAACGGCACATGCCGGTCCCGCCATCATAGCTTTTGCGGAAGGCCTTGCCGTCCCATACCCAGCTTTCCTGGCTCATACAGTCTCCGATACCCCGGCCTTTCTGCACATTGGTAATCTCGCCCTTGTCGTAATCCGAACCAGAGATGGTAACCAGCACCGGCGTGCCTTTGAGTTGGTTATCAATGACCCAGTAGCCATATCCTTCGTTATAAGCGGCTCGCCAGCAGAGCGCCGAAAGCAAAGCGTGTGTGTCGTCCAGTGGCGTAAGCGTGAGTCCATCGGTTTCCGGATCACTGTTTTCTGCAGGTGAATACAGGCTGTCGCACGTGTCATCGTCATTGTGATTGACTGTCGAAAGCAGGCGGGTTTTCAGCGCGTCGATTTCTGGTGCGGTCAGCAAACGGGGTTCGCCGCTGAGGGTTTTTGCCGCCTGAATAACCGGTGCGGGCACAGACTTAGCCACGCTGCTTTCTGGTTTATTGCCCTTTTTGGTGAGCGCGCCTGGCGTGCCGATACGGCCCTGAACATCATCAGCTTTCAGCAGCACGGCATAAGCGCCTTCGCCGGAAAGCAGGAAAGGCTTTGTGCCGCCTTTAAATTCGACTTTACCGCTGCCTTTGACGGCACTGATTACCGCGGAGGTCTGACTTGCCGAAAGCCGCCAGTTATCGTCAGCCGCCACCAGATCGCCTGCTGATTTCCCGTCGATCCACAGCGTCAGTTTTTCTGCCGGTTCGCTGTCATCTTCGGTGTCGCCCAGCGTCACTTCTCCCACTGGCTCCGTTGCAGGTCCAGCGGCACGGGTGAGCAGGATGGAGCCGGAGGGATCCTCTTCTTTGGCATAACCTGCAATGCGGCAGGTCAGGGTGTTATCACAGACAACTTCCCAGTCTTTGTGCTCAAGCGTTTTTCCGCTCTGGGCGGCCTGAGCCGACAGGGAGAGCGTCGCCAGCACGAAAAGCATCAGTTTACAGTTCACTTTATTCCCTCAGGTTGTATTTCTGATATCAGCACAGGTATCACTCTTTCACCATCGGTGTGAGGGAACCCAAAGCCATTGTTAATCGCCGCCAGGCTTTGAAAAAAGGTTACGCCCCGTCCTGGGCGATGCGCCTATCGGGTAACTCTCTCTTTTTTGTTAAGCGCTTCAACAAGCACGCTATGCAGCTGGCCGACAGAGAGATCGCGGATGACAGACGCAGGAATACCGCGCAGTCGTCTGCAAAGATAAACAATGCCAAAAAAATCGATGCCTTCACTATGGAAAAGATATTCGTTTTCTTTCAGAGAGAACGCCTTCCTGAAACCACCTTCTTCTGCAGAAAAGCTCACGCCGAAAACTTTTTCGGCCTCCTCCAGCAATTCAACACCATCATCGCCGGTAATCCCCAGATCCTTTTCCAGCCAGGTATTTTCATCGATTATTTCACGTCTGCATCCTGCAAAATCGCGGACAAAAGCGATAACGTCCGCCATTGAGGGTTCCATATCATTGCTCATGCTAAAGCGCTCCGCGCTATCCTGCCAATTTACAGTCGTCCTAAGGTCATTTCCTGCACCTCAGCCGCTGGATTGGCCTCTTTCACGGCGGCAAGAAAACCGGCAAAATCCCGATTGAAAAGAGTGTAGTTGTTCAGGACTCTGAATTCCCTTTCGGTTTTATAAGCTCCGGTAACGTAACGAACCAACCATACCCGGCGACTGCTGACTTCAGTTCCGGTAACTTTTATCCTGATAATATTTTCCAGCGGAACTTTGCAAAGCGTTTCGCCTTCACGCTGCTGATACAGGAAGTCGCTGTCATAGTAATAATCTTCCGTGTTCATGCCCAATTTTTTCAATATCGGCGTATTAGCCGATATCTTTTTCATCTCGCCAGGAGAAGGAGGGAGCCCTTTTTTAAGGGGCAAAGGCCTGAAGCAATACCAGATGAGCAAAATGAAGAAAGCTAACGACAGCAGTGAGAAAATAAAATAAACAAACTGATGCATTTAAATGACCCGACCTATTCGGATAGCTCCTGATTATATCGAAGAAGATATGACGCCGTTATCCGTTTTTACCGCCCTGCCTGATCATCTTTCAGTGCAGTACGATCTGTCTGACGCGTACCAGCGACAGACATTGCTGCGCACCTGCCCCATGACTGAGTTGCCTGAATAAAACCGGCAATGACCCAACGTTTTAGCCTGAGCATCCTCCCTCTACTTACCTCTCAAGCTGATGTTGTCTTGATTGTCTTACAGCGCCTGTTCGCCCTTAGAAACGCCCAACCCCCTCCCCACCTTTACGGTTTACATTTACCTGCATTTGTTATGTGATCCTGTTACGTGAATTCCTCGAGCTGTCTCGCAAAACAGGATCCTGCATGCGCTTTTACCAGGCCGATCCCCGCCTTGAAAACTACTGGCGCGGCGTTATCCTTTTTGGCAAAAACGTCGCGTCCTATAAGTTTGCTCTTGCCCATGCGCTGTACGACCTGAAGCAGCCGGACAACGATTTAATTACGCTGGAAGCGCTGGCCGTGCCTTTTGTGCGGCATTTATGCGCCCACCTGCGTCATGCGCCAAAGCAGATCACCAGCAAAAGCAGCGAGTTTCTGGAGGCATGCAGACAATTCAACGCAGGCG
>Ga0308162_1001517_pt1 | contig 18153 bp, 17 predicted proteins | sample PhySR2_FD_201370 | JGI IMG/M metagenome (GOLD analysis project Ga0308162, IMG submission 201370) | Phyllosphere microbial communities from UC Gill Tract Community Farm, Albany, California, United States - DLSLS.R2 | ecosystem: Host-associated > Plants > Phyllosphere > Unclassified | place: USA... | reverse complement strand
AAAATGCAAGCGTGTAGAACTGGTTCCGGTGCTACCCATGGTAGCGATTTTTTGCCCCGCCTTAACTTCTTGTTGTTCCCGGACCAGCATAGTGTCGTTATGGGCGTAGGCACTCAGATAATCATCGTTATGTTTTATGATAATAAGATTACCGTAACCGCGCAGCGCGTTACCGGCATACACAACGCGTCCGTCTGCGGTCGCGATGATAGCCTGTCCCTTACTTCCTGCGATATCGATCCCTTTGTTACCCCCCTCTGAGGTGGCAAAGTTCTCGATAATCTTGCCATCAGTCGGCCAGCGCCATGCTGAGATAGGCGAACTGGACGTCATACTGCTGGCAGTCGGTTCGGTAGAGCTAACCACAGGTGCCGTTACCGGTGCTGTGACAACCGTCGCAGTACCTTTATTATTCGGCAACATTTTGTTAGCACTCTGATCACCTGAGTCCTCAGAATACGTAATTACCGGTTGCGAAGCAACTACCGTGCTGGTTTTTTGTGCAGGTTTAACACTGTTATTTTGCGCCGTTACGTCTGCAGCAGAAACGGTATTACCCGGCGTTAACGGTTTGCCGGTTGCATTGCCGACCTGCAGCGTTTGGCCGACTTCCAGTCCATACGGGGCCTGGACGTTATTGCGCTGTGCCAGATCGCGGAAATCGTTCCCGGTGATCCAGGCAATATAGAACAGCGTATCACCGCGCTTCACGGTGTAGGTGCTGCCGCCGGTATAGCTTCCTTTCGGAATGTTCCCATACTGGCGGTTATACACTATGCGGCCATTTTCGGTCTGCACAGGCTGTTGTACTGGCTGAATCTGCGTTGGCTGCGTAACAGGCGTCTGAACCGGCTGAATTTGTGGTGTTTGCTGCGCCGCCGTATTGCCCATCTTAGGCGGTGGCGTGATCAACATTCCGCTGGACGTGTTGCCCGAGCCGCTGCTGCCGCCCACGGAGGAAACAGGTGCAGGTGGATTATTTGAATTTGAACAGCCCGCCAGCCAGAGCGAAACCAGTGATAATGCCGCAACACGGCTGATGGTGAATTTAGGGCTTCCCGCGCTCATTTATCCCCCAGGAATGTAATGACTTTTAGTGACGAAAAATAACCGTGACGGCACGAACCTTTCGCGCCACACCATACGCTGTATTTGCCTTAATAAACCTGGAAATTTCCGAGTCTCAGGCCAGCTCCCCTTTCACAAGAGGCACGAAGCGCACGGCTTCCACGGTATCGATAATAAACTCGCCGCCGCGTCGACGAACGCGCTTTAAAAGCTGATGTTCGTCCCCGACGGGCAAGACAAGAATGCCGCCTTCATCCAGCTGCGACAGAAGCGCGGCGGGAATTTCAGGCGGTGCTGCCGTAACGATAATGGCGTCGAACGGGGCGCGAGCCTTCCAACCCTGCCAGCCATCACCGTGTCGTGTCGAAACATTATGTAAATCAAGTTGTTTCAGGCGACGACGCGCCTGCCACTGCAACCCTTTAATGCGCTCAACGGAGCAAACATGGTGCACAAGGTGCGCCAGAATGGCCGTTTGATATCCCGACCCGGTGCCAATCTCCAGCACGCGTGATTCTGGCGTTAACTCCAGAAGTTCCGTCATGCGGGCCACCATGTAGGGCTGTGAAATCGTCTGGCCTTGGCCGATTGGCAACGCCACGTTTTCCCAGGCTTTATGTTCAAACGCCTCGTCGACAAACTTCTCACGGGGAACCTGAGCAAGCGCCTCAAGCACATGCTCGTCCGCGATCCCCTGAGCGCGTAACTGTTCCAGAAGAGTTTGTACACGTTTGCTTACCATTGCGCGTTCACTCCGACCCGATCCAGCCAGTCCGATACCACATCATGCGCGCTGTAAGCGGTTAAATCTACGTGCAAAGGAGTAACGGAAACATACCCTTCATCAACGGCCGCGAAGTCGGTATCGGGTCCCGCGTCGCACTTGTCGCCAGGCGGTCCAATCCAGTACAGCGTGTTCCCGCGCGGATCTTCCTGCGGGATCACCTTATCGGCCGGATGACGGCTGCCGCAGCGCGTCACGCGGATGCCTTTGATCTCGTCGAGCGGCAAATCAGGGACATTGATGTTGAGGATGCGCCCGGTGCGCAGCGGTTCGCGGCCAAGTGCGCGAAGAATGGAGCAGGTCACCGCCGCCGCCGTGTCGTAATGGGTATAGCCATTCAGCGACACCGCCAGCGCCGGGAACCCCAGGTGACGCCCTTCCATTGCCGCCGCGACGGTACCGGAGTAGATAACGTCATCGCCGAGATTAGGCCCGGCATTGATACCCGATACCACGATATCCGGACGTGGGCGCATCAGCGCGTTCACCCCCAGAAAGACGCAGTCGGTCGGCGTGCCCATCTGCACGGCAATATCGCCGTTATCAAAGGTAAACGTCCGAAGCGACGATTCCAGCGTTAAAGAGTTAGACGCGCCACTGCGGTTACGATCGGGAGCCACGACCTGCACATCCGCAAATTCGCGGAGGTGTTTCGCCAGCGTCTGAATACCTGGCGCATGGATCCCGTCATCGTTACTCAGCAATATTCGCATAATCACCCGACGTGTTGATAAGTTCCCTGACAACACTGGTGGCAAAACTGCCTGCCGGCAGCCAGAAGCGCAACTCAACGGTTACGTCATCCCACCAGTTCCAGCTCAGCTGTTGCGGATAGAGCAGCATCGCACGGCGTGCTGCCTCGACCTTTTCCCGCACCAGCAAGGATTGTAATTCCGGCGCATCCGCGACGGCAGCCTGTTCTGCGGCCAGCGCGCTCTCCTGCGTTCCCCAGTCGCCCTTGCCGGGCAAGGCTGCGGTAATCATCAGCGTTTTGGCGTCCACGCGCGCCTGGACATCGGCCAGCTCTTCAGCCGTTGCCACAAACCAGCTCCCGCGCCCCGCTAATTGTAGCGCATCGCCGACAACAACTTGATTCGCGTCCGGTTTTTTCAACCGCTCGCTCACCATCTGATTAAACAACGCACTGCGGGCCGCAGACAACCAAAAACTGCGTTTATTCCTGTCGCGTACCGGCGCATCGCTTTGCGCCCAGCGCAGTGCGCCCTGCAGGTTGCTGCCGCCAATGCCAAAGCGCTGCGCGCCAAAGTAGTTCGGCACGCCCTGCTCGCGGATGGCGTTCAGCCGTTTTTCCACGTCATCGCGGTTTGTAACTTCGCGTAAAATCACCGTGAACGCATTGCCTTTCAGCGCGCCCAGTCGCAGCTTGCGCTTGTGGCGGGCGTACTCCAGCACTTTACAGCCTTCAAGCTCAAATTGGCTTAAATCGGGCATGGCATTGCCCGGCACACGGGCGCAGATCCACTGTTCAGTAACGGCATGTTTGTCTTTCTGCCCGGCGAAGCTCACTTCACGGGCGTGAATTTTCAGGAATTTTGCCAGCGCATCGGCGACGAAACGGGTATTGCAGCCGTTTTTCAGGATGCGAACCAGAATATGCTCGCCCTCGCCGTCCGGCTCAAAACCGAGGTCTTCCACCACCACAAAATCTTCCGGACTGGCTTTCAGCAGGCCGTGACCCTCGGGTTTTCCGTGCAGCCAGGTCAGGTTATCGAAATCGGTCATTTTGCCGCCTTCACCAGCAGCGCCACCGCTTCACAGGCAATGCCTTCGCCGCGACCGGTAAAGCCGAGCTTCTCGGTGGTGGTCGCTTTGACGTTGACATCATCCATGTGGCAGCCGAGATCTTCGGCGATAAACACGCGCATCTGTGGAATATGCGGCAGCATTTTAGGGGCCTGGGCGATAATGGTTACGTCAACGTTGCCGAGGGTATACCCCCTGGCCTGGATGCGACGCCAGGCTTCGCGCAGCAGCTCGCGGCTGTCCGCCCCTTTAAATGCCGGATCGGTGTCCGGGAACAGTTTGCCGATATCGCCAAGCGCAGCGGCACCGAGCAGCGCGTCCGTCAGGGCATGGAGCGCGACGTCGCCATCAGAGTGCGCCAGCAGACCTTTTTCATAAGGAATGCGTACGCCGCCAATGATAATTGGGCCTTCTCCGCCAAAGGCGTGTACATCAAAACCGTGTCCAATTCGCATTATGCCTTCTCCTGAGGGGTCGAACGGGTAAGATAAAATTCCGCGAGCCGTAAATCTTCCGGGCGCGTGACTTTGATATTATCAGCGCGGCCTTCGATAAGCTCAGGGTGGAAACCGCAATACTCCAGCGCAGAGGCTTCGTCCGTAATGGTCGCACCTTCTTTGAGCGCCCGCGTCAGGCAGTCATGGAGTAATTCACGGGGGAAAAACTGCGGCGTTAACGCGTGCCATAAATCGACGCGTTCAACGGTATGGGCGATAGCCTGCTTGCCCGGTTCGGCGCGCTTCATGGTGTCGCGCACCGGGGCGGCCAGAATGCCACCGACGCGGCTGGTTTCGCTAAGCGCCAGCAGGCGCGCCAGGTCGTCCGGGTGCAGGCACGGGCGCGCGGCGTCATGCACCAGCACCCACTGCGCGTTTCTGGCGGCCTGAATGCCAGCCAGCACGGAATCGGCGCGTTCGGCACCGCCATCAACAACCGTAATCTGCGGATGATTTGCCAGCGGCAGCTGTGCAAAACGCACATCGCCCGGGCTGATTGCGATAACGACGTGGGTCACACGCGGGTGCGCCAGCAGCGCCGCCACGGCGTGCTCAAGGATCGTTTTATCGCCAATTGAGAGATACTGCTTGGGACATTCTGTCTGCATGCGCCGGCCAAAACCCGCGGCCGGCACCACGGCGCATACGTCCGAAAAAGTTACTGCCATGTCGTAATCCTGGGCCTGATTATCGATTGTTTTGTGCTGAGCCCTGATTGCGTTTAGACGCATCCGGAACCAGACGATAAAAGGTTTCGCCCGGCTTAGTCATACTGAGTTCATTGCGTGCGCGTTCCTCAATCGCCTCCTGACCGCCATTGAGGTCGTCAATTTCAGCAAAGAGTTGATCGTTTCGCGCCTTAAGTTTGGCGTTTGTTGCCTGCTGTGCCGCGACGTCATCGCTCACCCGGCTGTAGTCGTGCAGTCCGTTTTTACCGAACCACAGCGAATATTGCAGCCAGACCAGCAAAGCCAGCAACAGCAGCGTTAGTTTACCCATCCTGCCCCCTGAAAAACGGCATCCTCATCCCAAAACGCCCCTGGACTCTACGCCGGGGTCACAGAGATGCCGCAATATCGCGGGCAAATGTACCACATTTTTTTTGCAGAATCGCCCTGCACAATATCGTCATACTGTTGGTTACGGTTTGAATTATGGCTGAAGTTAGCCCATGAGCCACAAAAATAACAGGCCAAACATCAGGACCACCGTCACAATCGTGACAACGGTGCTGTACAGCAGTTTGCCATTGAGCAGGGAGTGCAGCGCAATGCCGACCACCACCGCGACAGGCATCAGCGCGAGGAAGAAAGGCCAGGTATAGAGGAAGAAGAACAGCGTGTTACCGCCGTAGATGAGAAACGGAATTCCCAGCGCCAGTAGCCACGAGACGAAGCCGACGAAAGCCCCAGGAAAGGACCAGGTCGTCTCGTCGTCGGTGGTTAACGGCTCCGACCCGGTGGTGATAATGTAGTTTTCACTGTTACGCATAGCTAATCCTGTGACCGTGACTCATCGTTCGGGAAATCGGCTCCCGAACGATACCGCCTCAGGATCTGATAATATCGTCCCGCCTGAGCAGGTCTAATAATTGGCTTACTAAATTTGTTACCAATTGTTGACCATCCAGATGAATCTCTGGGGAATCAGGCGCTTCGTAAACCGCGTCAATGCCGGTGAAATTTCGCAGTTCGCCCGCCCGCGCTTTCTTGTACAGCCCTTTCGGATCGCGCGATTCGCAAATCTCCAGCGGGGTATCGACGAACACTTCGATAAAGCGATGGTGCCCGACGCGCTCGCGTACCATCTGGCGCTCGGCGCGGTGCGGTGAGATAAACGCGGTGAGCACCACCAGCCCGGCATCTGCCATCAGGCTGGCAACTTCCCCCACACGGCGGATATTCTCTTTGCGGTCTTCATCACTGAACCCTAAATCACTGCACAGGCCGTGGCGCACGTTGTCACCGTCCAGCAGGTAAGTGCTTACCCCCTGCTGATGTAACGCCTCTTCCAGCGCACCCGCGACCGTCGATTTCCCCGAGCCGGACAGCCCGGTAAACCACAGCACAACCCCACGATGGCCGTGGAGTTGTTCGCGCTGGGCAACGGTGACCGGATGAGGATGCCAGACGACGTTCTCATCGTGAGCGGCCATTACTTGCCTCCCAGCAAATCGCGCGCGCCCCAGTGCGGGAAGTGCTTACGCACCAGCGCGTTTAGCTCCAGCTCAAAGGCGCTGAATTCAGCGCTCACCGCAGCCTGCGCGTTTGGCTCTCGCACCATTCCGGCACCCACGGTGACGTTCGTCAGCCTGTCGATCACGATCAGCCCGCCCGTGACCGGGTTCTGCTGATAAGGATCCAGCACCAGCGGCTCGTCGAACGTGAAGTCCACCAGACCGATACCGTTCAGCGGCAGTTCATTGACGTCGCGCTGGGTCAGGTTGTTGATATCAACCTGATACTGAATACCGTCCACCCGGGCACGGGTTTTCTTGCCCACGATTTTGATGTCGTAGCTTTGCCCCGCGGTCAGCGGCTGCTCGGCCATCCACACCACGTCGACAGACGCGCCCTGCACCGCCGCCAGCGTTTCACTGACGTCGACCAGCAGATCGCCGCGGCTGATATCAATTTCGTCTTTCAGCACCAGCGTCACCGCTTCGCCAGCTCCCGCTTCCGGCAGGTCTCCATCAAAGGTGACGATGCGGGCAACCGTGGATTCCACGCCGGACGGCAGCACTTTTACGCGCTGGCCAACCTGCACGGTGCCGGAGGCAACCGTGCCCGAGAAGCCGCGGAAATCGAGGTTAGGCCGGTTAACATACTGCACCGGGAAGCGCATCGGCTGTGTCTCAACCACGCGCTGAATTTGCACGGTTTCAAGCATCTCCAGCAGCGTCGGGCCGGTGTACCACGGCATGCTGGCGCTCTGGGAGGCAACGTTATCCCCTTCGAGCGCGGAAAGCGGCACGAAACGAATATCGAGATTGCCCGGCAGCTGTTCGGCAAAGGTCAGATACTCTTCACGGATCCGGTTGAAGGTCTCTTCGCTGTAGTCCACCAGGTCCATTTTGTTGACCGCCACCACCAGATGTTTGATCCCCAGTAGCGTAGAGATGAAGCTGTGACGGCGGGTCTGATCCAGCACGCCTTTGCGGGCATCCATCAGCAGGATCGCCAGGTCGCAGGTGGACGCACCGGTCGCCATGTTGCGGGTGTACTGCTCGTGTCCCGGCGTGTCGGCAATAATAAATTTACGCTTCTCAGTAGAGAAATAGCGGTAGGCCACGTCGATGGTGATGCCCTGCTCGCGCTCCGCCTGCAGGCCGTCCACCAGCAGCGCCAGGTCGAGCTTTTCGCCCTGAGTCCCGTGACGCTTGCTGTCGTTATGCAGCGACGAGAGCTGATCTTCATAAATCTGGCGCGTGTCGTGCAGCAGGCGGCCAATCAGGGTACTTTTCCCGTCATCGACGCTGCCGCAGGTCAGAAAGCGCAGCAGGCTTTTATGCTGCTGAGCATGCAGGTAGGCTTCAACCCCGCCTTCATCGGCAATTTGTTGTGCAATCGTGGTGTTCATGGCGGCTCCTTAGAAATAACCCTGACGTTTCTTCAGCTCCATGGAGCCTGCCTGGTCGCGGTCAATCACGCGGCCCTGTCGTTCACTAGTGGTCGAGACCAGCATCTCTTCGATGATCTCCGGCAGCGTTTGCGCACTGGATTCCACCGCGCCGGTCAACGGCCAGCAGCCGAGCGTCCGGAAGCGCACCATCCGTTTTTTGATCACCTCGCCCGGCTGCAGGTCGATGCGATCGTCGTCGATCATCATCAACATGCCGTCACGTTCCAGCACCGGACGTTCGGCGGCCAGGTACAGCGGAACGATGTCGATATTTTCCAGGAAAATGTACTGCCAGATATCCAGCTCGGTCCAGTTGGAGAGCGGGAAGACGCGAATGCTTTCACCCTTGTTAATCTGGCCGTTGTAGTTGTGCCACAGTTCCGGGCGCTGGTTTTTCGGGTCCCAGCGGTGGAAACGGTCGCGGAAGGAGTAGATACGCTCTTTGGCGCGGGATTTTTCTTCATCACGGCGCGCGCCGCCAAAGGCCGCGTCAAAACCGTATTTATTCAGCGCCTGCTTCAGCCCTTCGGTTTTCATGATGTCAGTGTGTTTTGCGCTGCCGTGCACGAACGGGTTAATGCCCATCGCCACCCCTTCCGGGTTTTTATGCACCAGCAGCTCGCAGCCATAGGCTTTGGCGGTACGGTCGCGGAACGCGTACATCTCACGGAATTTCCAGCCGGTATCAACGTGCAGCAGCGGGAACGGCAGCGTGCCCGGATAAAACGCTTTACGCGCCAGATGCAGCATTACGCTGGAGTCTTTGCCGATGGAGTACATCATCACCGGATTAGAGAACTCGGCCGCCACTTCGCGGATAATATGGATACTTTCCGCTTCGAGCTGCCGCAGGTGAGTAAGTCGTTTTTGGTCCATAACCGTTCCTTAAGCCAGAGTCACCACAGAAGAACGGAGGTTCTCTGCGTCTGTTGTATGTTGAAACCAGGCGAGCGTGTCGTGCAGCTGCACCACTTCCCCCACCACGATCAGGGCGGGCATGGGCGCGTCTTTCGCGAGGCGTGCAAGATCGTGTAATGTGCCGGTCGCAACGTGCTGATCGACGCGCGTGCCGCGTGAAATCACGGCAACGGGCGTCGTGGCGTCGCGACCGTGCTGAATAAGCTGTTCGCTGATGTCGGCCGCTTTCATGGTGCCCATGTAGATCGCCAGCGTCTGACGGCTCTGGGCCAGATGCGACCAGTCAAACGGCGTGCTGTCGGCCTTGTAATGGCCGGTGACAAAAGTCACGCTCTGGGCATAATCGCGATGCGTCAGCGGAATGCCGGCGTAGGCCGTGACGGCGGAAGCCGCCGTAATGCCGGGCACCACCTGGAACGGTACGCCCGCGTCGGCCGCCGCCTGCAGCTCCTCGCCGCCGCGCCCGAAGATAAAGGGATCGCCGCCCTTCAGGCGCACCACGGTTTTGCCCGCTTTTGCCGCCGCAACCAGCATTGCATTGGTCTCATGCTGCGCCACCGAGTGCTCACCGGCGCGTTTGCCCACGCAGATTTGCTCTGCGTCGCGGCGGATCAACTCGCGCACGCCGTCGGTGACCAGATGATCGTAAAAGACGACATCCGCCTGCTGGATCACCTGCAGGCCGCGCAGGGTCAACAGCCCCGCATCGCCCGGCCCGGCACCCACCAGAATAATCTCCCCCTGCGCCTGCTCGGGCTGCGTCAGCGAGGCTTCAAGCACCTCCCCCGCCTCACGTTCATTGCCCGCGGCCATCAGGCTGGCGAAGCGTCCCCGGAAGGCACGATCCCAGAATCGACGGCGTCCGTCGGTGGTTTTCACCTGCGTTTTGAGCCGCTCGCGGAAGTTCCCTGCCACCTCGGCCATCCGTCCGAGGCTTGCGGGAAGCAGCGCTTCAAGCTTTTCACGCAGCAGGCGCGCCAGCACGGGCGCATTCCCACCGGAGGAGATAGCAATCAGCAGCGGGGAACGATCGACAATAGAGGGAAAGATAAATGAGCAGAGCGGCTGGTCATCCACCACGTTGACCAGTCGGTGGCGCGCATTGGCGGCGTCGAAGACCCGGCGATTAACCGCGCGATCGTCGGTGGCGGCAATCACCAGCACCACGTTATCGAGCAATGAGTCGTGAAAATCCTCGCCTTCGATCACCTGTACGCACGCGCCAGCCCGCCGCAAAAAGGCAATTTTGCGTTCGGCGATCTCGCCCGAGCCAACAACCAGCACCGGACGATCTTTAATGGCAGCAAATAAAGGCAGGTAATCCACAACGCGACAGCTCAACTAAAAATGAGGAATAGAGGGACTATAGGGGGCGGTTTAGAACGAATGAAATTACGAATTGGAATGAGTAGTTACTCAATGGAATAACGCCTCAGAAAAGCAAATATCAAAAAGTGCTTAACTCGCGAAAATTCGGGCATTTAAGCGCAATTCAAATTGTGTATACCGGATCACAGTTTCATACTACGCGAGTTAAAATTTTGCTCTGTTTTAAGGACTCACTATGTTTTCCGCAACGCGCCACCGTATTGCTGCTCTGGCGTTCGGCGTTTGCTTTATTTTTGCGGCTCAGGCCAAAAATACACCGCTGGGCGAAATCGCGAACCAGCAGGCGCGGCATATTGCGACGGTCTTTCCTGGCCGCATGACCGGCACGCCCGCCGAGATGCTCTCCGCCGACTATATTCGCCAGCAGTTTGCCGATATGGGCTATCAGAGCGATATCCGCTCATTTCACAGCCGCTATATCTATACCTCACGCAATAAAATGAAAAACTGGCACAACGTGACCGGCAGTACCGTCATTGCCGCGCATGAGGGGAAATCAGCCGAACAGATTATCATCATGGCGCATCTCGATACCTTTGCGCCGATGAGTGACGCCGACACCGATAATAATCTCGGCGGGCTGACGTTACAGGGAATTGACGATAACGCGGCGGGGCTGGGCGTCATGCTTGAGCTGGCCGAACGGCTGAAAAATATCCCGACGAAATACGGCATTCGTTTTATTGCGACCAGCGGCGAAGAGGAAGGAAAACTCGGCGCTGAGAATCTCCTTAAGCGCATGAGCAATGACGAGAAGAAAAATACGCTGCTGGTGATTAACCTCGATAACTTGATCGTTGGCGATAAGCTTTATTTCAATAGCGGACAGAGCACCCCGAGCACCGTGCGTAAATTAACGCGCGACAGGGCGCTGGCTATTGCACGCAGTCACGGGGTCTATGCCTCTACGAACCCTGGCGGTAACCCGGATTACCCTAAAGGCACCGGCTGCTGCAACGACGGTGAAGTGTTTGATAAAGCGGGGATCCCGGTCCTGTACGTCGAGGCCACCAACTGGGGGCTGGGTCAAAAAGATGGCTATCAGCAGCGCGCTAAATCAAAATCCTTCCCCGATGGAACAAGCTGGCATGATGTCAGGCTGGATAACCAGCAGCACATTGACAGTGCCCTACCGAAACGGATTGAGCACCGCAGCCGCGACGTCGTGAAGGTGATGCTGCCGCTGGTGAAGGAGCTGGCGAAAGCAGGGAAAGCCTGAGGTTTTTTAGTATCGTGGGGCCAGATGCCCTCACCCCCCCCTCTCCCACAGGGAGAGGGAGCAAACCCCCATCACCCGTAGGCCTGGTAAGCGCAGCGCCACCGGGCAAAGGCTTAAGCACGGTCTGATGCCCTCCCCCACAGGGAAAGGACTGAAAGCTGATCACCCTTCGTGCAACCCGCATTCGCGCTTCAGCCCGAAGAAGCGCGTCTCTTCTTCGGCCATGCCCGGCTCCCATTTACGCGTGGTGTGGGTATCCCCTACCGACAGATAGCCTTCATCCCACAGCGGATGGTATTTCAACCCGTGTTTTTGCAGATACTGGTATACCGTCCGGTTATCCCAGTCGATGATTGGCAGCACCTTAAACACGCCGCGCTGCACCGCCAGTACCGGCAGCGAGGCCCTGCTACCGGACTGCTCGCGACGCAAACCGGCAAACCAGGTTTGCGCATTCAGCTCTTTTAACGCCCGGTTCATCGGCTCGACCTTGTTAAGCTCATTGTATTTCTCAATGCCCTCAACGCCCTGCTCCCACAGCTTGCCGTAGCGTGCCTCCTGCCAGGCCGCGCTTTCCGTCGCGCGGTAGACCTTCAGGTTCAGCTTGAGCTTGTCCGTCAGTTCGTCAATAAACCGGTAGGTTTCCGGGAACAGGTAGCCGGTATCGGTGAGGATCACCGGAATGTCCGGGCGGATCTGGTTCACCAGATGCAGGCTGACCGCCGCCTGGATACCGAAGCTCGACGAGAGCACATAGTCACCCGGCAGGTTTTCCAGCGCCCACGCCACGCGCCCTTCGGCGTCCAGCGTTTCGAGATGCGCGTTGGTTTCTGCGAGAGCCAGAATACGTTCGACTTTTGGCAATGCGTTAAGCGCGTTTAGATCGAGTACGGACATAAAGACCTCGTTAGCCTGTTTTCCGGGCGGCACGGCGTATGCCCGGCCTACAACACCTGTTAAACCGTCGGGATGTTACTCCCAAAAATCCCGTGCGGGATCGAGCACCGGGCGGATGATGCCCGCACGTACCGTAAAGTCGCCGAAGCCTTCACCCGCTTCGCGCTCTTTCGCCCAGCGCCCGACAAGCTGGTCAATGGAATCGAGAATTTCCGGCTCCGTGATGTTTTCGCGGTACATCCGTGGAATACGTGTCCCCATACGGTTACCGCCAAGGTGAACGTTGTAGCGGCCCGGCGCTTTGCCAACCAGCCCCAGCTCGGCCAGCATCGCACGGCCACAGCCGTTCGGGCAGCCGGTAACGCGCATAACAATATGCTCGTCCGGGATACCGTATTTTTGAAGAATCGCTTCGACCTTGTCGGTAAACGATGGCAGGAAGCGTTCCGCCTCGGCCATCGCCAGCGGGCAGGTCGGGAATGACACGCAGGCCATCGAGTTTTCGCGCTGCGGCTTCACGGCGTTCATCAATCCGTGTTCCCGCGCCAGCGCCTCGATCGTCGCCTTCTGGTTTTCCGGCACGCCGGCAATAATCAGGTTCTGGTTAGCGGTAATGCGGAACTCGCCCTGGTGAATTTTTGCAATTTCCAGCAGACCGGTTTTCAGCGGACGGCCCGGATAATCCTGGATACGGCCATTTTCGATAAACAGCGTCAGGTGCCAGTTATCGTCGATACCTTTCACCCAGCCAATGCGGTCGCCGCGACCGGTGAATTCATAAGGACGGATCGGTTCAAATTTAATACCTGCGCGACGCTCCACTTCCTCTTTGAACGTCTCAACGCCCACGCGCTCAAGGGTGTATTTGGTTTTGGCATTCTTACGGTCGGTACGGTTTCCCCAGTCGCGCTGGGTCGTAACCACCGCTTCCGCGACGGCCAGCGTGTGCTCCAGCGGCAGGTAGCCAAACTCGCTTGCGGTACGAGCGTAGGTTTTCTTATTCCCGTGTTCAATGGAGAGACCACCGCCCACCAGCAGGTTAAAGCCGACCAGCTTGCCGTTTTCAGCGATCGCCACGAAGTTCATGTCATTGGCGTGCAGATCGATATCGTTCTGCGGCGGGATCACCACCGTGGTTTTGAACTTACGCGGCAGATAGGTCTGGCCGAGGATCGGTTCTTCGTCGGTGGTCGCGACTTTTTCCTGATCGAGCCAGATCTCCGCATAGGCGCGGGTGCGCGGCAGCAGATGTTCGGAGATCTTCTTCGCCCATTCGTAGGCTTCGGCATGCAGCTCGGACTCGTACGGGTTCGAGGTGCAGAGCACGTTACGGTTCATGTCGTTGGCGGTCGCCAGCGCGTCCAGGCCCACGGAGTGCAGCATCTGATGCACCGGTTTGACGTTCTTCTTCAGAATGCCGTGGAACTGGAAGGTCTGACGGTTGGTCAGACGGATGCTGCCGTAAATAGTGTTTTCACCGGCAAACTTGTCGATCGCCTGCCACTGTTTCGTGGTGATCACCCCACCCGGTAGGCGGCAGCGCAGCAGCATCGCGTGGCGCGGCTCCAGCTTCTGCTCCGCGCGCTCGGCGCGGATATCGCGGTCGTCCTGCTGGTACATTCCGTGGAAACGGATCAGCAGGAAGTTATCGCCTTTGAAACCGCCGGTCAGACCGTCGTTCAAATCTTCGGCAATGGTGCCGCGCAGGTAGTTGCTCTCTACCTTCATGCGCTCGGCATCAGACAGTTTGCCTTCGACCACCAGTGGGCCAGGATGTTTTTCGCTCATTAGTAGACATCTCGCTGATAACGGCGCTCAACGCGCAGCTCACTTAAAAACTCGTCCGCCGTTTCGACGTCCATACCGCCGAATTCGGCAATCACTTCCAGTAACGCCTGCTCAACGTCTTTCGCCATGCGATTGGCGTCGCCGCAGACATAAATGTGGGCACCGTCATTGATCCAGCGCCACAGCTCTGCGCCCTGTTCGCGCAGTTTGTCTTGTACGTAGACTTTTTCTTTTTGGTCGCGAGACCAGGCCAGGTCGATGCGCGAGAGCACGCCCTCTTTGACATAGCGCTGCCACTCAACCTGATAGAGGAAATCCTCGGTAAAGTGCGGGTTGCCGAAGAACAACCAGTTTTTGCCCGGGGCCTCGTCCGCCGCGCGCTGCTGCATAAAGGCGCGGAACGGCGCGATGCCGGTGCCCGGGCCAATCATAATGACCGGTGTTTCCGGGTTGGCCGGCAGGCGGAAGTTATCGTTGTGCTCAATGAACACGCGCACGTCGCCCTCTTCCTCCACGCGGTCGGCCAGGAAACTCGAGGCGCCACCAGCCCGCGCGCGGCCTTCGATGTCGTAACGTACTACGCCCACGGTGACGTGCACTTCGTTTTCCACTTCTGCCTGCGAGGAGGCAATGGAGTACAGGCGCGGCGTCAGCGGACGCAGCAGGCCGATCAGGGCGTCGGCATCCAGCTGTGCCGGAGAGAAACGCACCATATCGACAATCGGCGTGGTCGCCGCGTAATGCTGCAGCTTCGCTTTATCGCCCACCAGCGGCAGCAGCGATTCGCTGCGCGTTAAGGTGGCGTAGTTCTCAACGATATTGGCGGTATTCACCGTCAGCTCAAAATGCCACTGCAGTGCTTCGGCAAGCGGCAGCGTTTTGCCGTCCAGGGTGACGGTTTCATCGCCCTTCAGCCACAGCAACTCCACCAGCTCGTTCACTAATGCAGGGTCGTTCTGATACCAGACGCCCAGCGCATCGCCCGGCTGGTAGCGCAGGCCAGAGTCGCCGAGATCGATTTCGATATGGCGAACGTCTTTTTCAGAGTCGCGACCGGTAATTTTCTGATTAACGGAGAGGCTCGCCGTCAGCGGCTCTTCTTTGGTATACGGGCTGGTGTGAATATCGTTCACTGCGCCAGCGGCGGTAACCGCCGCCTGGGCCGGGGACTCTTGCGGGACGCGCGATTTCAGCACGTCAACAATACGTGCACGCCACTCGGCCGCCGCGGGCTGGTATTCCACATCCGCATCCACGCGATCCAGCAGACGCTCTGCGCCCAGTTCCGCCAGCCTGCTGTCGAAATCTTTTCCGGACTGGCTGAAGAATTCATAGGAAGTATCCCCCAGGCCGAACACGGCAAAGGCGGTACCCTCAAGCTTAGGGGCTTTCTTCGAGAACAAGAACTTATGCAACGCTACCGCTTCTTCAGCGGGTTCACCTTCACCCTGGGTAGAGGCCACCACCACCAGCAATTTTTCCGACGCGATTTGTTTGAATTTATACTCCCCGGCATTCACCAGGTTCACGTTCAGTTTGGCTGCCAGCAGATCATCGCGAAGCTGCTCTGCCACGCGGCGCGCGTTACCCGTCTGCGAGGCGGAAATCAGCGTAATGGCCGGGGGTTGTGCGACAGCAGCAGGCGCCGTCGCCACAGCACCAGGCTGCTGGTTCAACATTCCCCAGAAATAGCCGGAGACCCAGGCGAGCTGTGTGGGTGAAAAATCAGTGGTCGCGGCCTGAAGGCGCGCCAGTTGCTCCGGGTTTAGCGGAAGCAAGTTTGAAGGTGGGGCCTGTGTTGTCATGCGTCGTTATGTTCCAGTAGCAAAGCGGACTTTAAGCGAATAAATCCAAACTGAAGATAAGGTTAACGGCGAGGATAATAACAATTAAAGAAGGGATGGAAATAATTAATAACCAAATGAACTAACCTGTTTTAGTTATCGTTCTTAACGATAAAAGCGATTAATTAAGTTACTGATATAGAAAAATAAAAACCATAATTTGGGTCACTTTTTGCAGCCGTCACTGTAAAGGCCGTTTTAGTTAATGCTAAAAAATGTGCTTTCCGGTACTATGCGGCGGTTTTTTCCGCATTATTTGAGAGTTCATGATGTCCACCACACTGTTTAAAGATTTCATCTTCGAAGCCGCACACCATCTTCCACACGTTCCCGCCGGGCACAAATGTGGCCGTCTGCACGGGCACTCTTTTATGGTGCGTCTTGAAATCACAGGTGAAGTCGATCCGCATACCGGTTGGATCATGGATTTCGCCGAGCTGAAAGCGGCGTTCAAACCGACGTACGATCGTCTGGATCACTACTATCTGAACGATATTCCGGGCCTTGAAAACCCGACCAGCGAAGTGCTGGCAAAGTGGATTTGGGATCAGGTGAAACCGCTGGTGCCGCTGCTCAGCGCGGTGATGATCAAAGAGACCTGCACGGCAGGCTGTATCTATCGCGGCGAGTGAAGCTAAGCGCCGGATGGCGACGCAAAGCGTCTTATCCGGCCTACAAAACAGGCCCGGTAAGCGCTAGCGCCACCGGGCTTTTTTTTAAGCAATATTCAGGTACTTATGCGTTTGCATAGACAGACGCCAGTTACGCGCAATGCAGGTTTCGATGCACAGGCGCGTGGCATCTTCTTTCTGGCTGATGGGCTGTAGCGCAATGATGCGCTGTTTTTCATCCGTCAGCGTCGCCAGCAGTTCGTCCAGGGCTTCGATATCCCGCACGCGGCCAACCGGATGTTTAATCTCATCCGCGCGCTCCAGCGCCTGAGACAGCACGTCGTATCCGCCGCGCATGTTTACCTTCGGCGAGACCGTGACCCAGGTCGTGTGAGAGCAGCGAACTTCATGGGTGCCGCTGGTTTCGATCTGGCAGCTATAGCCGTTCTTCTCAAGCAGTTCGGTCAACGGCATTAAGTCGTGAATGCAGGGTTCACCACCGGTGATCACCACATGGCGCGCCGTCCAGCCCTGACGGCCGATGATAGCCAGCAGATCTTCCGCGTTGCCCGCGCCCCACTTATCGCTCTCTTTGGTTTTCGCCAGAATGCTAAACAGCGACACTTCCCGATCTGCGAGTTTATCCCACGTATGTTTGGTATCACACCAGGCGCAGCCAACCGGGCATCCCTGTAAACGAATAAAAATAGCGGGAACGCCGGTAAAGTAACCCTCGCCTTGCAGGGTCTGGAACATCTCGTTAATCGGGTACTGCATAGTCAACTCTGTTAATGGGGTGAACACTAATTATCGCAGATGTTGCCCTCAAGGTCATCCGCGAGAGCTGCTTTAGCGCAGACATAAAAAAACCCGCCGAAGCGGGTTTTTATCAGAACGCAGGTTCAGGATTAAGCCTGACCTTTGATCTCTTTACGGCCGTTGTATGGTGCTTTTTCGCCCAGGGCTTCTTCGATACGAATCAGCTGGTTGTATTTAGCAACACGGTCAGAACGGCTCATAGAACCGGTTTTGATCTGGCCTGCAGCGGTACCCACTGCCAGGTCAGCAATGGTCGCATCTTCAGTTTCGCCAGAACGGTGAGAGATAACAGCGGTGTAGCCAGCGTCTTTCGCCATTTTGATCGCAGCCAGAGTTTCGGTCAGAGAACCGATCTGGTTGAATTTGATCAGGATGGAGTTAACGATGCCTTTCTCGATGCCTTCTTTCAGGATCTTGGTGTTGGTTACGAACAGGTCGTCACCAACCAGCTGGATTTTGTCGCCCAGTACTTTGGTCTGGTATGCGAAACCATCCCAGTCAGACTCGTCCAGACCGTCTTCGATAGAAACGATTGGGTACTGTTTGGTCAGGTCTTCCAGGAAGTGAGTGAACTCTTCGGAGGTGAACGCTTTGTTGCCTTCGCCAGCCAGAACGTATTTACCGTCTTTGTAGAATTCAGATGCTGCACAGTCCATCGCCAGGGTGATGTCTTTACCCAGCTCGTAACCTGCTGCTTTTACCGCTTCAGCGATAACAGCCAGTGCTTCTGCGTTAGAACCCAGGTTTGGCGCGTAGCCACCTTCGTCACCTACAGCCGTGTTCATACCTTTAGCTTTCAGAACTTTCGCCAGGTTGTGGAACACTTCAGAACCCATACGTACCGCTTCTTTCAGGGTTTTCGCGCCAACTGGCTGAATCATGAATTCCTGAATATCAACGTTGTTGTCTGCGTGCTCACCACCGTTGATGATGT
>Ga0308162_1001515_pt1 | contig 18177 bp, 15 predicted proteins | sample PhySR2_FD_201370 | JGI IMG/M metagenome (GOLD analysis project Ga0308162, IMG submission 201370) | Phyllosphere microbial communities from UC Gill Tract Community Farm, Albany, California, United States - DLSLS.R2 | ecosystem: Host-associated > Plants > Phyllosphere > Unclassified | place: USA... | reverse complement strand
CATTCGCAACCGCGTGAAAAAGCAGATGGAGAAATCTCAGCGTGAGTACTATCTGAATGAGCAAATGAAAGCCATTCAGAAAGAACTGGGCGAGATGGACGACGCGCCGGACGAAAACGAAGCGCTGAAGCGTAAAATCGACGCGGCGAAGATGCCGAAAGAGGCGAAAGAGAAAGCCGAAGCAGAACTGCAGAAGCTGAAAATGATGTCTCCAATGTCGGCTGAAGCGACCGTTGTGCGTGGCTACATTGAGTGGATGGTACAGGTTCCGTGGAACGCCCGCAGCAAGGTCAAAAAAGACCTGCGTCAGGCGCAGGAAATCCTTGATACCGACCACTACGGCCTGGAACGCGTGAAAGACCGCATTCTTGAGTACCTCGCGGTACAGAGCCGTGTAAACAAAATCAAAGGGCCAATCCTGTGTCTGGTTGGGCCGCCAGGGGTAGGTAAAACCTCTCTGGGCCAGTCCATCGCGAAAGCGACCGGACGTAAGTATATCCGCATGGCATTGGGCGGCGTACGTGATGAAGCGGAAATCCGCGGTCACCGTCGGACCTATATCGGCTCCATGCCGGGTAAACTGATCCAGAAGATGGCGAAAGTGGGGGTTAAAAACCCGCTGTTCCTGCTCGATGAAATCGACAAGATGTCCTCGGACATGCGTGGCGATCCGGCGTCTGCACTGCTTGAAGTGCTTGATCCAGAACAGAACGTGGCGTTCAGCGATCACTATCTGGAAGTGGACTACGACCTGAGCGATGTGATGTTCGTGGCGACCTCCAACTCCATGAATATTCCGGCTCCGCTGCTGGATCGTATGGAAGTGATCCGTCTGTCCGGTTATACCGAAGATGAGAAGCTGAACATCGCTAAGCAGCACCTGCTGCCGAAGCAGATTGAGCGTAACGCCCTGAAAGCCAACGAGCTGACAGTTGATGACAGCGCGATTATTGGCATCATTCGTTACTACACCCGTGAAGCGGGCGTGCGTAGCCTTGAACGTGAAATCTCTAAGCTGTGCCGTAAAGCGGTGAAACAGCTGCTGCTGGATAAGAGCCTGAAGCACATTGAGATTAACGGCGACAACCTGCATGCGTACCTTGGCGTTCAGCGCTTCGACTACGGTCGTGCCGACAACGAGAACCGCGTGGGCCAGGTTACTGGTCTGGCATGGACGGAAGTGGGTGGCGATCTGCTGACCATCGAAACCGCCTGTGTACCGGGCAAAGGCAAGCTGACCTATACCGGCTCGCTGGGTGAAGTGATGCAGGAATCCATTCAGGCAGCGCTGACCGTGGTGCGTGCGCGTGCGGAGAAACTGGGCATCAACCCTGATTTCTACGAAAAACGCGACATCCACGTTCACGTTCCTGAAGGGGCAACGCCGAAAGACGGCCCAAGCGCCGGTATCGCGATGTGTACCGCGCTGGTCTCTTGCCTGACGGGTAACCCGGTGCGTGCCGATGTGGCGATGACGGGTGAAATCACCCTGCGCGGCCAGGTTCTGCCAATCGGTGGATTGAAAGAAAAACTGCTGGCGGCGCATCGTGGTGGGATCAAAACCGTATTAATTCCGGACGAAAATAAACGTGACCTGGAAGAGATTCCGGACAACGTTATTGCCGATCTGCAGATCCATCCGGTGAAACGCATTGAGGAAGTTCTGACTCTCGCACTGCAGAATGAACCCTCCGGAATGCAGGTTGTAACCGCAAAATAGTGACCTCGCGCAAAGAGCGTCAATAAAAACAAGGCTGGTAAGTCATTTCGTACTTGCCAGCCTTTTTTTGTATAGCTAATTTAGATTGCTGATCGGGCCAGCCATCAACAACGGGTGTTGTAAGGTCATGGCAGGCCTGATATAACTGCTGCGCGGTCGCGTTGTGAAGGATTCAGACGCGATATAAATTATAAAGAGAGGAAGAGAACAGTGAATAAATCTCAACTGATTGACAAAATTGCTGCTGGTGCTGATATTTCTAAAGCTGCAGCTGGACGTGCGTTAGATGCTTTAATTGCTTCTGTTACTGAATCTCTGCAGGCTGGGGACGACGTTGCACTGGTTGGTTTCGGTACTTTTGCTGTTAAAGAGCGTGCTGCCCGTACTGGCCGCAACCCTCAAACCGGTAAAGAGATCACTATTGCTGCCGCTAAAGTGCCGGGCTTCCGTGCAGGTAAAGCGCTGAAAGACGCAGTAAACTGATTGCTTTCCCGCTTAAGGGAAGCCGAAAAGTATAAGGGCGCATCATTCGATGTGCCTTTTTTGTTTGTCCAGGCCTGATTTGTGCGAGTTTATGCGAGTTGTGGGCTGACAATCGCACTGGTTTCTTGTCACAATACGCCTTTACGCGCAGCGGTCAGGATTTTCCGTTAGCGTCAGGTAACCAGTCACATACAGCGGAGTGTTGTTACACCATGATGGACAGCTTACGCACGGCTGCTAACAGTCTCGTGCTCAAGATTATATTCGGTATCATTATCGTGTCGTTCATATTGACCGGCGTGAGTAGCTACCTCATCGGCGGTGGCGCCAACTATGCCGCAAAAGTGAATGGCCAGGAAATTAGCCGTGGGCAGTTTGAGAATGCTTTCGCCGGTGAACGTAACCGTATGCAGCAACAGCTGGGCGATCAATTCTCTGAACTGGCTGCAAACGAAGGCTACATGAATAACCTGCGCCAGCAGACGCTGAACCGTCTTATCGATGAAGCGCTGCTTGACCAGTATGCCAAAAATCTGGGGCTGGGGATCAGCGACGAGCAGGTTAAAAAAGCGATCTTCGCGACGCAGGCATTCCAGTCTAACGGTAAATTTGATAACGCCCGTTATAACAGCATCGTTAATCAGATGGGGATGACGGCAGACCAGTACGCGCAGGCGCTGCGTAACCAACTGACCACCCAGCAGCTCATCAATGCCGTTGTGGGCACGGATTTCATGCTCAAAGGTGAAACGGACGAACTGGCTGCGCTGGTGGCGCAACAGCGCGTTGTGCGTGAAGCGACTATCGACGTCAACGCCCTGGCTGCGAAGCAGCAGGTGAGCGACGCCGAAGTGAACGCCTGGTACGAGCAGAACAAGAATTCCTTCGTTGCGCCTGAGCAGTTCCGCGTAAGCTACATCAAGCTGGATGCTGCCGCTCTGCAGGGGAATGCCTCAGATGCGGACATTCAGTCTTACTACGACCAGCACCAGGATCAGTTCACCCAGCCGCAGCGTAACCGCTACAGCGTGATCCAGACCAAAACCGAAGCCGATGCCAAAGCCGTTCTCGACGAGCTGAACAAAGGTGCCGATTTCGCGACGCTGGCGAAAGCAAAATCCACCGACATCATCTCTGCCAAAAATGGTGGCGATATGGGCTGGCTGGAAGCGGCAACGACCCCGGACGAACTGAAAAACGCCGGTCTGAAAGACAAAGGCCAGCTGTCTGGCGTGATTAAATCCTCCGTTGGTTTCCTCGTGGCGCGTCTGGACGATGTTCAGGCCGCGAAAACCAAGCCGCTGGCTGAGGTGCGCGATGAGATCGCGGCCAAAGTGAAGCAGGAAAAAGCGCTGGATGCCTTCTACGCCCTGCAGCAGAAAGTGAGCGATGCCGCGAGCAACGATAACGAATCTCTGGCGGGTGCAGAGCAGGCCGCGGGTGTGAAAGCCGTTGAGACGGGCTGGTTCGGCCATGACAACCTGCCGGAAGAGCTGAACTTCAAGCCGGTTTCTGATGCCATCTTCAACGGTGGTCTGGTGGGCGAAAACGGTGCGCCGGGTAGCAACTCAGACATCATTACCGTCGACGGTGACCGTGCCTTCGTGCTGCGCGTGACCGAGCATAAAGCTGAAGCGGTGAAACCGCTGGCTGAGGTGAAAGACCAGGTGATTGCCCAGGTTAAACACAGCAAAGCCGAGCAGCAGGCGAAACTGGACGCTGAAAAACTGCTGGCCGCTCTGAAGGCGGGCAAAGGTGATGAAGCACTGAAAGCTGCGGGTCTGAGCTTCGGTGAAGCGAAAACGCTGAGCCGTACCGGTCAGGACCCTGTCAGCCAGGCGGCGTTCAGCCTGAGCCAGCCAGCCAAAGGCAAGCCAGGCTACGGCACTGCAACCGATATGCAGGGTAACGTGGTTCTGCTGGCGCTGGATGAAGTGAAAGCGGGAACGCTGCCGGACGCACAGAAAAAAGCGATGGTTCAGGGTATCACCCAGAACAACGCTCAGATCACGTTCGAAGCGATGATGAGCAACCTGCGTAAAGAAGCCAAAATTAAGCTCGGCGACGTCATCACGCAGCAGCAATAATTACGTCGCTGCTCGCAGATTTTCGTAACGCTCTGCAAAACCTAAAGGCCGCTTTCGCGGCCTTTTCCATTTCTGTTATCTGCCGTTTGTGCCTGTTTTCCCTTGTCGCTATCGTGATGTGGCTGTCAACAAACAAGGAGAAAACAGCATGAAACGTGGAATCAAAGCACTGCTTATTACACTGGCTATTGCCACCACCGGGATGAGCGCAGGCGCGCTGGCGACAACGCCCGCAGCTAAAACGCAGGCTGCCCAGAGTAAATCTGATTCAACCGCACAGGCGCAGGGGCAAATGAAAGCCATTGACGCGGGTAAAAGCGCGGAGGATGACGGCACGCGAGTGAGCATCAATTCGGCATCGGCAGAGGATCTTGCCCGCGCGATGAACGGCGTCGGCCTGAAAAAAGCCCAGGCGATCGTCAGCTACCGGGAAGAGTACGGTCCATTTAAAACGCTCGACGATCTGAAACAGGTCCCGGGCATGGGGAGCTCGCTGGTTGAGCGCAACCTCTCACACCTGACGTTGTAATCACACAATAACTTGCACGGCGGCAAAAATTTGCCAGGATAAAGAGGTCATACCAGTTATGACCTCTGAACCTATAACTACAGTAAAGGCTTTTGCGCTATGCAGACAAAAATCAAAGTACGCGGTTTCCATCTTGATGTGTACCAGCACGTCAATAACGCTCGCTATCTCGAATTTCTGGAAGAGGCTCGCTGGGATGGCCTGGAAAACAGCGACAGTTTTCAGTGGCTGACCGCACACAACATCGCGTTTGTGGTCGTCAATATTAATATCAACTACCGACGTCCGGCCGTGCTGGGCGATGTCCTGACCGTGACCAGCCAGGTCCAGCAGCTTAACGGAAAAAGTGGTGTACTAAGCCAGGTGGTGACGCTGGATCCAGAAGGGCAGGTGGTAGCGGATGCCCTGATCACCTTTGTGTGCATCGATCTCAAAACGCAAAAAGCGCTGCCGCTGGAAGGGGAGTTACGTGAAAAGCTGGAGTTGATGATCGTGTAAGGTGAGATAGATATCACCGTGCTGTCGGCGCTAACGTGGCGGCAGCACGGTGTAATGCCTGGTTATTTCAGGCCGGTCTTTTGCTTCATGGCGGCCATCACGCCGGGTTTATCGTCCAGGTAGTGATTCAGGCCATTAGCACGCAGGTTACAGGCCGCACACTGGCCGCACCCGTCGCCTTTGATGCCGTTGTAGCAGGTCAGGGTTTCGCTGCGCACCAGGTCCAGTTTGCCCCAGTAGTCTGCCAGCGCCCAGGTTTCGGCTTTGTCGAGCCACATCAGCGGCGTTTCGAAGCGCGTCTCTTTCGCCATGCCAAGGTTTACCGCGTGGTTCAATGCCTTGACGAACTCATCGCGGCAATCCGGATAGCCTGAAAAATCGGTTTCACACACGCCGGTGATCACCGCTTCGGCTTTAACCTGGTATGCATAGATCGCGGTTAAGGTCAGAAAGAGGATATTGCGGCCCGGCACAAAGGTGTTCGGGATGCCGCTGGCGTCAGGTTTGTAATCAGGAACCGGAATACTGTCGCGGGTGAGGCTGCTCACGGCCAGTTCGTTTAACAGGTTAACGTCCAGCACCTTGTGCGCACGTGCGCCCAGTTTCAAGGCCAGTTCGCGCGCAACGTCGATTTCTGCGCGATGGCGTTGACCATAATCGAAAGTGACACAGTGAACTTCATCGTACTGATGAAGGGCCTGAATCAGGCAGGTAGTGGAATCTTGTCCTCCGCTGAACACGACGACGGCACGTTTCATAAATCATCTCGACAGTTACGGTAAAAACGTTATGTTACCGCCTGGCTATGGCGGCGACCAGCCCCTTCACGATTTGAGGGCCGGAAGCCAGGCTTCGGTGAAGTCAAACCAGCCCCGGGTATTCAACCGTATCCCGTTGACGCCCGGCGGGGCGCTGATCCGGTACTGATAGTTAAACAGCGGCGTCAGCACCGCATTTTCCATCAGCTGGCTGAATATCGCTTTAAGCCCGGCGTGCCGTGCCTGCTCATCCACCTGCGTTTGCACCGCGTCCAGCGTCGCCTGCAGGTGCGAATACTGCGGCGCGCTTAACAGATGCGGCCACAGCGGGTCGCAGCGTAACCACTGTTCGAGCGTATATTCCGGCGCTTCGCCAATCAAACGATCGCCCATCATGATGTCGGCCTGCGCCAGGGCCGGGCATCCATCCCAGTTTTTGGCGTCATGAAAAATCAGGGTCAGCTCACAGCCTTGCCGGGAAAGATACGCTTTCAACTGGTTCGCCATGGTGTGTAGCTCAACGGGAAGATGGTAAACCAGCGTCAGCGTTTGCGGCAGCGGCACGTCGGTGAGGTCCGGCCACTCGGGAATGTGCCACCCGGGAAGCAACTCCTCTGTAGGGGTGATTAACCCCTCGTCCAGCGGAAGGGTGTGCAGGAGCGTGGAAAGGTGGATGATATTGACCAGCCGTTTCGCCTGGCGTTCGCTGAGGCGGCCGCCCTGTTTAAGCGTGAGATAGCAAAAGCCGAGGCTGGTGCTGTTACTCACCAGCCGCAGACTGGCCAGCTCGTCCGGCTCGCCAATGGCGATTTGAACCGGGTGACGGCAGCTTGTTCCCAGCCCGGAATCGAAAAGCTGTGGGGTGATCCAGAACTCGATCGCTTTCAGCAGCGGATGGCTCAAGTGGTACTGCTCATGGCTTTCAAGACGGACCAGCTCCGCATCATACAGGGTAAGCCTGAACGGACCGCAGCCCGTCATCGGCTGGTCAGGGTGCGCAAGCCGGCTGCAGTAGGTTGCCAGCCGGTGCGCCAGCCAGTAATCCGGGCGATGCAGCATAAACGTCAGGCACTGAGGATGCGTCACTTCAACGCGCAAAACGCTCTGAAACAGCTTTTGCAGGGCGGGCATGGTCAGCAGCCCCAGCAGGCTTTGCTGCAACTGGGCGGTGTCGACTTTATCGCCGTTGTGCCAGTGTAGCGTGGAGCGGATATAAAAATGCCAGCGCAGCCCGTCGGGAGAGACCTCCCAGTGGTGCGCCAGATCGCCCGCCGGTTCATTGCTGCTGTCGTGAAAGCGGGTTAATCCGCAAAAGACCTGGCTTGCCAGATGCTGCTCCGCCCGGCCGGGCAAAAAGCCGGGCGTTAGCGGGTCCAGTGAGCGGTAGTAGGGGATGCGCAACACGGGCGTATCGTTCTCCCAAAGGCCACCCATAAACGGATGCAGCAGGGCGCGCAAATCCTCAGGCGCAAGCTGCGCCAGTTCGAGCGCATTATGCTGCTGCCCGCTTTTCAGCGCCTCTTCCATCATCGTATTACGCAGGGACTCCGGGGTGACGTGGAACGTCAGTTCACCGCGCTTGCCGCGGCCGGACTGCGCACGCCAGCTTAGCCAGCCCGCCTCCTGCGCCTGGCGCAACAGCGTACGCACGTGCCGCTCGCTGCAAAAACAGCGGCCAGCAAGCTCGTTGACGGTGACCTGCTGTGGCGCACCACCGGAGGGCTGCCACAGGCGTTGATACTGATTGAGACGGTTAAGCAGGCGCATAAGAAACCCGGAACAATAATTATCATCTATTCACTATTACTTCCGTATATCTCACGCAATACTGATGCACAAGTTAATTGCATCTTTTTTCAGGAGTACTCATGGCTCGGCTCGCAGCATTCGATATGGACGGCACCTTGTTAATGCCGGATCACCGTTTAGGGGAAATCACCCTGAACACGCTGAAGCGTCTGCACGAGCGTGATATCACTCTGACATTTGCCACCGGTCGTCATGTTCTGGAGATGCGCCATCTGATGGGCGCGTTTTCCCTGGACGCGTTTTTGATCACAGGTAACGGGACGCGGATCCACTCCGTCGAAGGCGATGTGCTGCACCGCCAGGATCTCAACCCGGAAGTGGCGGACATTGTGCTGCACAGTACCTGGGATACCCAGGCCAGCGTACATGTCTTCAATGATAACGGCTGGTTTACCGGACAGGCGATCCCCGATCTGCTGCACGCTCACGTTTATAGCGGGTTCAGCTATCAGATCGTCGATCTGCGCCGCCTCCCCGCGCATGCGGTGACCAAGATCTGTTTCTGCGGCGATCACGACGATCTGCGCCGCCTGCGCGTGCAGCTTAACGAAGCGTTAGGGAACCGCGCGCATTTGACCTTCTCGGCGGTGGACTGTCTGGAAGTGCTGCCGGTGGGCTGTAACAAAGGCTCGGCCCTGGCGGTGCTGAGCGACCACCTGGGCTTAACGATGCAGGATTGTATGGCGTTCGGCGACGCCATGAACGACCGCGAGATGCTGGGCAGCGTCGGTCGCGGTGTGATTATGGGGAACGCGATGCCGCAGCTGATTGCTGAGCTACCTCATCTGCCGGTTATCGGACACTGCCGTAACGAAGCCGTGTCCCATTTTTTGACTCATTGGCTGGACAACAACAACCTCCCGTATTCCCCCGAATAGTGAGACCCTTCCAGCAAGCCAGACTTCGGTCTGGCTTTTTTTTATTTCAGCATCCCGGCAATTTGCGCTTTCCATGGCGCAATGTCACCGATATTGGCCTGCACCCACCCGGTGTTGTAATAGGTATCCAGATAGCGCTCACCGCTGTCGCACAGCAGCGTCACGATAGAGCCTGTTTTCCCGGCCTCGCGCATGCGCACCGCCAGCTGTAGCGCGCCCCACATGTTGGTCCCGGTGGAGGCACCGACCTTACGGCCAAGCTGTGTCTCCAGCCAGTGGGCCGTCGCCACGCTGGCCGCATCCGGTACGCGGAGCATCTCGTCCACCACGTCAGGAATAAACGACGGCTCTACGCGCGGGCGACCAATCCCTTCTATTTTGCTCCCCACCGGGCTGCGCAGCCCGGCATCACGGCTCTGCCAGTAGTCGAGGAACACCGAGTTTTGCGGGTCAACCACCATCAGCTGCGTATCGTAGCCCTGACAGCGGATGTAGCGTCCGATTGTCGCCGAGGTGCCGCCGGTGCCTGCGCTCATCACAACCCAGGAGGGTACCGGATGAGGCTCGTGGGCCATCTGGCGGAAAATACTGTCGGCAATGTTGTTATTGCCCCGCCAGTCGGTCGCACGCTCGGCAAAGGTGAACTGATCCATGTAATGGCCGTTCAGCTCGCGGGCCAGCATCTCCGATGCGGCGTAGATTTCGCAGGCGCTTTCCACAAAGTGGCAGCGACCGCCGTAAAATTCGATCTGCTCGATTTTGCGTTTGGCGGTGCAGGAGGGCATCACGGCGATAAACGGCAGGCCAAGCAGGCGGGCAAAGTAGGCCTCTGAGACCGCCGTTGAACCGGATGAGGATTCAATGATGGTGGTGCCTTCTTTAATCCAGCCGTTACATAACCCGTATAAGAATAGCGAACGCGCCAGGCGGTGCTTCAGGCTACCGGTAGGATGGGTGCTTTCATCTTTCAGATAGAGCTGAATGCCCGCAAAGCCGGGCAGCGAAAGGCGGATCAGATGGGTATCAGCCGAACGCTGGTAATCGGCATTGATTTCGCTGATGGCATGTTTAACCCAGTTGCTATTCATCGTATTTATCCGTTTGTCATTTTGTGCCCAGCATAGCGAAAAGCACAGAAAAAATTGTTGCTATCTGGCCTTTAAAATAGAATGTAAGGAGAAAAATTTTCTCTGTGAGGTGGGTATGCTAGATAAAATTGACCGCAAGCTGCTTTGCCTGCTGCAAAACGACTGCACCCTCTCTTTGCAGGCGCTGGCAGATGCCGTTAATCTGACCACCACACCCTGCTGGAAGCGCCTGAAAAAGCTGGAAGATGACGGCGTCCTGCTGGGGCGCGTGGCGCTACTGGATCCCGAAAAACTGGGGCTGGGGCTGACCGCCTTTGTCCTGATAAAAACGCAGCATCACAGCAGTGAATGGTATTGCCGTTTCGTTAACCAGGTTTCAGATATGCCTGAGGTGCTCGGTTTCTGGCGCATGGCCGGTGAGTACGATTACCTTATGCGCGTCCAGGTGGCTGACATGAAGCGCTACGACGACTTTTACAAGCGGCTGGTCAACAGCGTGCCGGGCTTGTCGGACGTCACCTCCAGCTTCGCGATGGAACAGATTAAATACACCACTGCGTTACCTATTGAATAACTTCATACAATACCTTCAGGAACAAACCGCGTGCGATTATTTGCCCAATTGAGCTGGTACTTTCGTCGGGAGTGGCAACGCTACCTCGGTGCAGTCTGCCTGCTTATTATTATTGCCATTCTGCAGCTGCTCCCGCCGAAAGTGGTGGGATACGTCGTGGACGGCGTGACCGAGCAGCATTACACCGCCGCACGGGTGATGATGTGGGTGGGAACGCTGGTGCTGACCGCGGTTATTGTCTACCTGCTGCGCTACGTGTGGCGCGTGCTGCTGTTCGGGGCGTCCTATCAGCTGGCCGTTGAGCTGCGCGAAGATTTTTACCGCCAACTGAGCCGCCAGCATCCTGAATTTTACCTGCGCCATCGCACCGGGGATCTGATTGCCCGCGCGACCAATGACGTCGACCGCGTGGTCTTCGCCGCCGGGGAAGGGGTGTTGACCCTGGTCGATTCCCTGGTGATGGGCTGCGCGGTTCTGATCGTCATGTCGACCCAGATCAGCTGGCAGCTCACCCTGCTCGCGCTGCTGCCGATGCCGCTGATGGCGCTCGCCATCAACCGCTACGGCGAAAAGCTGCATGAGCGCTTCAAGCTGGCGCAGGCGGCGTTTTCCTCCCTGAACGACCGCACGCAGGAGAGCATGACCAGCATCAGGATGATCAAAGCCTTTGGTCTGGAAGACCGTCAGTCAGCCCTGTTTGCCGCCGATGCCGCCGATACCGGGGCGAAAAACATGCGCGTGGCGCGGATTGACGCCCGGTTTGATCCCACAATTTATATCGCGATCGGTATGGCGAACCTGCTGGCCATTGGCGGCGGCAGCTGGATGGTGGTGCAGGGAACGATGACCCTCGGGCAACTCACCAGCTTTGCCATGTATCTGGGGCTGATGATCTGGCCGATGCTGGCTCTGGCATGGATGTTTAACATCGTGGAGCGCGGTAGCGCGGCCTATAGCCGTATCCGCGCCATGCTGGCTGAAGCGCCGGTCGTCAATGACGGCAGCGAAGCGGTTCCGCAGGGGCGTGGCATCGTGCAGGCGGACATCCGCGAGTTTCGCTATCCGCAGACGGAACATCCGGTGCTTGAGAACGTCACCTTTACGCTTGAACCGGGTCAGATGCTGGGGATTTGCGGCCCGACCGGGTCCGGCAAAAGCACGCTTCTGTCGCTGCTCCAGCGCCATTTCGATGTGACAAAGGGGGACATTCGTTTCCACTCTCTTCCGCTGAGTAACCTGCTGCTGGACGAGTGGCGCAGTCGCCTGGCGGTGGTCAGCCAGACGCCGTTTTTATTCTCTGACACCATCGCCAATAACATCGCCCTCGGCTGCCCTTCGGCGACGCAGGAAGACATTGAGCATGTGGCGCGCTTAGCCAGCGTTCACGAGGATATTCTGCGCCTGCCGCAGGGTTACGAAACGGAAGTGGGCGAGCGTGGCGTTATGCTGTCTGGCGGGCAAAAACAACGTATCTCCATTGCCCGCGCGCTGCTCCTGAACGCGGAGATCCTGATCCTTGATGACGCCCTCTCCGCCGTTGATGGCCGAACGGAACATCAGATCCTGCACAACCTGCGCGAGTGGGGGGAAGGACGCACGGTGATCATCAGCGCGCACCGTTTGTCGGCGCTGACGGAGGCCAGTGAAATTCTGGTGCTGCAGCACGGGCACATTGCTCAGCGCGGGCAGCACGAGCAGCTGGCTGAATCGCCCGGCTGGTATCGCGATATGTACCGCTATCAGCAGCTTGAGGCGGCGCTGGACGATGCGCCGGAACCGGAAAAGGAGGCGTCTGATGCGTAAATTTACCGCCCAGTGGCCGACGCTAAAACGCCTGCTGGCCTACGGTTCGCCGTGGCGAAAACCGCTGTCCATTGCCGTGGGGCTGTTGTGGATTGCGGCCATTGCCGAAGTGAGCGGTCCGCTACTCATCAGCTACTTCATCGATAATATGGTGGCGAAACGCGATCTGCCGCTGGGGCTGGTGGCGGGACTGGGCGTGGCCTATATCGGGCTTCAGTTAACGGCGGCCGGGCTGCACTATGCCCAGTCGCTGCTATTTAACCGCGCGGCCGTTGGCGTCGTGCAGCAGCTGCGTACGGATGTTATGGATGCGGCGCTGCGCCAGCCGTTGAGCGAATTTGATACCCAGCCGGTCGGGCAGGTGATCTCGCGCGTGACTAACGATACCGAGGTGATCCGCGATCTTTACGTCACCGTGGTCGCAACCGTCTTGCGAAGCGCGGCGCTGATTGGCGCGATGCTGGTGGCGATGTTTAGCCTCGACTGGCGGATGGCGCTGGTGGCGATAACCATCTTCCCGGCCGTCCTGACGGTAATGGTTATCTACCAGCGCTACAGCACGCCTATTGTTCGCCGGGTGCGCGCCTATCTGGCGGACATCAACGATGGCTTTAACGAAGTGATCAACGGCATGAGCGTTATTCAGCAGTTCCGCCAGCAGGCGCGCTTTGGCGAGCGGATGGGGGAAGCCAGCCGTTCGCACTATATGGCGAGAATGCAGACGCTGCGCCTCGACGGTTTTCTGTTACGCCCGCTGCTGAGCCTATTCTCGGCGCTGGTGCTGTGTGGTCTGCTGATGCTGTTTGGCCTGACAACCCAGGGGACCATTGAGGTTGGGGTGCTGTACGCCTTTATCAGCTACCTTGGCCGCCTCAACGAACCGCTGATTGAGCTGACCACGCAGCAGTCGATGCTCCAGCAGGCGGTCGTCGCCGGGGAACGCGTTTTTGAACTGATGGACAGACCGCGTCAGACCTACGGTGATGATGACCGCCCGCTGCAAAGCGGCAGCATTGCCTTTGATAACGTCTCCTTTGCCTATCGCGATGACCGGCTGGTGCTGCAGGACATCACCCTGGATATCCCGTCGCGCGGCTTTGTGGCCTTAGTGGGGCATACCGGCAGCGGCAAAAGCACGCTCGCCAGCCTGCTGATGGGCTACTACCCCTTAACGCAGGGAGAAATTCGTCTCGACGGGCGTCCTCTCGCATCATTAAGTCACAACACGCTGCGTAAGGGCGTCGCAATGGTGCAGCAGGATCCGGTCGTGCTGGCCGATACCTTCTTCGCCAACGTGACGCTCGGCCGACCCTTTACTCAGGAACAGGTCTGGGACGTGCTGGAAAAGGTGCAGCTGGCAGACCTGGCGCGGGGGTTTAGCGACGGGATCAACACCAAACTGGGCGAGCAGGGCAACAATCTGTCCGTTGGGCAAAAACAGCTTCTGGCGCTGGCGCGGGTGTTAATCGACACGCCGCAGGTGCTGATTCTGGATGAAGCCACGGCGAGCATTGATTCCGGCACCGAACAGGCGATCCAGCAGGCGCTGGCGGCCGTACGCGATCGTACGACGCTGGTGGCGATCGCCCACCGTCTTTCAACGATTGTGGATGCTGACATTATTCTGGTGCTGCACCGTGGACAGGTTGTGGAGCGCGGCACGCACAGAGAGCTGCTCGAAGCGAAAGGGCGCTACTGGCAGATGTATCAGCTGCAACTGGCCGGTGAAGAGCTGGCCGCCAGCACCCGTGAGGAAGCGTCCCTGAACGCCTGATGCACCATAATCAGGCATTGCGCCGACGGGCATATCCGTTGGTGCAAAAATGAAACGCACCGTGCACTGCCATGGTGCGTTTTTTTTCGCCTGTTAAATGACAATCCCCGTCCTGCGTTCACCGCGCCGCTTTTTCCTCGCTTTTTCAATTCTGGCATACCGCTTGCAATAGCCTCTTCGTGCAGCTACGGCCAATACCGAATTCTGACTGGAGGGGATTTATGAAGCTCGTTACGGTGATTATTAAACCATTCAAACTTGAGGACGTGCGTGAAGCCCTGTCTTCCATGGGTATTCAGGGGCTGACGGTCACCGAAGTGAAAGGCTTTGGGCGTCAGAAAGGGCATGCCGAGCTTTATCGCGGCGCGGAGTACAGCGTTAACTTCCTGCCAAAAGTGAAGATTGATGTCGCAATCGCAGACGATCAGCTTGATGAAGTGATTGATATTATTAGCAAAGCTGCCTATACCGGCAAAATTGGCGACGGCAAAATTTTTGTTGCTGAACTGGAGCGCGTCATTCGCATCCGTACCGGCGAAAACGACGAAGCGGCTCTTTAATTAACGCCTGCATACAGTGATAGGGATCGAGAAAATGAAGATAGCAACGATTAAAACGGGTCTGGGGTCACTGGCGCTGCTGCCGGGCCTCGCCATGGCTGCCCCTGCTGTGGCAGACAAAGCAGATAACGCCTTTATGATGATCTGCACCGCGCTGGTGCTGTTCATGACTATCCCGGGCATTGCGCTGTTTTACGGCGGCCTGATCCGCGGCAAAAACGTCCTCTCTATGCTGACGCAGGTGGCCGTGACGTTCGCGCTGGTCTGCATGCTGTGGGTAGTGTACGGCTACTCGCTGGCCTTCGGGGAAGGCAACGCCTTCTTTGGTAACTTCAACTGGGCGATGCTGAAAAATATCGAGCTGACCGCCTTAATGGGCAGCTTCTACCAGTATATTCACGTGGCTTTCCAGGGATCGTTCGCCTGTATCACCGTCGGGCTGATTGTCGGCGCGCTGGCCGAGCGCATTCGTTTCTCGGCGGTGCTGATTTTTGTGGTGGTCTGGCTGACGCTCTCCTATGTGCCAATTGCGCACATGGTCTGGGGCGGCGGTCTGCTGGCCTCCCACGGCGCGCTGGACTTTGCGGGCGGTACCGTTGTGCACATTAACGCTGCGGTGGCGGGCCTGGTCGGCGCATACCTGATCGGCAAACGTGTGGGCTTTGGCAAAGAAGCATTCAAGCCGCATAACCTGCCGATGGTGTTTACCGGTACGGCAATTCTCTATTTTGGCTGGTTCGGCTTCAACGCCGGTTCAGCAAGTGCGGCTAACGAAATCGCGGCGCTGGCCTTTGTGAACACCGTGGTGGCTACCGCGGGCGCAATCCTCTCCTGGGTGTTTGGTGAGTGGGCGGTGCGCGGTAAACCTTCCCTGCTGGGTGCCTGTTCAGGTGCGATTGCCGGTCTGGTTGGTATTACCCCGGCCTGTGGGTACGTGGGCGTTGGCGGCGCGCTGCTGATCGGCATCGTGGCGGGTCTGGCCGGTCTGTGGGGCGTTACGGCCCTGAAGCGCGTACTGCGCGTGGACGATCCTTGCGACGTGTTTGGTGTGCACGGCGTCTGCGGCATTATCGGCTGTATCATGACGGGTATCTTCGCCTCAACGTCGCTCGGTGGCGTGGGCTACGCGGAAGGCGTGACCATGATGCATCAGGTGCTGGTCCAGCTGGAAAGTATTGCCATCACCGTGGTGTGGTCTGGCGTAGTGGCCTTTATCGGCTACAAGCTGGCGGACATGACCGTGGGCCTGCGCGTACCGGAAGAGCAGGAGCGCGAAGGGCTGGACGTCAACAGCCACGGCGAGAACGCTTATAACGCGTAACCAGAGTCCATTGCCCGGTGGCGCTGCGCTTACCGGGCCTGTGATTTTGCTTTTGTAGGCCGGGTCAGGCGAAGCCGCCACCCGGCTTTTTTACGTCAACCGCGATTACGCATTACCCCTTCCTGCACCGTTGAGGCCACCAGCACGCCATCCTGGGTATAGAACTCGCCCCGCACAAACCCGCGGGCGCTGGATGCCGACGTACTCTCCACGCTGTAAAGCAGCCAGTCGTTCATGTCGAACGGACGATGGAACCACATGGAGTGGTCAATGGTTGCTACCTGCATCCCTTTTTCCAGGAAGCCAACACCGTGCGGCTGCAACGCGACTGGCAGGAAATTAAAATCAGAGGCATAGCCCAGTAAATACTGATGCACGCGGAAATCTTCCGGCACGCTGCCGTTGGCGCGGATCCACACCTGGCGTTTTGGCTCGGCGACGTGGCCCTTCATCGGGTTATGGAATTCGACGGGGCGGATCTCGAGCGGCTTATCGCAGAGAAACTTCTCTTTCGCCTGAGGCGGCAGCAGGTGCGCCAGCGAGCGGGCGATGTCCGTCTCAGATTTCAAATCATCCGGTGCAGGCGCTGGCGGCATGGTCTTCTGATGCTCGTAGCCCGGTTCGGGTGCCTGGAATGAGGCGGTCATGTAGAAGATCGGCTTGCCGTGCTGGATGGCTGCCACACGGCGGGCGCTAAAACTGTTGCCATCACGCAGGACTTCAACATCATAAACAATGGGTTTTGCGCTATCGCCCGGGCGCAGGAAGTAGCTGTGAAAGGAGTGCACCAGACGGTCCGTCGGGACGGTTTCCTTTGCGGCGTACAGCGCCTGGCCAACCACTTGCCCCCCGAAGACCTGGCGTAAACCTAAATCTTCGCTCTGTCCGCGATAGAGTCCTTCCTCGATTTTTTCCAGGTTCAGTAACGTCAGCAAATTGTTCAGTGCTTGACTCATAATTGTCCTCAATATAACGCCGTGGCGAAAGATACGCTGAGTATAACGCAGAAATCTAAGTGGTCCGATGGGTAGATTAGTCTGAATATCCAGTCAAAATTAGGCATTAATCAGTGATTTGTGCCACACTTAAAAACGTTATGTGAATGTAAACGACATCGGATGGGATCGATCCCGCTGGTGCATTGATGATAAGGAGACTTCAATGAAACTCGTGCCTATGCTAAGTGGTCTTGCGATGGCGGTTGCGCTATCAGCCTGTGCCGATAAGAGCGCCGATGTAGCCGTTCCAACCGCTACCCCGGGTGGAGTAAGTACACTTTCGCAGCAAACCATTAAGCAGCCGAATGTTTCTGGTACGGTATGGATCCGTCAGAAAGTGGCTTTACCGCCTGATGCAGTCCTGACGGTTACGCTTTCCGACGCGTCTATGGCCGATGCCCCGTCTAAGGTGCTGGCACAGCGTGCGGTACGTACCGAGGGTAAACAGGCGCCGTTCAGCTTCGTGCTGCCGTTTAACCCGTCAGAGGTTCAGCCTAACGCGCGTATCCTGCTGAGTGCCGCGGTGACGATCAACGATAAGCTGGTCTTTATCACTGATACGGTTCAGGAAGTGATCAACAAAGGCGGCACCAAAGCCGACCTGACGCTGGTGCCTGTCCAGCAGACCGCCGTGCCGGTCGCGCCGCAGGCAAATCAGCCTGCGATGCCAACAAACCCTCCTACCCAGCTTTAATCGGCCTTTCGCCCTCTCTTTCGGGAGAGGGCGCTAATAGCGCCAGCGATACTTCTGTATATCAATCTGCCCTTTTCCTGACACCTGTACCCCTTCTGCGAGCAGCGCCTGACGCTGACGCTGTAAATCCGGCCCCGTGAGCGAGATGGCGCCGTGGCGGTTCACCACCCGGTGCCACGGAAGCGTGCTGCCTTCCGGCAGACGTTTAAGCACGCCGCCTACCTGTCGCGCAGCACGCGGTGATCCCGCCAGCCTGGCGACATCGCCATAGGTGGTGACAAACCCCTCCGGGATGGAGGCCACAATCTGCCACACGCGCTGCGGGAAAGAGTCGTGTCTGTCCATTACTGCTCCTGTCGGAATTGCGATTCTGGCGTTCAGAGGCCTGAAAAGGAGATAATACCTGATATTAAAGGGAAGTTTGCGCAATAAACCACCATCCAGTTGCGGGCGGCTTGCAATTAGGGTGCTGCATGGGGATAATGCGCCAGCGCGTTGGTTATCAACGCTCTCAATGGGGGCTCTGTTGGTTCTCCCGCAACGCTACTCTGTTCACCAGGTCAGGTCCGGAAGGAAGCAGCCAGGGCAGACGACGTGTGTGCC
>Ga0308162_1001506_pt1 | contig 18270 bp, 36 predicted proteins | sample PhySR2_FD_201370 | JGI IMG/M metagenome (GOLD analysis project Ga0308162, IMG submission 201370) | Phyllosphere microbial communities from UC Gill Tract Community Farm, Albany, California, United States - DLSLS.R2 | ecosystem: Host-associated > Plants > Phyllosphere > Unclassified | place: USA... | reverse complement strand
GCCAAAACTAATCCCGCTCATTTCACGAGCCTCTGCAAAAGCACCTGTGAGCGCATCTGGTGAAACTGGCCCCGGCTTTCTTCCCCCGCGCCGGACTGCAGAATAAATCAGGCTATCCGATGGGTTATCCTTCCGGCACTCCTCTACGATCCCCTCCAGTGACATCCCCAGTTCTTTCAGTTTTAAATCCAGTGGCATCGCCAGCTTATGACCAGTCTTGTTTTGCGTAACAAACAACCGACCATCCTTGATCGCACTGAATTTCATACGCGTTACATCCTCCCGGCGCTGTCCGGTGAGCAGGCCAATGTTCATCGCATTTTGCAGCCAACCGCCCATGCTTTCTGCGGCCTTGCGGATAGCAAGAAATTGCTCAAGTGATAAGCGCTCGCGCCTAACTTCAGGTGATGGGGTTCTGGTTGGCTCTACGGGATTCCTGTCGATAATGCCTTCAACAACAGCCTCACGGAAAACATCCATCAGCAGCGATCGCAATGCAACCGCCATGCTGTGCTTCCCACATTGGACATACGTTTCAAGGAAAACTGCAATATCACGCGTACTGATCGCGGTAATAGGCCGCCGACCAAACTCGACCTGAATGGTAAGCAACTGGTTGCTGCGTATTTTCATGGTGCTTGGCTTGAGGTTGCGACGCCCCAGGATGACGTCATACCGCTCAAGCCATTTACTCACTGTGAAATCAGGCGCCTCTTTAAGCCGATCGAGAAGGGCGGATGGTAGGTAGTTTTGTTCAATGTAGCTGTTCGCTTCGATAGCCTGAGCAACCGCGTCCTTGCGGGGTATCTTACCCAGTGAAATCTCCTGACCGGTCACAGGATTTCGCCAGGAGTAAATCTGCTTCGTTTTACGAAACGTCAGGTTCCTTGGCAGATTAGCGTCGTACCGCTTTGGCCTGTTCGACATGTTTCAGTTTCTCCATCAGCGAGCCCTTTTTCGGCGGTGCTACGTATTCCGGCCTGCGCTTCATCATCTTCTTGCGCGGGTCAACGTATACCGAATCCGGTTCGAGTTTGTATTCTTTTCCGTGAAGCTCCGGGCATGGGTAAATCCTGCCCTCCCTGACCCAGCGGCGCAGGGTGGATAAAGAGGGCGGCTGCGAATATGTTGCCGACGCCCACTCCTGAAGGTTCATTAGCTTAGCCATAATTTCTCCTGCACTTTTTAACAGAACTTTTTCGCAAACTAACGCAAGTTTTCATTCGGAGCGATCTCTACTCCTTATATAGCCAGTTCCAGACCAGCACTATGCAAATAAAAAAGGCGAGCCATGTGAGGAACTCGCCCGGGGAGAAGTTGCGGAGGGTGTTCATGTTTTGCTGCTCAGGATGTTGAATGCAGTTGCTGCCACTCGTGGAACTTGTCCATTACCAAGGGCTTTAAGTCTGTCCACCCCATAGGCCACATCATCAGCCACTCGACATAATCGGGGCAGGCGTTCAGGCCAGGCGTTTCCTCCCCGCCAGCCTCCAGGTGCTGCCAGGCTAGATAATCCTCGAGGTTGTGCCTGTGATCGCCAGTCCTCGCCCGACACCATGCTATTCCATGCCCGCCCATGCTGGCCCTTGGGGTAGGCAACAAGCCAGATTCTGTCGCGGTTATGGGACGCTCCGCACTCTGATGCTGAAATACAACACCATTCCGCATCGAGCCCCAGCGAGGCAATATCACCAAGGACCACGGCAAGTCCTCTTCCCACAAGCAGAGGTGAGTTTTCCAGCAGCACGTATTGAGGTCGAACCTCATCGACGATTCTTGCCATTTGCTTCCAAAGTCCCGATCGCTCTCCTGATATTCCTGCTCCGGAGCCTGCCGCTGAAATGTCTTGGCAGGGAAACCCGCCAGAAATGACATCAACAATTCCTCTCCATGGTTTTCCGTCAAAACTGCACACGTCAGACCAAATCGGGAAAGGCCGGAGAACTCCATCATTTTGTCGTTTCGCCAGAACTTGTGCGGCGTAAGCGTCACGCTCAACTGCACAAACTGTTCTCCATCCAAGGAGGTGCCCGCCGAGTATTCCTCCGCCAGCGCCTGCGAAAAGAGCCAGCTCATTCATTTATTCCTCTCACTGTCTTATCTCCTTATCCACCTGCCGCACGTAATAGCTCAGCCATAGCTTCGCTGGAAACGTATTTGGCGGCAGGGCGGTAATTGATTTGGCGTGTTTGTCTAGAATGGAGGTAGTGATGCGGTCGTGATCTGATTTGGGCCTGCCATCTATGGCATTGATGATTTCGCTCCTGCACTTACGCGCTACGGCCCTTAGCGCATTCTCTGCTACCGGCGTCACGCCACCCTCCTATGCTGCTTAGCGCGCTCAATGCGCTCATAATCTTCCCGGCACTCAGCCGAACAGAAGCATCCCGTGTTCACCGACTCTTCGCAGTAATAGCAGGCACCAGTGAATTGCATTTCCGGGTGCCTGCGGTTAGCCAGCGCGATATTGCGCTCCAGTTCCTCAAGCTCAGCGGCCTGGTCTAATTCGTCAGACATGTTCTACCTCCGAAATTTGGGTGTAAAAAAACCCGCCGGAGCAGGTTGGTTTTTTTATCTAAATGGTATTTATTTAGGATCGATTGTTACTTCAACCCGTATACCAAAGATGTGATATCCATGAGCCCTGATATTCTCCTCTGCCTTTTCAGCATTGAGGCCGATGATTCCTGGCTGAAGGGTGAGGCCAAGATTAAATGGCGATATATTTGCGAATGCTGCGTCTTCAAGGTTAAGAGCCTTGCCAGTTACCTGACTACCTGCTTGAACAACTAGAAACTTGTTGCGCTGTATATTGCTCTGATAAATATCAACAATCATTTCCCTTCATCCTTTTCATAAGCCGGGTCCAATCCCCGTGGAAACCTCATCGACTGTTCCCTATAAAACTTTAGCTATACACGCAACAAAAAACGTCTCGGTGGGCAGCTTTCCATTAGTGCTTAGGCATCTTTATGAAATATTCATCTCGGCCATAACCATCTTTCCTCTTCTTTATTGGCAACTGCTTCGCAGCCGAATACATACCCCTATCGAGGTTAGCGTAGCCATAAGCTCCATGCTCATCAGCCTTTGTTGCGACCGATAAAACTTTACTCTGCTCTTGGCCATCACACATAACGAATATGACTTTAGCCTTGATATAATCCCTCACAGCCTCTCCTCTTTCTGATAAGCCGGGTCAGTGCCGCGCGGGAATTGCAGCGCAACGTTCCTGTAATGCTGCAATCTCTCCCGGAAATACTCCCTCATAGCTTCAGGCTGCTGCATCTCCACTTCATGCGGGATAACAGGCTGATTCATACGCTCCTTGTATGCGACACCTGACGCGGCTAAATCCACGTTAATCCTGTCACGTTCTTCTCTGCTACGTCCTGCTAAGTTGTGTGGCATCACTATGTCCTCCTTAAGCGAGTATATAGCGCTATCCTTAAAGCAGGAGGTGTTTATGTGTGGACGTTTTGCGCAGTACAGCAGCAGAGATGAATATTTCGAAGCCCTCGGCGTGAAGCCTGACGAAATTATCTATGACCCTGAGCCGATAGGGCGCTTTAACGTGGCTCCCGGTACAAAGGTTTTGCTGCTTAATGAACGTGAGGATGAATTGCACCTTGACCCTGTTTACTGGGGCTATGGCCCTGAATGGTGGAACAAGCAGCCACTCATCAACGCTCGCGGCGAAACTGCTGCAAGTGGACGTATGTTTAAGCCTCTTTGGGAGCACGGGCGTGCAATCGTGCCTGCAGATGGCTGGTTTGAATGGAAGAAGGGCGGTGAGAAGAAGCAACCCTACTTCATCTACCATAAGAAAAAGCACCCCTTGTTCTTTGCTGCCATCGGCAAATCGCCTTACGACAAAGATCATGGACATGAAGGCTTTGTCATTGTCACTGCTGAAAGTAACAAAGGCATGGTTGATATCCATGACCGTCGACCACTGGTACTCACCCCTGACGCAGTTCGGGAGTGGCTTAGTTCTGAAACCAGTCCCGAACGCGCTCAGGAAATCGCACACGAAGCGGCTCTCCCAGAAAAAGACTTCTCTTGGCACCCAGTGACCAGCAAGGTCGGCAACATCCATAACCAAGGTAAAGAAATGATTAAGGAGATCGACCCCTCATGAGCATGGAAGATTCAAAGAGAAAACATGAAGCTGTAATTCACTTTGGCGCAGATCACATCGTAATTGAGCGCAGATATCGCGCTCTGGGTGCTCTGAACGATTTACTGATAGCTGTATGGTTTTTAATTGGGAGCATTTTTTTCTTTTACGACTCACTAATGACTGATGGTACATGGTTGTTTGTTGCTGGAAGTCTCCAGTTACTTTTACGCCCAGTGATAACGCTTGCTGAGCTGATACACGTAAAGAAGGCATATGGCAGGAGCTAGGCTTGAATGTGACCATTATTCACTCTCCACGCGCTTAATGATTGGCAAGATCGCCGCCTACAGCGTGTCACTCTGTACTTTGAGCTCATTGAAATAATCCGGTCGGACATAATATCTTTCTTAGCTAAGATGCGGGCTTTTATAAATCACAACTTCACTCATTCTCTTACCCCTAATGCCGCTGTCAGGCTCAATGCTGCGGGGAAAATAGTCAGATAGCAGGCAACAAAAAACCGCCCGTAGGCGGCTTCAAGGTTTTAATCAGATTAATCATCGTACCCGGCAACCTGACGCAGCGTCCGCTTAGGCGAATCGCCCGGACGCCGGGGATCGTTATTATGATTGCTGGTTCGAATGGATGCCACCACCCACAGAGTCATGCGTAGCGTTTCTGCTTTTTCAATCGAAAGAGGGCTAAGCTCACCATTGTCGATCATGTTGCTGATATCTTTCAGCATGTCCTCCGCGTAACTGAGGTAATCGTCTTCTTCGATGACTTTCTGATGGAAAACCTCACTCAGGTTCGAAAGATTTTCTTTCAGTGAGTCTACTTCGGAATTCAGGCGGGTATTTTCCTCATACAGCTCTTCATACGCTGCTTGGCCTTGTCCGGCCTGATCAGCCATATCCTTCAGCTGGTTTACGTTATCGATAGCCTGTTGTGCTAATTGAGTTGTGTCAGCCATAGTAGATTCCTTTTTGGTGAAATTACGAATTTGAATCCTACTGGTCTAAAGCAATTTAAATCATTTATCTTCAGTAGGTTATGTTCTTGCCTTACATAGATACATTACGCGTGGACAAAGAAATTTAAAAGCCAAATACTGTTTATGCATACAGTAATTTTGTGTCATAAATTTGGCTTAGTGCCATCGTTAGCTTTGCTGCGCTCCTCCAGAAACCGTATCCGGCTGCGACTGGCTCGCTGGCGAACGGACTCGTAAGATCGGTTGAGTCGCCGGGCTATAAGTTTGGGTGGGATGGTTGCTGCGAGTTCTTTAAGAAGGCCTATTTCATCGGGTGACCAGCGGCGGCCAAGAGTTAACTGATTGCCGCGACGCCGGTATTCCTGAATCTGCAATTTCACCTCCTGCAAATAAGTTTGTATATGATTGCTAATCCTGCACCACGTGACCAAAGCGGCCGCGCATCTCTGTCTCGTAGTCATTCCAGACAACATCAGGCTTCGTCATAACGATTCTCGGCAGATGCGGATAGAAGGCTGCCTGTCGTGCGCACTCACGGGTGGCGCGTTCCCTGCGCCGTGCTCCCAGTGATTCCTCAGTGCGTAATTCAATCCTGCACTGCTCACCGTAACAGGCGGCAATCTGCTGCTGTGCGTCCTGCATAGCCAGCCGATGTAAACGCTGTGACTGCGTTTCATCAGGACGTGCAGAGTCCGCCGAAAGTTCGGTGAGGTTCATATCAGTGCCTTATTGGTGGGTTAAATCAGAATGGAATATCGGTGTCGTAATCAGGTTCGGTAGATTGACCACGCGACTGCTGCGGCCGACTCTGTTGCTGGCCGCTCTGCTTTGGTGGCAGGTCGATATCCCGCACGAGAATGGTTGGCGTTGAAACCTTGGTGCCGTCATCCTTTGTCCATTCTTCCAGAACGAACTCGCCGGTAACGGTGACCTTCGCGCCTCTCAGGATGCTTGCAGACAATTTCTCTGCCATCGCGCCGAACATCTTGCATTGCAGCCAGGACGTTTTCTCGTTGTCGCCAAAGCCTGATTTGGCCGGCAGGGAGAACGACGCGATGTGTTTTCCGTTTGGAGTAACGCGCAGAACGGCATCCTTGCCGACATTACCTGCGATTGTGAGCGTGTTGATTGGCATTATGCTGTGGCTCCTTCAAGCTCTGATTTCTTCATGTCGTAGACTTCCTTCGCTTTCGCCTGCTCCGGGGTGCCATCCAGCAGCTGCCAGGCTTTGGCGAATGACTGCTTCAGTTCTTCCGGGGTTTTCTTACTGAGCGCTGCTTCAGAGAAGGCAGCGAGGATATCAGCTGGTTTAGGCTTAGGCTTAGGCTTCTGCTGCTGAGGTGCTGAGGCTGACTGCTGGCGATGCTCGTTGGTATCAGCATCTTTTGAATCATCAATACCGAACAGGCCATTCAGGCAGTATTTACGGGCGTATGAGCTTGTTGCGCCGGTAATCTGAGCGTCATCCATGCCTTTCTTGTCGATGGCTTCACGGGCCATCGCAGAGGCGCTGTGCGTGGTCTCACCATCGGTAATCGTCGCTGTGGCTTTGACGTAATACCGATCGCCAATCAACACGATTTCGTCAGAGATAGACAGGAACAGGCCATTAAGCAGCGGCTTAACACCCTCAATAATGTCTTCACAGCTGCGGTAGTGATATTTGCCGAAGCTGTTGTACTGGCCTTTTGGTGCCTCCAGCGTGCGCTGTATCTCTGCCAGCCTGACGTAAAATTCCTTACTCATATCTGACTCCCATTCGCTCTGCCTGCTGCTCCGTACGGTAATCAGCAGCCGCATCCATTGCAGCCTGCTCATATGTCATTGGCTCAGCTAATTCGCCGAGCATGCCGCGCATCAGTGCGACAAATTCATCTTCTTTATGCTGCATGGCTTTTGAACCTCTTATTCCAGTCATCGTCCTGACAGTTGTGCCAACCCAGCGCAATCTCTGAAGCCCACGCATAGGCTTTATGCATGCCTTCCTGAGTATCCGGGAAAGCCTCTTCATACATCTTGTTGAAGTGGCTGCAGCCCTGCTGAACCAGAATGGTTCCGTTAACGGGGATTATGGTCATAGCGGATTTCCTTTCTGATTCAGGTTGTCGATAAGATTGCGCCAGCCAGTGCGGAGGCGGCGGGTAATGGTGTCGAGCAGTGATTCGTTTAGCTGAGCAGCGCCCACGATGGCGCCGCCCGCGATGGCATAGTTCATCGTGGGTTCCTTAATTCAGTGGTGGGTTAGTAGGAGATACGGATGGCGGTGACTTCGCCTTTGGCGATCGCCGTGATTGCGGTTCGCGCCTGCTCTTCGGTCAGGCCGACAGCGATGAGGTCAGCCAGCGCTTTGTTGTTCACTGCTTTGCGGTGCGCAACATCAGCTGCGCGGGCGGCGGCTTCATCAGCAATGCGTTTTTCTTCAGCCAGTCGAGCTGCTTCGGCTTCACCCGCTTTGCGTTGCTCAGCTTCGATAGCCGCTTGCTTTTCACGTTCAGCGCGCTCACGTGCTTCCTGCGCCTGCTTCTCAGCTCGCTCCTGCACTTCTCTGGCTTCGCGTTCTGCACGCTCCTGTGTGGCTTTAGTATCGGCCTCTGCCTTTTCCTTGGCAGCCTGCAGATCGGCTTCACGTTTGGCTGCCGTTTCACGTTCGCGCTGCGCTGCCTGCTCGGCTTCAATACGTGCCTGCTCGGCAGCCTGACGGCGAATTTCTTCTTCGTGAGCAATGCGCTGGCGCTCAGCTTCGGCTTTTGCTTCAGCTACGTCACGGTCGAATTTATCGTTAAGCAGCAGGGCGATTTCGTGGTCTGATTCGATTTGCGCTGCCAGCTTTTCAGCGGCAATGCGCGCCTCCTCTTCAGCCTTGATGCGTTCCTGCTCTGCCTCCCAGTCTGTTACTGGCTGGCGAGCCTTATCGCGCAGAGCATCGAGGCGATCGCGCACCGTCTTGCGATTAGCGTCGATGAGTTTTGGCACCTCTTTCAGCTCTGCAACCAAATCCTTACCCAAGCCATCCAGATATGATTTTGTCTGTGATACGCGATAAGCCAGGGAAGCGATCTCCTTTCTGCCCTTTACCGTGGTGACATCCGGCACAAAGGACATAACTTCACGCTCTACCTTCTGAAGAATCTCTTCAATCTGGTCGGCAGATTTAAAAACGGTGAGGGCATTCGCCTTCTCGATGACGACAAGATCCGTTGTTTCGCTCATGTGGTTTCCTTCAGGTAAAAAAATGCCGCCCTGATATTAGGCGGCTAGAGATTTAATTGAGTTTCGTTTACAATGGCTTTAGGTAAAAAACCAACCAACTCTATGTGTTGGGGAAGGTCTTGCAGTTGAATGCGCTTAGCATCATGGCTGTAGCCTCTGATCTCGTAACTTTATGGCCTGTATTCACAGTGATTCTAAAGGGGGCGATTATGCTAACAACATGTTCAGGTTTAGATCCGGTATTTTTGGTAGGTTGCGGGTGTGCGCTGCGGGTAAGCAAGCTACCGCCAAGATACTAGCAAGTTCTCGCAGGTCCCATTCAGCACAGTCCTCGTGAAGGGGAGTAGCACTACGCCCGCGCCAATTCTAAGCCTCGCATTAGCGGGGCTTTTTTCTATTTAAATTTAACTCCACGCTATCTGCCCAGCCAGCATAAGCAAAGCAATGAGCAGCGAGGCTATAGATTTACATGTGTTGCTAATGGGTGCCTCCGGGTATGAAAAAGGCCGCCTAAACAACCTTTGATGAGTGATTAATTTTTATCTGACCCTAAGTTCTTTCTTTGCTTCAAACACTAAACGAGATAGTAGTTTCTTAGAGGCAGCAAAGTCGTTGTTACTAGCATCAAAGCTGGTGATTGAATCTTCATCAAATGCCTCTCTATTTTTTTTTCGTTCCAACAAAAAGTCGTTAATTATATCAGCGGCATTCTTAGTCAGGGTAAATTCTGAGAGTTGCGATATTCTTTCAATCTCCTGTAAGTCCGCCCAATATTCAGAAATGAGCTGCTTTTCAACTTCAGGCTTGTGTCTATTAAAATCTTTGCTTTGGAGGTTTAATTTTTCTGATTCAATTTCAAGAAAATAGTCATCAGACTTCATTAGTCTGTAGCTTATCTCAATTGTTTCGGTAAAAGATTCAAGACGTTTTTCCCACCACTTCTCTTTATAAAATCTACCCACAGCAAATTTCGCGGCGAGAGAAGCTGCTACAACAGCTGTTAGTATGGGACCACCGATTTTTATCGAAAAATCAATTATTTCTGGCGAAAGAATAGACATAATTTCTCCTTTTTTTAGGAGTTTAAATCAACGGAATGCTTTTGCCACGTATCTTCTGTACTGCGTGAATTTGACGACCAGCTTCATTACTGACTCGCTGGTATTTGGTGCTAATGCGCAGAGCTGCCTCTTCACTCTTCTCACGCAGAGAAGGGGAGGAGACTGCCTTCTCGATGCGGCTGATGTGCTGTTGGCCTGCAACCTGCTCACGCTCAGCTGCACGTTTAGCCCTGCGGCGATTTCTGGCGTTATCAGAGACCAGAATGGTCATTACGATTGTCATGTGTACCTCCGGTAATTGGCTTAGGTGATTGGATGGCCGCAATAGGAATGCGGCAATATGCTGTTCTTTCGCTATATGCTTTTCCCGGCTGCGTCTTTCTGACTGTCTGTTCAGCCGCATTCATCCAATCCCAAAGCCAACTTCACTTTGGTTCCCCGCATTTCGGCGGAGACAAACCCCATCAATGTTAAAGAGCGACCCAACATCCTGTTGGTTAGTGCGTCCTGCTTATGGGGTTAACAATACTAGCGGTATTAATAAATAGCAATACCATGAGTATTAAAATAAATACCGTAAGTATTAATTGCGTGATTTTTAAGGGGATTTATTTTTGCTAAATGGGATTTGCAGACACAAAAAACCCGCTCAGAGGCGGGTTTATTCGTCTAATCAATTGGTACACTTTGCAGTAAGATTACAACATTTACATATCGGAATTATCGGGGAGCATAATTCTTTCGATGAGAGTGAGCGCCTTTTGATCACGAGTTGAGAAGTATTTAGGAGCATGGTTTGGTAGCCAAACTTTGTTGAAATGCTCTTTGAAATCAGCTAGATATTCGTTTGGGTAAAGCCTTGCAGGAAAAACTCTGCCGTCCGGATACTCATGATCATAAGTAGGGAACGTCTTAGGCTCGACACCACGATTTTCTCTGAGCCAATTTGAAAAAATCTTCCCTTGGGAGATGTCAGGAACCATTGCTTCAGGCAGTGTGTAACCAGCTTGTTCTAAAGGAGCTACAAGGTTGAAAGTTAACTCATTCAGTATCGAGAAGTGAGTATGAGGAACTTTACTGCGATTCACCATATATCGCTTCAAGTGAACAGGCAATTCTACCGGTGTTTTATCACCAGCCATCCATTCCCTAACCCACCTTGAAACCTGAACAGCAAATTTAGGGGAAAGCCATTGTGCAAGATTTATAGCAATATCAGGGTGCACCCAAGTGCCCTGATTCTCTGCTCTTCCACCTTTAAATGTTTGAATTAATTCCGATATGGGGATTCCCATATCGCTCGAAAGCTCCTTCATGAATTCATCTGTCGATTTCAGGCGACCATAATCAGCAATGTTTTTACCAACTGCCTGACACATGGCGGTGGCGTTAACATAGCCATCCTTCGACCTGATGTGGATGAGGCCACCATCAAATTGGCGTTCAATTAAAGATAATTGCATCTGAGACATGATTCACTCCAGTTTACCCTGGTAAACTTGAATCGCTTCAATCTATGCTGAATGCGCGCTGTGTGTACTTCTTCGGCAAGTGATACAAAACCTTTAATCAAACAGAGATTAAAGAATTAGCATTAAACCAATCGCATCTTCGTCTCAATCGCCACACCCAAAACCTTACAGTTACCGTTCACCGGCACCATGGGCCACTGCGGATTCAGGCCTTTGAGGTACTTCTGGCTGCCATCAATGATGAGCTTCTTAAATGTTGCTTCATTGTCGTCGGTAAGCTTTGCCACGACCAGGCTGCCATTCACCGCCTCACGTCCCGTATCGAACAGAACGTAGGTTCCTGCTGGGATGCTCAGCCCAATAGGAGCCGTCATCGAATCACCTTCTACCTGCAACCAGAAAGCATCTCCCTGCGTATGTGCGTCAGATTCAAGCCACATGTCGACATCCTTTATCGTGTACGGTTCACAGGCTTCATTCCATGCGCCAGCCTGAACCTTGCTTAAAACTGGGTAGCGTGCAGTTGGCTTATAGTCTCGAGGGTTTGAAACATTACCGTCTGCAGCGGAAGCATAGCTGCTGACTTCTTTTGCCAGCGAGGGGCTAAAGTCCGCAATAGAGCACTGGAGCATCTTTGCAAAGACTGAAGCCACAGATATGTTAAGCGGGTTCCTTCCATTCAGGTAATGACCGACGCCGCCCTGGGTAATGTCCAGAGCGTCAGCTATGTGCTGCTGCGTTAATCCCAGCGATTTCTTCTTTGACTCATATAGAGCTTTCAAACGCGTGGCGTCTGCAATCTGCTCTGAGGTCAGTTCACGTTTTTTTTCCATCCCCGGATTCTAATACCTAAGTTATTAAAAATTGAAATACCGCAAGTATTGATATATTTAATACTTGTAGTATTATTGGTTCATCGGTAATCACTCGGAGGAAACCGATGAAAAAGGTAACTCTCGCTGATTACGTCACGGAGAACGGGCAAGCAAAGGCCGCCGACATCCTCGGTGTTCACCAGACGGCAATCAGTAAAGCAGTAAGGGTAGGCCGGAGGATCTTCATTATCACGCTGCCAGATGGGCGTGTAGTAGCTGAAGAGCATCGACCTTTCCCAAGTAGCAAAACTGCCGCTGCATAAGCGGCACCGCTCTTTAAAACTCTGAAGCCGCTCCCACCGAAATGTCGGAGCAAAACCCAAGTGACTTGCTCACCGCAATGTCACGTAACTAATTAACTCAACGGAATATTACGAAATGGAACGCGCAAACAAACGCAACGAGGCGCTGAGAATCGAAAGCGCCTTACTCAATAAGATCTCGCTACTTGGCACTGAGAAGACAGCTGCTGCTGTTGGTGTCGATAAGGCGCAGATAAGCCGCTGGAAACGCGACTGGCTCCCTAAGTTCTCAATGCTGCTTGCAGTGCTGGAATGGGGCGTCGTGGATGAGGAGATGGCTCATTTGGCCAGGCAGGTGGCAAACATTCTCACCAAAGAAAAAGCCCCGAACTGCGGGAACAGTTTCGAGGCCTGATGCACGAAGCATACTGGATCAACGTACAGGAGTAATTATGAGTTCTTTATTATCGCTTTACAAGGCAAAAGAGAAAAACGGCACGGAAACAACAGTTAAGAAAACGTTTCTGGTTCCATTGGCTGAGCTCTACGTCGAGCCTGGCTACAACGTCCGTGAAATCGACCAAGAGCACGTTGTGGAATTTCGTGATGCGTTCATCGCTGGTGAGTTTGTGCCGCCTCTGGCGGTTCAGGTGACAGAGCAGGGTATCAAGATTATCGACGGCCACCACCGGTATTACGGCGCTAAAATGGCGTCAGAAGCCGGACACGAAATCCCTCGCCTTGAGTGCAAGGACTTCTCAGGCTCAGAAGCTGATCGCATCGCATTCATGGTCACCAGCTCGCAGGGTAAGGCTCTGTCTCCTCTGGAACGTGCAGCAGCATATCAGCGCCTGCTGAATCAGGGTTGGACGCCTGCAGAAATTGCCAAAAAGGTTAAGCGCTCACCGGCTGATGTGGATCAGCATCTTCAGCTGCTGGAATGTGGCGATGGCCTGATAGCCATGGTGAAGGCTGGCGAGGTGGCACCGACAACGGCTGTGGCGCTCTCACGTGAGCATGGCCCAAAAGCAGACGCTGTTGCACAGGCGCAAATGCAGAAGGCTAAAGCCGCTGGTAAAACGAAGCTGACGCGCTCAGCAGCCATTCCTCAGTTCAGCGCAACCAAAGCACGCCGCCTGGCTGAATTACTGGTTGATGCAGAGTTCGATCTGGATGGTGGTTTCGACAGCCTGATTCTCTCTCATGGCACCACTGAAGAGATAAAGCGGATTCTCACTGATTATCGCTCAGGCATTCCTTCTGACGGGGGCGGCGATGAATCTTGCGCATGACAACGTATCACCAATCAGGCCCGCTCTCAGGGCCGTGGAGCAACGTGTGGCAGATACAGACGATGGATACACGCGTCTGGCAAACGAGCTGTACGAAGAGCTGATAGGGGCCAACCTGACCAGGAATCAGGCAAAGGTTGCGCATGCTGTTTGCCGGAAGACATACGGCTTCAACAAGAAGATGGATCGCATTGCTGACAGTCAGATTAGCCAGATTACCAGGCTGCCAAGGCAGAAGGTAAACAAGGCAAAAAATGAGTTAATTCAGATGGGTGTTCTGGTCCGTGAGGGCATGCTAATCGGTCCGAATAAGAAACTCACAGAATGGCAAATTCCAGAGTGTCACCAGGATGGTGTCACTGTCACCAAATCAGTGACAAAAAGTGTCACCAAAACGGTGACAGGGTTGTCACCAAAACAGGGACACACAAAAGACACTGTTACAAAAGACAAGAAAGACATTAAAAATACGTCAGAGAATTCTGGCGAATCCTCCGACACACCCCTGAGTAATCTCCCGGCAATTCGTCCTGAAGCAGCAACCCACTCACCGAAAGGTGACAAGTGGGGAACTGCTGACGACCTGAAGGCAGCCGAGTGGATATTCAGCAAAGTGCAGATGGTCACCCCGACTGCACAGCAACCAAACTGGCCCGCCTGGGCTAACGACATCCGCCTGATGAGAGGCGCCCTTGAGGCAACGCATCACGATATCTGCGAAACCTTCAAGTGGGCAAACGCCGATCACTTCTGGCAGACCAATATCCTCAGCCCTGCAAAACTCCGCGCCAAGTGGGACACGCTCCGTGCGCAGATGAGCCAGCCAGGGCGTAACCGGCAGGCAGTCGCTCAGCAACCCGCTCAGCACTGGAACAGCCGCGAAGCCTGGGAGAATGAATTCCTATGAGAAATCTCGTATCAGCAATTCAGAACCGTGATGCAGGCGCACTGGCTCGCATTGCAGGAGATGGGCCGCGCCCGGTTGAGCGTGGAGTGCATGAAGACGTTGAACGCCTGGTAGACGCTTTGTTTTCGAACCTGAAGCAGGTATTCCCGGCGTCGGTCAGTACGGCCTGGCGCAACACGAACGACGAAGCAGCAGCGAAGCGACAGTGGATAGCCGCCTTTGCCGAGAACGGCATTCACAACAAGCAGCAGCTGTCAGCAGGCATGAAACTGGCCCGCGCCAGTGGGTCGCCGTTCCTGCCGTCGCCCGGACAGTTTATCGAGTGGTGCAAACAGGGCGAGCATCGCGCAGCCGGGCTGCCAGCCGATGAGGAAATGTATGACATGTTCCGCCTGTATTGCCGCGACCGGGGCATGTACGACAGCAGCGAGGATTTCCCCTGGGAAAGCCCGGCCTGCTTCCACATGGTGACTGCGGTCTACAACCAGATGCGCTCATTCAACCTGACGGATTCTGAATGCCGCAAACGGCTGGGCGATGAGCTGCGCAAGATGTCCCGCCGCATTGAAGCTGGCGAAGTCATCCCGCCGCCGCGCAAACAGATTCCTCAACTTCACATTCCGACCGGTAACGAAAAGGCACTGGACCACCTCGCCGACATTCGCCGCCGCTTTGGTCTGAAAGGTGGCCGTCATGACTGAGATGAACCGCATCCGCTTTGAGCGCCTGTATCGCAGCGTTCATGGTGACAGGCACAACCTGACCCGTTCACATCTTGGCTATCAGGATGCCGTAGTAGACCGGGCGTTTTTCTTCTGGCTAGAGGGCAGGGAGAGCGCAGCATGACACAGGTAACTCAACTGGTAATTAACACGCCGCTGATACGTCAGGCACGCAATATTCAGCTGGCAATCATCGACCTTGCGAAGAAGCGCGACCTGAAGCCTGAGCAGTTCCGGGCGCACCTGAACGCTATCGGCATGCTGGCGCGCGAAGCACACGACCTGATAGTCGATGCTGAGTATGAGCAGCAGGGCTCAAGGAGTCGCAAGTGAGCAACGTAATCCCTCTTAAGAAATCCACTTATATCCTGCCAGATGATGAGTTCGAATCACTCCTGCAGGAAGTCATTAATCACGGCCGCAAGTTCCATGACTTCAACTGCTACCAAGCGGTGATGCGCAAGGTGCTGGGCGACGCATTAAAGCGAGATCAACGCGATGGAGACACAACGCTACCTGTTGCGTGACAGCAACATCCGACAGAACTGCATCAGTGCCATCCAGCAACTTCCCGCCAATCCCGACAAACCTCTGCAGGTAACCATCCAGGAAGACACCAGAAGCCTTGCGCAGAATCGCATGCTTTGGGCCTGCCTGCATGACGTATCAAGTCAGGTGATCTGGTACGGGAAGAAACTCGACTCAGAGAGCTGGAAGCACATCTTCAGCGCCAGCCTGAAAGAGCAGGAGACTGTGCCGGGTATTAACGGAGGCTTTGTGGTGCTGGGCCTGTCGACAAGCAAAATGCGCGTCAGTGAGATGCGAGATTTAATTACCTTAATCCATGCCTTCGGTGCCGAGCAGAATGTCAGATTTAGCGACGAGTCAGCCCGGGCGGCAGAGTGGGCAGGGAGATTCGGTAAAACAGGATAAGCAAAATGATAAACGTTGTGAGTTTTTCTGGTGGCAGAACATCTGCATATCTTGTCTGGACGATGGAGAAAAAACGCGTTGCCGGTGAAGAGGTTCATTATCTGTTTATGGATACCGGCGCAGAACATCCAAACACATATCAATTCATTCGTGATGTCGTAAATAACTGGGGCATAGATCTGACATGCGTGAGAGTGCAGGTTAACCCAGAGCTGGGAAAAGGTAATGGCTATGAGGTCATTACTTTGGATGAAATTGGTCCAAATCTTAAGCCGTGGATAGACACCACTAGAAAATATGGCACACCTTATTTTGGCGGCGCGTTCTGCACGCGCACAATGAAAATCGAAGTTTGCGAGCGCTACTGCAAAGACCATTTTGCAGAATGTGAGTCCTGGCTTGGTATGCGAATAGATGAACAAACTCGTATCTGGGGTAGCAAAATATTTCCACTTCTTCGACGCCTTGGCTTTGAGAATATGCAGATGAGAGGGCTTTATATCGAACTGAGAGAAATGGAAGCTCCCGAGATGATCACATTATTGGAGAACCGGTACTTACTGGACACCGCCACCGCGTCTCGCATTGCCGACCGTGTTGTGAAAGTGAAAAAGAGTCGGCAGCGTTTTATGGCAGAAATATCCGATTATGAAAAACAGGATGTCCTTACGTTCTGGAAGAATCAGCCTTTCGACCTGAACCTTGAAGAGCATTTAGGCAATTGTGTTTTTTGCATAAAAAAAGGAGTCAATAAAGTGGCTCTGGCTTTGCGTGATGAACCTGAAATGGCCGAGCAATTCAAGAAGGTAATCCTGTCTGAAGATGTAAGGGTGGTTGGTCGCAGGCAGCAAGAAAACAAAATCATGTATCGAGATAGTCTCTCCTTAGAGGCAATCGAGCAAATGTACGCAAGTTATTCCCGAGACGAAATTGCTGCAACGATCAAAGGTAATAAGGCCTATGAAGCGGGTTCATGCTCTGAAAGTTGTGAAGCATTCATCGTTGATAGCGCTCAACTTGATTTATTCCCTATGGAGGCGGCATGAGTAAATTAACCACTGCAATTCTGGATGTGCTTTCTGATGGCGAATGGCACACCTCAAAAGAAATCACTGACCGTGCCTGTGCAAGGGCTTCAGCGAAGCGCAATAACGTTGCCGTCACTCTGCACGAAATGACCGATAGCAACAAGATTAAGCGCCAACAGTTCGGCAGTACTGACCACGATTACCAGTACCGCATGGGAACGGTCAGCGTTGGATTTGGCAGGAGCTACAACATGGCGATGCTGGATAGCCTGCTTTCAACGGTAAGGGGACATTATGAAATCGTGGTTCACTCATGATCCTGTAGACACCGAAACCGCCGCCGAACTCCTTTCCCGCTACGCCTCCCGCAACATCAAAACTCAGAAGACACTCTCAGCAGACCCACGGTTGTGGCTGGTGAGCGCGCTGCTGCCTGAATTCCGGGAAGAGCCGAAGCCGAGCCGGCAGTATAAAAACCCAATGTGGAGCTGAAGATGACAACGAAAGAACGCTGCTGCCGCTGCCACACCATCCTCACGTCAGAAGACAAATATTACTACGGGGCTAACTGCGAAACCTGTAACGAGGACTACCAGTATGCAGAGTACTTCGACTACTACCCAATCCGTTGCGCCTGGCGATACCTCCGCTATCAAGTGCGCTGGCTGTACAGCATGGCTCACCACGGAGGAAGTTTATTGCTGTGCTGCCTGCGTAGAGTAATGGGTAGAAAACGATCCGAACGGACTGATGGGAGTGGACGATGAGAAAAGTCAGGCGAAGATGTAAGAACGTGGATTGTCGCGAATGGTTTAACTCGGGTTTCTCAAATCAAACGTGGTGCTCACCAGAATGCGGAACCGTAATAGCACTGGCAAAGAGAGAGAAGGAACGGCATAAGGCGATACAGGAAGCAGAACGACGGCGAAAAGATGAAGCTCAGCAGGAAAAGCGCCACACCAAAATTCGCAAGTTAGCAGTAAAGCCCCTCAGTCACTTCCATAAGCAAACTCAGTCAGCTTTCAACGAATATATCCGCACTCGCGATGCCGCCGTTCCTTGCATCAGCTGCGGACGATTCCACGAAGGAAAATATGACGCCGGGCATTATCGAACTCGCGGCGCTTCACCGGCTACACGCTACGAAGAAACCAACTGCCATAAGCAGTGCGTACCCTGCAACCAGCACCTTTCCGGCAACATTGAAAACTACATGCCAAACCTGATTAAGAAAATCGGGCAGGCTGCTTTCGATCGGCTTATGGGTCCGCATGAGCAGAAGAAGTGGACGCGGGAAGAGCTGCAGGAGCTGGCTGCACGCTATCGGCAGAAAACCAGAGAGCTAATCAAGCAGAGGAGTTAAACACCATGAGTCTTGAAGCAACAGTAAAATATCATTTCCCAAAAACAG